>LNFM01023661.1_pt1 | contig 14016 bp, 12 predicted proteins | sample 596031 | NCBI WGS metagenome assembly LNFM01 (sample SAMN04254537, study PRJNA301005) | activated carbon metagenome | isolation source: dual media filters at the Ann Arbor, Michigan drinking water treatment plant | place: USA: Ann Arbor
GGTTGTCGCACTGCTTGTCCTTGATCAGCGCCTGGTTCAGGTTGGCTTCGCCCTGGATCACGTTGATCAGGTCGTACACCACGCGGCGTTCGCAGCCCATGATCAGGTCGAGGTTGCGCAGGCCGACGTCGAAGTCGATCACGGCCGTCTTGTGACCACGCAGGGCCAGGCCCGATGCAAAGCTGGCGCTGGTGGTGGTCTTGCCCACACCGCCCTTGCCGGAGGTGACGACAACGATTTTGGTCATGGTGAAAGTCCTTTTGTTCGAAAAATGGGGGAGTGGATCAGGCGCCGATGGCTTCGATCAGCAGCTTGTCGCCGTCGGGTCCGGGCACCAGGCGCACCTGCGCGGCCTTGCCCTGGATCGATTCGGGCAGGGCCACTTCGCTGGTGCGGTAAATGCCGGCAATGGACATCAGCTCGGGTGCCATGCCGAGTGCAAAGATGCGGGCGTCGGCGTTGCCGCGCGCACCGGCAATGGCCTTGCCACGCAGGGGTGCGTACACATGGATGTGGCCGTCGGCAATCACCTCGGCACCCGGGTTGACCATGGCCATCACCACCAGATCGCGGCCACGCGCATACACCTGCTGGCCGGAACGCAAGGGTTTGTCGATCACGAGGGCACCTGGAGCGGGTGCAGGTGCCGCCACCGGTTCTTGCGGCGCAGAAATCTCGGTGGGCTGCACAGCGGGTGCCGCGCGCTGCACCGACGCATCGGGCGCGTTCGTGAGGCCGGCAGCCAGGGCCAGGCGGGTTTGTTCGATGGTGCCACCGCGCACGGCCAGTGGCATCAGGCGGTACTGGCGCAGCAGAGCTTGCAGGGCGCCGAAATCGGGCAAGGCGTTGGCCTCGGCCACGTTCAGCGGGTGCAGGTCGATCACCAGCGGGTCGTTGTCGAAAAAGTCGGGCATGTCGCCGAAGCGCTGGGTCAGCTCCTGCGCCAGGCGGTCCAGATCGGACGACTTGAGCATGAGCGCCACCAGGGGCAGGTGCGCGCTCTTGATTTCGAAGGTGGTGGGCGCGTTTCCTGCGAGGGCAACAGACATGGGCCTGCGAAGCAGCGGGGTCGGTCATGAAGCGGCGCAGTTTAACAGCCGGGCTGCGGGCCATCGGCAAGCGCTTGTGCCCAGGTGTCAGGGCATGTTTCACGGTACAAATACTCGAATCTCAACAAGCCTGTGTATATCTTTCTAACAACCCATGACTTATCCACAGGCTCGGCGTGTTTCGGGCAGTTGTCCTTTTTTGCGTGGTCCGGGTCCGGGGTGCTCCACACAGACTTCAAACGGGTGCAAGTCCTTGATCAGACAAGAGAAAGGGCGCTTGTCCACAGTGGACAGCGCCCTCTACTACTACTGCTATCTTGAATTAAAGGAATCTATAAGAACAAAAGACACAGCGTGCAACCGGCTTGGCAGCCGATCAGACCGTACCGCCCATGCGGTGGTGGCCACCGCCGTGGTGCTTGTGGTGCCCCTTGCCATGGCCTTTCATGCCGGCGCGCTGAAAACCCTGCATCTGTTTCGCGTCAAACACCTTTTGCTGTTCGGCATTGAGTGCTGCGTAAAAGCTCTTGATGGCTTCATGTCGCTGGGTCATGCGGGCATCGCGCTCGGTTTTCATGGCCGCCATCTTGTCCAGGCGCTGGGGCGTGGTCAGCTTGGACCAGTCTTCGCGCGGACCCTGGCGGGCCGGGCGGGCTTCAGGCGCGGTGCGTGCCACAAAGGCGTTCCAGGCGGGTTCCTGCTCGGCGGTGATCTTCAGTTCGGCTTTCAGGGCCGCCTGGCGCTCTGCCATGCGTTTCTGCATCTTGGCCATGCGCTCGGCGCGTTTGGCGTCGCGCTGGCCTTCCTTGGCGCCTTCCTGGGCCTGTTGGGTCGCCGCGGGTGCTGACGGGGTGGCCGTGGTGTTCTGGGCGATGGCGGTGGCCGAGAGGCCGGCAAAGGCCGTTGCCAGGGCAACTGCCATCAGTGCGCGTTTGGGAATCGATGTCATGTTCACTCCTTGTGACCGTTGAGGAAGAGTCACCACAGCTTGGGTCCGTGGGCTGTGGAATGGCTTCAGTGTGGTCAGCGGGTGTTTCTGCGGGGTGCGGCCGGTGTGGCGGGCTTGTAAAGTTTTGTGCCGGTTTGCGCTGCTGCACAGAGCGGTTCGGCCGGGTGTGCCAGGTCGTCCAGGATGGGGCAGTCGGGCCGCCCGTCGCCCGGGCACAGGTTCATGAGGCCGCCCAGCGTGCGCTGCATGGCTTGCAGGGCTTCGATGCGCTGGGCCAGCTCGTCCAGGTGTTTCTGCGTGATGCGTTTGACGCTGGCGCTGCTGCGCTTGCGGTTGTGCCAGAGGCTCACCAGCTCGGCGATGGCGTCCAGACCAAAGCCCATGTCGCGCGAACGGCGGATGAAGCGCAATGAATGCACGTCGGCCAGGCTGTACTGGCGGTAGTTGCTGTCGGTGCGCACCACATCGCCCAGCAGGCCCAGCGTTTCGTAGTGGCGCAGCATCTTGGGCGAGATGCCGCTGAGCTCGGCGGCCCGTCCGATGTTCACCGGCCAGGTGGTCTGCAGGTCGATGTCGTCGTGCATGGTGATCAGGCCGCTACCTGGTAACCCTCTTCACGAATGGCTTCGGCCACGGCATCGCGGGGCTGGGTGGTGTTCACTTCCACGCGGTTGTGGGTGCGGTCGATGCTGACCTGTGCCTGGGGATCGAGCAGTTTGATGGCGGTGGTCACGGCTTTTTCGCAGTGGCCGCAGGTCATGCCCTGCACGGTGAAGATTTCGTTCATGGCGATTCCTTGAAAAGCGTGGGAAAAATTCATTGTCATCCTTGACATGGTGTGAAGGTCAAGCGAAGTGGGGTGCTTGACCTTCCCATGGTGGTAAAGCCTATGCTGCGTTCATGAACACAATGACCACACCCGTTGCCTCTGCCCAGATGGATCTCGGCATTGGCGGCATGACTTGCGCCTCTTGTGTGTTGCGGGTCGAGAAGGCTTTGAAAAAACAACCTGGCGTGCTGGACGCCACGGTGAACCTGGCGACCGAATCGGCGCGGGTGTTCTTGAAAGAGGGTGAGACACCCGAGTCAGCAGCGCGCATCAAACGCGCGGTGCGCGACGCGGGTTACGAGCCGCGTTCGATGGAGGCCTTGGACGCGGCTGCCGAGGCGCGCTGGATGGGTGTGCCGGTCGATTTTTTGCCGGTGTTGATCGGCATCGTGCTGTCGGCCCCGCTGGTGTTTCCCATGGTGGGGGATCTGTTTGGAAAGCACTGGATGCTCTCGGCCTGGATGCAGTTCGTGTTGGCCACACCGGTGCAGTTCGTGCTGGGAGCGCGTTTCTACCGCGCGGGCTGGCACGCCCTCAAGGCGCGCACCGGCAACATGGAACTGCTGGTGTCGATCGGCACCACGGCGGCCTGGGCCCTGTCCACCTGGCTGTGGTGGCGTTCGGAGCCGGGCGAAATGCTGCATTTGTACTTTGAAGCGTCGGCGGTGGTGATCACGCTGGTGCTGCTGGGCAAGTGGCTGGAGGCGCGCGCCAAGCGCCAGACCACCAGCGCCATCCGGGCTTTGCAGTCCTTGCGGCCCGATCGTGCTCACCTGTTGCCCGACGGCATTCGCCGCACCGAAATCACCGATGTGGCGGTGGACGAACTGCTGCCCGGCGACGTGGTGCGGGTGTTGCCTGGTGAACGTTTTGCGGCCGACGGCGCGGTGGTTCAAGGCAGCACGCAGGCCGACGAATCCATGCTCACGGGCGAGGCCATGCCGGTGCCCAAGGACGTGGGCGACGGTGTGACCGGCGGTTCGCTCAACGGCGAAGGCGCAGTCGATGTGAAGGTGCGCGCCATCGGTGCGCAGAGTGTGCTGGCGCAGATCATCGCGCTGGTGCAGGACGCGCAGGCCGGCAAGGCGCCGGTGCAGCGTCTGGTGGACCAGGTGGCCGCGGTGTTTGTGCCGGTGGTGCTGTTGATTGCGCTCCTTACATTGCTGGGCTGGCTGTGGACCGGTGCGTCCATGGAAACAGCACTGATCCACGCGGTGGCGGTGCTGGTGATTGCTTGTCCGTGTGCGCTGGGGCTGGCGACGCCGGCGGCCATCATGGCGGGCACGGGTGTGGCAGCGAAACACGGCATCTTGATCAAGGACGCGCAGGCGCTGGAGATCGCGCACCAGGTCGACACCGTGGCGTTCGACAAGACCGGCACGCTGACCGAAGGGCATCCCCGGTTGCTGGTGATCGAGGCAGCGGCGGGCGTGGACGAACTGGCGGTGCTGCAGGCCGCAGCCGCGCTGCAGGCGCAGAGCGCGCACCCGCTGGCGCGAGCGGTGGTGGAAGCGGCTGCGGCCCGCTCTCTGACTGTGAGAACCGACGCGGCAACCGATGTGCAGGCGGTGTCGGGTCGGGGCAGCCAGGGCACGGTTCAGGGCAGTGTGTTGGCGCTGGGCAGCTTGCGCTGGATGGACGAGCTGCGCGTGGATCTGGGCCCACTCGCGGCGCGTGCGCAGGTGCTGCAACAACAGGGATCGACCGTGTCGGCGCTGGTCAGTCAAACCACCGGCGCCACGGGCTGGTCATCACTGGCCTTGCTGGCGTTTGGCGACGAACCCAAGGCGGGCGCGGCAGCCGCCATTGCCGAGCTGCGTGCGGCCGGCATGCGGCTGTTCATGGTGTCGGGTGACAACCAGGGCGCGGCGACAGCCATGGCCGCGCGCCTGGGTTTGCGGGCCGATGCGGGTGAGGTGATTGCCGAGGTGTTGCCGGGCGACAAGGCGGCGGTGGTCAAACGGTTGAAGGAGGGAGGCCACACCGTTGCGATGGTGGGTGACGGCGTGAACGACGCGCCGGCACTCGCAGCCGCCGACGTCGGCATGGCCATGAGCCACAGCCAGGGCGGCAGCTCGGACGTGGCCATGCACGCCGCCGGCATCACGCTGATGCGGGGTGACCCGCTGATGGTGGCGGCTGCGCTCGACATTTCGCGTCGCACGGTGAGCAAGATCCGGCAGAACCTCTTCTGGGCGTTCGCGTACAACGTGGCCGGCATTCCACTCGCGGCGCTCGGTTTCCTCAGCCCGGTGGTGGCGGGTGCGGCGATGGCGCTGAGTTCGGTGAGCGTGGTGAGCAACGCCTTGCTGCTCAAGCGCTGGAAACCACCGCAGCGCTGAAGGCTGTTTGTTGATGCAGGTCAATGCGCTCGCCGGGGTCTTGCGCGAAGCTTGGGCCACCCGAAAGAGGCCCGAGGAGACACCCCCATGAACCACTCAGCCCTGCGCGTGATCCGCGACGAGCACACCAGCCTGGCCGCGATGCTGAAGTCGATGCTGCAGATGGTCCGGCGCGGTCCTGACGCCGACGGGAAACACGCGCCCGAGCAGTACTTCGACGTGCTGCGCGCGATGCTGTTCTACATCGACGAGTTCCCCGAGAAGCTGCACCACCCCAAGGAATCGGACCTGCTGTTTCCGCGCATTGCGCGCGCGGCACCTCACGTGATGGCGACCATCGAAAGGCTGGAGAGCGACCACATGACCGGCGAGGTGCGGGTGCGCGAACTCATGCACCTGCTGATGGCCTGGGAGTACCTGGGTGAGACGCGGCGTGCGGCCTTCGAGGCCGAGGCCACGCGCTATGTTCAGTTTTACCTGGACCACATGCGGCTGGAAGAAACCGTGCTCTTGCCCGAAGCCGAAAAGTGCCTGGCAGATGCCGACTGGCATGCGCTCAACGTGGCCTTTGCCACCCACCGCGACCCGCTCAACGACAAGGGTGTACGCGATCCGCAGTTCGACCGGCTGTTCACGCGGATCGTGATGCGGGCGCCGGCGCCTGTGGGTGTTGGGGAGCCCTGAGCGCCGCCAGCAGTTCGTCGAACACCGCCAGCAAGCGCGCCACGTCGTTGTGTGTGGTGGCGGGTGACACCAGCAGCATGCTGTGAAAGGGCGTGAGCAACACGCCGCGGTTGAGCATGAAGAGGTGGGTGAGGGCTTCGAGCTCACCTTGCGCGTGGTCGCGCACGTCCTGCGCGTTGCAAGGCGTGTGCGGCATGAACTGCAGTTCCATGCGCGCGCCCAGGCGGGTGACGGTCCAGGGCCGCCCCGCGGCTTCGATGCGCTCGCGCAGGCCCTGCTCCAACACGGTGGCCAGATCGATCATGTGCGCGTAGTTCGCCGCGGTGTGCAGGTGTTCCAGCGAAGCTTGCAGCGCGGCCAGTGTGAGCGCATTGCCGGCGAGCGTGGTGCCGATGCCGCTGTGGCCTTCGGGCGCTGTGTTTTTGGCGTGCACCATGCGCTCGGCCACGGCGTGCGTGAAGCCGTACACCGCACACGGCAGGCCACCGGCCACAGCCTTGCCGATCACCATGAAGTCCGGCTCCAGTCCGTGGGCATGTGCGTAGCCGCCGAGTGCGGTCGAGATGGTGTGGGTCTCGTCGCAAACAAAGAGCGTGCCGTGCTCGCGGCAGAGCGCGCGGGCCTGTTCCCAGAAGCCGGGTGCGGGCGGCACCAGGCCAAAGTTGGTGAGGGCCGGTTCGGCCAGCAGGCAGGCCACGTCGCCGTGTTTCAACGCGGCTTCGAGCGCGGGCAGAGCGTTGAACGGCACCACACGCGTGAAGGCGGCGTGGTTGTGTACCTGGCCCAGCACCGAGGCGCGCGGCAGCGTGTTGCCGCTGGCCACATCCAGGTCGACCAGCGTGTCGTCCACCGCACCGTGGTAACACCCATCGAACACCAGCAGTTGTGCGCGGCCGGTGATGGCGCGCGCCCAGCGCAGCACAAACCGGTTGGCGTCGCTGGCCGACAAGGCCATCTGCCACATGGGCAAGCCGAAGGTGTTGGCGAGCAACCCGCCCACGGCGGCGGCGTTGGTGGCCGGCAGCATGCAGGTGAGGCCACGCGCGGCCTGCCCGGCGATGGCCTGGGCGAGCGGCGCCGGGCTGTGGCCGAACATGGCACCGGTGTCGCCCAGGCAGAAGTCGGCGTAGCGCACACCGTCGGCGCAGGTGAGGGTGGCGCCTTGCGCTTGCGCCACAAACAGCGTGGCGGGGCTGGGCCAGTCGCGCATCCAGTGCAGCGGCACGCCGAATGGACTGCGGATGGCTGTTGATGAAACGTTCGCGCTCGGTGTGGTGGATCGCGCGCAGGGTGTCGGGGGCCAGGTCGGTCATGGTGATCAGCTTACGTCGGGCGCGGTGTTCGTTGTCGCCCACGGCGCAGTGGTGGGCTCGGCTGTGCCCGAATTGGCACCGACAATGGCCCGGCCATGAACCCACCCACCACTGTGTCCGACCTCACGCCCTATGTCCGCCTGGCGCTGGCCTTGTCGCTCGGTGCTGCGGTGTCGCTGGGCATCACCCGTTTTGCCTACGGCCTGCTGCTGCCGCCCATGCGCGAGGACCTGGGCTGGAGCTACACACTGGCCGGTGCCATGAACACATTCAATGCCGTGGGCTACCTCATTGGCGCGCTGGCCACGCCGTGGCTGATGCGGCGGTTTTCACCCACCGGACTGTTGATCGCGGGCTCGCTCGGGGCGTCGCTGTTCATGGCCCTGAGCGGATTTTTCACCGCCGCTGCGCCCCTGCTCGCGCAGCGCTTGCTGGCCGGTGTGGCGAGTGCCCTGGTGTTCATTGCGGGCGGTCTGCTCGCGGCGCGGCTGGGTGCGCGCCAGCCGCAGCGCAGTGGGTTTTTGCTCGGCATCTATTACGGCGGCACAGGGCTGGGCATCGTGATCTCGGCGCTGGGTGTGCCGCCGGTGTTGGCCGCCGCAGCACAGCAGCCGCACGGCTGGGCCTGGGCCTGGTGGTTGCTGGCGGCGGCGTGCCTGCTGGCCACCGGGCTGATGGCCTGGCCCGCGCGTGTGCTGGGCAAGCAGCCCGCGCCAGTGGCCAGCACGGTGGCGGGCTCTGCCCGCGTGTTCCGCGTGCGCGACTTTGCGTTTGCGCTCGCGGGTTACACCGGCTTCGGCGTGGGCTACATCGGCTACATGACCTTTGTGATTGCGCTGCTGCGCGAGCAGGGCAGTTCGTCCAGCGCCATCACCACCTTCTACGCCCTGCTGGGCGTGGCGGTGGTGGCGTCGTCGCGCATCTGGGCCGGCTTGCTGGACCGGCACCGCAACGGCCAGGCACTGGCGCGGCTGAACGCCTTGCTGGGGCTGGCGGCCATCGTGCCCGCGCTCACCAGTTGGCCGCCGTTGGTGATCGCATCGGGCCTGCTGTTTGGCGGTGTGTTTCTCTCGGTGGTGGCCTCCACCACTGCGCTGGTGCGGCACAACCTGCCACCGGCCCAGTGGGCCGCGGGCATCAGCGCCTTCACCATCGTGTTCGCGGCCGGGCAGATCGTGGGGCCCACCGTGGTGGGTTTCATTGCGGACGGATCGAGCGGTGCCCAGGGCTTGCGCGAAGGCTTGGTGTTTTCTGCCGTGGCGCTGTGGATCGGTGCCGCCCTGGCCCTGCGCCAGCGCGCGCTTTGATGTGCTGGGCACAATCTGCCCATGCGTCGATTTTTCATCTGGACAGGGGCTTCGCTGGGGCTGGTGGCGGGGCTGTTGTTGCTGGCCGCGTTTGCGCTGGGCCAGTGGACCGGCAGCGATGGTTTTCGCCAGCGCGTGGAGCGCGAGGCCACGGCTGCGCTGGGTGTGCCGGTGACCTTGTCGCGCGTGGCGGTGGAGGTGTTTCCGCTGCCGGCGGTGGCGCTGGAGGGGCTCAACATCGAGGCGAAACCCGCCCTCACGCTGGCGCGGGTGGAAGCGCGGCCGGTGTGGTCGGCGCTGCTGGTGGGCCGGCTGGCGGTGTCCACCCTCATCGTGCGCGAGGCGGTGCTGCCGCAGGCCACCATCGTGCTGCTGGGTGCGCGCGTGCAGGACCCCGCCAAAAAGCCGGCCGCGCCCGGACCCGATGACGAAACCGCAGACCTGAGCTGGCTGCCGCGCAAGATCGTGCTTGACGACGTGACCTGGATCGGCGCGCAGGGCCGCAGCAGCACGGTGCAGGCCGAACTGACGCTGGATGAGGACGGCTGGCCGGCAGAGGCCACGGTGGCGGTGGTGCGCGGCGCGCTGGAAGGCAGCAAGGCGGTGCTGCAACGCGAGGCCGGGCTGCAGACCGCCTGGAATTTGAAGGTGGACGTGGGCGGTGGCACGCTGCAAGGGCCGCTCAAGGTGACGCTGCCCGAGGCCACCACCAGGGCGCGCGACCTGGTGTTTGAAGGCACGCTGGAAACACGCGGCGTGGAGGTCTCGGCGCTGACTGCGCCCAGCCGCACGCTCACCGGCCGGCTCGACGCCAGCACCACGCTCTCGGCGCGCATCAACCCCAAGGCGGGCGCCGCGTCGGTGACGGACGCGTTGCGCACACAGACCCGCTTCACGGTGAACAACGCCGTGCTGCACGGTGTGGACCTGGCCAGGGCGGTGGCCACGGTGGGTCTCTCGCGCGGCGGCAACACCGAGCTGGACACGCTGGCCGGGCAGGTGCGCACGCGGGGACAACAGATCGAATTGACGAACCTCGTGGCCAGCTCGGGTGTGCTGGCCGCCACCGGCGAGGTGACGGTGGCACCCAGCAAAGCGCTGTCGGGCCGCGTGCGGGTGGACGTGACCCAAGGTGGCGGTGGCGGCGTGGTGGGCGTGCCGCTGGTGGTGGGTGGCACGGTGGACGACCCCTCGGTCAGCCTGAGCCGCTCGGCGCTGTTGGGCGCGGCCATCGGCACCGCGCTCATGCCGGGCGTGGGCACGGGCGCGGGCGCCAACCTGGGCGACCGTCTGGGCGAAGGCCTGAAAGACCTGTTCGGCAAGTGACGCCACCGGCGGGGTGGACGCCGGTCGCCGGGCCGAATTGGACTCACGCCCTCGGCCCCTCGGGGGTATCTTCTGGCTCCAATTCGCCCCACCCCACCGAGGACCAAACATGGCCATGGGTCAGTTCGCTTACGCCAACAACAGCAACCGTTTCCTGGGCTGCGCGCCGCTGGCCGACCAGCCGTTTGCGGTGGCTGGTGTGCCGTTTGACGGCGTGGTGACCAACCGCGCCGGCGCGCGCTTTGGCCCTCAGGCCATCCGCGCGGCCAGCCTGATGCTGTGCGACGGCATCCACCCCGTGTTCAACGTGTCGCCGCTGGAACATCTGGGCGACGCGCTCGACATGCGCCTGCCCAACGCCTCGCCGCTACCGGAGGTGCGCCGCCACATCGAGGCGCAAGCCGCCGCGCTCATGGCGCGGCACCACTGCGTGTTTCTCGGTGGCGACCATTCGGTGACGCTCTCGCTGCTGCGCGCTTTGAAGGCCCGGCACGGTGGTGAGCCGTTGGCGCTTGTCCATTTCGATGCGCATTGCGACACCTGGAGCGATCACTTTGGCGAGCCCTCGGGCCACGGCACCTGGACGTATGAAGCCTTGCAGGAAGGCCTGGTGAGCGCGGCCCACACGGTGCAGATCGGCATCCGCTCCAGCGGCGAACGCGCGGCGCGCGAGTATGTGGCCGACCAGGGCGGGCAGATCTTCACCGCGCGCGCATCGGCCAGCGGCCGGTCTACCTCACGCTGGACATCGACTGCCTGGACCCGGCCTTCGCCCCCGGCACCGGCACGCCCGAGCCCCGGGCCTGAACTGGGTGGGCATGGACTGCGTGGAAGTGGCTCCGGCCTACGACCACGCCGAACTCACCAGCAACGCCGCCGCCACGTTTGTGTGGACCTACCTGAGCGGCCAGGTCGCGAAGCGTTTGAGGGACTGAACATGGCCTCGCTCATCGGTTCCGACACCCAGCTCAACCAGAGGAGCTACTACGAGGCCAGCGTGCAGCGTCCGGCCGTGTGTCCAGCGTTGAACGAATCGCTGAACGTGGACGTGGTGGTCGTGGGTGCGGGTTTCAGCGGGCTGAGTGCCGCGCTCGAACTCGCGCAGCGTGGACTCTCCGTCGTGGTGCTGGAGGCCGACCGCATCGGCAGCGGTGCGAGCGGGCGCAACGGCGGCCAGGCCATCGTGGGCTTTGCCAGCGGGCAGGAACCGTTTGAAGCGCAACTGGGCCAGGAAGACGCGCAGCGCGCCTGGGACATGTCGCTGGAGGCCATCGACCTGATCGACGCGCGCATCGCGCAGCACGGCATCGATTGCGACCGGGTACATGGTTATGTGTACGTGGCCGACTCGGCGCGCAAGCGCAACGCCCTGCACGAAGAAATGGAAGGCCTGCAGCAACGCGGCATTCACATCGACTGGGCCGAAGGTGCGGACCTGCCGCGCCTGATCAACAGCCCACGTTACGTGGCCGCCGCGCGCGAACAGCGCTCGGGCCATTTGCACCCGCTCAAGTACGCGCTGGGCCTGGCGCGCGCCGCGCAAGCCGTGGGCGTACGCATCTTTGAACACTCACCCGTGACCGGCCTGCAGCGCGGTGCCACGCTGGTGGCGAGCACCGCACAGGGCCAGGTGACGGCGCGTTTTGCCGTGCTCGCAGGCAACTGCATGCTCCCCGAGTACGGCCCTTCGGTCGCGCCCGAGATTGCGCCGCGCATCATGCCGGTGGGCACCTACATCGTGGGCACCGCGCCGCTGGACCCGGAACTCTGCGCTCGCCTGATCCCGCGCAACGCGGCGGTGTGCGACAACAACTTCGTGCTCGATTACTTCCGCTTCAGCGCCGACCACCGCATGCTGTTTGGCGGACGCGTGAGCTACACCACGCGCACGCCGGCCAACCTCTCGGCCGTGATGGCGCAGCGCATGGGCGAGGTGTTCCCGGCGCTGGCGCAGGCACCGATCGAATTTGTGTGGGGTGGGTTCGTCGACATCAGCATGAACCGCGCGCCCGACTTCGGGCGGCTGGGCGACAACGTGTATTACCTGCAGGGCTTCAGCGGCCACGGTGTGGCGCTCACCGGGCTGGCGGGCCAGCTGGTGGCCGAAGCGGTGGCCGGGCAGGCCGGCCGATTTGATGTGTTCGCGCGGCTGCAGCACCACCGGTTTCCCGGTGGGCCGCTGCTGCGAACGCCCAGCCTGGCGCTGGGCATGCTCTGGCACCGCTTGCGCGACGTGCTTTGAGCCGGGTTCAGCGCTGCTGGTCTGCGCGCGGCTCGCCGCGTTCGTTCACCGTGATGCGGTTGCCCGGCGCGGTGGCCGTCTGGATGCGGTGGTCGGTGCCACGGAAGTTGTAGGTCACGTCCCAGTACGCGGGCTGTGCGCCGCCGGGCACGTTTTCGCAGCGCTGCACGTCCTGCGTCGTGGGCTTGCCATCGCGACCGAACTGCGCGCCGATGGCGCCGCCGGCCACCACACCACCGACCGTGGCGATGTCCTGGCCCGTGCCGTTGCCGACCTGGTGACCCAGGATGCCGCCGAGCAGTGCGCCGACCACCGCGCCCGGGATGTTGGCACCGCTGCGCTCGGCCGGCACCTGCGTGCTCTCGACCCAGCAGCGCTGGCCCGAGGTGGCCAGCACGGCGCGTGAAGACGTGATGTCGGCCTCATACAGACGTTCGCCGTTGCGGCGGCGACCGTCATAGGCCTGCATCGGTGCCGGGGCGTAGCGGTTGTCGGCCACGCGGGCGTTGCGCGGCACGACGCGCACCGAGGTGATGTCGCTGCTCAGACCCATCGAGGCGAGCGACGGGTATTGCCCCGGACGCAGCACCATGCACTGGCCCTTGTAGCGGTTGTTCTCACACACCTCCCAGCGCTCACCCGACACGACGGCCGAGGAAGCGTGTTCCTTGAAGCCGGTGCGCTTGAGGTTGGGGACCTGGCCCGTGGCCGTGTAGGAGCGGCCCTGGAAACGCTCGCTCTCAAAAAAGGTGATGTTCACGGCGGCCGGCGCGGTGCCCGGCAGCGGTGCGTAGCGGTTGTCGGCCACCCGCTCGTTGGCGGCGATCATGCGCGCCGACGAAATGCCGTCTTCCAGGCCGATGTCGTACAGCGCGGTGTAGCGGCCCGGGCGCAGCACGGTGCAGCGACCGCCGAAGTTGTCGTCTTCACACACCTCCCAGCGGTTGCCCACCACCACGGCTGAGGAGGCGCGGTCGTTGAAGTTGAGGCGCTGCAGACTGGGGGTCTGGGCTGTCATGCGCAGCGACTGGCCCGTGAAGCCGTCGTTGGCGTAGAGGGTGGCCTGGGCCATCGCCTGGGCACTGAAGGCCACGGCGGTGGTGGTAAGCAAAATTCCAAAAATCTGTTTCATGTCAACGTCTCCTGTGGGGGTGGAGGCGAGATTGGGGGCTGGCCTGAAGGCGGTCTGTGCGTTGCCGCACCAGGCAGTGTTGCAAAACCCTGCGTTTGAGGGGTCTTTACCCGGCAGATACGGGAAGCGTGATTTCCGGCACCGCTTTCAGGTCTTGAGCACGTGTTCAACCGATGCCTGGGGGCACCGGTTTGGACGCCCTTTTTGTTTCCTGTTTGCAGATCGAAGATTCAACTTTCGATTTGCAAAGCACGGTCGTTCGCAATGCTGGACGAGGTGCTCGGGCGCAATTTCGCCAGCATCACCCAATGGTCAGCGCCTGATCCCAGGCCAGGACACGCGCGGGCTTGTCGACCGGGCAGTCGCCCAGCACCTCGCTCGGGCGCACCGTGCGGCGCCCTTGCTTGAACTTCATCTTCACCAACACCTCTGCGTGCACGGTGTCTGCGACCCACAGGGTGTGCGCAAACCAGGTGAACTTGTCGTCGGCGCACAGAACAGCCGTCTCCATGCGAACGCGCGTGAACATGCCGATGGGCCGATCGAAGCGCACGAGTTGAGAGGCATTCACGAAGCCGATGCCTTCGCGCAGCAGGCGGGTGATCAGTCGCGTCCTGACCATGAAGTCGAGTTGGGCGCACTCCGCCAGTTGCAGCGTCTTGTCGCTCTTGAGCACATGCAGGCCTGCGTCGAACGGTGTGACGCGAAAGTGCGTGATCACGCGCGACTGCGGTGTTGAGTTTCCCCAAGAGAACAGGGCACGGATCAGCGCCATCAGGTTGCGAAGGAATCCGGACATGGGCTTCTCGGTGACGGTGGGCCGGCCAGTGTCACCTCAGGGTG
>LNFM01009594.1_pt1 | contig 14014 bp, 9 predicted proteins | sample 596031 | NCBI WGS metagenome assembly LNFM01 (sample SAMN04254537, study PRJNA301005) | activated carbon metagenome | isolation source: dual media filters at the Ann Arbor, Michigan drinking water treatment plant | place: USA: Ann Arbor
AGGGGATGTGCCAGAAGGTCAGGATGGTGGCCTGCGGCAGCTTCTCGCGGATCATGGCCGGCAGCAGCGCGAAGTGGTAGTCCTGCACCAGCACGACGGGGTCCTCGCTGCGGGCCTCGGCCACCGCGGCATCCGCGAAGCGCTGGTTCACCGCCTTGTAGGCTTCCCAGTCGCTCTCGCGGAATACTGGCCGCACGTGGGCCACGTGACACAGCGGCCACATGCCTTCGTTCGAGAAGCCGTAGTAGTAGCCCTCCTCCTCTTCGGGGGTGAGCCAGATGCGGCGCAGCCAGTAGTCGTCCTGTCCGGGCGGCACGGCCACGCGGTCGTTGGCGTCGACCACGTCGCGGTCGGCGCTGCCGCTGCCGTGCGCGATCCAGGTGCCCGAGCAGGCGCGCATCACCGGTTCCACCGCGGTCACCAGGCCGCTGGCCGGACGCTTGACGACGATGCCGTTTTCACTGCGCTCGTGGATGTAGGGCTCGCGGTTGCTCACCACGATGATCTGGTCGCCCGAGAGCTGTGTCTGCAGCAGTGTGCGCAGGCGTTCCGCGGTCCACACCGACTCCATGTTCTGCGAACGACGGAACTCGTCTTCCATGTCTCGCAAGCGCGCGCGCAGGTCGGCCGCGAAGGGCGCCAGCTCGGGCGCCGGCTGCATGGGCTTGAGCAGGCCTTCCCCGCGCATCAGCGCGCGCACGCCGCTGACCCAGCCGCGCCAGCTGAGCTGCGCCACCACCATGGTGATCAGCGCGATGACCAGCCCGAGTCCGGCGATCAGGCCGATGAGGTAGCGCCGCGTGTCCTGGCTGCGCCGCTCGATGAAGCTCATGTCGTGCAGGAGCACCAGGCGCGCCATCATGGTGGGCACCGGCGGCGGGGGTGGTGAGAAGACCGGCTGCACCAGGCTGGGCAAGGCCTCTTCGGGAATCACTTCGGGCGCCGGGTTCTGCAGAGGCCGCGGAGGCGGCGGCACCACCGGCCGCTGCACCCACACCTCGTGCATGCCCACGTGCACCGGGCCGCCGGCCAGCGACAGGCGCGGGTCGGCCTGCATCGCCAGGGCCGCTGCCGACTGACAAGACAGACCGGCAGGGAAGTTGTCACTCACCTGGAGTGCGTTTCCCTCCGGGCTGCACAGCCCGATGGCGAACAGACGCTCGTCCTGCACCGCGCGGTCGAACAGCCGGCGCAGCCGTGGTTCGTTGTCGGTCAGCAGGGCGTCTCCGAGAGACTCGGACAGGGCGTTGGCCACCAGCATGCCGCGGCTGTTGAGGTCGCGGCTGAACCAGCGAAGTGTCATCTGGTCCATCAAGGGCACCGCCAGGTAGGCGGTCACCGTCAGCGTGGCCAGCAGGGGCAGCAGAAAACGGAGCTGGAGTCGGACGGTCTTGAAGCCCATCATGAGCGCGGGGGGCAGGCGCGACGACGCGCATGCGCAAGAGACGGGCTTTGCGGCATGCCTGTTGGGGCCCGATCTTCGGCGATAGTTCCCTGAAGAGCATCCAGTCCAGGGCGAAACCGAGTGTGACCATCAGCGACGCATCGATTCAGGGTCGCATGCCTGCAAGGACGGCTGCACGGGCCGGCGTCGTGCCCCTGGTCATAATTCCACGCCTGCGTTGCCATCGGCAACACGGCCTGCCCTGGAGCCTTCGAATGACAAGACTTGACGTTTTCCCGCCTTCATCTTGCGCCGCCCAGGCGCACCGACTCCTGCGAATCTGCTGAAGATGGCCTGGACCTTTCCCTTCTCGGCCATCGTCGGCCAGGACGAGATGAAGCAGGCCATCCTGATCGCTGCTGTCGACCCCACGGTGGGCGGTGTGCTCATCTTCGGCGACCGCGGGACCGGCAAGAGCACGGCGGTGCGCGCGCTGGCTGCCCTGCTGCCGCAGATGAAGGCGGTGGTGGGCTGCCGTTACCAGTGCGACCCCGCAGCCACGCCGCGCACCGCCTGCAGCGAATGTCCCTCGTTGCGCGCCGGCGCCCGGCCCAAGACGCATCTGGTGCCGGTGCCGGTGGTGGATCTGCCCCTGGGCGCCACGGAGGACCGCGTGGTCGGTGCACTCGACCTGGAGCGCGCGCTGTCGCAGGGCGTGAAGGCCTTCGAGCCCGGCCTGCTGGCTCGCGCCAACCGCGGCTTTCTCTACATCGACGAGGTCAACCTGCTGGAAGACCACCTGGTGGACCTGCTGATCGACGTCGCCGCCTCGGGCGAGAACGTCGTCGAGCGCGAGGGCCTCAGCGTGCGTCACCCGGCGCGCTTCGTGCTGGTGGGCAGCGGCAACCCGGAAGAGGGCGAGCTGAGGCCGCAGTTGCTCGACCGCTTCGGTCTGTCGGTGGAGGTGAAGACCCCGGAAGACCTGGCCACGCGGGTCGACGTGGTCAAGCGCCGCGACGCCTTCGAGCGTGACCCCGAGGCCTTCGTCAAGCACTGGCACAAGGCCGACGCCGCGGTGCAGAAGCGCATCGTCGCGGGTCGTGCCCACCTGCCCGGCGTGAAGGCCGGCGACGAGGTGCTGGAGGCCGGTGCGCGGCTGTGCATGAAGCTCGGCACCGACGGCCTGCGCGGCGAGCTCACGCTGCTGCGCGCCGCGCGCGCTCTGGCCGCGCTGGAAGGCGCGGCCGAGGTGCAGGTCGAGCATCTCAGGCGCATCGCGCCTTCGGCGCTGCGCCACCGTCTGCGCCGCAATCCGCTCGACGACGCCGGTTCCAGTGCGCGCATCGAGCGCGCGCTGGCCGAGGGCTTCTGAATGCATGAGCGCGCCGGGAGCACGGAGGGTGGTCCGGTGACCGCTGCTCGACGCTCGTCATGAGCGACGGCCCCGACGGCCCGGGCATCGCCGCGGGCGTCGACCGCGAGGCCCTCGCGGCCGACGCCTGGCGGGCCGCCCAGTTGCTGGCCATCGACCCGGTGGGCCTCGGCGGCGTGCTGCTGCGCGGCTCGGCGGGCGGTCTGCGCGACCACTGGCTGGCCAGCCTGCGCTCGCTGATGCCGCCGGCCGCGCCCTGGTTGCGCATGCCGCTGCACATCGACGACGAACGCCTTCTCGGCGGGCTGGACCTCACGGCCACGCTGCAGGCCGGCCGGCCGGTGGCGCAGGCCGGGCTGCTGTCGCGCTGCGACGGCGGTCTGCTGCTGGTGGCCATGGCCGAACGCCTGACGGCGATGGCCGCCGCGCGCCTGTGTCACGTCATCGACGCCCACGCCGTGACGCTGCAGCGCGATGGTTTTGCCAGCGTGACGCCGGCGCGACTGGGCGTGGTGGCGCTGGACGAAGGCGGCGAGGGCGACGACCCTGTCACGCCTGCGCTGCGCGAGCGGCTGGCCATCCAGCTCGACATGGATGCACTGCAGCGCCTGCGTGTGATGCCGCCGGCCTCGGACAGCGATGCGAGCGACGCCGCCGGCACCGAAGCCGCCCGCTCGCGCCTGGCGGCCGTGGTGGTCGACGACACGATGCTGCGCACGCTGTGCGAAGCTGCATTGGCGCTGGGCGTGCCTTCGCTGCGCGCCTCGGTGCAGGTGCTGGCCGTGGCACGAGCCGCCGCTGCCCTGGCGGGCCACGAGCAGGTGCAGGCCGACGACGCGGCGCTGGCCGTCCGCCTCGTGCTGCTGCCGCGCGCCACGCGGCTGCCCTCCGGCGAAGACGCCGAATCGGATCCGGCTCCGCCTGAACAAGCCGAACTGCCGCAGGAGCCGCCACCGCCGCAGGAAGCGAACGAATCGAATGACGAAGCAGAGCCGCCTCCGCCGCCGCCCGTGCCTGACGAAGGCTTGCCCGAGCAGGTGCTGCAGGCCGCCATGGCCTCGCTGCCTCCCGATCTGCTGGCCCTGATGGTTTCGCAGGGGGCCGCGCAGCGTCGCGCCGCGGGCGGCCGGGCCGGGGCCCGACAGGCTTCGCGTCTGCGCGGACGGCCTTTTGGTTCGCGCCGCGGCGAGCCGCGCGGCGGCGCGCGCATCCACCTCATCGACACCTTGCGAGCGGCCGCACCCTGGCAGGCCGTGCGCGCCCGCGAACGTGCTGCCGCCTCGGGCAACCCGGTCGTCGGCAAGGTCGACGTACGCAAGCAGGACCTGCACATCACGCGCTTCCGCCAGCGCAGCGAGACGACGACGATCTTCGTCGTCGACGCTTCGGGCTCGGCCGCACTGCACCGGCTGGCCGAGGCCAAGGGCGCGGTCGAGTTGCTGCTGGCCGAGTGTTACGTGCGGCGCGACCGCGTGGCGCTGATCGCCTTTCGTGGCGGCGCCGGCGGCCCCGGCGGCAATGGCGCCGACCTGCTGCTGCCGCCCACGCGCTCGCTGGTGCGCGTCAAGCGCTCGCTGGCCGCCCTGCCGGGCGGCGGCGGCACGCCGCTGGCGTCGGGGCTCGATGCCGCGCGCCAGGTGGCCGAGGACGTGGCCCGGCGCGGCGGCACGGCCGTGGTGGTGCTGCTGACCGACGGTCGCGCCAACCTGGCACGCGACGGCTCTGCGGGCCGCGAGCAGGCCGCCGCCGATGCGCTGGCTTCGGCGCGGCTGTGGCGGTCCAGCCCGGCGGCGTGCCTGCTGCTCGACACCTCGCCGCAGCCGCGCCGCGAAGCGCGTGATCTGGCCGAGGCGATGGGCGCGCGCTACCTGCCGATGCCCCACGCGGACGCGAAGAAGATGTCGCGTGCCGTGCAGGCCGCCACGGCGGGCCGCTAGGCGGTCAATCCGCCATCCGTTACGTGGTTTGGCGGTGCAGATCGCGCCGCGCCGACCCGGCCCCTCAAGCTGTCGCCGAGGACGGGCTCGGCCCGGCCGCAGTGGGGGGGGTTGCCGTCAGTGCAAGCAAGAGGTCGGCCACGCGCCGGGGCGCCTCTTCGTGGGCCAGGTGGCCCAGGCCCGCCAGCCGGTGCAGCACGGCGCCGGGCCAGCGCCGTGCCAGCCGCTCGGCCTGCTCCGGCGGCACGGCGCGATCACGCTCGCCCACCAGCAGGTGCACCGGGTGCGGCCAGCCCTGCAGGCGCCGCTGCAGCGCTGCCAGGTCCCAGTCGGCCATCATCGCCAGCACGCCGGCGATGTGTGCCGGCGACCGCATCAGCCGCGCGTACCACTGGGCGCCGGCGGCGTCGAGCGTGGAGCCGGTGGAGTCGATGAGACGCTGCACCGCGGTGCTGTCACGCGCCTGTCGGGCGGTGAACCAGGGCACCAGCGGGTTCAGCGCCAGCAGCCTGGCCAGCGGCGCGTAGAACAGCCCTGCCCAGCCGTCGAAGGGCAGCAGTGCGGCGTTCAAGCCGATCAGCGTCTGCGATCCAGCGGCCTCGGGCGGCCCGTCGAGCGCCCAGTGCAGCATCAGCGCTGCCCCGGCGGAGTGGCCCAGCACCACCCGGGGCTCGGCCTGCATCGCCCGCAGCAGGGCGGCCAGGGCCGCGGACATGCCCGGCAACGAGCGCTGGCGCGCCGGCAGCGCGTCGGTGAAGGCATGGCCGGGCAGGTCGGGGATCAGCACACGCCAGTGCGGGGCCAGCAGCGGCGCCAGCGTGCGCCAGCTGTGCGAGGACGCGCCGGTGCCGTGCAGCAGCAGCAGCACCGGGCCGTCGCCCAGGCTCTGCACGTGCCAGCGCAGGCCGCCGGCGTCGATGAAGCGGCTGTGCTCGCGCAGCGGCCAGTCGGCCCCGTCGATCGACCAGTCCAGGCGGCGCGTCATGCCGGGGCGCGCCGAGCCCCGCAGCGCGGCGCCCTGTGCGCTGCACCGTCGCGCAACGTGATCGAATCGTCCTGCGGAAGACCTGGCATGCTCGAATTGTTGCGCAGGCGTGGCGGCCTGCCGCTGACAATGCGGGACCGCTTCATCCGAACGCCATGTCGTCGACGCCTCTTCCCCTGGCCGCGCGCCTGCGCAGCGCCACCCACGCCCTGCACACGCAGGTGGAACGCAGCGGCCTGATGGCTCGTCTGCTGCGTGGCCGCCTGAGCCGGCCCGGCTACGTGCTGATGCTGCGCAACCTGCAGGCCCTGTACGTCGCGATGGAAGCGGGCCTGCAGCAGCACGCCTCCCACCCGGCGCTGCAGCCGCTGCAGTGCGGACCGCTGTTCCGCGGCGACGCCTTGCGGCGCGACCTGCTGGCCCTGCACGGCCCGGGCTGGCAGGCCGAACTGCCGCTGGCGCCGGCCGCCGAGGCCTATGTCCGCCGCCTGCTGTCGCTCGCGGCCGAGTGGCCCGCCGGCCTCGCAGCCCATGCCTACGTGCGATATCTGGGTGACCTGAGCGGCGGCCAGGCGCTCAAGCGCATCGTCAGCGCGCACTACGCGCTGGCGCCTGGCGAAGGCACGGCCTTCTACGACTTCGGCGCACCGGCCGATGTCGCCCAGCGCGCCAGCGCGCTGCGTGCCGCGCTCGATCTGATCGCCGCCGACGAGCACACCGCCAGCCGCCTGGTCGACGAAGCCTGCGCGGCCTTCGCTGCCCACGGGGACCTGTTCGAACAACTGGCGGCGATGGGCGAGACCGGCGACGCGCTGGCCTGAACTGCCGCTGTTCAGCGCCGCGACGACAGTTCGCGGATGCGCCCGTACAAGGCCGTGGCGCGGCGGGTCGAGGCTTCCAGCTCCTGCAGCAGGTGTGCCACCGGACCGCTGGCGGCGCCGTCGGCGATGTCCATCGCGGCCACGCTGGCGTTGGTCAGGATGGCGCCGATGACGGCGTCGATCTCGTGCGGTGCGGCGGCCGGGGCTTCGCTCCAGCGCCGTCCCTCGGCCGCCAGGCTCAGGGCGCGTTCGAGCTGCTGGCGCGCGGCGGCAGCACGACGCACTTCGCGCTGGTCGGTGAAGATCAGGATCACGCCCAGCAGCGTGCCGTCGCGGCCGTGCACGCGTTCCGCCCTGAGGGCCACCGGCAGCCCGGGTGCAGGGCCCCGTGCCAGCGCCAGTTCGCCGCGCCAGGTGGGCGATTCGTGTCGCAGGCCCAGCAGGGCGCGACTCAATGCGTCGGGCTCGGTGAACAGCGCAGCCAGGCCGTCCGCGCCGCCCAGGCTTGCCGCCGTGGCGCCGCTGAGGGCGGTGAATGCGGCGTTGGTGAACAGCGGGCGCCCCTGGCCGTCGGTCAGCAGCACCGGTTCCAGCGAGTCCTGCATCTTCTCGCGCACGCTGGCCAGCTGGTGTTCGGCGATGAGCAGCCGCACCGCATGCACCTGCAGGATGATGTCGACCAGTGCTGCGCCGATGGCCCGGCCCAATGCCAGCTCTGCAGTGGTCCAGGACAGGGCGGTGCCGCGCACGATCTCCGACCAGGCCGCGAAGGAGCGTCGCGGCGACAGCTCCAGCGGGTTGTCGTTGACCATCGGCTTGCTCGGGTCGCCGGCCCAGGTGACGGTGAGAAGCTGCTCCTTGCGGAACCACATCAGGTAGTCGGGCTGCGAGGCCGACAGCCGCACCGCCAGCACGCCGCTGGCCAGCGGCGAGAGCGACGCCAGCGCCGGGTTGGCGCGCGCGACGGCGTTGCAGGCGAAGGGGGCCTCGGTGTACTGCGAGTCGACCCAGCGCAGCAGCTCGCGCAGCTCGGGCGTGGACGGCACCTCGCCCGACGGCAGGATCTCGCCGTCGCTGAACAACGCGGCGCCGGTGGCTTCGAGCGGCTGCAGCAGCGTGCGCGGGTTGCGGAACAAGGCCAGGCGCCAGTCGCCTTCGTTGGACGTTGCATCGACCAGCCGCTGCTCCAGCCGCCGCACCATCACCGCCACCTGGGCATGGGCGTAGTTCTCGATGGCGGCGATGCGCGTGGAGATGACCTCGGCCAGCAGGTCGGCCGTGGCCCGCACGGCCAGGCGCAGGTTGCGCGGGCTGTAGTGGTGCGCCGCCACCAGGCCCCAGAGCCGGCCCTCGCGCACCAGCGACACCACCAGCGTGCCGGTGACGCCCATGTTCTTGAGGTACTGCAGGTGCAGCGGCGACATGCTGCGCAGGTAGCTCATCGACAGGTCGAGGTCGGTCGGCGAGGCGGCCGCATCGGCGCACAGCAGGGGCGATGGCTGGTAGTGCACGTCGACCAGCACGCGCACGCGGTTGCGCACGTAGAGTTCGCGGGCGCGCTGGGGGATGTCGGTGGCCGGGTAGTGGTGGCCCAGCAGCGAGTCCAGGCGTGGGTGACGGGCCTCGGCGATGATCTTGCCGTGGCCGTCGGCGTCGAACTTGTAGACCATCACCCGGTCGTAGCCGGTGAGATCGCGGAAGCAGGTCGCGGCGGCGTCGGCCAGCGCGCCCACCGACGGCGCGCCGCCCAGTCGGTCGAGCGCCTGGGCCACCAGCGCCATCAAGGTGGACTCTTCGATGTCCACCGTCTCGATGTCGTGCCCTGGCGGGGGCAAGGGCTCGAGTTCGATCACCAGGCCCGTGCCGGCCACGCGGTGCACGGCGCCTTCCCAGCGGCGTTCGGCGCCCTCGGTGCGGGTGAGACAGCGCAGCGGCGCCGGCTCGTACAGTTCCCCCTCCGCTGCGGCGCGGACCTGATCGGCCAGCGTGCCGCCGAAATGCGCCAGGCGCGACTTCAACAGGCGTTCGACCGGCAGCCCCAGCAGGGTGGCGGCGTTGGCCGAAGCCTGCATCACGGCGCCGCCCGGCTCTTCGACGAGCAGCAACAGACCGTGCGGCTGAACCGATCCCGTCAGGTGGATCAGTTCGCGCTCGCAGTTGCTCAGATCGGCCTGGCCGAAACGCGGACTCTCGCTCACTGTCGAAGTGTGGGGCCAGAAGCCCGTTGGCGCCACCGGGAAGCCCCGGCCGCAGGAGTTGGACTCTAGTTCAGGAAGGTCGGGGGCGTGCCGCCGCTGCTGTAGGGGCCGGTGCCGAACAGCCCGAGCGCGCCGACGCGCATGGCAAGTTGCTCGGTGGTCATGCCCAGCATGTCGGCGGCAAGCGCCAGATTGCCGTCGCTGCGTGCCAATGCCGCTTCGATGAGGTGCCGCTCGGCCATGTGGCTGACTTCGTGCAGCAATTGCGGCAAGGGGGCCGCGCCGATCTGCAGCACCAGGTCGTGCAGGGCGTCGGCCATGTCGACCGCTGCACGCGGCAGGGCCGCGACCGTGGGTTTCACGCGGCGGATGCTCAGGCCGACCGATTCCTGGTCGCTGTCGTCCAGCAGGGCCGCGGACACTTCGATCTCGGCCCGCTGGCCGGTCGCCTGCCCGATGATGGCCCGCTCGTGCGAGGCGATGCCCTGCCGCCGCGTGAGCGCCAGGATGGCGGCGAGCCGGCCGGCCGGGTCGCCCAGCAGTTCTGCCAGCGTGCGACCCAGCACGTGCGGTTCCTGCGTCAGCCCGCACAGCGTGACGAAGCTCGGGTTGGTGATCAGCACGCGGCCTGCGGTGTCGGTGACCACCAGCGCGTCGGGCATGCGGTCGACGAAGTCGATGACGCGGTCTTCGCTGCTCTGCACGCCCTGATGGGCACGCGCCATGCGGGCGCGCACCAGCAGCAGCAGGCTGTCGCCGGCGCGGAACGGCGTGGCCGAGATGTCGACGGCGTGGGTCTGCGGATGCGGCTGGGCGAGCCGGGCGCGGATCTCGCCCGGTTTGCCGGTGGTGCGGGCCGACACCAGCAACTGGTTGACCGCCGGCCTCGAGCCGCGTTCTATGCCCGACACGGCTTCGCGGTCGACCGGTGTCTCGCCCTGCGAGGCGAACAGCGCCACGGCGGAATCGTTGGCTTCGAGAACCTTCAAGGTGCGCGCGTCGACGATCATCACGGCGTCGGTGGCGACCTGGAACAGCAGGCGGTAGCGGGCCTCGATCTGGCGCTGCTTCCAGTAGCTGCGTTCCATTTCCTGCTGCGCGTCGATCAGTCGCTGCTGGATGGCCGCCACCGTGCGCAGGTCGCGCCCGACCGCCAGCACCGGGCCCTGGGTGCCGAGCCGGATGGCCGAGTACGCGACCGGCAGGTCGTCACCCCCCGGTGTGGGGTGGTTGACCTCGCGGCGGCGCGTCACGCCGGTGGAGCGAACCTCATCGAGCAGCTGTTCGACCTTGCGACGCGTCTCGCCGGTGACGGTCTCGGCCCAGGGCCGGCCGATCCAATCGATGGCCGGGCTGGAAAGGTTGGCCGCGCCGACGGCGACATTGCGGATGACGCCTTCGGCATCGATCACCAGAGCGATGTCGCTGGCGATGGACACGAAGGTCTGCGCCAGCTCGGGCGCCAGCGCTGACAGCGCTCCCAGGTCGGGCGTTTGCGGGGGGAACTTCGGGCTGTCGGTCACCCTGTGACCCCGCCTCGGCACATCTGAACCACGAAGACCCCACTCCATTGCCGCTGTCGGTGAAGGGCCCGCACCTTAGCACATGGCACAGGGGCGGGTGGTCCTGCCGGGCCCGGGCGGCTGCCGCGACGGTTCGCGGCCCGGTATCGCACTTGCCGATACCCCGGAGGCCCGCGTCCACCACCTCGTTGTTGCGAGCCTTCCAGCCAGGGTCTGTCTTGTTGACGGGTCCTGCACAGGTGTCTATCCTAGCTGACACAAGGTGATGTCACAAGTGGGTGACACCATCTCTCGATTGACCCGATGGCGACAGGCCGAGAGGAGCTCCATGGATCCGACCACACGCATTGCCCAGGCGCTGGGCGCCGCGGTCAGGGGGGCTGAAGGCGCGGGCTGTCCGCCCCGGCTCGCGGCAGCGGTGCGGCACTCGGTGTTTCCCGGCGGGGCGCGCATCCGGCCCAAGCTCTGCCTGGCGGTGGCGCTGGCCCATGGTGACGACGACCCGGCGCTGAGCGATGCCGCCGCCGTGGCCGTCGAGCTGCTGCACTGTGCATCGCTGGTGCACGACGACCTGCCTTGCTTCGACGATGCCGCCACGCGGCGCGGCCTGCCGTCCGTACACGCCGCCTACGGCGAACGGCTGGCCGTGCTGGCCGGCGACGCTCTCATCGTGCTGGCCTTCCAGGCGCTGGGCGAAGCCGGGTCGGCGCACCCGCAACGACTGCCGGCGCTGCTGTCGCTCATGGCGCGCGGTGTGGGCATGCCGCACGGCATCGCCGCCGGCCAGGCCTGGGAGTGCGAGCCCCAGGTCAAGGTGCGCGACTACCAGCAGGCCAAGACCGGCGCGCTCTTCGCTGCCGCCACGATGTGCGGCGCGCTGGCCGCGGGCGCCGACGCCCGCCCGTGGCGAGCCCTGGGCGAATGTCTCGGCGAGGCCTACCAGGTGGCCGATGACATCCGCGACGTTGCGGCCGACCCCGTGCTGATCGGCAAGCCCGTGGGACGCGACATCGCCTTGGGGCGCCCCAGCGCAGCCCGCGAGCGCGGCCTGATGGGTGCCGTGAACGACTTCGAGCGCCTCGTCGAGGCGGCCGTCGATGCCGTTCCGGACTGCCGCGGTGCGACCCACCTGCGCGCCCTGGTGCGAAGCGAGTCAGAGCGTCTCGTGCCGGCCGAGATGCGGGCCGAGATGCGGGCCGGGTCGGCGCGCGCCGCGGTCTGACCCCCTCATCGACGTCGGCCCTGCGGGGGCGGCGTCGGTGGCCCCTTCCAGCCAACACCGGACTCTCATGCAACTGCAACCCACCCTTGCCACCGCCGCGCCGCGGGGGCTGCTGGAGCGCTGGCGTGCCTGGCGCGACCGCACCGTGCGCGACCCCGGCTTCCAGCAATGGGCCGCCCGCTTCCCGTTGACCCGTCCCATCGCGAGGCGTCGCGCGCGCCAGCTGTTCGACCTGGTGGCCGGCTTCGTCTATTCGCAGGTGCTGCTGTCCTGTGTACGCCTGAAGCTGTTCGAGATGCTGGCCGAGGGCCCGATGAGCGCGGAGCAGATCGCCGGCCGCACCAAGCTGCCGCTGGACGGCGCGCTGCGACTGCTCGATGCCGCCGTCTCGCTGCGCCTGCTGGCGCGTCGCGAGGGCGGCTACGGCCTGGGCGCCCTGGGCGGACCGATGGTCGGCAACGAAGCCCTGCTGGCCATGGTGGAGCATCACGCCACGCTGTACCGTGACCTGGCCGATCCCGTGGCGCTGCTGCGCAGCGGCGGACAAGGCACCGAGCTGGGCGCCTACTTCCCCTATGCCGGCGCCGAGCGCCCGGGCGAACTGCCGAGCGACCAGATCGCCGCCTATTCGGCGCTGATGACGGCCTCGCAACCTTTCGTGGCGCAACAGATCCTGGGCGCGTATTCCTTCCAGCCGCACCGTGTGCTGCTCGACGTGGCCGGCGGCGAGGGCCGCTTCGCCGGCTCGGCGGCGCTGGCCTGGCCGCACCTCGAAGTGCGTGTGTTCGACCTGCCCGCGGTGGCCGAGCGTGCGCGCGGGCGTTTCGCCAGCATGGGCCTGTCCGGCCGTGCCAGTGCGTTCGGCGGCGACTTCCTGGTCGACCCCCTGCCGCCGGGTGCCGACGTCGCGACGCTGATCCGCGTCGCACACGACCACGACGACGAACGCGTGATGAACCTGCTGCGCAAGGTGCGCGCCGCGCTCGTGCCGGGCGGCACCCTGATCCTGGCTGAACCCATGGGTGGCACGGCCGGTGCCGAACCGATGGGTGACGCCTACTTCGGCTTCTACCTGCTGGCCATGGGCCGCGGCCGGCCGCGAACGCGCGACGAACTGGTGGCCATGCTGCAACAGGCGGGCTTCAGCGGGGTGCGCAGCCTGCCCACTCCGCTGCCCCTGCAGGTGGGTGTGCTGTGCGCGCGGGTCTGACGGGCCGCCGGTGCGAGTGCGCGGGGCCGGGAATCCGAGCAAGGTGTAAATCGGACTTGACACTCTGGCAAGTAAGCGTAGAGTGACATTTGACCGAGCGCCCATGAAGAGAACAGCACCTCCCCCCCGTCCCGAAGCCACGCCGTGCGCTGCTTGTCATGAGCCTGCCGGCACCCGGAGTTGCCCATGAAGTCCAACGCCATCGTCCTCGAACGTCCCGAGCACCTGTCGCTCGAAAGCCTCGAACTGACGGCGCCGGGCGAGGAAGACCTGCTGGTCGAGGTCGACTGGAGCGGCATCAGCACCGGCACCGAACGCCTGTTGTGGAATGGCCGCATGCCGGCCTTTCCCGGCATGGGCTACCCGCTGGTGCCGGGTTACGAATCCGTCGGCCACGTCATCCATGCCGGCGCGAAAGCCGGCCACGCCGTCGGCGACACCGTCTTCGTGCCCGGCGCCAACTGCTATGGCAGCGTGCGCGGCCTGTTCGGCGGCTCCGCCTCGCACGTCGTCGTGCCCGGTCGCCGTGCCGTCACGGTCGACGCCGCACTCGGCGAACGCGCCATCCTGCTGGCCCTGGCGGCCACGGCCTATCACGCGGTCTCCTGCGGCGGCAAGCGCGAGAAGATCGTGCCGCCCGACCTCATCGTCGGCCACGGCGTTCTCGGCCGACTGCTGGCGCGCATGACGGTGGCCGCGGGCTTCGAACCCACGGTGTGGGAAGTCAACCCGACACGCGCCCAGGGTGGTGAGGGCTACCGCGTGGTCAACCCGGAAGACGACACACGCCGCGACTACCGCGCCATCTACGACGTCAGCGGCGACGCCTCGCTGCTCGACACCCTCATCGGACGCCTGGCGCCGGGGGGCGAAGTGGTGCTGGCCGGCTTCTACAGCGAACGCGTGTCCTTCTCTTTCCCGCCCGCCTTCATGAAGGAAGCGCAGATCCGCGCCGCTGCCGAATGGCAGCGCCCGGACCTGCTGGCCACCAAGAAGCTGATCGATGACGGCGTGCTGTCGCTCGACGGCCTGATCACCCACCGCGAGACGGCCGCACACGCCGACGCGGCCTACCGCACTGCCTTCGGCGATGCGGCCTGTCTGAAGATGATCCTCGACTGGAGACATTCCGCATGAGCAGCTCGCACCAGACGCCCTCGGTGTCGCCCATCCAGATCGTGATGAAGGCGCAGTTGCGCGCCGAAGCTGCGATCGAACCCGATCCCGTCTCCACCTCGCCGGCCAGCAAGACGACGCAGATCATCGCGATCTACGGCAAGGGCGGCATCGGCAAGAGCTTCACCCTGGCCAACCTGAGCTACATGATGGCGCAGCAGGGCAAGAAGGTGCTGCTCATCGGCT
>LNFM01009596.1_pt1 | contig 14010 bp, 15 predicted proteins | sample 596031 | NCBI WGS metagenome assembly LNFM01 (sample SAMN04254537, study PRJNA301005) | activated carbon metagenome | isolation source: dual media filters at the Ann Arbor, Michigan drinking water treatment plant | place: USA: Ann Arbor
TCCTATGGACTACCGGGACAACCGCCCCCCAACCCGCAAAGGGGGTCCCTATTGCACGCCGATATGGGGTCCCGGTTCGACGCCTATTTACAGCATCGACGCTCAGGACATGATCGAAAAGACCATCCATGGCGGCCGCCTCGACAGCTGTCGAAAGCATCCGCCGACTGCCATTTGACAGGATCGCGAGCGGCAGACCGAGGCGGCGCAGATCATTCAGTGCGCCAAGATTCTCCGGGAAGGCCTTGAGCTGTGCGTACTGACCCATGAGCTCCGAGCGAGCCGTTTCCGTCAGCCCCAGGTTCAAGCGGGCGCAAGCGAATTCCAGCGCGTCTCCCGTGATCTGCCAGAAGTCGACGTAGCGATCACAAAGTGTGCGCAGCCGGGAATACTCCAACTGCTTGTCGCGCCAGACGTCAGCCAAAGCGGCGCCGGAACCAGGGAATATCGTCTCGGCCAGCCGACCGACGGAATAGACGTCAAACAGCGTTCCGTATGCGTCGAACGCGACCGCTCGTATCCTATACCCCGCCACGCGACCCTCCATTTTCTTGCCATATTTGAACGCGTCTGATACGTTGATAAATACAAATTTAACAACTGACACATTGTGATACGCAATCAATGGCGCGCAACCTTGACCTGGACCTGATCAGGACGTTCGTCTCTTCCGCGGACGAAGGCAGTTTTGCGCGCGCGGCGGACAAGCTGTCGTTGGCAGCGCCAACCGTCAGTCTTCAGATGAAACGTCTTGAAGAACAGACCGGCGCGGATCTCTTCTACAAGGACGGCCGGCAGAAAGGCCTTACGGAAGTCGGCAAGCGCTTCCTATCGCATTCCCGCAAATTGTTGCAGATGAACGATCTTGCCTTGTCAGAGTGCAAGGACCTCGCCGTCAGCGGTAGGATACGGATCGGAACAACACAGGATTTTGCGGAGGATCGCCTTCTCTTTCTGTTGAAAGAGATGATGGAATTTCATTCCAAGCTACAAGTCGAACTCACCGTTGACCTGAATCGGCGGATCCATGCTGCCCTTGAGAGACGTGAGCTTGATGTCGCCATCGCTGCGGTTGATCCGCTGGGCAGAAGTGACGGCGAAATCCTGTGCCGTGAACGGCTTGTTTGGATCGGTGCAGAAGGCCTGACGATTGCATCCGAGCAGCCCGTCCCTCTTGTTCTGTTTCATGATCCCTGCATTGTCCGGGACATCGTGCTCCAGCAGCTCAACGAAGCTGACCGGGCGTGGAGGATCGCCTGCACCAGCCCAAGCCTATCGGGGCTGATGGCGGCGACCAAAGCTGGCTTCGGGCTGACAGCGAGGACTCCTGATCAGTTGGAGCGCGGTCTGACGGATTTTTCCGGTCTATCTTCGCTTCCGGCACTTCCGGAGATTGAAATCGCACTCTTCGTGGCCCCCGGCCAAGGCGAGCATTCGAAGCTCGTCGCACATGTGTGCAAGGTCTTGCGAGGCGCGCTTTTTGGCCGATAGTAAGGCGTATGCCACAACCTTCGACGGCTACGGTTCGCGAGTCAGAACAATTGAAAGACGGCGGATCGCTGGAGCTGCTAGGAGCACGACCGGAAGCATGATCAGCCATGCGGCTAACCATGCGAACATCCAATGCTTCAGGAACCCGTTCTCACCCATCAGGGTCGCACTTCCGAACCCGCTGGCGATGAAGCTCGTGAGTCCGGACTGGATGACCCCGAACACGAAGTGAGCATGGCGGCGCGGGATCGGCAGCATTGGACCTCCGTCAGATGACGCGAATGTTGTTGGTTCCTCCAGACATCGCGAAGGGTATCCCAGACACGATGACCACAGGTCTTGTCGGAGAGCTGTCTAGGGCCTCCGAACTACAAGCGCGCGCGATGGTGATCATGTCGTCGTAGGATGTGGCGTCCGCCGACACAACACGGCCCGCGCCCCATAGCAGGCAGAGACGACGGGCGACCGCCGGGTCGGGTGTGATTGCGAGGATCGGCACATCGGGACGCTTGCGTGCGACCCGCAGGGCGGTGACGCCCTTGGCGGTGAATGCAACAATGGCTCCAGCGCCCACGGCGTGCGCGATGTCGGCTGCCGCCGCTGCAATGGCATGAGCCGGCGTCTCTTCAATGTCCGGCGCGAGAGCATCCGTGATCGGACGGTAGGCTAGGTCCTTCTCGGTTGTGCTGATGATTCGGGCCATGATCTCCACGGCTTCTGCAGGATAGGCTCCAGACGCGGACTCCGCCGACAGCATGACGGCATCCGCGCCATCATAGACCGCGGTCGCCACATCGGAGGCTTCGGCGCGCGTTGGCGTCGGAGCTGAGACCATCGACTCCAGCATTTGCGTGGCCACGATCACGGGCTTCACCGTCATCCGGCACAGACGCACAAGTTTTTTCTGCCAGCGTGGCACATCCTCGGGCGGGATCTCGACGCCAAGATCACCGCGGGCGATCATCACTGCGTCCGATAGGCGGACGATGTCCTCAATCTGCTCCAAAGCCGAAGGCTTCTCAATCTTCGCGACCAGATGAGCGCAGCCCTGGACTAAGCCCTGCGCCTCGATCATGTCAGAGGGCTTTTGTACAAAGGACAACGCGACGAAGTCGACGCCCAACTTCAGGCCGAACTCTACATCCGACAGATCCTTCGCCGTTAGCGGGGACAGGTTCAGAACCGTCGAGGGCAAGTTGACGCCGTTGCGATTGCTGATCACGCCGGCGTTCATCGCGCGCGCGACAATCGCATCGCCTTCGAAGCCTTCGATGCGTAGACGGAGCCGTCCATCATCGATCAGAAGCTCGTGGCCGGGCATCACGGCCTCGAACACCTCAGGATGAGGCAACGGGATGGCATCTTTCCCACCCTCCGCCATGCCGGGCACGAAGCGCAGCTTCTCGTTGAGCGCCACGGCCTGCTTGCCGTCGCGGATCGTGCCGACGCGGATCTTGGGGCATTGCAGGTCCTGCAGAATGCCAATCGGTCGACCTGCCTCTTGCTCGATCGCGCGGATCGCGTGGAAGACGGCTTCATGGTCAGCATGAATGCCGTGGCTGAAGTTCAACCTGAAGACATCAACTCCGGCCGCAAAGAGTTTTCGGAGCACGTCCGGTGATGCGCTGGAAGGGCCGATGGTGGCGACGATTTTGGCCTTTCGGGAGCGAAACATGTGGGGGTCCTATTGCTTTTCCACGAGGATCGCTCGGAAATCGTTCACATTCGTCAGGGTTGGGCCTGTGACAACAAGATCCTCCAGCGCAGCGAAGAAGCTCCAGGCGTCATTGTCGGCCATGTGATCTCGTGCATTGACGCCCAATTGCACGCCGCGTGCGAGCGTGTCAGGCGTCACGATGCAGCCGGCATTGTCTTCGGAGCCGTCGATGCCGTCGGTGTCGCCCGCGATAGCCCAAACGCCTGGCGCACCATTCAGCGCCAGAGAGAGCGACAGGCCGAACTCGGCGTTGCGGCCGCCGCGGCCGTTGCCGCGCACTGTCACGGTCGTCTCGCCGCCGGAAATAAGGACGCATGGTGGCTCGGCGAAGCCGCCATGGTCCTGCAGATGACGGGCTAGCCCGGCATGCATAAGGGCGATATCGCGCGACTCTCCTTCGATGCGGTCGCCCAAAACGATCGGCGTGTAACCCGCCTCACGCGCAACGGCGGCGGCCGCTTGCAGGGAACGCAGGGCCGTCGCGACCATGATGGTTTCGGCGCCGGCAAGCCTTGGGTCGCCAGGCTTAGGCGTCTCATCTTCAGCTGCTTCCAGCGCAGCGACGATGCTGGCGGGCGTGGTGATGCCGTAACGCTTCAAGACCGCGCGGGCGTCGGCGAATGTCGTCGCGTCGGCGACGGTCGGTCCGGATGCGATCACCGAAGGGTCGTCGCCGGGGACATCCGAGATCACCAGTGTGACAACGCGCGCCGGCGCAGCAGCCGCGGCGAGCCGCCCACCCTTGATGCGGGAGAGATGCTTGCGCACGCAGTTAATCTCCGTGATGTTCGCGCCGCTCTTGAGCAGGGCCCTATTCACTACCTGTTTGTCCGCCAGCGAGACGCCTTCGCACGGGAACGTCAGCAGAGAGGAGCCGCCACCGGAGATCAGACAGAGCACGAGGTCATCTGCGGTTAGCCCCGAGACGAGCGCCAGGATGCGCTCGGCTGCTTCGAGACCCCTCTCGTCGGGCACCGGATGGGCGGCCTCCACCACCTCGATATGCCGTGTTGGCGAGCCATGGCCATAGCGGGTGACGACGAGGCCCCCGAATGCGCCTGATCCTGGGTTGCCGCGCCAGCTCGCCTCGACCGCTGCGGCCATGGAGGCCGCCGCCTTTCCGGCGCCGATCACGATCGTCCGCCCTTTCGGCGGTGACGGCAGATACGGAGGGAGACATAGACCCGGCGAGGCCGCACCTATGGCTGCATCAAACATTCGCTTCAGCAGGTGGGGTCTATCCTGCATGTTGCCGGTCGGCTCCGCTTTCTCGCTCAAGCCTTCTGACCGATCTCGAAATTGGCCATCTTCTCTAGCGCTCTCACCATACCGGAGTGGTCCCACTTCGAGCCACCATGGGCCGCGCAGGCGTTGAACAGCTCCTGCGCGGTCGCGGTGTTGGGCAGCGACAGGCCCATGGCGCGAGCGCTGGACAAAGCGAGGTTCAGATCCTTCTGATGCAACTCGATTCGGAATCCCGGATCGAAGGTGCGCTTAACCATACGCTCGCCGTGCACCTCCAGGATGCGTGAGGATGCAAGGCCACCCATCAGCGCCTGGCGCACTTTCGCCGGGTCTGCGCCGGCCTTCGAGGCGAAAAGCAGGCCTTCCGCCACGGCCTCGATGGTGAGCGCCACGATGATCTGGTTCGCGACCTTCGCGGTCTGACCAGAGCCGACGGGCCCAACCAGGTTAATGTTCTTGCCCATGAGCTGGAGCACGGGAAGCATCTCGTCGAAAACGGCTTGCTCGGCGCCGGACATGATGGAGAGCGTGGCGGCCTTGGCGCCAACCTCTCCCCCGGACACCGGCGCATCCATGTAGCGCGCGCCCGTTCTCGCCAGCCGTTCGGCGAAGGTCTTGGTGGCAAGCGGCGAGATCGAGCTCATGTCGATCACGGTCTTGCCGGCGGTGATGCCTTCGGCCACGCCGTCCTTGCCGAACAGCACCTTCTCCACGTCAGGTGTGTCCGGCACCATGGTGATGATGATGTCGGCGCGGCTTGCCACCTCGGCCGGGCTGGACAGCGCATGTCCGCCAGCCGCGGTCAGCGCCTCGGGAACGCTCGAACGGCTGAACAGAAATAGGGTATGGCCGCCAGCAATGAGACGCCCCGCCATGGGCGCACCCATGATGCCGAGCCCGATGAAACCGATGTTCGCCATGTCAGAGATCCGTTGTGAGAAAACAGGCTCAGGCCGCAACGGCGGTTCGTGAACGCGCGGCCTCCAGCCAGCCCATGCCGGCGTCCGTCGTCGTCTTCGGCTTGTATTCGCAGCCGATCCAGCCGCGGTAGCCGATGCGGTCAAGATGATCGAACAGGAACGGCCATGCGATCTCGCCCGTGCCCGGCTCGTTGCGGCCCGGGTTATCAGCGAGCTGGATATGCGCGATTCTGGGCAGATGCCGTTCAATGGTGGCCGCCAGCTCGCCCTCCATCCTCTGCATATGGTAGATATCGTACTGGAGATAGAGATTATCCGATCCGACCTTATCCATGATCTCCAGGGCTTGCGTTGTCCTGTTCAGGAAGAAGCCCGGCATGTCGCGCGTGTTGATCGGCTCGATGAGCAGCCGGATTCCGTCATCCTTCAGCTTCGCGGCGGCGTAGGCGAGATTGGTCACCAGGACGTCTTCGAGCTGCTTCAGGTCCGCTCCGGCCGGAGCGAGGCCCGCCAGGCAGTTTACCTGCTGGCAGCCGAGCGCCGTGGCGTAGCGGATGGCGCGATCGACGCCCGCGCGGAACTCCTGCTCGCGGCCAGGCAGAACGGCGATGCCGCGCTCTCCGGTAGCCCAATCACCGGCGGGAAGATTATGGAGCACCTGGGTCAGGCCGTTCTCTTTGAGCCGGGCTGCGAGGTCTTCGGCCGCAAAGTCGTAGGGGAAGAGATACTCCACTCCCGAGAAGCCTGCCTTCCGCGCCGCATGGAAGCGGTCGAGGAAGGGCAACTCACCCCAAAGCATCGTCAGGTTGGCGCAGAAGGTGGGCATGGCGACTCCTCGTCCAGGCGGTCTTGAATCAGGCGTCGGCGTGGGTCGGTCGGCGGGCGGCGAAGCGGGGCGGCACCCAGCCGTCTTCCTTCGTCAGCGAGGGGTCCTTGCAGATCACCTCCTCGAACTCGTTGACCGCGTCGATCTCCGTGCCCATCGCGATGTTGGTCACCCGCTCGAGGATGAACTCGATGACGACCGGCACGCTATGCTCGGCCATCAACGCCTCGGCACGGGCGAAGGCCTCCTTGAATTCGTTGGGGCTCTTCACGCGGATCGCCTTGCAGCCCAGTCCTTCGGCCACAGCGACGTGATCGACGCCGTAGCCAGCGATCGTCTCGTCACCCTCCTTGGCGTTGATGTTCTCGAACGCAAGGCTGACCTCGAAATCCATCTGGAAGCCGCGCTGCGCCTGGCGGATGAGCCCGAGATAGGAGTTGTTGACGACGACATGCAGGTAGGGAAGCTTGTGTTGCGCGCCGACGGCCAACTCCTCGATGAGGAACTGGAAGTCGTAATCGCCAGAGAGCGCCACGATCTTCTTGTCCGGCAACGCAGCGCGGACGCCGAGTGCAGCCGGCAGCGTCCAGCCCAGCGGCCCAGCCTGGCCACAGTTGATCCAATTGCGCGGATTATAGACCTTGAGGAACTGCGCACCGGCGATCTGCGAATTGCCGATCGTCGTGACGTAGCACGTATCCCGATCCAACACCTCGTTCATCTCCTGGTAGACCCGCTGCGGTTTAAGCGGCACCTGGTCGTAGTTGGTCTTGCGTAGCATGCTTTCCTTGCGGTGCTGGCACTCGGCCACCCAGTCGGAGCGGTCGACGAGCTTGCCGGACGCCTTCCGCTCCCCAGCGGCCTCGATGAAGAGAGCGAGTGCCGACCTGGCGTCGGACACGATGCCGAGGTCCGGTCCGAAGACGCGGCCGATCTGGGTCGGCTCAATGTCGACGTGCACAAAGCGCCGCCCCTTCGTATAGGTGTCGATCGACCCGGTGTGACGGTTCGCCCAACGGTTCCCGATGCCGAGCACGAAATCGCTCCTGAGCAGCGTGGCGTTGCCGTAGCGGTGGCTGGTCTGCAGTCCGACCATGCCCTGCATCAACGCATGGTCGTCCGGGATCGCACCCCAGCCCATCAACGTAGGGATGACAGGAACGCCGAGGATCTCGGCGAAGGCCGTCAGCTCTGCAGCGGCGTCGGCATTGATGACGCCGCCGCCCGCGACGATCAGCGGCCTGTCGGCCTTGTTCAACATGTCGAGTGCCTTCTCGATCTGCCGGCGCGTCGCCGCAGGCTTGTAGACGCTCAGCGGCTCGTAGGTGTCGATGTCGAACTCGATCTCGCCGAGCTGCACGTCCAGCGGAAGGTCGATGAGGACCGGGCCGGGCCTGCCGGAGCGCATAACGTGGAAAGCCTGCTGGAACACTTGCGGCACCAGGGCCGGCTCGCGAACCGTGACGGCCCACTTAGTCACCGGCTTGGCGATCGATTCGATATCGACGGCCTGGAAGTCCTCCTTGTAGAGGCGGGCGCGGGGCGCCTGACCCGTCACGCAGAGGATCGGGATCGAGTCGGCTTGCGCCGAATAGAGCCCGGTGATCATGTCCGTGCCAGCCGGGCCGGAGGTACCGACACACAGGCCTATGTTGCCTGCCTTCGCGCGGGTGTATCCCTCTGCCATGTGGGATGCTCCCTCGACGTGGCGCGCCAGGATGTGACGGATCGCGCCATGCGCCTTCATGGCCGAGTAGAATGGATTGATAGCCGCGCCCGGAACGCCGAAAGCGCATGTGACGCCCTCTCGCGCCAGCACCTGAACGGCAGCATCTACCGCACGCATCCTTGCCATCGCAACCTCCACCGGCGACCAAACACTTCCACCGTCGGAATGCTGGTACCATAAGTCTTTTTGAGAGACAATTTTTTCGGAAAATTTTTCTGATTTATGGAGAAATATTTTAAAGCAATGAAATTATTGATGTAATAATTTTCCGTATCGCGGATTGAATTTTCCGGATTCAAAAATAGTTTCTACCATGGGGATGAACGGATCGACCGAAAAGGTGTCGCCATGGTTGAGATCATCGAAAGGCGTCAACGCGGCCGGCCGCGCGTCATCCGCCCACCTGAAGACTCCGTGAGTGTTCAGTCGCTCGATCGGGCGGTCCAATTGCTGAGGCTCTTGGCTGATGGCGACGGCTTGTCGCTCACAGCGCTCTCACGAGCCTCAGGCTATGCACCCTCTACCGTCTACCGCATGCTCACAACACTGCAGCGTCACGGCGTTGCGGAGTTCGACGAAGCGGAACAGCTCTGGTTCACGGGAGTCGAACTCTTCCGGATGGGCGCGTCATTCCTAAGGCGCCGCAAGCTCGCTGAGCGCGGCCGCACCATCATCGAGGAGTTGCGCATCGCGACAGGCGAGACCGCAAACCTCGCCATTGCCGAGAAAGACGCTGTCGTGTTCGTGACGCAGGCCGAGTGTCATCAGGCGATCCGTGCGTTCTTTCGGCCAGGGACCCGGGCTCCCTATCATGCGTCAGGTGTTGGAAAGGCGATCCTGGCTTTCCGAGACGTCTCGACGCGCCAGGCTGTGCTCTCAAGTGATCTAGTGGAGTTTACCCCAAAGACTCTTGTCGGTCGAGATGCGCTGGAAGCCGACTTCGCTTTGACGCGTCAGCGCGGTTACGCGATTGACGACGAAGAACGTAATCTTGGCATGCGATGTATAGCAGCGCCGATCTTCAACGAATTCGGCGAGCCTTTCGGAGGTGTTTCTGTGTCAGGCCCGACTGTGCGAATCGATGAGGCCTTCGTATCGCGCGTTGGGCTGCTTGTCGTCGAAGCTTCGATAGCGCTCACCAAGGCCGTGGGAGGTATAGCTCCGCCTTAAGACAATTTGTTTATCTTGGTTCATTTGAATAATTAGTTCAAAGCAAATCGACTATAAATATAAGATAGATTCCATGCAGCACGTCAGGCGACAATTATTAAGGAAGAAATGCATATATTTGGCCTCTCTGTTTGAGGGCCCCTAGCGCAGCTCTTCTTGAATTATTTGCGCCTGAATAGAAGCGCTATAACTGCCTACGGCGCATCGTCACATCGTTGGCTGAGTCCGCAGTCAATGCACTTATGGCCCGGCGCATGGTCAGGAAGCAACAGATGCGGTGGTCGAAGCGTTGCATTGTTGATTGCCGCTGAGAACTGACCCGGGGCGCTCGTAAATTTCCACTGAGATTTGACCCATGTTCTGACCTTCTCCCTGGCTTTGGGTCGGGGGACATGGAGTGATCGACATGGCATTATTGAGCGTCATCCGGCGCTGGCATTTCCGCGAAGGGATGCCGATCCGGGAGATTGAGCGGCGCACGGGATTGTCGCGGAACACGATCCGCAAATATCTTCGCGCCGGCACGGTTGAGCCGAAATTCAAGGTTCCTGATCGCCCGAGCAAACTCGATGCTTTCGCTGCGAAGGTGACGGGATGGCTGCGTGCGGAGGCGGGCAAGTCCCGCAAGCAGCGGCGGACTGCACGGCAGATGCACGCTGATCTTGTCGCCCTGGGTTATGCGGCTCATACGGTCGCTTTGCAGCCTTCGTCCGGGCCTGGAAGGACGAGCGACAACGCGAGGCCCAGACCAGCGGTCGCGGAACCTTCGTGCCCCTGGTCTTTGCCCCCGGCGAGGCCTTCCAGTTCGACTGGAGCGAGGATTGGGCCATCCTCGGTGGCGAACGCGTCAAGTTGCAGGTTGCGCATACGAAGCTCTCGCATAGTCGGGTCTTCATCCTGCGCGCCTATCTGCTCCATACCCACGAGATGCTGTTCGATGCACTGGCCCAGGCGTTCCGGGTTCTGGGCGGTGTGCCCCGGCGCGGGATCTTCGACAACATGAAGACGGCCGTCGATCGGATCGGCTCCGGCAATACCCGTCAGGTCAACGCCCGCTTTACGGCGATGGCCAGCCATTACCTGTTCGATCCGGAGTTCTGCAATCCGGCTTCCGGCTGGGAGAAGGGCCAGGTCGAGAAGAACGTGCAGGATGCGCGCCGCGGCTCTGGCAACCCCTGCCGAGCTTCGCCGATCTCGATGCGCTCAATGCCTGGCTTGAAGCGCGCTGTATCGCGCAATGGGCGGAGATCCCGCATGGCACCTTGCCGGGGATGATTGCCGATGTGCATGCTCGGGAGATCCCCAGCCTGATGCCACCGGGGCGACCCTTTGATGGCTTTGTCGAACAGACCAAGCGGGTCTCTCCGACATGTCTGATCCACTTCGAGCGTATCCGCTACTCCGTGCCGGCCTCCTTCGCCAATCGTCCCGTCAGTCTGCGGATCTATCCCTACCGGATCGTGATCGCTGCGGAGGGACAGATCCTGTGCGAGCATGAGCGTGTCGTCGATCGATCCCATCATCTGCCGGGGCGCACGATCTATGATTGGCGGCATTATCTGGCGGTGATCCAGCGCAAGCCCGGAGCCCTGCGCAACGGAGCTCCCTTTACCGAGATGCCGGAGGCCTTCCGGCGCTTGCAGGCGTTGCTGACCCGGCGTCCCGGGGGTGATCGGGAGATGGTCGAGATCCTTCGCTCTGGTTCTTCATCACGACGAGCAGGCGGTCCAGTGCGCCGTCGAGATGGCGCTTGCGGCGGGCGTTCCCACCAAGACCCATATCCTGAACCTTCTCCACCGACTGGTCGATGGCAAGACCGACACGGTTGCGCTGATCGATGCGCCGCAGGCCTTGAGCCTCATGCGCGAGCCAAAGGCCGATGTCGAGCGCTATGACACCCTGCGAGGAAAGGGCTTGCGCCATGCGTCATGATCCCGCCAGTGCAGCGATTGTTGTCATGCTGCACGGCCTCAAGATGTACGGCATGGCTCAGGCCGTGGGTGACCTCGTCGAGCAGAGGGCACCGGCCTTCACCTCTGCCATCCCGATCCTCTCCCAATTGCTCAAGGCCGAGATGGCCGAACGTGAGGTTCGTTCGATTGCCTACCAGATCAAGGCCGCACGCTTCCCGGCTTACAAGGATCTGGCGGACTTTGACTTCGCCGCGAGCGAGGTCAACGAGGCGATGGTCCGTCAGCTCCATGCAGGCACCATCATCGACGGCGGCGACAATATCGCCCTAATCGGCGGTCCAGGAACAGGCAAGACCCACATTGCCTCGGCGCTTGGCATCCAGGCTGTCGAACATCACCGCAAGAAGGTCCGCTTCTTCTCCACCGTCGATCTCGTCAATGCGCTCGAGCAAGAAAAGGCCGCGAACAAGGCCGGGCAACTGGCCGAACGCCTCATCCGCCTCGATCTCGTGATCCTTGACGAGCTCGGACACCTGCCCTTCAGCCCGTCCGGCGGCGCGCTCCTGTTCCATCTGCTCTCCAAGCTTTACGAGCAGACCAGCGTAATCATCACCACAAACCTCGGCTTCGCAGAATGGGCGGGCGTGTTCGGTGATGCGAAGATGACAACCGCGCTGCTCGATCGGCTCATCCATCATTGCCATATCCTCGAAACTGGAAACGACAGCTTCCGCTTCAAGGCCAGCGCTGCAACCCCGAAAACACGAAAGGTAAAAGCTCTCGCTTGACCATCCGCAAGCAACGCGGGAAATACCGTAAACCCGGGTCACTTCTCAACGAAAACCCCGGGTCAAATCTCAGCGGCAATTAACAATCCGCCGTCAGTTTATGGGAGAACGCCGCCTGGTCCGCTTACCATCCTCCGGCGCAGAAGGTGTTTCGGTCGCCGTCATCGCTTGCGCCCGCTTGGCGCCCCAGCGCGAGGGCAATTGCACCGGCTCCGGCTCGGCATGCAGATAGGCACCCAGCATGATCTCAAGCGGCACGTCGAGCTTCAGGCACATGTCCTCGAGCGTGAGCACGGAAATGTTGCGCTTCCCGTCCAGAAGATCGCGGACGTACGCATAGCTCAGGCCCAGGGTGTCGGCGAGTTCGACCACGGTCATGCCGCGGTCATGGGCGATGCGGTTGAGTTGGCGCGTCACGCGACGGATGATCACGCTGCCCCGCGGGGTGGTCTCGGTCGGTTTCTGTCGCGAAATGCCTGTTCCGTTTGCGCCCGCCGCACACGAAGGCGAAGTCCCCTTCGGTGCCGGTCGCAGCAGATATAACCTGCGGGTCCGACAGCGTTATGGCAAGATGGGCAGGTGAGGCCGGTCCGATGGTGCGCCTTCACGGGGCCGGCAGGCGGCCTTCAAGGTCGTCCACAGACAATAACAGCGTCTGCTTGATGGTCCGCCTTGTGGCTCGGGCGCTGACCTCCGTGACAACCGGGTTGGCGGCCTCGATCTCCTCAAGCACGTGGTTGAGATCGTCGATGCCCGGACCCGCAAGGTCAGCAACATGGCGTTCTCGTCCGCCATCAGGAACGCGCCTTGGACCTCGATGCGCTCCATGATCCAACGCTCGAAAGGCTCGACATCGGCGGCCAGGGTCGAGGACAGCCGGGCCGTCGCGACGAAGGTCGTCTCCCGCTGGGCCGCTCTGGGACTCACGATCGCAACCACTCCTGTGAGAATCCCAGCCGATTTGAGCTCCACGATTCGACGATGAATCGTAGACGCGGAAACCGACAGTTTGGTGGCGATCTGTGCATTGCTGCGATCAGCTCGAAGTTGAAGCTCCCGCGTGATGTTGCGGTCAAGGTCATCGAGGAATCGCGCCATGCTCAGCCCCTGCAGTCCAGATGCTCAGTTCATTGATCTATTCGGATCGAAAAAAGGCCCGACGCCGGGAGGAGCGTCGGGCCAGACCGGCGATGGTGCGTTCGAGTGAAACTCGGGCCACATCGCCGGAACCGGCGGGGAGGAGGTCGCCGGAAAAGCCACCCTTTGAGAACGTGATCGTCGAAAGCGGCTCATTGACGTCCCTGCAAAGTACAAACGGTTAAGTCATTGTTCCATAATATGAAATCGCAATTTCATTCGCAGAAGCTTTCTTGTTAAGTGCATTGAGTCACTTGGCAGTTTCTCTACTTCACGCCGCATTGACCTTCGTAAGGAACGTATCGACTGCGCTGCGCAGGCGGACGGCGTTGGCGGCGAGGTCGTCGGACGTTGATAGCGCTTGGTCGGCTGAGACCGCGGTCTCGCGGATGACCTTTGAGACCCCGTCGATGCTGCTTGCGAGTTCGGCGGAGCCGCGGCTGGTCTCTGCAACTGAGCGGGCAATCTCGGAAGACACCGCCTGTTGCTGCTGAATGGCGGTGGAGATGGCCGAGGTGGCGGATTGGGCGTCCAAGGTGAGCCTGGCCATCTCCTCGATCGAGCGGACGGCTTCCGCCAATTCATCCTGCATGGCCTGGACAAGCTTGCCGATCTCGTCCGTGGACTGCGAGGTCTGGCTTGCGAGGCCCTTCACCTCCGTTGCGACGACAGCGAAGCGCCGACCCGCTTCGCCGGCTCTTGCGGCCTCAATGGTCGCGTTCAAGGACAGGAGGTTCGTCTTGTCCGCGACCTCGCGGATGAGCCCAGTAACCTGGCCAACTTGTACAGCAGCCGCGCTGAGCTGCCTCATCGTCTCCTCGGTGCGGGTGGCGGCCTTCGCCATGGCGTTGACCTTGGCGAAAGAGGCTTCGGTATTCCTTGCGATCTCCGATACGGACGCGGCCATCTCCTCGATCGCTGCCGCCACCTCATGCGAGGAGGCGGAAATCTGGTGCGATGCCGCGGCTACCTGTCCTGCCTGCGGATACCGACGAAGCCGGCCATGCATTCCAATCTCAAGCCGGCCGGGTCTTCCGATTTGAAGCCGGCCACCCTTGGCGTCATTCGCATGGG
>LNFM01009597.1_pt1 | contig 14010 bp, 11 predicted proteins | sample 596031 | NCBI WGS metagenome assembly LNFM01 (sample SAMN04254537, study PRJNA301005) | activated carbon metagenome | isolation source: dual media filters at the Ann Arbor, Michigan drinking water treatment plant | place: USA: Ann Arbor
GCGTGACGATTATCGGCGGTCTGCTGTTGAGCCAGCTTCTGACGCTGTATACGACCCCGGTCGTGTACCTCACGATGGATCGCCTCTCCCGGCGCGTGATCTCCTGGCGCAACCATAGACGCGCCGAAGCGATCGAGAACCAGTCCGGCACGACTGCCGCCGAAATGCCCCATGCCACGCCGGTGGATCTTGTCCCGCCCCGAAGAAGCGCCGCCGAATAGCGCCCTCACGACAGGCGGCGGCGGTTGCGCAAAGCTGGAAAACAAAACGCACCCTCGATAAATCGAGAGCGCGACGGAACTTCTCTTTCGATGTACGGCGAAAAGGTGTTAGCGCGTCGCCAAACGTCCTACTCGTCGCGCCGATATTCCTGGATGCGCGTGGCGCGGAGCCCGGGCAAGCCATGCTGATCGATCGACCGCTGCCAGCTCAGGAACTCGTCGACTGTGAGCTTGTAGCGCTCGCAGGCCTCTTCGAGGCTGAGGAGACCGCCGCGCACGGCTGCGACCACCTCTGCCTTCCGGCGGATGACCCAACGCTTAGTATCGCTCGGCGGCAGGTCCGCTATCGTCAGCGGACTCCCGTCGGGACCCATTACATATCGGACGCGAGACCTGAAACTTTGATCGGTCATGACACTCTGAACACGATTTCTGACCAGACACGGACCATAACCCAACGAGATTAAGGTCACTCTAAGGGCCGAGGTAAAATTACCATGAGCCCGCGTTCCAAAGCACTACATCGGTAGCTTTAACCTTTATTTTATTGTTTATCAACAGTGCGTTTGCAGCTGATGCTCAGAGTTGAAGTGCAAACCTTTGCGAAGCCTTCACGTTAACTCATATCGATTGACCGAACCGGTGCTGAGGCCCGAAATCAGCCGTTGTTTTGCTTCCCTCACACAGTTGGTGCTAGACAACGGCACCTGCCGCACCCGACTGGCGGGCAGCCCAGAGAGCGCAAATCCCGCACCGCCCGCGCAACCATGATCCACCGGACTTTAATCGATATGCCACCCGTTCGTTCACCACTTGCTGACACCTCCCCGGCCATCCTGCGGGCACGTCGACGCGTGGTGGCGGCCATGTCGGGCGGCGTCGACAGTGCTGTAGCTGCCGCGTTGATGCAGCGAGAAGGCCATGAGGTCATCGGGATTACCCTTCAGCTCTACGATCACGGGCAGGCGACCCGGCGTACCGGGGCGTGCTGTGCGGGCCAGGACATTCACGACGCCCGCCGCGCGGCCGAGCAACTCGGCATTCCTCACTACGTTCTCGACTACGAAAGCCGGTTCAAGACTTCCGTGATCCAGACGTTCGCCGACAGCTACGCCAGCGGCGAGACCCCGATCCCCTGCGTAACGTGCAACCAGGAAGTTAAGTTCAATGACTTGTTGACCACGTCCGAAGATCTCGGCGCCGATCTCCTGGTGACGGGCCATTACGTGGAACGCCGCGATGAAGGATCCAATCCGGCACTGTACCGCGCGGCCGACGCAGCACGCGACCAGAGCTACTTCCTGTTCGCGACGACGCCGCAGCAGCTCGCCCGTCTGAGCTTCCCCTTGGGCGGAATGACCAAGCCCGAGGTTCGCCGCATCGCGGAAGAACTCCGGCTGCCCGTGGCAGCCAAGCCCGACAGCCAAGACATCTGCTTCGTCGCCGGGGGCCGCTACGCCGACGTGGTCGCTAAGCTGCGCCCCGACGCCGTAACCCCCGGCGAAATCGTACACGTCGACGGACGCGTTCTCGGCCGCCACGAAGGCGTCATCAACTTTACCGTCGGCCAGCGCAAGGGGCTGGGCATTTCGGCCGGCGAACCGTTGTTCGTCATCCGCATCGAACCCGACCGCGCCCGCGTGTTGGTCGGCCCCCGCTCGCACCTCGCGATCGATCGCCTCCGTCTGCGCGACGTGAACTGGCTCGGCGATGTTCCCTTCGAGAAGTCCATCGGCCCCGATGGCTTGGCCATCCATGTCCGCGTGCGCTCCACCCAGGCCGTGAGGCCGGCGGTCCTCCATCTCGAGCCTGACACAGGCGTCACCACGGTCGAACTTCCTGGCGGTGAATTCGGCGTCGCACGCGGCCAAGCCTGCGTGTTCTATGCCGACGCCAGCGACCGTTCCCGCGTGCTGGGCGGCGGCTTCATCGCAGGCACCGAGCAAATGAATCCCTTCCGGACGGGCGCAGAGCAGGGCAGCACCGCGAGCTTCCCGTGAAGACCAGCCTGAAAGGCGACCTGGCAGCTCTGGCCCGTTCTCAAGGCTTCCACGACCTGCGGGTGACAACACCCGACGCCATCGGCCCCGCCGGCGAGCGGCTGCACCGGTTCCTCGCTGCCGACCGCCATGGCGACATGGAATGGATGGAACGCAACGCCGACCGCCGCGCAGCACCAGCTACGCTTTGGCCGGAAGCACGCTCCGTGCTCATGCTGGGCTACAGCTACGCGCCCGCGAGCGACCCGCTGGCCATACTCGGGCAGCCCTCCCGCGGCGCCATCTCGTGCTATGCGCAGGGCAAGGACTATCACGACGTCGTCAAGCGAGGTTTGATCGTCGTCGCCCGCAAACTCGCCGATCTCACATCTGCCGACGTCAAGGTCTTCGTCGACACCGCCCCCCTGATGGAAAAGCCATTGGCGGCTGCAGCCGGCCTCGGCTGGCAAGGCAAACACACCAACCTGGTGTCGCGCAGCGCCGGATCCTGGCTCTTCCTGGGCGCGATACTCACGACCGCGATCGTCGAACCAGACCCACCGGAAAGGGACCATTGCGGTTCCTGCAGCCGCTGCCTCGATGCCTGCCCGACGAACGCCTTCCCCACGCCCTACCAGCTCGATGCACGCCGCTGCATCGCCTACCTGACGATCGAGTACAAGGGCCATATCCCCGTCGAGTTCCGGCGCCCCATCGGCAACCGCGTATTCGGATGCGACGACTGCCTTGCCGTCTGCCCGTGGAACAAGTTCGCCGAAGCCTCGCACGAAATTCGCTTTCAAGCGCGAGACGGAACCGAAAGTCCGCCCCTCGGCGAATTGCTCGCACTGGACGATGCGAGCTTTCGACTGCGCTTCGCGGGAACACCGGTCAAACGCACCGGCCGCGATCGCATCGTCCGCAATGCCCTGATCGCCGCCGGCAATTCGAACGATGCGGATCTGCTACCGCCAATTCGCTCCCTTCTCGACGACTCATCGCCACTGGTGCGCGCGATGGCAGTCTGGGCCCTCGGCCGCCTTGCACCCTCGGAAGCCACGGAACTTTGTAAGAACCGGTTCGCGTCAGAGCCCGACATGCAAGTTCGTACGGAATGGCTGGCTCTGTCAGCCCCGCCGCATTAGGCGACGCCTATCGCAGCAGCAACATCGGACACTCCAGACTCTCCGCCAGAGGTCGCAGATTGCCCGCCTCCGGCATCAGCAATCCGCCGAACCGCGCCAGGATCAGCCCCGGCATCAACCGCCGCAGCGCCTCCGCCGCCGCCGCCTCCGCACCGAACGTGATGATCGTCCCGGCCATTTCCACGTCGGGGTGCTCGGTCATCACCAGCCGGGAGGCATTGTCGAGTTCGGCAATCGCATTCTCGTCCGACGCCACGAGACACACCAAAATATGGCCCTCTACGACAGCCGCCAGCTTTTCGGCCGCACTGACCATCGCCGGCAATAGCTCCGCATGCTCGAGCGCAATCACGATCGGCCCGTAGGTGCGCGAAGCTCGAGGCCCGACGACCAGCAGTCCCGTCGCGTCTCGAACCGTTTGCAGAAGCTCCTTCAGGGACGGACAGGAAGGTGACGTGAACGGCTCCGCAAGCGCAACAGCATTCCACGGGCCGCACGCAGCACAGACCGCGGAAAGCGCACTTACAGGGTCGTCGCGCACGATGCGCCGATGCGCCTTGACGTCCAGCGCCGCCGCCCGAGCAATCACATCGCGATGAAACGCCGCCGAAGCGATCTTCAACTCACGCTCGAGTTCCTCGAGCGACAGCGCGCGCTGCGAGCGTCCACTGAACGAGATTTCCCGCGCGAACGGATAGCGCGCCCACTCCAAAAGCTGCTCGCTCTCGACGAAAAGTCCTTCGATCTCGGATTGGAACGCACGCGCCAGCCATATCGCAGCATCGATCGCAATCGGACTTGCCGTGCCCGAAGCCAGATGCACGACGACCCGGCCCTTGGCTTCGCTCGCTTCCGCGATATGAATCATGGTGCGCTACCCGCCTCAGCTGATTCTGTCTCGCCCGTTGGCTGCGCCATTCGCGAGCTTGTCTTCATCGTCGCCACCACCGCGCCGGCCGAATGCCTTTGCCCGCTCGGCGAAACGGCAAAGCTTTTCCTCGACCAGATAGTTGATCGTACCGGCTTCGAACTTTCCGTCTTCGCCACGCTCTCCGGCTTTGACGCCCGTCAGTATCTCGATGCCCTCGTCGATGTGGCCGACGGTGTGGATCGCGAATTGCCCCTTGGCACAGGCCTCCACCACGTCCTCCCGCAGCATCAGATGCTGTGCGTTCGATTTCGGGATCAACACGCCCTGCCGTCCTGTGAGCTTGCGCGCCCGGCACACATCGAAGAAGCCCTCGATCTTCTCGTTGGCTCCCCCGATCGGCTGCACCTCGCCCCACTGGTTGACCGAGCCCGTGACCGCAAATCGCTGCTCGATCGGAACTTCCGACAGCGCCGAGAGCAGCGCATAGAGCTCCGTCGACGAGGCACTGTCGCCATCGACGCCGCCATACGACTGTTCGAACACCAACGTCGCTGCCATCGCCAACGGAACGTCCTGGGCAAAACGCCCCGCGAGATACCCCCACAGGATCATCACGCCCTTCGAGTGCAACGGCCCGCCGAGATTGACCTCGCGCTCGATATCCGTCACCCGCCCCTGCCCCATCCGCACGCGTGCCGTGATGCGCGCCGGCCGCCCGAACGCGAAATTGCCGAGCTGCATGACGGAAAGCGCGTTGATCTGTCCGACCTTCGCCCCGTCGGTGTCGACGAACACGATGTCGCGATCTATCGTTTCCTGCGCGCGGTCCCGTAATCGGTCGGAACGCTGCGTCTGCTCGTCGATGGCACGAGCGACGTCGCTCTTCGTCACCTCGGCATTGCCGGCCTTCCCCGCCCAGTAATCGGCCTCACGAATGATGTCGGAAATCCTGCCGATCTCGATCGAAAGCTTCTCGCGGTCACTTGCCAGACGCGCACTCTCTTCGAGCATCAATGCCACGCCGCCGGCGTCCATCGGTTTCAGCCCATAGTTCCGGATGATCGACGCCATCACACGGGAGTAGTCGCGGTAGTTGGTGTCGGACCGCTCGATCGTGTCGTCGAAATCGGCTTGCACTTTGAACAAGCCGGGGAAGTCGGAATCGTGCTGGCTGAGCAGATAGTAGAGTTCCCGGTCCCCCGTGAGCACGACTTTGACGTCGAGCGGAATAGGCGCCGGATCGAGCGACTGCGTCGACAAGGCGAATCCGGAGGTTTCCGACGGCTGCTCGATACGGATCTCGCGCGCCTTCAGCGCCCGCTTCAACGCTTCCCACGCGAATGGCGACATCAGGAGCTTCCGGGCGTCGATCAGAAGATAGCCCCCGTTCGCGCGATGCAGCGCGCCCGGCTTGATCAGCAGGAAGTCCGTCATCAGCGCACCCATCTGCGCGATGTGATCGACCCGCCCGATCAGGTTGGAATAGTTCGGATTGAGTTCCTCGACGACCGGCGCATGCGGATCGCCCTCGCCGTTGCTGACGATCACGTTGACCATGTAGCGCCGGAAACGCGGATCGCGCGAGGTATCGACTGGCTGCTTGACGATCTCACTTTCCTCGTCGTTCGAAGCCAGAAACAAACCGACGTTCCGCACCAGATCCTTGTGCGCAGCTTCGAGATGCTGGACCACGTCGGGAACGTCGGCGAACAGTGCCTTGACGTCGTCGAGCGCCTCGATGGCGGCGATGTTGGCGACTTCCTCGTTGAGCTCGGAAAGCTTGTTCCGCCGCAGTTTATCGCTCTTGGGCACCGCTTCCAGAATTCGTTCGAGCTCCTTCTGCAGTCCCTCGATCTTGACCTCGACCGCTTTTCGCATCTCCTCCGGCAGTCCGTTGAACACCTCCGGCTTCACCACCTTGCCTTCGTGCATCGGCGCCATCGCAAAGCCCGTCGGCGTGCGCATGATCGCGATGTTCTGCAACTGCGCCTTCCGGCTCAGCGCCTCGAACGCCTCCTCCTGAGTGGCCCGCGTCTCACTCTCGATCGAGCGCCGGCGCGCCTGATAGTCCTCGCCCTCGAACACCTGAGGCAGCGTGATGCGCAGCTCGTCGATCGCCGCAACCAGACCTTTTTCCAGAAGGCGAGCTCGGCCCGGAGGTACCCGCAACGCACGCGGCTGATTGGGATTGTCGAAGTTGTAGATGTAGACCCAGTCGAACGGCGCCGGCAGCCCCTCGGCCTTCTCCGACAGAAACGATCGCGTCGCAGTCGCCTTGCCCGATGCCGGCGGTCCAAGCACGAAGATATTGAAATCATTGGATTTCATATTCGCGCCGAACTCGATCGCGCGCAACGCCCGGTCCTGTCCGATCAGTCCGGATATCGGCTCGAGTTCGGCCGTCGTCTTGAAACCGAGCTTGACCGGATCGACGGTGCGGCGCAGAGCATCGACGGTGAGCGGCGTATGATCCGGCGCCGGGATGGTTTCGACCAGTAACGTGCTGGCTGGGTCGGCTGGGGCCCTGTTCTTGTCTCCCCCCTTATCGTCCTTGCCCCGCTTGAAGAACATCGGTCCACCCTCTCTGAAGTCTGACGAACCGAGACCCGGCCATGACGAACGCGAGAACGAGCCCCCTCGTTCCGCGTCGCCAAGAGGTCCGAACGCCTCGGCCCAAACTACGACCAAGCCAATTTGAAGAGAGGCCTCGCCCGCGATACCCTCGGACGTGGCCTCGAGAACTCGTCTGGCCGCCACAGTAGACCGAGACATGGCAACTCGATGACCACAAGCCCCCTTTTCCCAAGCCCCCTTTTCCCAAGCCCGGCGCCTGGCCAGGCGGCGACGCCGGTACTTTGTGACGACGGCCGCCAATCCCCAGCCGCGGCAGCGATCGCACGCGGCACCCGCCGCATGCTCCTGGCGCTGGGATTCGCAACTTTGACCGAGTTACCGCTGGCCAACGGCCGGCGCGCCGACGTCGTGGCACTGTCCGACAAGGGCGAGATCTGGATTTTGGAAATCAAGTCCAGTGTCGCGGACTTTCGCGCCGACTCCAAATGGCACGAGTACGACGACTACTGCGACCGGCTCTTCTTCGCGGTCGCCCCAGAATTCCCTACCGATATCCTGCCGTCCGAAACCGGCCTCGTCCTGGCCGACGCCTATGGTGCAGAAACAGTCCGCGACGCACCGCTGAAATCGCTGGCGGCGCCGCGTCGTAAAGTCATGATCCAGCGCATAGCCCGCGCTGCGGCCTTGCGGCTGCATTACCTGTCAGATCCCGATTTCGTGCAGGAACGCGTCGAATAGCTCCCGCCGACGCGATTGCCATAGAGATGCTGTCCCGCCCCTGCCGAAATCACTGCGGGGAGTTTTCGACGTCCGTCTCCATTTCGCTCTTCAGCGCCTTGATCAGTGCCAGATTCTGCCCCACTTGCTGACGGGGAGCACCGGCTTTGGCAGCCCGCCGCAGTGCCGCCTCTGCCTGATCGACCTTGCGGTCGAGAATGAGGCTCACGGCCAGGTTGTTGAGCACCGCCGGATTGTTGGGTGACAATTCCAGAGCCTTCGCAAAGTGGCGTTGCGCTTCCTTCTGATTGCCCTGCGACGAGGCTGCGATCCCCAGACCCGACAGCACACGCCAATCACGATTCGGGCCGAGAGCTGCCTTCTGCAGCGCGCCCTCGGCTTTGATGGACTGGCCGAGTTCGAGCGCCAGCAACCCCTGCTCCACCGCAATCAGCATCTCGGCCGGATTGGCATCGCTCGCCGCGTCGAGCACCGCCAGAGCCTCATTACGCTTGCCCGCGCTCTTGAGGACGCGCACGTAAGCCATCGCCAAGGTCGGATCTTTGGGATTTTCCGCATTTGCCCTGGCGAGATCCCTGACCGCGTTGGACTTCGGATTACCCGACGGAGCGGACTTTTCGGCAGCCGGCGCCACCCTGTCGATCCGGGCTTCCAGCGAAGGCCCGCTTTCGGTCGGCGGCCCACTCGCGATATTGGGGAGACTTGCCGAGCAGGCCGTGAGGCCACTGCAGGCGAGCATCACCAGCATTTGGCCTCGTCGACCGGCTGCGTGACCTTCGGTTGTCCTATCGTTCGTCATAGTTGCATCCCCACCTCTGACCGGCCGACACGGTCACCGTCGTCGACGGCTTCGACAAGCTTTGCCGTTAACGGCCGGTAAAGCCTCGCGCCTCACATTGATCGCTAGAGTGATTCCCTCCGGCGACAGGGAACCGGCGTTTGCGTTCTCCCGGGTTTCCACAAGCCATCCGACCGACAAGCAGCATGAATTTCGAAGCCGTGTAGGGCGCGGTCGCGGTATCCGGCATACCGGCAGCAGGAGACGAGGATGGAGAGTTCGGGTCGACAGAACCCTGGCGCCGTGCGCGCTCAATTGGAGTTCCCCGTCTGGCATCGCGCTTTCACCAAGGCCTACACCGCCTGGGCCAGCGCCCCCAGCGACCTGAAAACGCCGCTGCTGCTCCAGGGCCCAGCGCTCGCCAAGGCTGAAAGCTGGCTTCTGGCCTGCCCAGACAAACTGAACGAAAGTCAGAAAAGATTCATCGTGCGCAGTATTTCTCAGCGCGCGAAAGGCCCTCTCGAACCACCCAAACTGACAGCCGGCACCAAGACCACGCAGTGGAAATGGCGCCGCAGTTCGGATCGCAGCCTGTGGCACCTCTACGCTGTCATCGCGCTTGGCCTGTGGTTCTTCTCCCCCGACATCATACGGGACGGATTCGAGCGAGCGCTCAATCCGCCGGAAATGTATCGGGACTTGAAAGAACAGAGGACGGCGTCCGGCTCTCGAACTTCTACCGCCACGCCTCATCCCGAATCGCGGCCGCCCTCGATCGAGGTTTCCGCTGTGCCCGAAGTTGCCCCCCCCGGCGACATCGACGAAACGCCGCCGCTCTACATGCCGGAGGTTCTGCCGGCGTCGCCAGCGGTTCGCACGACAGACAAGGCAAGCCAGCAGCTCGAAACCGGCAATTCGCGCACGTCTCTGCTCCTCGCCATCGAGGCGGCCGAGGCAGCACTGGCCGAACAACCTCCGGATCAGACGACGGCAACGCGTGCCGTCAGCCTGCTGTCGCGTGCCATGGCGACCCGCGATGAACTCGGCGCCCTGGCCCCCCGCAGCGCCACCGCTCGCACGACGATATTCTGCGACGAGGCCCGCGCCCTCATCGCCATCTCAGCCGACGAGCAGCTTTCGATCTGGCAAGGCTCGAGCCCACGCCGCACCGCCACCCAGGCCCTCGCTACATCGACCCTGTCGGGCGCCGCCGTCGATCGCGACTGCCGCCGCATTCTGCTTCCCAACGAAGATTTCAACGTCGAGGTGCGACCGATCGCAGGCGGCAGAGCAACCGTTCAGCTTCAGGGCCACGAAGCCGATATCCTGTCGTCCTCGTTCAGCCCAGACGGCACCTCTATCGTAACCGCCAGCCAGGATTCGACAGCCCGCGTCTGGGACGCCCGCACGGGGCGCCAACGTACGCTCCTTTCAGGCCACGATTGGCACGTCGTTTCCGCTCAATTCAGCCCCGACGGTCGCCGCATCGTGACCGCATCGTCCGACATGACCGCCCGTATCTGGGACGCTGCTTCGGGCCGCGAACTCCATACCTTGAAGGGCCATCAGGGCATCGTGACCTCGGCCCGGTTCAGCGGTGATGGGCAGCGGATACTGACGGCATCGTGGGACGGCTATGCTCGTCTCTGGGATGCCGCCACCGGCAAGCTACTGCATGCCTTCATGCAACCCGACGGCATCCTCGTCGCCGAAACGAATCACGATGGCCAACGCATCGCATCGGCGATGGCCGACGGCAGCATGCATATCTGGGATGGCAACACCGGTGCATTGGTCCACTCGCTTCCCGGCGAGGGTTCGGGCATAAGGACGCTCGAGTTCACCCCGGACGGCCGCTGGCTGACGAGTTTGTCGTGGATGGGCCGTGTCGATGTCTACGACGCCCGGACGGGAACTCTGTTCCGCACATTGGCCCAACCCGAGCAACGTGTCCGCAGTATCCAGCTCGGCACCGCCTCGCGATCGTTGGTGGCCGTTACGGAGGACGGGATCCGCCTGACTTGGCCCCTGATCGAAGCGCCGGCCGAGGCGATATCCCAAGCCAAGTCGATCGCGCCAGCCTGCCTGACGACCGACGAGCGGACGACGCTGGGCCTGGAAGGCGGCCAGCCCGCCTGGTGTGGCAACCACCGCCCGCGCGGCGCCTCTCTCCCATCGGCGCATCGGGACCGGTAACCAGCCGGCACGCATTCTCGCTATTACCTCGACGGCCCCCGAAATGCTCACGCGAGCGCGCACCCGAAAGCCTCGCCCGTCAGCCTCGGCTTGGCCGCCGAGCGATTCGGCTCGGAGCATCTGATTCGGCGGCGGTCCGCAAGTACCGATCGCGTGCTCAGCTCCACTTTCGCTCCGGCTCTATCAACATCTCCGTTTTCGCTGTCCCGTAGCAGGACGACGATCCGCTGAAAAACCACGCCGAGCGGCCTTCGACGACACCCGGCACAACCAGAAAGAGCTGCGGCCTGAATGTGCGTAACCGGTGGACACAGACGGGACTGTCACACCGCTCTCGCCCCCCGCACTGGCCAGCCCCACACGACTCCCTCTAGCGAACAGATGTCGATGCGCCATTCCCTCGGTGCGCCGGCGTTGGAGCTACCGGAAGAGACGCGCGGCTTAGACGCAATCGCGCCCGGCGGCAGCAGGTGTTCATGGGCGCGATGGAGTTGTCATGGTCGGTGGAGTATTCTGCTTCCCCCGAGTTGCTGCAGAAGCGGTTAAAGCGGACCCGAGCTTGAGCCAAGCGGCTCAGTCGCACCGCGCAAAGCTCCTGCAGGCCCGGCACGGTGTTGCCATCTCGGTGCTCAGGGCACTGAAGAGTTGGTTTATCAAAAGCCCGGTCGTCCGACTCGCGCCCCACGGCATCGCCGTCGCGCTGGCGGCCGTGGCGGCTATCCCGGCCACAGCTACGGCCCAGACCGATGCTGTCGGCGGCGCCCGCTCGATCATTCGGATTCCCCCCAACGTTCCATTGCCCGTCACACGGCAGGTGACGATGGGCGAAGGCAAGGCCCTGATGGTCGAGTTGCCGCAGGACAGCGCCGACGTGATCGTCTCCCACACGGACACGATCGACGCGACGGTCCACACGGCACGCAGGATTCTTCTCTATGGCAAGAAGATCGGCGCTGCCAACGTGTTCATCCTTGGCCGCGATGGCCGCCAACTTCTGGTGCTCGACATCGCGATCAAACGCGATGTCGCCGAGCTGGGCCAGATGCTCCGGCGGCTGATACCCAACTCCCGCATCAGCGTCTCGGCGTCGGGCGAAGGCATCGTTATCAGCGGAAACGTGACGCAACCGACCGATGCCACGCGTGCTGAAGACATCGCCAAGCAGTACGCGAAGAACGGTCCCGTCGTGAACCTCTTGACGGTGTCCGAGCGCGAGCAGGTGCTCCTCAAGGTCACCGTCGCAGAGATCCAGCGCGAGGCGATCCGCCGCCTGGGCGTCGACCTGCCGCAGGCCCTCATGAAGGGCGGCGCGATGACCTTCGGCAAGGTCATCCAGAATGCCTTTCCCGTGAGCACGGCAGTCGCCGCCGCAGCCGGTTTCAACGGTGCGGGCACGGTGCCTTCACTCCAGTCCGGCACCGCTCTCCAGACTACCGCCAACTGGAACGGCAACACGGCATCCGCGATCATTCAGTCGTTCGAACGCGTCGGTCTGGCGCGCACCCTGGCCGAACCTTCGCTCGCCGCGATATCCGGCGAAACGGCCAAGTTCGTGGCCGGCGGTGAATTCCCGGTTCCCATCTCCTCGAACAACAACTCCGTCACGGTCTCTTGGAAGACGTTCGGCGTGAACGTCGCCTTCACGCCTTTCGTACTCACACAAGGCCGCATCAACCTGAAGGTGTCGGCCGAGGTCAGCGAACTCTCGACCGCGGGCGCCGTCACGACAGCCGGCTTCAACATCCAGGGCCTCCAGGTGCGGCGAGCGGAAACGACGGTGGAAATGCCCAGCGGCTCCGCGCTCGCCATCGCCGGCCTGCTCTCGGAGCAGACCCGGCAAGGCGTCGAGGGCGTGCCCGAACTACGCAACTTGCCGATCCTCGGCGCACTGTTCCGCAGCAAGGACTTCCGCAACAACCAGTCCGAGTTGGTGATCATGGTCACCCCGATCATCGTTCGTCCCAACGAGGCCAGCCAATTCAGCCGGCCTGACGAAGGTTTTGCTGCGGCAACGGACCTGAAGGGGCTTTTTCTGGGCCATCTGCACCGCGTCTATAATTCGACGGCCAGGCTCGGTCCCAACATCGTGAATGGCGACCTCGGTTACATCATCGAATACCCGAACAATGGGGTCGCGCCATGAAACGTGCCGACGACGACGCCATGACCGCCCCCGGCATCGCTGGCGGCCAACCTTTCTCGAACACGATGGTCGCAACGATGCCGAAGTCTATTGGTCCTCACACCCGAAGGCAGCGCATTGCGTTGCGGCTCTCGGCGACCGCCGCCGTCCTCTGCCTCGTGGGCACCGCTCTTTCCGGTTGCAACAGCCCTTGGGTCTCGGACGAATATCATCCCCGCCTGACCGACCCCGCACGCCGCCATCCGATCGTGATGGTCGCTGAAACGGCAACGCTCGACCTTTCCGGCTCGACGGAAGACAAAGGAGGTGAGGCGCGAGCGTTCCTCGAGACGACGAAGTTCGTGCGCAACTATCGCACCGAAGGCCGCGGCCCCCTGCACATCGCGGTCCCCCGCGGCGCCGGCGGCAATGTCTCGCGTCGCGTCCAGAACGTACGTCTCGTGGCCTATCGCAACGGCGTCTCTCCCGATCGCATACGCACGGTCGTCAAATCCGGTAGCCACGGCATCGTCACGCTCTCGTACGATCGCATCTCGGCCGTTGGGCCATCATGTGGCGACTGGTCCGAGGATGTGACGCGCAACAAGGGCAACTTGCCATATGCGAACTTCGGCTGCGCGACCCAGCGCAACCTGGCCGCCATGGCTGCCAACCCGATGGACTTGATGTATCCTGCCATCGAGACGCCCCGCGGCAGCGAAACGCGAGCCACCGACAATAAGAATTTCCAGCAGAAGATCGGCAAGGAGGGCCCGACGCCCGGCTCCATGACGGCTCGCTGACTTCTCTGTGACCGCTCGTTGAAGACGCAACCAGGAGCAGCGTGCCCGGAAAGCCGCTGTTCACCATTCATGGGTATGATCTCTGGTTGAGGCAGCGCATTTGCGTTGCAGGTAGCCAGTAGAATCGGGCCCACCGACATGACGACCGGCAGCAACCAGGACAACTCCCCCGAGGCGCGCCGCGCCATGCGCAAGGTGATGCGCACCCTCGGTGAGATCGTGCCGGAAGGCCGAGATCAAGGGACGGGTTGCACGGTCCTCGACATGTCCGCATCCGGTGCCCGTCTGAAGGTGGATGGCGCGGTGCGCAAGGCCTTTGCACCGGCCGTCTCGATCCCAGACACGTTCCGTCTTCTGATCGCCCGCGACAACATCGCGATCGACTGCCAACTCGCTTGGCGCGACAAAGACATGATCGGCGTCTCTTTCACGTCCGCGTTCCGGCCGATCAAGGCGCCCGCAAAGCGCGCGTAGTCCGTCTCAGAAGAACTTGTTCGGCTTGAGGAAGAACCCCAGGATCAGCGCCCCCTTGGGAGCCCGCGCCACATGACGGCTGCCGGCCGGACGCCAAACGAAATTCCCC
>LNFM01009598.1_pt1 | contig 14010 bp, 11 predicted proteins | sample 596031 | NCBI WGS metagenome assembly LNFM01 (sample SAMN04254537, study PRJNA301005) | activated carbon metagenome | isolation source: dual media filters at the Ann Arbor, Michigan drinking water treatment plant | place: USA: Ann Arbor
TCCGCGGCGCGGATGTCCATCAGCCTGCCTCTTTCATCGCGTGCTTGATCGAATTGAGTTTGGTGCGAAGCGAACTATCCACCATGCGGCTGCCCAGCTTGACGACCAGACCGCCGATGATCGAGGGATCGACATTCACGTTGAGGGCGACGTCCTTGCCCGTCACCGACTTCAGGGCGGTCTTCAGGGCGTCGAGATTCTTGTCGCTGAGATTTTCGGCGACCGTCACGTCGGCGGTGGCCTCGCCCTTGAACTTCGCCACCAGCGCGCGAAACGCGCGGATCACGTCGGCGACGGCGAACAGCCGGCGGTTGGCGGTAAGAACCTTGAGGAAATTCGCGGCGACGCCCGAAATTCCGGCCTTGTCGAGCACGGCTGCCAGCGCCCGCGACTGCTCACCCGCCGAGAAAACCGGACTGCGGACCAGCCGCTTCAAATCGACGCTGTCCGCCAGCATGGCTTCGAACCGGTCGAGATCGGCCTTAACGGCGTCGATCGATTTCTCATCGCGTGCCAGTTCGAACAAGGCCGTTGCGTAACGACCGGACACTCCCGAAACCGACGGATCTTCAGCAGCCACTGGTGCGCTCTTTTAAGCTGTCAAACTCGCAAGGGAAGAACCGTCGCCACGATGCGGCGCCTAGCGATCCAAGCCCTTGGAATTCAAGCGGGACTTCGATTTTCGACCGGCACTGACAGTACCGATAACGTTAAAATCGCGGCTTTGCTAACATAGCAAGAGCGCAGGTGCAACATGACCGCAGCGGCCGGCGATGCCTTGTCGCAGGCTCTTGCAAAGCGGCCGCGGCGGCATACCGGCAGCGAATCCGGCGGCCGCGCAACCCTGAGACAGGCGTTGCCGAACCGGTGACCAGTGCGCTCGTTCACCCCTCCTGGCTGCATGCCTCCCATCACGATGGTCGAAACGGCAGGCTCCCCCAAGGTCATTCAGTCCTCGGCATTACCTGAGCAATGTTCGTAGGGTCAGACGATGACTTTATTCATCAGTATTCCAAGACAACTACGTAGTATATTTCATAACGATCTTTAACGGAGTGGAACATTTATCGATGATCGGCCTGCGGTCACAAGATGTTTCACGCCTGACAGAAACCAATAAGCTGCCCAGTTTACGCCTTATTGGGTCATCAAACGGCGATCATCTCCATTGGGGTGGGGGTTCCGCTTGCCACATACGTGGCAATACTGTCGTGAGGGACTTTTTTATGCTGAATTCGAGGAAGCCGGGACTGACAAATGTAACCCGGTCGCGCACGGCGCTAACCCTTCTCGCCGCCACTCTCCTGCTTGGCGCAGGCATCATCGAAGCTTCCGCCAAATCGAAGTCCAAGCACCATCATCGCCTTTCCCACCACGCCGCCAAATCCGCCGGCAGTTCCTGGCTCAACGCCAATGCCGCTATCGGTCCCTCGTCGGGCTCCGGGCGCAGCTTTTCGGGAATGGCTTCATTCTATGGCAACGAGTCCGGCAACAAGACCGCGTCCGGCCAGCGCTTCAACCAGAACGCCATGACCGCAGCCCACCGCAGCCTGCCGTTCGGCACCAAGCTGAAGGTGACCCATGGCGGCCGCAGCGTCGTCGTGACAATCAACGACCGCGGCCCGTTCATCAAGGGGCGTGTGCTCGACCTGTCGACGGGCGCCGCGAGCGCAGTCGGCCTGACCCGCGCAAAGGGCGTCGGCCGCGTGGTCGCCGAGGTTATGTAAGTTGTCCGGGCGTTTGAACGCCCGCCGATTCAAACAACTTCAGTAAGCGTTGCGTCCGAGTACGGCGCCAGATCTCCTGCGTGCCGAACAAAGCCTGCCGTCACCAATGACGGCAGGCTTCTTTATGCGCTCCGCTCTCGGCGTCATTGCGAGTTGCGCCGGATGACGGCGTACCCGGTCCAACAACATCATTGCGAGCGCAGCGGTCGGGGGGAGCGATTGCGCTCCCTCACAAGAAACTTTGCGGATCGACGTCGACTTCGAGCTTGAGATTGCCTGTTGTCTTGGGACCGGCCGCCAGCCATTCGCGCAAATATTCCGACAGGTCGACATTGCGCGGCGACTTGACCAATAGTCGGAAACGATAGCGGCCCTTGATCACGGCAAGCGGCGCCTCCGCGGGGCCCAGCACCTGAATCCGCTCGTCGATCGGCGCGATGGCCGCGAGCTTGCGCGCGAACCCTTCCGCTGTCGGCCGGTCGCCGGCCGAAATGATCAGGCTGGCGAGCCGGCCGAACGGCGGATAGCCTGATCGTTCGCGCGCCTCGATCTCGCTGGCATAGAATGCTTCGCGGTCGCACGCCACCAGCGCCTTCATCACGGGGTGTTCGGGCTGATGGGTCTGCAGGTAGCCGACGCCGCGGCCCTGGTCGCGACCGGCACGGCCGATCACCTGGTTGAGCAGTTGAAAGGTCCGCTCGGCAGCGCGCGGATCGCCGTTGCTGAGGCCCAGATCGGCGTCGATCACACCGACCAGATTGAGCCGCGGGAAGTTATGGCCTTTCGCCACCAGCTGGGTACCGATGATGATATCGACCCGCCCTGCCGCGATCTCGTTCAGTTCGCTGCGCATGGTCTCGATCGAGGTAATCAGGTCGCTCGACAGCACCATGGTGCGGGCATCCGGAAACAGCTTGGCGGCTTCCTCCTGCAGGCGCTCGACGCCGGGGCCGACCGCGACCAGCGATTCCTCGGCCTGGCAATGCGGGCAGGCCGGCGGGCGCGGCATCGAGAAGCCGCAGTGATGACAGACCAGGCGCCGGCGAAAGCGGTGATCGACCAGCCATGCGTCGCAGATGGTGCAGGCGAAACGGTGGCCGCAGGCCCGGCACAGTGTCAGCGGCGCGTAGCCGCGACGGTTGAGGAACAATAGCGCCTGCTCCTTCCGTTCGATGGCAACCTGAATGTGTTCGGCCAGCACCGGCGAGATGAAACGGCCGCGAGGCGGCGCGGCGCGGCGCAGATCGATTGCCTCGATATGCGGCATATGCTGGCCGCCGAACCGCGACGGCAGCACCACGCGCTGGTAGCGGCCTTTTCGGGCGTTGACTTCGGTTTCGACCGATGGCGTGGCCGACGCCAGCACGATCGGAATTCTGGCGATATGGGCGCGCACCACCGCCATGTCGCGGGCGTGGTAATGCGCGCCCTCGTCCTGCTTGTAGGCCTGGTCGTGCTCTTCATCGACCACGATCAGGCCCAGATTGCCATAGGGCAGAAACAGCGCGGAGCGCGCGCCCACCACCACAGGCGCTTCACCCGCCGCGATCGCCGCCCAGTTGCGTTGCCGGGTGCGCGGGGTGAGTTCCGAATGCCATTCCAGCGGCCGCACCCCGAAACGCATCGCAAAGCGATCGAGGAACTGGCCGGTCAGCGCAATCTCCGGCATCAGGATCAGCGACTGTTTTTCGCGCCGGATCACTTCCGCAATGGCCTCGAAATAGACTTCGGTCTTGCCGGATCCGGTGACGCCATCGAGCAGCGCGACGTGAAAACTGCCGTTGGCGGCCAGCGCCCGCATCGCGTCCACGGCGGTACGCTGCTGGCTGGAAAAATCCGTCTCGGCAAAGGAGGGATCGGGTGCCGGCGGCGGCGGCGGCCGCGGCATAGGCTCGATCGTCAGCGTGCCCTCATCGACCAGGCCGTCGATCACGCCGGCGCTGACGCCGGCCTCCCTGGCGGCGTCGGATTTGGCGTGCAGCAGGCGATCCGACAAGACATCGATCAGCCGGCGCCGCGCCGGCGTCAGGCGTTTTGGCGCCGCCCCGTTCAGGCGCACGCCCATCCGCATCCGTTCGGGCCCCAGATGCTCGCCCATCCGCAACGTCATCCGCAGCACCATGCCGCGCGCCGACAGCGTGTAGTTGGCGACCCAGTCGACGAGCGCGCGCAGCTCCTGCTTCAACGGCGGCACGTCGAGCTTTTCGCCGACATCCTTGAGCCGGTTATGCAGGCGCGGATCCGGATTGGGGTTTTCCGCCCAGACCACCGCGATCACCTCGCGCGGCCCCAGCGGCACGCACACAACATCTCCGGGCTTCAAATCCATGCCGCGCGGCACCCGGTAGGAATAGTTCTGATTGAGCGCGACCGGCACCAGCACGTCGACGACGCGCGTCGATGAAGCGGAAGCGGTGCTGGCGGGCGCGGAATGGTCCATCGGGAGAATCAGACTCGAAGCCGAAACGGCCTCGGCTAACTTAAGACGGTGCGCCAGCGGGGGCCAGTGCGGGCCGCTGCGCTTGGCAGGTTAGCGAACGGTAAACGAAAGAGGTGCGATATAGTCCATCAGAATCAGCAAGGCAGCGCCATGGCCAAGTCCCTTCCTGCGTCAGTTCCAGCCATTCAGCCGATCGACCTCGAATGCGCCGCCGACGACATCGCGCGGCAGATGACGCGCTGGCTGTCGCATCTGCGGGCCGAACGTCGGTTGTCGCCGAAGACGCTGGAGGCCTATTCCCGCGACGTCCGGCAGTGCCTGGTGTTTCTCAGCCTGCACTGGGGCGCACGCGTGACGCTGGCACAGTTTGCCGCCGTTGAGGCCAGCGATGTCAGGGCGTTCATGGCGATGCGCCGCGCCGGCGAGATCGGCGGCCGCTCGCTGATGCGGACGCTGGCGGGATTGCGCTCGTTCGGGCGCTTCCTCGAACAGGAGGGCCAGGGCAAGGTTGGCGCGCTCTCCGCCATCCGTGCGCCCAAGGTCGGCAAGAGCCTGCCGAAGCCGATCCAGATGGCGGCGGCCAAACGTCTCACCGACGCCGACGAGCGCGCCGGCGAGACCCGCGACCCCTGGATCTGGGCGCGCGACGCCGCCGTGATGGCGCTGTTGTATGGTTCGGGTCTGCGCATCTCCGAAGCGCTGGGCCTGAAACGTCGCGAGGTACCGCTGCCCGGCGAGGGTGATGTGATCATCGTGACCGGCAAGGGCAACAAGACCCGCATGGTGCCGGTGCTGCGCAATGTGCTGACTCTGGTGCAGCACTATGTCGCGATGTGCCCGCATCGGCTCCCGCCGGAGGGCCCGATCTTCGTCGGCGCGCGAGGCGGCCCGCTCAGCCCTCGAATCATTCAGCTCACCATGGAACGGCTGCGCGGCGCGCTCGGCCTGCCCGACAGTGCGACGCCGCATGCGCTGCGGCACTCCTTCGCCACCCATCTTCTGACCCGCGGCGGCGATCTGCGCGCGATCCAGGAACTGCTAGGCCACGCCTCGCTGTCGACCACGCAGATCTATACCGGGATCGACAGCGAGCGGCTGCTGGAAGTATACAAGTCGGCGCATCCGCGCGCCTGAACCCCAGCCTTCAAACCTGACACACTGCCGTCACATCGCCTGCCACTTGCGCAAGGAGCGGCGTTCGGTCAATCGTGGATGCATTCCATCGGGGGAAGAATCATGGGCGCACATGAAAGCATGGAGCATGCGGAGCACGCCGAGCATGCCTCCGGCTCCAACAAGAACATCGCATTGCTGATCGCCGTGATCGCGCTGTTTCTGGCGTTTTCGGAAACGCTGGGCAAGGGTGCGCAGACCGACTCCATCAGCAAGAATGTCGAGGCCTCGAACCTGTGGGCGTTCTTCCAGGCCAAGAGCATCCGGCGGACCGTGGTCGAGGCGACATCGGATCAGGCCCGGCTGAGTCTCGGCGTCATGGGCGACGATGCCGCCAAGGCGGCGCTGGAGAAGCAGATCGAGAACTGGAAAAAGACCGCGGCGCGCTACCGCTCGGAGCCGGAGACCGGCGAAGGTTCGGAGCAGCTGGCCGCGCGCGCCAAGCAGGCCGAGCAGGCCCGCGATCTCTCGATGGCGCGCTACCATCATTACGAGGTCGCCTCGGCGGCGTTTCAGATCGGCATCGTGCTGGCGTCGGCGACCATCATCACCGGCATGATCGCGCTGGCCTGGGTCGCGGGCCTGCTGGCCGTGACCGGGCTCGCCTTCACGGCGATCGGCCTGTTGGCGCCGCATGCGGTGCATCTGATGTAGTCCAACGGCCGCTGTCTCCGACTCGTGATGCCCGCGCTTCCCATTCGGTCCAAGACGATGTGGATGGGTCCATGTCAACGGGGCTGGTGCAAAACATCGAAAACAACCCCATGCATAGTAACCAAGTGTCTGGAAACAAGCGTCTTTCCTGTCGTCGCGAAAGCACGGTCTCATCACTATAGTTCATGGTCGGATTCTGAATGACTTATAGTTCTCCCATCAGGAGCGGTCGATTTGCGCGGCAAGTCGGGTGAGGGGTTCAGGCCTATCGGTGGAGTGTAGCCCCTCACCCGGCGCTACGCGCCGACCTCTCCCGAAGGGAGAGGTGAAGTGAGGTCGCGCTGAGAGCTTGGGCTCAACGGCAGGCGAACCAACGCGCGGCTTGCACGCCCCTGCGAAACGCCGGATCAGCCGCAGCGTCCGCGATCACCATCCGCAAATCACATATGGATGGCGCGCTTGCCGACCGCAAGCGCGGCTTCCTTGACGGCTTCCGAACGTGTCGGGTGGGCGTGACAGGTGCGCGCCAGGTCCTCGGCGGAGCCGCCGAACTCCATCAATACGGCGGCTTCGTGGATCAACTCGCCGGCCTCGCGGCCGACAATATGCACGCCGAGCACGCGATCGGTTTTCGCGTCCGCGAGAACCTTCACGAATCCATCCGTGGTCTGGTTGACCTTGGAACGGCCATTGGCGGTGAACGGAAATTTGCCGGATGTATAGGCGACGCCGGCCTGCTTCAGCTCTTCCTCGGTCCTGCCGACGGAAGCCACTTCCGGGGTGGTATACACCACGCCGGGGATCACGTCGTAATTCACATGTCCGGCTTGCCCTGCGAGAATCTCGGCGCAGGCAACGCCCTCGTCCTCGGCCTTGTGCGCCAGCATCGGACCCGCGACGACGTCGCCGATTGCATAGACGCCCTTCACGCTGGTGGCGAAATGCGTGTCGATCTGGATGCGGCCGCGATCGTCGAGTGCAATACCAGCTTCCTTCAGGCCGAGGCCCTCGGTGTAGGGAACACGCCCGATACAGACCAGCACCACGTCGGCTTCCAGCGTTTCCGCCGCACCTCCCGCCGCCGGCTCGATCTTCGCCGACAGTGTCTTGCCCGAGGTGTCGACGCCGGTGACCTTGGCGCCGAGCTTGAAGGCAAAGCCCTGCTTTTCGAGAACGCGCTGGAATTGTTTTGCGACTTCGCCGTCCATGCCCGGCAGGATGCGGTCGAGAAATTCCACCACGGTGACCTTCGCGCCCAGCCGGTTCCAGACCGAGCCGAGCTCGAGCCCGATCACGCCGGCGCCGACGATCAGCAGCTTGCCGGGCACCTTGTCGAGCGACAGCGCGCCGGTCGACGACACGATGCGCTTCTCGTCGATCTCGATGCCCTTCAGCCGCGCGATATCGGAGCCGGTGGCGATCACGATGTTCTTGGTCTCGACCACCTGCGTCTTGCCGTCGCCGCCCGATACCTCGACCTTGCCGCTGCCGAGCACCTTGCCCTTGCCGTGGATGACGTCGATCTTGTTCTTCTTCATCAGGAACTCGACGCCCTTGACGTTGCCGTCGATGCCCTGCTGCTTGAAATTCATCATCGCGGGCAGATCGAGCCTTGGCGCGGGGATGCTGATGCCCATCTTCGCAAAGGAGTGCCCGGCCTCCTCGAACATCTCGGAGGCGTGCAGCAGCGCCTTCGACGGCATGCAGCCGACGTTGAGACAGGTGCCGCCGAGCGTGGCGTCCTTCTCGACCACGGCCACCTTCATGCCGAGCTGCGCCGCGCGCACCGCGCAGACATATCCGCCGGGACCGGTGCCGATGATAACGAGATCGTAGGAAGCCATGATTGAGGTCCTGTAGCTGGATCGTGTGACAGGAATTTAGCGCCCGCCCGAGACGTCGAGAATGGCTGATGTCACGTAGGAGGCGTCGTCCGACATCAGCCAGACGATGGCGCTGGCGATTTCGTCAGCGGTGCCGACGCGCTTCATCGGCACGCCATCCGCCAGCCGATGGGCGCGGTCGGGATCGCCGCCTGAAGCGTGAATCTCGGTGTCGATCAGCCCGGGCCGGATCGCGGCGACGCGAATGCCCTCGCCGGCGACTTCGTGTCCGAGACCGATGGTGAAGGAATCGATCGCGCCCTTGGACGCGGCGTAATCGACATAGGTGTTGGGCGAGCCGAGTTTGGCGGCCACCGACGACAGATTGACGATGACGCCGCCCTGGCCGCCGTGGCGGGTCGACATCCGCTTCACCGCTTCGCGCGCGCACAGGATGCTGCCGGTGACGTTGACCGCCATCATGCGCTGGATGCGCTCGGCGGACATCTCGTCGACCCGCGACGTCGTCCCGACGATACCGGCGTTGTTGACCAGGGCGCCGAGCGTCCCAAAACCGTCGGCGGCCTTGAACATCGCGAGGATGTCGCGCTCGTCGCCGACGTCGCATTTCACCGCGATCGCCTTGCCGTTCCTGCCCTCGATGGCGGCGACCACCTGCCGCGCCGCGGTTTCATTGCTGGCATAGCCGACGCAAACCCGGAAACCGCGCGCGGCGGCCGCAATCGCGGTGGCGCGGCCGATGCCGCGACTTGCGCCGGTGATAACCACTACTTTATCGGTCAAATTCAACCCCCATCGTCGGCCTGCGCACGGATGCACGCCGTACCAGCATTTCGATGCGGCTGCGGATCAGCTTATCAATCGGTCCGCAGCAACTGCCATCACACCACCATGAGCTTATGGATTTCGGCCTGACGCTCACAATCTCGACGCAGTCCGTCGGCACTCAAATCTACCTCATAGCCGTCATCATTGATCCAGCTGACCGAGTGACCGAATTCGTCGACCTTGACCTTGGTAAAGTGCGCGGGGTCTTGCAGGGCAGTGAATACGCCGCCCTTCGCCAACAATGGTCGCAGGTCGACCACCCCCTCATATCCATCCTGAAACACCAACTTCAGAACGCCGGGGATGATGGGTTCGGCCGTTTTTATGCGCGGCAGATCAATCATTCGATCGGTCCTACTTTTTCATGCGCCATCGCCGCCACGAACGTCCGCCGCAGAAGGTCCTGCCGCGAAGCGGCCCAAGTGAGCACCGACCGCATTTGCGCGGGAGGCAGTCGGCCCGCAACGATTGCAATACTGTCGATATCTACGATGGCTTGAAACTCCGCAATTCTTGCATGGAAATGCGCTGGTGGATGCTCGTTGGCGTAGAACATGATCTTTACCCCATCAACGATCGCAACGACCGGCTCGTCACAGATCCAGCACCAGCCGCGCCGGATCTTCCAGGCTTTCCTTGACGCGGACCAGGAATGTCACCGCTTCCTTGCCGTCGATGACGCGGTGATCGTAGGACAGCGCAAGATACATCATCGGGCGGATCTCGACCTTGCCGGCGATCGCGACGGGACGTTCCTGGATCTTGTGCATGCCGAGAATGGCCGATTGCGGCGCGTTCAGGATCGGCGTCGACATCAGCGAGCCGTAGATGCCGCCATTGGTGATGGTGAAGGTGCCGCCCTGCATCTCGTCGATCTTGAGCTGGCCGTCGCGCGCGCGCCGGCCGTAATCGGCGATGCTCTTCTCGATCTCGGCGATCGACTTGTGGTCGCAGTCGCGCACCACCGGCACCACCAGGCCCTTGTCGGTGCCGACCGCGACGCCGACGTGATAATAGTTCTTGTAGATCAGATCGGTGCCGTCGATCTCGGCGTTGGCGGCCGGGATATCCTTCAGCGCCTGCACGCAGGCCTTGGTGAAGAAGCCCATGAAGCCGAGCTTGCTGCCGTGCTTCTTCTCGAACACGTCCTTGTACTGGGCGCGCAGCGCCATGATGTGACTCATGTCGACCTCGTTGAAGGTGGTCAGCATCGCGGCGGTGTTCTGCACGTCCTTGAGGCGGCGCGCGATGGTCTGGCGCAGCCGCGTCATCTTCACGCGCTCTTCGCGCGCGGCATCGTCGGCGGGCGATGGCGCGCGAACCTGAACCGCGGCGGCAGGCTGATTGACCGGGGTCGGCGCCGAAGCCGCCTTCTCGATCGCGGCCAGCATGTCGCCCTTGGTCACCCGTCCATCCTTGCCGGAGCCGGGAACGGTGGCGGCATCGATGCCGCTCTCCGCGGAAATCCTGCGCACCGAGGGCGCCAGCGGCGCGTCCGGCGGCGGAGCTTTTGCCGCGGCCGCGGGGGCTGCGGCTACGGGCGCGGCGGGCGCCGGTGCCGCCGCCTTGGCAGGAACTGCGGCCGGCTTGGCGGCGGCGACGGCGCCGTCATTGATCTGGCCGAGCAGCGCGCCGACCGCAACGGTCTCGCCGTCCTTGGCGATGATGTCGCCGAGCGTGCCCGCCGACGGCGCCGGCACTTCGATCGTGACCTTGTCGGTCTCCAGTTCGACCAGCGGTTCATCCACCGCCACGGCATCGCCGGCCTTCTTGAACCAGCGGCCGATGGTGGCCTCGGTCACGGACTCGCCGAGTGTGGGAACGCGAATTTCAGTCATCGTTTGTTTCCTCAATAGTCGCTTCTGCTGTCATCGTCCGCCACCGGGTCTCGCTTGCAAGCGAGCCCGATGACAGGCTCCGCCGGACGATCCGGTAATCCGTGACGGTCGCGATCGAATGCGGCAGCGCGGGTTACGGGATGCCCCCGCCTTCGCGGGGGATGACGGTTCATGAATAGCTAGCCCAGCGCGTCGTCCATGAAAGCCTTGAGCTGCGCCAGATGCTTCGACATCAGGCCGGTGGCGGTCGCGGCCGATGCCGCTCGTCCGGCGTAACGCGGACGCTTGTTCGGCGCGTGAATCTGGTTCAGCACCCATTCGAGATAGGGCTCGATGAAGTGCCAGGCGCCCATATTGCGCGGCTCTTCCTGGCACCAGACCAGCTCGGCGCCCTTGAAGCGGGCGAGTTCATGCACCAGCGCCTTCAGCGGCACCGGATAGAGCTGCTCGACGCGCATCAGGTAGATGTCGTCGATGTCGCGCTTTTCGCGCTCGTCGTAAAGATCGTAATAGACCTTGCCCGAGCACAGCACGACGCGGCGGATCTTGTCGTCGGGCACCAGCTTGATTTTCTCGTCCGGCAGCATCGCCGCGTCATCGTAGAGCAGACGGTGGAACGTGGTGTCGGCGCCGAGTTCGTCGAGCCGCGACACCGCGCGCTTGTGCCGCAGCAGCGACTTCGGCGTCATCAGGATCAGCGGCTTGCGGATCTCGCGATGCAGCTGACGCCGCAGCACGTGGAAGAAATTGGCGGGCGTGGTGGGATGGACCACCTGCATGTTGTCTTCGGCGCACATCTGCAGGAAGCGTTCGAGCCGGGCCGAGGAATGTTCCGGTCCCTGCCCTTCATAGCCGTGCGGCAGCATGCAGACGAGGCCGGACATGCGCAGCCATTTGCGCTCGCCCGAGGAGATGAACTGGTCGAACAGCACCTGCGCGCCGTTGGCGAAATCGCCGAACTGCGCTTCCCAGACCGCCAGCGCCTTCGGCTCCGCCAGCGAATAGCCGTACTCGAAGCCGAGTACCGCTTCTTCCGACAGCAGCGAGTTGATGACCTCGTAATGGCCCTGATCGACGCCGAGATGATTGAACGGCGTATAGCGGCTCTCGTCTTCCTGATCGATCAGCACCGAATGCCGCTGCGAGAAGGTGCCGCGCTCGGAGTCCTGTCCCGAAAGCCGGACGTGACGGCCTTCCTCCAGCAGCGTGCAGAACGCCAGCGCCTCGCCGGTCGCCCAGTCGATACCGATGCCGCCGTCGATGGCCTTGGCTCGGTTTTCCAGGAAACGCTGCACCGTGCGATGCACCCTGAAGCCGTCGGGCACCTTGGTGATTCTGCGGCCGATGTCCCTGAGCACCGCGACATCGACGCCGGTGACGCCGCGGCGCGGATCCTCTTCCTGATCGGCGGACTTGAACCCGGCCCATTTGCCGTCGAGCCAGTCGGCCTTGTTGGGCTTGTAGCCCGAGCCGGCCTCGAGTTCGGCATCGAGCCGGGCGCGCCAGTCGGCCTTGGCCTTCTCGACCTCGCCCTCGGTGATCACCCCTTCGGCGATCAGGCGCTTGGAGTAGATTTCCACCGTGCCAGGATGCGACGCGATCCGCTTGTACATCACCGGCTGGGTGAACGCCGGCTCGTCGCCTTCGTTGTGGCCATGCCTGCGGTAGCAGAACATGTCGATGACCACGGGCTTGTGGAATTTCTGGCGGAACTCGATCGCGACCTTGGCCGCGAACACTACGGCTTCCGGATCGTCGCCGTTCACATGGAAGATCGGCGCATCGATCATCTTCGCCACGTCGGAAGGATAGGGCGAGGAGCGCGAATAGCGCGGATAGGTGGTGAAGCCGATCTGGTTGTTGACGATGAAGTGCAGCGAACCGCCGGTGCGGTAGCCCTTCAGGTCCGACAGCGCGAAGCACTCGGCTACCACGCCCTGTCCGGCGAAGGCGGCGTCGCCATGCATCAGCAGCGGCAGCACCGAAATGCGCATGTCCGGGGGATCGCCATGCTGGTCCTGCTTGGCGCGCACCTTGCCGAGCACCACGGGATCGACGATTTCGAGATGCGAGGGGTTGGCGGTCAGCGACAGATGGATCTTGTTGCTGTCGAACTCGCGGTCCGACGAGGCGCCGAGGTGATATTTGACGTCGCCGGAGCCCTCCACCGCATCGGGATTGGCCGAGCCGCCCTTGAACTCATGGAACAGCGCGCGATGCGGCTTGCCCATCACCTGGGTCAGCACGTTGAGGCGGCCGCGATGCGGCATCCCCACCACGATTTCCTTCACGCCGAGATTGCCGCCGCGCTTGATGATCTGCTCCAGCGCCGGAATCAGTGACTCACCGCCGTCGAGGCCGAACCGCTTGGTGCCGGTGAATTTGACATCGCAGAATTTTTCGAAGCCTTCGGCCTCGATCAGCTTCATCAGGATGGCGCGCCGGCCCTCGCGGGTGAAGCTGATTTCCTTGTCCGGACCCTCGATGCGCTCCTGGATCCAGGCCTTCTGCGCGCCGTTGCTGATGTGCATGAACTCGACGCCGAGCGTCTGGCAGTAGGTGCGCTCGCAGATCGCGACGATCTCGCGCAGGGTCGCATATTCGAGCCCAAGCACGTGATCGAGGAAGATCTTGCGGTCGAAATCGGCTTCCGTGAAGCTGTAGGAACGCGGATCGAGCTCTTCGCGATCGCGCGCCGGCTCGATTCCGAGCGGGTCGAGCTTGGCGTGGAAATGGCCGCGCATCCGGTAGGCCCGGATCAGCATCAGCGCGCGCACCGAATCGCGGGTCGCCTGATGAATATCGGCCGCCGTCAGCTTGCTACCGTGGTCGCCTGCCTTGTCGTTTCCTTGGGGCTGCGCCTGCGCCTTGGCGGCGAGCTTGGCGCCGACGGCCTGTTCGACCTGCGCCCAGTTGCCGTCGAGCGCGGAGGTCAGATCGTCCCGCGGCGTCAGCGGCCAGTTGTCGCGGCCCCAGGACGGCCCGTCAGCGTTCTTTTGGGCGTCGGTAGGCTGATCCTTCAGGCTCTTGAAAAAGGCCTGCCAGTCGGCGTCGACTGAACTGGGGTCCTTCTCGAAGCGGGCATAGAGATCATCGATATAGGGGGCATTGGTGCCCTGCAAAAACGAGGAGAGGGCAAAGGCGGCGTTCGCGTCCTGGCGAGACATAATGGCGTCCTGGTGATTTCGATGAGCGCATGGAATACGGCGCGACGGCCGATCCGGGGTCCGGATCAGCACATCCTTGGCTTTTAACCCATATGGCGCCAATGCTCACGCCGAAAAGACCGAAAGAATGAATTAATTTTCAAAAGTTCGTTAGAGACGCCTCAGCGACCAAAATGGAGCAGCAAGCCCAGCATGAAACATGAACGAGGCCCCGGCGTGCCCGCCGGGGCCTTCGCAAAGCTAGTTGTGGGCTTTCAGGAGGTTGTCCATTCGGCCCGGACCGGAAACTCTGAAGTCGCCAAACCACCAGCGATTCGCGGAGAACCGAATGGACACCCA
>LNFM01014644.1_pt1 | contig 14010 bp, 13 predicted proteins | sample 596031 | NCBI WGS metagenome assembly LNFM01 (sample SAMN04254537, study PRJNA301005) | activated carbon metagenome | isolation source: dual media filters at the Ann Arbor, Michigan drinking water treatment plant | place: USA: Ann Arbor
AGCCCGGCGACACCATCATGGGCATGAGCCTGGCCGAAGGCGGCCACCTGACCCACGGCATGCCGCTGAACATGAGCGGCAAGTGGTTCAAGGTGGTGAGCTACGGGCTGGACGCCCAGGAGGCCATCGACTACGACGCGATGGAGCGCCTGGCACACGAACACAAGCCCAGGCTGATCATCGCCGGCGCCTCGGCCTACAGCCTGCGCATCGACTTCGAGCGCTTCGCCCGCGTGGCCAAGGCCGTCGGCGCGATCTTCATGGTCGACATGGCGCACTACGCCGGCCTCATCGCCGCGGGCGTCTATCCCAACCCCGTGCCGCATGCCGACGTGGTGACCAGCACCACGCACAAGAGCCTGCGCGGCCCGCGCGGCGGCATCATCGTGATGAACGACGAGGCCATCGCCAAGAAGGTCAACAGCGCCATCTTCCCCGGCATCCAGGGCGGGCCGCTGATGCACGTCATCGCCGGCAAGGCGGTGGCCTTCAAGGAAGCGCTGGAGCCCGGCTTCAAGGCCTACCAGCAGCAGGTGGTGGACAACGCACGCGTGCTGGCCGAGACGCTGGTGCAGCGCGGCTTGCGCATCGTCTCGGGGCGCACCGAAAGCCACGTCATGCTGGTCGACCTGCGCCCCAAGGGCCTGACGGGCAAGGAAGCCGAGACCATCCTGGGCACGGCCCACATGACCTGCAACAAGAACGGCATCCCCAACGACCCGCAGAAGCCGATGGTGACCAGCGGCATCCGCCTGGGCTCGCCGGCGATGACCACGCGCGGCTTCAAGGAAGAGCAGGCACGCCAGACAGCGCACCTGATCGCCGACGTGCTGGACAAGCCGCACGACGAGGCGAACATCGCCGCCGTGCGCGCCAAGGTGGCCGCGCTGACGCGCGACTTCCCGGTCTACCGCTGAACGGCCGGGCAGCGAAGCGGCCGCGGCCTGTAGCCCACGCTCCGGAATGCGCTGCCCCTTCTGCCATCACGACGAGACGCAGGTCGTCGAGACCCGCGAGTCGGACGAAGGCGGCGTCATCCGGCGGCGGCGCCGCTGCACGCGCTGCGAGAAGCGCTTCACCACCTATGAGCGCGTGGAGATCGCACTGCCGGCGGTGGTCAAGAAGGACGGCGCGCGGGTGGAATTCGACCTCGCCAAGATCCGCGCCTCGATGCATCTGGCGCTGCACAAGCGTTCGGTCAGCGTCGAGCAGGTGGAAGCCGCGATCGAGCGCATCCAGGACAAGCTGCTGGCCACCGGCGCCCGCGAGGTGCCCAGCACCCGGGTGGGCGAACTGGTGATGCGCGAGCTCAAGCGCCTGGACAAGGTCGCCTACGTGCGCTTCGCCTCGGTCTACAAGCAGTTCGAGGACGTGGACGAGTTCAGGCAGCTGATTCGGGACATCTGAGGGCTGCCGCTCCGCCGCAGCGACCATGCGGCGCCGCGGGAGCAGATCACAAGGTGGTCAACAGCCTTTTGGCCTCCGCCGCCTCGGGCCCGTCGGGACGCAGCTTCAGGGCACGTTCCAGCGACGCCCGCGCGGCCGCCGTCTGCTTCAGCTCGCCCTGCACCACCCCCAGGTGGAAGTGGTAACCGGCCACCGCAGGCTCCAGTTCGATGGCCTTGGACAGCGCAACCGCCGCCGCCTGCAGGTTGCCCGCAGCGCGCTCGGCCCAGCCCAGGGTGTCGAGGAAGGGCGACGACTTCGGCGACAACTCGACCGCCTTGCGCGCCCACGCCACCGCCTTGGCCGCATCACCGCGCCGGGCCACCGTCATCCAGGCCAGATTGTTGTACGCCAGCGGGTTGCCCGGCGCCAGGGCAATGGTCTTGAGATAGCTCTTCTCTGCATCGGCCCAACGCGACGACGCCTGATGCACGTCACCCAGCTTGAGGTGCACCTCGGGCGAGGCCGGCGCCACCGCCAGCGCCTGCTCGATCTGCTTCAGGGCGTTGGCCCACTGGCCCTGGCCGGCCAGGGCATCGACGCGGTCCAGCATGAGCGGCAGGCTGCCAGGCATCCGCGTCAGACCCTGGTCGAAGGCTGCCACGGCCTTGGCGGCGCTGCCGGCTTCGAGATGCAGCCGGCCGATGGCACGCCAGGGCGCGGGGTCTCGCGGCGCCAGTTCGGCCGCGCGCTGCAAGGCGCCGAAGGCGACATCGCGCTGCCCAGTGGTGGCCGCGGCCACGCCGAGCCCGAACTGCGCAAAAGGGTTGGTCGGTGCCAGCGAGACCGCCTTGCCATAGGCGGCCACGGCATCCTTCTGCCGCCCCGGCAGGCGCATGTAGACCTCGCCCAGCTCCAGCAAAGGCGGGATCGCCTGTGGGGCGAGGTCACGTGCCGTGGCGAACGACTTTTCTGCCTCGGTGAGATTCAGGGCGGCGAGGTGGACGCGCCCGAAGGCCAGGTGCACCTCGGGCGCCCTCGGCGCCAGCACGACGGCCTTCTGCAAAAAGGGCAGCATCTGGTCGGTCTTGCCCTCGGCCTGCGCCACGCTGGCCATGCCCAGCAGCGCTGGCACGTACTTGGGGTCGATCTTCAGCGAACGCTCGAAGTACAAGCGCGCTGCAGACGGCGGTTCCTTGCCGCGCGCCAGCACCTGCACGCCGGCGCGGTACTCACGGGCTTGCGGCGAGTCCGCCCGACCCTCGGGCAACAAGGGAAAACCCTTGCCTGTCATCTGAATCGGGGCAGACCACACCAGCGAACAACACAGCAGCAGGGCCCAGGCGACACCGAAGAGGCGGATCGAAAAAAGCGGCATGACGTGCGTTCCGTGGCGGGAAGGCAGCAACTCTATACAGAACGAACGTGCAAGGGCATGCCGCACTCAGGGGCCGTGGCCCATTCACGCAAGTGTCGACTGCCTTGACACTTCGGCGTGGATCTCCGCCGGTCGGGCCCCTGCAACGCCGATCCGTCCGTGCTAAGTTGCTGTCAACAAAGGAAAACCTTCGTCCAGGGGGGGATGTCGGCATACAACCTGCTTGGAGAGGAGCGCAAGTCCTTCCTCATCCGTGGAGTCCAAAACATGAAGTTCAAATCCGCCAAGTTCCTGGCCGTCGCCGCAGCAGCCTGTGCCGCCATGGTCGGCGGTACGGCGCACGCCGCGCTGACCACCTTCCAGACCTTCGTCGGCAATGTCGGCGTGTCGACCGACGGTTGGGGCGGCACTGGCTCGAGCGGCGGCATCTCCGCGATGGTGCCGGCGGGCGCGACCGTGCGGGCCGCCTACCTGTACACCTCGACCAACAACAACGGCGGCAGCCTGCAAGGCATCGGCGGCACCTTGGCGGGCTCGGCGGTGAGCTTCGACACCAACCTCGGCACCATCCCGGCACCGGCCTGTTGCGCCCTGACGGCCGGGCGCACCGACGTCACCAGCATCATCAAGCCGCTCATCGATGGCGGCCCGGGTGGCCTCTACAACTTCCAAATCACCGAAAGCAACTCCGCCATCCAGGACGGCGAAGCGCTGGTGGTGGTGTACGACCTGCCCTCGCTGCCGTTCAGCACGGTCGGCATCCTCGACGGTTTCGCCCAGACGACCGGCGACTCCGCCTCCATCACTTTCGCGAACGCCCTGGATCCGGCTGCACCGGGCTTCTTTGCGGAAATGCGCCTGGGCATCGGCTTCAGCTTCAACAACCAGAGCGTTCGTCAGACCTCCAGGGTTCTGGTCAACGGTGATCTGTTGACCGAAAACGCCGGCAACTTCGACGACGGCGCTGGTGCCAACGGTGCGCTCATCACCGTGGGCGGGTTCGACGATCCCTTGTCGCCCGCCCTCCCCACCGTGGCCCAGGACAAGGAGCGCTACAACCTCGTCCCGTTCGTCGACGCAGGTGACACCAGCATCAACATCCGTACCTTCAATTCGTCGAACGATGACCTGATCTTCCTGTCGGTGTTCCACGTGTCCGGCGAAGCGGTCATCTGTACCGACCCCAATGGTTGCGTGACGACCGTGCCGGAACCCCTGTCGCTGGCCCTGGTGGGCATGGCGCTGGCCGGCCTGGGCTACCAGCGTCGCCGCGCTCAAAAGACCGCCTGAGGTCCTGACCAGCGGTTGATCGGGCGGCTTGCTGCCCGATCAGGCCGATGCCAACGGCGCCTGTCGCGAGATGGGCGCCGTTTCCGTTTGGCGCACCCCTTCGGCCTCGTACGCCATCGGGCTCTCGATGGCCAGGCGCCACCCGTTCGGGGGTCACCTTCCGAGGGCCCCTGCGATGACCGGCTCACTGCACTCCTGATGGGGTGGCCCGGCGCATGCTGCTTTCCTACAGTGGACTCCATCGTCCCCAGGAGCCCACCATGCACCTCAGAAGCCTTGTCCGCGCTCGCCGACGCGAGGCCGGTTTGTCCCTCATCGAGGCCCTGGTCGCCATGACGGTGGCGGCAGTCGTGGTCGGCCTGACGGCCACGGCCTTCGAGAGCAGCGTGACCCGACGCCACCTGGAGGGTACTGCTGCCCAGCTCGAGACCGACATCCACTTCGCGCGCAGCCTGGCAGCGGCACACCAGCAGTCGCTTCGCATCAGCTTCGCCGCCCATCCAGGCGGCAGTTGCTACGTGCTGCACCGGGGGCCGGCGGCACACTGCAGTTGTGACACCACCGGTGAACCCGTCTGCCAAGGGCCGGCCACCGTGCTCCGCACCGTGCATCAGGACCAGGCATCACCCGTGCGCGTGATGTCCAACGTGCGCAGCATCGTCTTCGACCCGGTCAAGGGCACCAGCACACCGACCGGCACCATCCGCATCGTGGCCAGCGACGGCAAGGCCCTGCACCAGGTGGTGAACCTGATGGGCCGCGTGCGATCGTGTACGCCGCGCCCCGGCCTGGCCGGGTATCCCCCGTGCTGATCCCGTGATCGCGGGGGATCCGGACCAGCGGCACACCAGCCTCGACGAGCGGCAACGGAACCTTCGACTTCCAGGGATAGGATGCCCTCGCCCAACAAAGGCTTCAGCTGTGACTCGATCCACCCCCAACAGTCGCGGATTCACCATCATCGAGCTGCTCATCGCGGTGCTCGTGGTGGCTGTCCTGGCTGCATTGGCCTACCCGTCGTTCCTGGACTCGATCAAGAAGGGCCGTCGCGCCGATGCGTTCAGTGCGATCGCCGCCGTGCAGCAGGCGCAGGAGCGCTTCCGCAGCAACAACCCGGCCTTTTCCTCGACCTTGAGCGCCCTCGGGCTGACGGCCACATCGCCCGCCGGCCGCTACGACATGGCGCTCAGCGCAACCAGCGCGACGGGTTACGAGGTCACTGCGACCGGCAAGTCGGGCACCTCACAGGCCTCGGATGGTTCCTGTGTGCGTCTGAGAGTCACCGTCAACGGCGGCAACGTGGCCAACAGCTCGGCCGGCGCTTCCGGCAGTTTTGACCCGAACGATGGAGCAAGGTGTTGGGCTCGCTGAAGTCGATACGCACCGCATGCCGGCACAGCGGATTCACGCTGATCGAGTTGCTCATCACGGTGGCGGTGATCGCCATCGTGCTGACGCTGGCTGCCCCTTCCTTCAAGGAGATGATCGAACTGCAGCGCTTGAAGGGTGTGCATGCGCAAGTGGTGACCGATATCCAGTTCGCTCGCTCCGAAGCGGTGAGCCGTCAGGACAGCGTGACCATCTCCTTCGGAGGCGATGGGAACACGATGACCTGCTACACCGTGCACACCTGCAGCACCAACGGGCCGGCTGCTTGCCAATGCGACTGCATGGCGGCCGAAGGCGCGCGCTGCGCAGCGCCGATGATTGAAATCCGCACGGTCCAGGCGATGACCGACAACGGTGTTCAGGTCTTGCCGCGTCCAACCTCCCCATTCGCGGCTGCCGCCAACCAGTTGCGATTCGACCCTGCCACGGGCGGCATGAAGACCTATTACATCGGCGTGGGCAGCAGCGGCAGCTCGCCTTTGGGCGATCTGTGGGCCGAGACATCGCTGATACGCCCGAGCCCGACGCCGACGCTGCGCACGATCGTCAGCACCCCGGGCAGGCCCAGCGCCTGTTCTCCCAGCGGCACGGTCAAAGGGGTGCCGGTATGTCCCTGACCCTGTCGGCAGCACGACGCACGCGCGCAAGGCAAGCGTTGCACCGGCTCCAGCGCGGCCTGTCGCTGGTCGAACTCCTGGTCGGCATCGCGCTGGGTCTGTTCATCGTCGCCGCCGCCGCAACGCTGATCGCCACGCAACTCAGCGAGAACCGTCGTCTGATGCTCGAGACACAGGTCCAGCAGGACCTGAGGTCCACCGCCGACATCATCACGCGTGAACTGAGGCGCGCCGGCACCATCGACGCCGCGGCCCTCACGACGATCTGGCTGCCGGATCAACCGAACGGCGTGCCGGTTCAAAACCCCCTGCGCGGGCCCGACCTGGCGCCAGCCGGCGAAGTGGTCTCCTATCGTTACACCCGGCTCGATGCGCCTTGCAACGCGAACGACTGCGCTTACGGTCTGAGCGGCAACACCATCGTGAGCCGCATCGGTGCCGGCGTGCCCCAGGCCCTGACCGATCGCAACACGCTGAAGATCAACACCTTCACCGTCGTCGCACAGCCCGTGCAGACGGTCCAGATCGCCTGCCCCAGGCTGTGCCCGGGTGTGTCGCCTGGCGTCTTCACCCAGGACTGCTGGCCGACGGCGACGCTGACGGACATCGTCGTGACGATCCAGGGCGAAGCAGCCTCCGACGCCAGCGTGCAGCGCACCGTCACCAGCCGGGTGCGGGTGCGCAACGACGGTCTCCAGTTCAACACGGCTTCCGGCCAGGTGTGTCCGTGAAGCGCACACTGCCGAAGCGCCACGCGGTGGCGGGCCCGCAGCGCGGCGCCGCCTCGCTCATCGTGGTGATGGTGCTGTTCTTCGTGCTGTCGCTGGCCGCGGCCTACACCAGCCGCAACCTGATCTTCGAGCAGAAGACCTCGGCCAACCAGTACCGCAGCACCATGGCCTTCGAGGCCGCCGACGCGGGGGTGGACTGGGCGCTGACCATGCTCAACGGCGGCACGGTCAACGACAGCTGTGTCAGCACCGCGGGCGCCAAGAGCTTCGCAGAGCGCTATCTGACCATCGCCGACACGAACCCGGCCGCTCCCGACAATGGCCACGTGACGCAGACCGCGCGCGCGGGCAGCTGGCCCACCTGCGTCTTCAATGGCGCGGGCTGGACGTGCAGCTGTCCCGACGACACCACCGTGAATCCGGCCGCTCCCGTGGCCGGTGGCTTGCTGCCGGCCTTCCGCGTGTGGCTGATGCCTACCGTGGTCGGGCGCACCCACATCGCCAGTCTGCAGAGCAACGGCTGCACGAAGCTGCCCGCCAGCGTGGCCGAAAGGTGCCTCGACCAGGCGGCCGAAGGCGACCTCGGCGATGGCATCGCCAGCATCACCTCGCTGATCGCCCTGCGCAGCGGCATCCAGAACGTGCCTGCTTCGGCCGTGACGGCGCGCGAGGCGCTCACCCTCGCCGCTGGTGCGGCTCGGCTGCGCGCCATCAACACCGATCTCAAGTCCAGCGGCGTCACGGTCAACGCCGGCGGCGCGATCAATGCTGCCCAGGTGGCCGCGGTCACCATCCCCGGCACACCGCCGGCCTTCAGCATCGTGCCGTCGGACCCGGGCCTGGCGTTGCTTTCGAACGTTGCCTTGCCCACGACACCGCCTGCACCGCCTGCACTCACCGCCGGCGAACGCATGTTCGTCTGGACCTTCGGCATGAAGCGGGACACCTACCGCCTGCAAAGCGGGCTGCGGGAATGCGCCAGCCCCTGCTCGGCGACCAACATCAACGCGCTGCTGGCGGCCAATCCCAACCGCATCATCTGGGCCGAAGGCAACGTCACGCTCGACGCCGACATCGGCACGGCGGCTGAACCCGTGCTGCTGATCGTCAACGGCGACACGCTCACGCTGGGGGCCGGCGTCGACATCAAGGGCTTCGTCTACCTGACCGGCGGCGCGTCGGCCACCTCGACGATCAATCTGCCCAGTTCACCCACCAGCCTCGACGGAGCCATCGTCGCCGAAGGCGGGTTGACCACGGCCTATGGCGGAGCACCGGCCGCGACCGACGAATTCACCGTCACCTACGACCCCGTGCTGCTCAATCGCCTGAAGATGACCTACGGCACCTGGGTGCGCGTCGGTGGCAGCTGGCGCGACTACAGGTAGACACCATGAAACCCGTCACTCGGCGCAAGCACCGCGGCGTCTCGTTGATCGAGGCGCTCGTGGCCGTTGCCGTGATGGCCATCGGCATGATGGGGCTGGTCGGCATGCAGTCTTCGCTGCGAAGCACGTCCGATCTTGCCAAGCAGCGCTCCGAGGCCAGCCGGCTGGCTCAGCAGGCCATCGAAGAGTGGCGCTCGTTCAGCTCGATCCAGGGCAACCCGGCCGCTCTCGACTACACCGATCTGGCCGAGGGCGTCACCGCCGACGCGGCGATCGTCGGCACGAACGCCACCTTCACGCGCACCCGCACCATCGCATCGCTCGCGGCCCCGGCCCGGGGCAAGGCGCTCACGGTGGACGTTTCCTGGCCTGACCGGACGGGTCAGACCCAGTCCGTTCGCCTCACCAGCCTGATCGCCGGCATCGCGCCCGACCTGCCCCTGACCATGGCCGTGCCCTCCACCGGGGACGGCATCGGCCCGACCAAAGGGCGCAACCGAGCCATCCCGATCGATGCGAAGGATCTCGGCGACGGCACCAGCGGCCTGATGCCGCCGACCGCGCCGACGGGCCAGGTCTGGCTGTTCGACAACAAGACGGGCGTCTTCAGGATCTGCAGCACGTCGGCGACCTTCCAGGCCGACCTGCTGCCCAGCAACATCACGGGCTGCACCGGGTCTTTCCTGGCCATCACCGGCTTCGTACGGTATTCGCTGTCAGCCACCCAGCCGGCCAGCACGGCAGCACTCGAACCCACGTCGTCGCCGGCCGACCTGCCGGGCTACACCACGCCGAACCCGCTCATCGTGAGCGTCACGGAGTCGCCGGCCTCGGGTACCGAGTTCTGCTATGCGGTGGTGGACGAACTCACGGTCCCGGCCTACTCGGCCTACTTCTGTGCCGTGCCCGTCAGCAACATGGCCAGGACGGTGCGGCTGTCGTTCGGCCCCGCCACGCTGCTGGCTGGCGCCACCTCGCCGGACGACCGCAGCCCGTCCCGCGTGAGGGTGTGCCGCTACTTCGATCTGGCGGGCAGCGGCACGTACAACAACCCGAGCGCGTCGGTGGCCAACCAGAACTACCTGGTGATCCTGGCCGGCGACGGCACCAACGTCTTCACCTGCCCGAACTCTGGCGCGACGGCATCGCACGCGCCCTGAGCCTCGACCCGGGCGCTGACCTCGGGCACTGATACCAGGCGGGTGCCTCGCAGACACCCCGCCTACAATCCGGCGATGTCCATTTCACCGATTCCCGAGCTGGTCGCGGAGCTCGCAGCCGGCCGCATGGTCATCCTCGTCGACGAGGAAGACCGCGAAAACGAAGGCGATCTGGTGCTGGCGGCAGAGCACGTCACGCCCGCGGCGATCAACTTCATGGCACGCCATGCGCGCGGCCTGATCTGCCTGACGCTGACGCGTGAACGCTGCGAATTCCTGCCGAGCCGCAACGGCACCAAGCACGGCACGGCCTTCACGGTGTCGATCGAGGCGGCCACGGGCGTCACCACCGGCATCTCCGCGGCCGACCGTGCGCGCACCGTGCAGGCCGCGGTGGCGCGTGAGGCCAGGCCTTCGGACCTGGTGCAGCCGGGCCACATCTTCCCGCTGCAGGCCCAGGACGGCGGCGTGCTCATGCGCGCCGGCCACACCGAAGCCGGCTGCGACCTGGCGCGCATGGCCGGCCTGACGCCTGCGGCCGTGATCTGCGAGGTGATGAAGGACGACGGCACCATGGCGCGCCTGCCCGATCTGCAGGTCTTTGCGCGGGAGCACGGCCTGAAGATCGGCACCATCGCCGACCTCATCGGCTACCGCAGCCGCAACGAGTCGCTGATCCAGCGCGCCGGCTCGCGACCGCTGCTCACGGCGCAGGGCGAGTTCGACTGCACGGCCTTCCGCGACAGCGGCGGCGGCCTGCACCTGGCCCTGCACCAGGGCCGCTGGACGGCCGACGACGAGGTGCTGGTGCGCGTGCACGAGCCTTTCACCGCGCTGGACATGCTGGACGTCGGCTCCAGCGGCCATTCCTGGCCGCTGCCGCGCGCCCTGGCCGCGCTGAGCGCGGCGCCGCAGGGCGTGGCCGTGCTGTTGAACTGCGGCCAGGGGGTAGAAGCCATGCTGCCGCAACTGCTGCCCGCCGGCGGTGCGCCCTCGCCGCTGCCGGCACCGATGGACCTGCGCACCTACGGCGTCGGCGCGCAGATCCTGCGCGAGCTGGGCGTGGGCCGCATGAAGCTGCTCGGCAGCCCGCGCCGCATGCCCAGCATGACGGGCTACGGCCTCGAAGTCACCGGCTTCGTCGCCGCTCATCCCTGAAGGAGATCCCATGCAAGCTGCAGACAAGGGCGTGGCGGGCGACCTCGCCGGCGAAGGTTTGCGCATCGGCATCGTGCGGGCTCGTTTCAACGAGCCGCTGACGGCCAGGCTGGCCGAAGCCTGCCTGGCCGAACTCGACCGGCTGGACGTCGACGAAGGCGACATCTCGCAGTTTCTGGTGCCTGGCGCGCTGGAGATCCCGGTGGTGCTGAAGGCCATGGCCGAGAGCGGCGACTACGACGCGCTGATCGCCCTGGGCTGCATCATCCGCGGCGAGACCTACCACTTCGAACTGGTGGCCAACGAGAGCGGCGCCGGCGTGACGCGGGTCTCGCTGGACCACCGCATCCCCATCGCCAACGCCATCCTCACCGTAGAGAACGAGAGCCAGGCCTGGGTCCGCGCCGAAGAGAAAGGCCGCGACGCCGCCCGCGTGGCGGTCGAGATGGCCAACCTGCTGGAAGACTTGACATGACCCACCCCCGCAGCGGCTTCGCCGCTCCCCCTCGAGGGGGCGACCCCAGCGGCCGGGCCCAGCCCGTCCGCGGCGTCCGCTCGATGCGGCCCTGCCCTCGGTCACGCCCCGCGTCGCACCGAGCGGAGACTCCGGTTTGAAGCCCGACACCAAGTCGCCGCGACGACGCTCGCGCGAACTCGCGCTGCAAGGCCTGTACGAATGGCTGCTGTCGGGCGCCGAAGCCGGCGTCGTCGACGCCCACATCCGTGAGCAGGACGACTTCGCCGGCTGCGACGCCGGGCACTTCGACGCCCTGCTGCACGGCTGCATACGCGACGCCGCCGCGCTCGACAGGGTGCTGGCGCGCCACGTCGACCGCAAGACCACGCTGCTGTCGCCGGTGGAGCACGGCGTGCTGATGATCGGCGCCTGGGAGTTGACGAACTGCGTCGACATCCCTTACCGCGTGGTGATCAACGAGGCGGTGGAACTGGCCAAGAGTTTCGGCGGCACCGACGGCCACAAGTACGTCAACGGCGTGCTCGACAAGACGGCCATCGAGCTGCGGCCGGTCGAGGTGGCCGAGCCGCGCGCCGTGCGTCCGCCGCGCGCCCAGCGCCGGGCCGGCCTGCAGAGGAAGCCCGAAGGCGCCGCGCCTGAAGATGCGGCCGAGCCGCCGCAGGACGACCCGGCATGATCCGCACGGCCCGGCGCCTGGAGCGCATCGACCCCTTCTACGTGATGGAGTGCGCCAAGGCCGCCGAGGAGATCGCTCGCAGCGCCGCCTGCGATCCCGCCCGGGGCGGCGAGTCCATGCTGTTCCTCAACATCGGCGAGCCCGACTTCACCGCGCCGCCGCCGGTGCTGGACGCCGCTGAAGCCTGCCTGCGTGCCGGCAGCACGCAGTACACCCACGCCACCGGGCTGCTGCCGCTGCGGCAGGCCTTGTCGGGTTGGTATGCGCAGCGCTACGGGCTGGACATCGCACCGTCGCGCATCGTGATCACCGCCGGTGCCTCGGCCGCGCTGCAGCTGGCCTGCCTGGCGCTGTTCGAAGAGGGCGACGAGGTGCTGATGCCCGACCCCAGCTACCCCTGCAATCGCCATTTCGTGGCCGCCGTCGGAGCGCAGGCCCGCCTGCTGCCGTCCGGCCCCGCACAGCGCTTCCAGCTCGACGCGGCCTCGGTGGCCGCGGCCTGGACGCCGGCCACGCGTGCCGTGCTGCTGGCATCGCCGTCCAATCCCACCGGCACCTCGATCGCCCGCGAGGAGATGGCCGCCATCGTGCAGGCGGTGCGCGCACGCGGCGGCGTGACGCTGGTCGACGAGATCTACCTGGGGCTCAGTTATGAAGCGCAGTACGGCCACAGTGCGCTCGACTTCGGCGACGACGTCATCTCGATCAACAGCTTCTCGAAGTACTTCAGCATGACCGGCTGGCGCCTGGGCTGGCTGGTGCTGCCCGAAGCGCTGGTGGGACCCGTCGAACGCCTGGCGCAGAACCTCTACATCTGCGCCTCGACGCTGGCGCAGCGCGCCGCGCTGGCCTGCTTCGCGCCCGAGTCCATCGCGGCCTACGAACAGCGGCGCGGCGAGTTCCAGCGCCGACGCGACTTCGTCGTGCCGGCGCTCGAAGCGGCGGGCCTGAAGGTGCCGGTGGCCCCGGACGGCGCCTTCTACGCCTGGGCCGATTGTTCGGCGCACAGCGCCGACAGCTGGGACTTCTGCTTCGAGATGATGCAGCGCGCACACGTCGCGCTGACGCCCGGCCGCGACTTCGGGCCGCACGCGGCGGCGCGCTACCTGCGACTGTCCTTTGCCAGCGGCATGCCGCAACTGGAAGCGTCGATGTTGCGTCTGCGCCGCGAATTGACGTGAGCGCCCCCTGTTCCCGGGAGCAAGAATGTCACGGCCCCTCCGGCCAATGCGTGACAAGCCGTTAACCGGGCGCAGGATCCCACGCTTTTGATACCGCCGGCGCCTTCGGGCCCCGTAAGCTCCCGGCGGTGGGACACGACCTCTCTCCGGCGCGCGATGCCGCCGGCCATCCGATCTCGGTTTTCCAGTCGACCGTGCAGGCCTTGCCGCCGAACATGGACGACACCCTGCCGCCCGGCGCCGAGGGACACGACTCCGGCCCGCTGGACATCGTCACCGACTTCGGCTTCGACCCCGCGCCCGACGAAGGCGCCGTGGCCGCCGAGCCCACGCTGTCCCACATCGGCCGCTACGCACTGAAGCACAAGCTGGCCGAAGGCGGGCTGGGCACGGTCTACGAGGCCTGGGACCCCCTGCTGTCGCGCGCCGTGGCCGTCAAGACACTGCAGTTCAAGGTGGCTATGCCTTCGCGCGTCGCGCTGGACGGCATCTTCCTGAACGAGGCGCGCACCGCGGGCGGACTGAACCACCGCTACATCGTCACGGTGCACGATGCCGGGCTGTCGGCGCACGGCGTCTACATCGCGATGGAGCGCCTGCACGGGCGCGACCTGCGCCAGGCGCTCGATGCCGGCTGGCTGCCCAGCCCGGAACGCGCCGCGCAGATCGTGCGCCGCGTGGCCGACGCCCTGGCCTACGCCCATGGCCGCGGGGTGGTGCATTGCGACATCAAGCCCGGCAACATCTTCCTGACGCGACGCTTCCGTCCCAAGGTGCTGGACTTCGGCATCGCGCGCGCGGCCGGCGTGGCCGCGCCGGAACTCGAGGGATTCGTCGCCGGCTCGCCGCACTACCTGGCGCCCGAACAGCTGGCCGGCGCCGAGATCGACGCACGCGCCGACATCTACTCGCTGGGCGTCGTGCTCTACGAACTGTTGACCGGCCGCAAGGCCTTCGACGGCCACTCGCTGGAGTCCATCGCGGCGGCCGTCCAGGCCGGCACGCCGGTGGCCGTGCAGGCGCTGCAGCCGGCGGTGCCGGCGGCCCTGGCGCAGATCGTCGCACGGGCGATGGCGCCCGCGGCGGCCGACCGCTACGCCACGGCGGCCGAGTTCTCGCAGGCCTTGCGGCGCTGGGGCTCGCAGACGCAGGCGGAGGCGGAGGCCGCTGCGACGGCG
>LNFM01009599.1_pt1 | contig 14009 bp, 10 predicted proteins | sample 596031 | NCBI WGS metagenome assembly LNFM01 (sample SAMN04254537, study PRJNA301005) | activated carbon metagenome | isolation source: dual media filters at the Ann Arbor, Michigan drinking water treatment plant | place: USA: Ann Arbor
GGCTGGACGACCGCCTGCGCGTCGGGGCTCGGCAGCACGCGGCCAGCCAGGGTGACGCGGCGTGCGGTCTCCTCCAGCGCGACGCGGCGCGTGCGCAGCTCGAGCAGGCGCTGCGTCGACTTGGGCACGAAGACCAGCCCATCGGCGCGGCGGCGTGGCGCGTCGCCATCCTCGGCCGTCGCAGTCTCAGGGCCATGGCTGTGGTCGGCGCCGCCGGGCCCCGCCGCCACGGGCGATGCGGCCAGCAGCGTCAGCGCCAGCGCGGCGACGCCGGCGCGGCGACGACCAAACAGGAAGCCGATCGCAAGGGCGCCGACGCCGGTGGCGGCAAGCGCCATAAGCACCGTCTCGACTGAGACGCGGCGGTGCAGGAAATCACTGAGCGCGTGCGAGTGGCCATGCGCCGCGGCGGGCGCGGCCGCACCGCCCGGGACGCGGATGGTACCGACTAGCAGGTCGGGCGCCGCGCCGCCGATGGTCGCGAGCACCTCGACCTCCCCGGTGCCGAGCGCCTCGGCCGGGATGCGGAAGGTGCCGTCCGGCTGCGGCTCGGCACGAACCGTCCGGCCCGCGATGTCGAGGTCAAGCGTCACGCCCGCGGCCGGCGCGTTGTCCTCCTGACGGTCCAGGTAGAGCGTCAGCGCGCCGCCCTTGAGGATGCCGACGAGCTGCCAGGCCTCGGAGACGGCTACGAGCCTTGGGCTCTGGGGCAGGGCCGTGGCGGTGGGTTCCGGACCATGCTGGTGGTCAGGGCCGCCGGGACCGGCGAAGGCGGGCGCGGTGATCAGCAGGGAACAGAGGGCAAGGCAGCGCAGCCCGGCACGGGCGCGCGAGAACAGATCAGGCATGGGAACTCCACGGAATATGACGCGGTTCGGCGCAGAAGCGCCGGCGGCTCAGGCGAGCGGTGCGTCGATCCGTGGTGGCCGATCGGGGTGTTCGGATTGCGCTCCGACCAATCCTGCACTGAAGGTCCAGGCTGGTGATCCACCGACGGTCCGGTGGACCAGGCCGGAGACGGCAGGAAGCAGAAAGGCGACGCCATGGGCATGGTCGGCCAAAAGGCCGTCCGGCCCATCATGCTGGTGCGTCGGGCCGTCGCCATGGCTATGGCGACCTTCAGCACCGAAAACCTGCACCGATGTGTCCGCGGGGTCGGCGGCGCTGCTGGCGAGCCACTCGCGCTCGGCCTGAAGCGCGGCAAGCCAAGCTCCCGCCGGGTCGGAGCCGGCGCCATGCGCCCAGGCATGCCCAACCTGGCCCAGAAGCCCCGTCAGGAGCATCAGGGCCGCGAGCACAAGCCGAACACGACGGGCCACGCGAAATGTCACACCGCGGCGCGTAGCATTTGCGCGCCGCGCCTGTCCATCGCGGAGGCTATCGCTCCTCCGGGGGGCGGATGTGGCGGAACGCCCAAAGCAGAGCGAGGTCATAGCCGATCTTCAGCACGCCGCAGATGATGAAGGGCGTCGCTTGCCAACCGGCCGCGAAGATCGCCCCGGCAATCGCCGGGCCGGCCGCCGCCGCCAGGCTGCGCGGCACAGCCGTGAAACTGGCCGCGGCGGTGCGCTCGGGGGGCGTCACCACCGCCATGACGTAGGAGGTCCGGGTCGGCACATCCATCTGGGATAGCGCCGAGCGGAGCAGCAGTAGCCCCAGCGCCCACTCTACGCCCGGCGCGAACATGGCCGCGATCAGGCAAAGGCTGGATGGGATGTGGGTGAAGACCATGGTGTTGATCAGCCCGATCCGCCCGGCCAGCCAGGCCGCCACCGGGAACGAGAAGGCCGACAGCACCCCCGTCCAGAAGAAGAACAGGCCCGCCTGCGCCAGGGACAGGTCGAACCGCTCGAACAGCCACAGCGCCAGCAGCGCCTGCACCGCAAGACCACCGGCGAAGCTGTCCACGCTGAACAGCGCCGCGAGACGCAGCACGATGCCCCGCGAGGGGCCGAGCGGGGCATGGGCGGCCTGCCGAACCTCGGGCGGTAGGGGCGGCAGCGCGCGATAGGCCAGCCAGCAGGCAACGCCGAGCACGGCATAGAGCAGGAAGGCGGAACGAAATGCCGTCAGTTCCCCCAGCCCGAGCGCCTTGAGGCCGTCCGCTCCGCCTGCGGCCAGCGCGCCGCCGGCGGCGGCGAAGGAGCCCACGAAGCTGTAGCGCGCGAAGACGGCGGTGCGCGTGCCGTCCCGTGCTGCTCGCGTCAGCATCGTCTGTTCCAGCGGTGCGAAGATGCTCACGCTGCCCGCCGAGGGGTTGATGGTACCCACCAGGGCAATGGCCATCAGCATGCCGAGGCCGGTCGCGAAGACGAAGCCCAGGCCCGTCGCGGCCATGAGCACGGCCGCGAGCAGCAGCAGCACCCGCGGGTCAGCGCGCGCGCCGAGCAGACCCACCCCCAGCGTCATTAGCGCCGATCCGAGCAGGGCCACAGTCGAGACGGCGCCGATCTCCGCCGCGCCATAGCCCAGCGCCAGGAACCACGCCGGCAGCAACACGGCGACCAGGCCGTCGCCAAAATCCCGGAAGCCGCGCGCCCAGAGAATGCGGCGCATGGCGTGTCTGGCTTCGTGCTCCGGAAGCGGGGTCATGGCGTGGTGGGCTGCAACACGCCGAGCACCGCGGCGGCGATGCGCTTCGGCCGTTCCCCCAGGCCGAAGCAGAGGGCGGGATCACCCCGCGGATCCACCTCGACGAGCTTCGCGCCAGCGCGCACGCGGACGCCGTCGCGCACAAGGCCGCGCAGGACGCCAGGCATGGGCGTCTGAGCTGGCGTGCCGTCGAGCGCGCCTATGGGGCCCGACGAGACGTGATCGCCAATCCTGTGTTTGGTCCGGAATACGCCGTCCGCAGCGGCGTAGAGTGTTCGCTCGCGCCCGGCGCCGCCGATCGGATTTGGCTCGCCGCGCAGCGGCAACGTGGCCCCCACCGCGACCACCTTCCCCAACGCCTCCCAACTGGTCTCGATCGCGACATGGCAGTTGGTGCCCACCACGAAGCCTGGACCTAGCCCAAGCACCAACGGCGCCGCTCCCCGCAAATCCTCGGGGATGGCCCGCTTGCGCATGCGCGCGTCCACCACCGCGCCCCAACGCTCAGCGGCAAGCGCCTCCTCAACCGCGCGCGTGAGGAAGGGAAGGATGCTGTGCGCCGCCCATATGGTCCGCAGCGATCCTGGCGTTTCCGCACAGCGCGCCGCCACGCCGGCAAGGCTCGCCTCCCCGTCGAAGAAGGCGTCGGCGAAGGCCATCCCCCGCCGTGGCGTTGTTGGCGGCGATGGGCCCTCCTGCAGCGCGACGCTGACGCCGGCTGTGAACAGGACATGCGCGACGGCCGAGCCCACATCGCCAGCGCCGAGCACGAGGACCGGCGCAGAGGCGCTCAGCCTGGTCACAGCAACTTCAGCAGGTGCAGTACGACGCCAGCAGCGGCGGTGATGCCCAGTGTGCGCAATACGCCCTGCTTCAGCCGGAAGAGCGCTACCGCCGCCAGAACGGCGAGCGATAGGGCCGCAAGATCGAGGCTGGTCGGCACCGGCAGCCCGACCGCCACCGGTCCGAATCGAACATCCACCAGATCGCGGAACAGAACGCGCAGCCCAAACCAGACGGCCAGGTTCGCGACGACGCCGACCACCGCGGCGGTGATCGCCGCGAGCGCGCCCGAGAGTGCCTTGTTGTCCTGCAGCTTCTCGATGACCGGCGCACCCAGGAAGACAAAAGCAAAGCAAGGCGCGAAGGTCACCCACAGCACCAGCAGGGAGGCGATGATCCCACCGCCAAGGCCACTCAACCCCTCCGGCGCGCGGAAGCCGGCCAGGAAGCCCACGAATTGCAGCACCAGGATGAGTGGCCCGGGCGTGGTCTCGGCCAGGCCAAGGCCGGCCAGCATCTCGGTTGGCGACAGCCAGCCATAGGCCTGCACGGCGTCCTGCGCGACATAGGCCAGCACCGCGTAGGCGCCGCCCACCGTCACCACCGCCATCTTGGAGAAGAACCAGGCGATGTCGGCATAGGTTCCGCCAACCGTCACCATCAGCACGGCAACCGGCACGAGCCAAAGCGCCAGCGCCACCATGCCCGCCTTGCGCGCGTCAGCAGCCAGCCGCGCCGGCCGCCCCGGGTCAGCCGCCAGCACCGCGTCGATCAGCGCCGCCGCATCGCCCTTGGCTTTGCCATGACCACCGGCCGAGAAATGGCCGGGCGCAAGATATCCGATGATGCCGGCGGCCAGGACGACGGCCGGAAAGGGCAGGTTCAGGAAAAACAACGCGACGAAGGCTGCACCCGCGAGCACCCAGGCGGCTCGGCCCTTCAGGGCACGGCGCCCGATGCGCAGCAGCGCCTCGACCACCAGCACCAGGACCGCGCATTTCAGCCCGAAGAACAGCGCGGCGACCAGCGGAACCTCGCCGAGCGTCGCGTAGATCACCGACAGCACCAGCATGACCGCGGCGCCGGGCAGGATGAACAGCAGCCCCGCAGCGAGCCCACCCTTCACGCCATGCATGATCCAGCCGAGATAGGTCGCCAACTGCTGCGCTTCCGGCCCCGGCAGCAGCGTGCAGAAGTTCAGCGCCTGGAGGAACCGACGTTCGCCTATCCAGTGGCGGTCATCCACCACCTCCCGGTGCAGCAGCGCGATCTGTCCGGCCGGTCCGCCAAAGGACAGAAGGCCGATCTTGAGCCACACACGCACCGCCGCGGCGAAGGAGGGCAGCCGGTTAATTGCTGCGGCGGCCTCCGCAGATGCGGCAGCGGCAGTCGTATCCGTCGTGCTCATACTTTGGCTCCAGGCGCCGGCCAGTTGTGAGTTTCGCCGGTGGCGTCGCGCGCCCAGCGGTAGAGTGCGTCATAGAGGCCCATCGCCGCGTCGAGCTGCGCCAGGTCGTCCCGGTACATGCGTGACAGGCCGAGTGAGACAGCGAGAAGTCCTGCCGCTTCGGGCGCAAGATCCAGCCGTGCAGTATCGGCGGCTCGGACAATGGCTGCCAGCCGCAGCAGCGGCTCGGAGCGCAGCCCGAACTGCTCGATCATGACGTCGAAGGTGCAGAGCTCGCCTTGATGGCTCCAGAAGACGCCCTCGATGTCGAATGGCGTCGCACCGAAGCGCTCGGCCACCGCCTCCACTTCGGATGGCGCGACGAACAGGAATACGGCATCCGGATCGACAAAGCGGCGGATCAGCCAGGGACAGGCGATGCGGTCAATCTTGGGCCGCGCGCGAGTGACCCAGAGCGTGCGGCCCCGCTCGTCGCGAGGCGGTACATGGTCGGGCTTCACGAGGAGCCCGCCGAACGCGACCCAGCCCTCGAAGCCGCTCTCCACCGCCTCGGCCGGCGTGCCGGCGTGGCGGAGCCAGGCCGCGACGCCCTGGCTGAGCTTGAGCCCGCGCTGACAAACGACGGCGACGGTGCGACCGGCGAAGTCGCCGACCCAGGACGCGACCGTTCTGAAGTCGCGACGGACGGCGCCGGGCAAGCTGCGTGGATCCTTGGCGAAGTCTTCTTCGGTTCGGACGTCCACGATGACCGGCGCCTCGGCGGTTCCGGCCAGGCGGACGAGCTGGGCAATGGTGATGATGTCTGGACTCGGCATGACACGCCCTCACTATCCGTGCAGATCACGGAAGCCTGGACGCGATACTTGAGCCGAAGCCTCACGGGGCGATCGCGGAAGGCCCCTTGGCAACAGAATGGCGGTCGGCTGGGTGCGTGGTCAAGGCGCGCGGCCTTGCTGCGGTGGCGGGCGTTTCGCGATCAGGGAGCGCGGGCGCCTGCGCGTGGCAATTGGTCGTCCTCTGTCGCACTTGGCAGACCCGCGTCGGACTCACGCGGGATGTCATCGGCCAGCACCTTGCCGGTTGCCAGCCGACGGCCAAGCGCTTCCACGAAGCCCTCGTAACGTTCGCGGCCCTTCGCCTGCGCGGCCGCTTGCATCGCGTCAGGAAGTGGCGCCGTGCTGGTGAGCCAGAACCGGACGAACAGCGCGAGCGCCTCGTTTCCGATGGTGACGTGGCGCTCCAGTCGTTCGCTCGCGCGCGACAGGCGATCGAGCCGACGTGCCAGGGCCGCCTCCAGTCGGTCGGGACCATCGGGAGACAGGTAACTCTCGAGTGCGGCCTCGATCACGACGGCCTGGCTGATCCGCTTCCGTGCCGCGTAATCGGCGAGGCGGCGCATCAGGTCGGGCGGCAGACGGAAGGTCGCCTTGGCGCGCATGGCGGCTTAGAGGGCAATGCCGTCGTCGGGATCAAGCGCCGCCTGCCGGGCCACGCGGCGTGCGCGCGCAGCGAGCGCCCGGGTGCGTGCGGCATCGTCGTCCTGCTCATCCTCCGCGAAGACGAACTCCTTCTCGGGCGGCGGCCCTGGCTCCGGCGAGATCTGCTCGTGCTCGGGCAGGGTCGGCTCCCGGCGGATGCCACCGTCAGCATCATCGCTCGGGTTGGTGGCTGATGGTGCTGTCTCACGCGCTACAGGCTTAAGCGCGCTCCAGTCATCCGCACAAAGCGCAGGCGGCGCAGCCGCCAGGGTATCAGGCGGCGCCACAACGCGTGCGCGCAGCTGCCGATCCTCGTAGTAGCGCGCCTTACGCGCACGGATCGGCGGGCAGCCCGACACCAGGACAATCTCGTCAGTGGGGGGCAGCTGCATCACCTCGCCCGGCGTCAGCAACGGCCGCGCCGTCTCCTGGCGGCTGACCATCAGGTGGCCGAGCCATGGCGAGAGCCGGTGCCCCGCATAGTTCCGGCTGTCGCGGATCTCCGTTGCTGTGCCGAGCGCATCGGATACGCGCTTGGCCGTACGCTCGTCATTCGTCGCGAAGGCGACGCGGACATGGCAGTTATCGAGGATCGCGTTGTTCGGCCCGTAGGCGCGCTCGATCTGGTTCAACGACTGCGCGATGAGGAAGGACCCGATACCGTAGCCCGCCATGAAGGCGAGCTGGCTCTCGAAGAAGTCGAGCCGCCCGAGGGCAGGAAATTCGTCCAGCATCAGCAGTAGGCGATGGCGGCGGCGTTCGTTCTCCAGCGCTTCCGTCAGCCGGCGGCCGATCTGATTCAGCACGAGCCGCACCAGCGGCTTGGTGCGGACGATGTCGGAGGGCGGGACGACGAGGTAGAGCGTCACCGGCTCGCGGGCCTCGACCAGGTCGGTGATGCGCCAGTCGCAGCGGCGAGTGACCTGCGCGACGACCGGATCGCGGTAGAGGCCGAGGAAACTCATGGCCGTTGAGAGCACGCCGGATCGTTCGTTGTCCGACTTGTTGAGCAGCTCGCGCGCGGCGGAGGCGACAACGGGGTGTGGCCGGTCGCCGAGGTGCGGCGTCGTCATCATCGCGGCGAGCGTGCGCTCGATCGCGCGGCGGGGATCGGAGAGGAATCCCGCCACGCCGGCGAGCGTCTTGTCCTGCTCGGCGTAGAGGACGTGCAGGATGGCGCCCACCAGCAGGGAGTGGCTGGTCTTCTCCCAGTGGTTCCGTCGCTCCAGCGCGCCCTCGGGATCAACCAGGATGTCGGCGATGTTCTGCACGTCGCGCACCTCGCTGTCGCCACGGCGAACCTCGAGCAGCGGGTTGTAGGCGGCGCTCGCCGGGTTGGTTGGGTCGAACAGCAGCACGCGACCGAAGCGCGCCCGCCAGCCGGCGGTGAGCTGCCAGTTCTCGCCCTTGATGTCGTGCACGATGGCCGAGCCGGGCCAGGTCAGCAGCGTCGGCACGACGAGGCCCACGCCCTTGCCCGAGCGGGTCGGGGCGAAGCACAGCACGTGCTCCGGCCCGTCATGACGGAGATAGCGCTGCGCGAACGAGCCGAGCACGACGCCGTCGGGCGCAAGCAGACCGGCATCCCGCACCTCACGCTCCGTCGCCCAGCGGGCGGAGCCATATGTGGTCACGTCCCGCGCCTCGCGGGCGCGCCAGACCGACATGCCAATGGCGATGCCGATCGCCGCGAAGCCCCCGGCCGCGGCGATGACGGCGCCCTCGTAGAACACGCTCGGTGCGTAGGCGTCGTACCAGTACCACCACAGGAAGAATGCCGGCGGCGGATACACCGGCACGCCGGCCCAAACGTCCATCGGCTGGCCGAGCTGCGCCTGGTAGCCGAGGCGCCAGGCGACCCATTGCGTCGCACCCCAGACCGCGGCAAGCACGATCAGGAAGACAACCAGGACCTGGCCCCAGAGGATCTTGGTGGCGGTCATGGGTGGGTGGGGAGCGCGGCGATCATGCCGTGAGTGGTGCGCGATCGATGCGGTGAGGTTCAAGCGGCCAAAGGTCGGCATCGTGCCGGCGGCGGGCGCATCGCGCGAAACGGCGGGGGACTCCTTCCGGGCCGATGCGACGGCACGGCATCCGGTCAGAGGCTGAGGCCTCGCTTGCGCGTGGGCGTGAGCTCGAGACCGCCGCCGGGCGCAATGCTTCCCGTCACGGCCAGTCCCCGCTGCCGCTCCATCGATGGCTTCCACGGCACCAGCTGGAACCCGAGTCCGTCGTCGATCATCGCGAAGCGCCCGGAGGCCAGGTCGAGCCGCCGGGTGAAGACCCCGGCGACGCTGTCTCGCTCCCGCGCCGGCCGCCACGGCTTCCCCGTCTCGGCCGTCACCCGCGCGGCAGCCGCCTCCAGCTCGCGTTGGCACAGCGTGTTGAGCAGGTCTCGCGCGAACACCACGCGCTGACCCTGCCGGCGCGCAAGACCGGCTGCGACGAGATGCTCGGTGCGGCGAGCGAGCGCGCCCTCGACTTCCGCGCCGAAGCCCTGCCCGGCCAGCGGCAGCGCCTCTCGGTCCACCAAGCGCCGGTCCAGCCAGGTCGCGCCATTTGCGGTAATCTGCGCCTCGACCGGCAGGTCCGACCGCACGGCAAGGGCGCTGCGCTCCCTCCCGCCGGCATCCTGGTAGCGGCGGAGCTCGACGACCGCCCCTGGATGCCCGTCGCCGGCTGCCTCGATGTCCGCGAAGCGGAGGTGGTGCACGCGGCCATCGATGCCGTCGATGATCGCGTAGCCGCGGCCCTTGAGCTCGTCGCCGATGCCGCGCTCGACAAGGCGGCCGATGATCGGCACGGGCCGCTCGCCATGTATGGCGAAGTCGCCGGCCGCGCGCTCGGCACCGAGCTTCTGCAAGGCGCGGTGCATGGTCCTGATGATGTCGCCGCGGGTGCCGAGGGCGCGCAGGGTCTCCTCCATGCCGGGCCTGAGCATCCAGACCGCGGGGCCATGGCGTTCGGCGAGACCGAACCGCTCCAGGGTCTGTGCCCGGCCGATCATGAGGCGGCGGAGTTCCGGATCGGCAGCGTCCGCGCCGGCGGGGCGCAGGTCCAGGATGCCGCCCCCCTCATCGGCGGCGGCGCGCAGCGCGCCGTCGAGACCGGTCCAGCGCTCGGCACCGACTTCGGCCTCGAGCGCGCTGCGAATCTCCTTGTCGGTCCGCGGCCCGAGTTCCAGCTCGACGAGCGCCTCGGCGCGGCCACGGAAGCCGCGCGAGATGTAGTCGCGCGAGATCACCAGGTCGCCGCCATCCTCGGCCCGGCCGCGCACCAGGACATGGACGTGCGGGTTGTCGGTGTTCCAGTGATCGACCGCGACCCAGTCGAGGCGGCTGCCCAGGTCCCGCTCGGCCCGGCGCATCAGATCGCGCGTCCAGGCCTTGAGGTCCACGAGCACGGGCGCGTCCTCCGGGCTGACGATGAAGCGGAAGTGGTGCCGGTCATCCGTGCAGCGCTCCGCGAAGTCTGGGCCGTTCGCGTTGTCCGAGTCTGGATCGAAGAGCCGCGCCTTGGCACCATCACGGGTGACCCCTTCGCGCTGGAGGTAGCCGATGTGGGTCGCGAGCGACGCGGATCGGAAGCGCGTGCCCTGATGGCGCACGACGCGCGCCTTCACCACGACGCGTCGCGACGGCGAGCGGAGCGCGGTCTGTGCCGCTGCGGCGCGGCCCCGCCCGAAACGCGAGCGGCCGGCGCCCCGCGTGCCGTGGCCGAAGCCGGGGCCGGTATGGCCGGCCTTGCGGACGGCACGCATGACTTGGCCGACGAAGCTCCGCGCGCGCCGTGTCGGCGCACGCGTATCGCCGATACGGCCAGGTCGAACATGCAGGTCGTCGTCGCGGGCCGTCATTGGTGCCGATCCACTTGGGCCCGGAGGCGGCTGGCGCTGAGACCTCTGATTTGCCTTGGCTTTTGGCAGCAAGCGCCAGCCGCCACTTTGGCGCGTGGCACGAATTCCTGTGCTTGATCAGGTACATACGACCGACCGCCAGCCCTGCTTTTATCTGGCAATCTGCGGTCGGGGTGTAAGCGTCCGGTCTCGACACCTCGATATCGGGGTGCGGTGTCGTGCCATGTCGGGTTCCCTCGTGCGGTGGAGGATCTCCGGCGGTGTCGAGACACTTCGAGAACACGGCGCGTCGTACCTGGTGGTCGGTGCATGTCGATGCGTGGCAGCGCAGCGGCCTGTCGCAGCGTCGCTACTGCCGTCAGCACCGGCTCGACACGACGACGTTCGCGCGCTGGCTGAAGGTGCTGGTGGACGCGGAAAGCCTGCGTCTGCAGCGGCATTTCGACGCCGAGAAGCGCCACCAACGACGACCTCGGCGCCTGTCCACCGACAAGCGCAATCGCGCCGTCCAGGCGTTCTGGGCGATGCATGTGGAGGCGATGACGTGGTGTGGGCTGAGCGTCGGTGACTACGCCACCGCGCACCGATTGTCGGCGAACAGCCTGCGACGATGGCGCGATCTGCTCGACGCCGGCGAGGTCGAGATCGACTGGCGGGCGCGACTTCATCCGAGCGCGCTCCCGCAGGTAAGCACTAGGACTAGCATCGGCGCTAAGGAGTCCGAGGCACATCGCCGCTTGACAAGCCCATCCGGCGGCGACCCGTCGCCCGACAGCCGACGCACCCGGCGCACGTTCGACGCCGACCAGAAACGCGCCGTGGCGCTGGAATGCGACCGACCGGGCGCGAGTGTCTCGGCGGTGGCGCGGGCATACGGCATCGCGACCAGCGTGCTGTTCCGCTGGCGCGCGGAACTGGGTCTCGGCCGGAAAGGGAAGGTGGTGCTGGCCGCGGTCCGCACGGCATCGTCGAGCACCAAGGATGCATCGGTGCTGCACGATCTGCTGCCGATGCCCGACGGCATGGCGGCCGTCGATCTGCCGGACGGGCGGCGCGTGTTTGCTCCGCTGGATGTCGATCCCGATGCAGTCCGACGGCACATTGCCGACCGCGAGACGACGCCATGGTGATCGTCCCCGCGGGTGTGAAGGTGCACCTGGCGCTGGGTGTCACCGATATGCGCAAGGGCCTCGATGGGCTCGCCGCGCTGGTGCAGGAGCATCTCAGGAAGGACCCGTTCTCGGGGCATCTTTTCGCATTCCGCGGCCGCAGCGCCTCGATGCTGAAGGTGCTGTTCTGGGACGGCAATGGGCTTTGCCTGTTCACCAAGAGGATCGACCAGGGCGGTTTCGTCTGGCCAAGGATGGTCGATCCAGGTGGCACGATCACGCTCTCGCCGGCGCAGCTGGCCATGCTGATCGAGGGCATCGACTGGCGCTCGCCCGAGCGCGTGTGGCGACCGGTGAAGGTGGGCTGACGTCGCGCGAAATCGCACAGGTTCCTTGGCGATTTCGCTTGGGCGCGGACTCGCCGATTCGTAGAATCGGGCGTGCGATTCGACCTCGACAACCTGCCGTCCGATGTCGCGCTGCTGCACCGCCTGGTGCGCGACATGGCCGATGTCGTCGAGCGGCGCGAGGGCGAGATCGCGCGCCTCCAGACCATCATCCGCCAACTCCAGCGCGCGCAGTTCGGCCGCCGTTCCGAACGCCTGAATGACGATCAGTTGGCGCTCGGACTCGAAGACCTCGAAGCCGATATCGGTCGCGTCGCGGAACGCGATCCCGAGACGCCACCGCCAGCCGACGACACGCCTCGTGCCGGTCCGCGCCGCAAGCCTTTGCCGGCTCACCTGCCGCGCGTGGAGCGGACGCTCGATGCGCCGAGTGCGCAGTGCCCGTGCTGCGGCGGCGGCCTGCACGCGATCGGCGAGAGCGTCAGCGAGCAGCTCGACTGGGTTCCGGCGCAGCTGCGCGTGCTGCGCACCGTGCGGCCCAAATTCGCCTGCCGGAGCTGCACGAAGGTGGTGCAGGCGCCGGCGCCCGAGCGGCCGATCGCCGGAGGCCTCGCCACCCCGGCACTGCTCGCGCAGGTGCTGGTCAGCAAGTATGCCGACCACACGCCGCTCTACCGCCAGGCACAGATTCTGGCCCGGCACGGCATGGACCTCGAGCGCTCGACGCTCGCCGGCTGGGTCGGCGGGGCGTGCTGGTGGCTGGAGGCGTTGCATGAGCGGCTGCGCCGCGACGTGCTCGCCTCCGACCATCTGTTCGCCGACGACACGCCGGTGCCGGTGCTCGACCCCGGCCGCGGTCGCACAAAGACCGGTCGGTTGTGGGTCTATGCGCGCGACCAACACGGCTGGGCTGGTCCTGCGCCGCCAGCCGCCCTCTACATGTTCGCCCCGGACCGCAAGGCCGAGCGGCCGATCGCGCATCTCGATCGATTCAAGGGCGTGCTGCACGTCGACGGCTATGCCGGGTTCGAGCGCTTGTCCAGCCGCGGTGATGTGACGCTGGCCGCGTGCTGGGCGCACACGCGGCGGAAGTTCTACGAGGTCGCCGAGGCCGAGAAGACGCCGGTCGCGCAGGAAGCCTTGCGCCGCATCGGCGGCCTCTACGCCGTGGAGGCGGAGGTGCGCGGCCAATCGCCGCCGCAGCGGCTGGCGGCGCGACGATCCCGATCGAGGCCGATCGTCGATGCGATGAAGCTGTGGCTCGAAGCCGAGCTGCCGCAATTGCCTGGCCGCGGGAAACTGGCCGAGGCGATCCGCTACGCGCTCGGGAGATGGCAAGCACTGTGCCGGTTCCTCGATGATGGCCGCGTCGAGCTCGACACCAACCCGGTCGAGCGCGCGATCCGCCCGGTCGCGCTCGGCCGCAAGAACCACCTGTTCGCGGGCAGTGATGGCGGCGGCGCGCGCTGGGCGATCGTCTGCAGCCTGATCGAGACCTGCAAGCTGAACGGCGTCGAGCCTTACGCCTATCTGCGCGATGTGCTCGCGCGCATGGTCGAAGGCCATCCCGCCAACCGGCTCGATGAGCTGCTGCCCTGGGCCTGGAAGAGCGAACATCACGTCAAGGCCTGACCGACGTGCAAGGACCGGACGCATACGTCGGGGTTCCTGGGACGTCGAGCTCCATCACGCTGGTGGTCGGCGCTGGGATAGCCGGCAGCACGACAGAAGCACCCGAGCGTGCGCGCTCGTGCGACATAGGCGAGACTGCAGGGCCGCACGATGCCCTCCGTCCCAACGCCATCGCTCATGGTGCACTACCCGAGCTGCGACGGATGGCAAAGATGGAGCCGCGATGGCCCGCCGGAGCGTCGGCCGCGTGCGGCCCGGCCGCTCGGGATCTGCCGACGAATGGCGGCGCAAATGGTGCATCGCCTGCGATCGTCGCGCTTGCAACCGGTACGAAGATTGACCGCGTCGATGCCGTATCGTCACCGCCGAGCCGCACGAAGATGCTCTGAGCGCCGCGCCCAGCACGCACCGCAAGCTGGCCATGCGCGGCGATGCCAGGTTCACCGGTGAGCAGCGGCGCGAGGGCTGCGACGTAGGCCCGCGCCTCCGCCGGCAGTGGCTGGCTCGTCGCCAGATGCGCCTCCACCCGACGTGGCCCGGCGTTGTAGGCCGCCAGCATCAGCGGCACCGAGCCGAACCGGTCCAGCATCTCGCGCAGATACGCCGTGCCAGCGAGGATATTGTCCTGCGGCGCGAAGGGATCAGCGCCGAGGCCGTGCTGCGCGCGAAGGCCCGCCCAGGTCGCCGGCATCACCTGCATCAGCCCCATCGCGCCGCGGTGCGACACGGCGTGCCGATCTCCGGCGCTCTCCGCGCGCATCACCGCCCTGATCCAGGCTTCCGGAATGCCGAAACGCTGCGATG
>LNFM01009601.1_pt1 | contig 14006 bp, 14 predicted proteins | sample 596031 | NCBI WGS metagenome assembly LNFM01 (sample SAMN04254537, study PRJNA301005) | activated carbon metagenome | isolation source: dual media filters at the Ann Arbor, Michigan drinking water treatment plant | place: USA: Ann Arbor
CCCTCCCCCGGCGCAGCCGGGGGAGGGGACGTACATACCTACCCGCGAGGGGCGTCGAACGCAGGCACTCCTTCCCCCGCTGCAAGCGGGGGAAGGCTGGGATGGGGGCCCGCTCGACTCGAAAAGGCGAAGCTCACTCCACCGACGCCCCCGACTCCGCCACGACCTTCGCCCATTTCGGCAGATCATCGCGAATGAGCGCCGAGAACTGCGCCGGAGTGCCTTTGCGCACTTCGCATCCGAGCGCGATCAACTTCTCCTGGACATCCTTCGCGTCGAGCACCTGCTGAACCGCAGCATGCAACTGCTCGACGATGGCCTTCGGCGTCCCCGCCGGTGCCACGATTCCATACCACGGCGTCGCTCCGAACCCCTTGAGCGTCTCGCCGATGGTGGGTGCATCGGGCAACGCAGCGATCCGGTGCTCGTTGGCCACGCCCAGCACTTTCATCCTGCCCGCCTGCACCATGCCCAGCGACACGGGCACGCTCAGCACCGCGAGAGGGATCTGACCGCTCATCACGTCCGCGACGGCCGTAGTCGCCGCCTTGTACGGCACATGCGTCAGTCGAATGCCGGCCGCCTTGTTGAACATCTCGCCCAGCAGATGGTTGATAGTCCCCACACCGGCCGAACCGTACAGGAGCGGCTCGGGCGAAGCCTTTGCGGCGGCGACCAGTTCCTTGATCGAGTTCGGCGCAAACGCGGGGTTGGCGGCGATGACGAAGCCCGCCGTCGCGACCAGCGTCACCGGCTCGAAATCCCTCACCGGATCGAACCCGGGTGAGCGGTACAGCGCCGGATTGATGACCAGCATGCTGTTCGCCGTGAGCAGCAGCGTGTAACCGTCGGGCTTTGCCTTCGCGACATGCGCGGTGGCGATGTTGCCGCCCGCTCCAGGCCGATTGTCGACGAGAAACGGACGGTTCATCACCACTGTCAGCTTCTGCGCGATCACGCGCGCGATCGCGTCGTTGGCGCCGCCGGTGGCCTGCGGGACGATGAACGTGACCGGGCGACTCGGGTACTTGTCCTCGGCGCAGACCGGGTCGGCCAGAACCGTCAGGGCGCACAGCAGCAGCAGCAAGCGGCGGCGACTCATCGCGGCAATCTCGGTACGGTCGGAAGGCGTTCATTGTGGCAGGACGCCTCCCGGCATGCTCAGTCGCCGAACCCGACGCCAGCGGGAGTGCTGCTTCACGAGCGCAGGCACCGGTCGGTGCCTGCGGCGAACCGTCAGGTCAGGCCGCCCTCGGACGACGGCGACGCGGCGCGAAGCCGACCAACGACAGGCCGACCGCCAGCAGCGCATAGGAGGTCGGCTCCGGCACCTGCGTCACGACCACGCTGTCGAGGTTGTAGTTGAAGCTCACCGCGACCCCCGTGGGTTGGGAGCCGGAAGCCCGTGCGATGAACACCGACACGTTCTTCTGCCCGTTGAAAATGGCCGGATCGAACACACCGGGCAGCGCGGCGGACGGCAGCGCCGCGGCCTGGCTCGCGAGCCCGATGGTGATCTGTGCGTTTGTGAAGCCAGCGGGCTCGCCGGTCGTCTCACTGCCCAGTAGCACCATGTTGTTGAACGACAGGCGATCGGGGAGCACGCCGGAACCGTCGCGGACCTGCACGTAACCGAACCCGGTGTCGCTTGCCTTGCTGCCGGAGAAGACACTGCCCAGTTCGAAGCTCAGTTCCTTGATGGACAGGCTGTAGTTGAAGGTCTGTCCATTGAAACTGCTGAACAGCGTGCCCGGCGTATCCGTCTCGTAGATCACGTGGCCGGTGATCGTGGCCACGGGCGTCCCGAAGACGTTGACCGCTGCAGGCGACGAGTTGACGCCGGTGAAATCCACGCGCACTTCGACGGCATGCGCAGCGCCCGAGAGACCGAGCGCGCACAACGCCGCGGCGATGGGTAGACGATTCATGGTTGCCTGCTCCGGTGAAGGGGATGGCCAAAGCCTGCAACCCCTCTGTTGAGCAACAACGCACACGCTTGCCGCTGGCGCTAGTCCGATCGACAGGGGTCGCGTGAGGCTCCCACGGACCGTTCGGGCCCGGCCGCGATTCGAGTCGGCTATCCGCCGAAGCGTGCGAACGCGCCCGCGGCCGATCCGTCTTCACAGTTCTTCCGGTAGACCTCGCGCGCCAGCGCATCCAGCCCCGGCACCGGAACCTGCTCGCGAAAGAACCGCTTGGTCGCGCGCACCGATTCGACGGGAAGGTCCGACAATCGCGTCGCCAGAGCGCGCGCTTCTTCCAGCACGCGGTCCCTCGGCACAGCGACTTCGGCGAGCCCCGACAGAACAGCCTCGGCTCCCGTCGTCGACTTCGTGCCCCACACGAGCCAGCGTGCCCGCGCTATGTCCACGCGGCGCCCCAGCGCTTCGATGCCCCAGGGTGGAAAGAACCCCAGTTCGACTTCGGGCAAGCGCCACACCGCATCGTCTGCCGTCACGACTGCGTCGCAACCGATGGCCAGCATGAATCCGCCGCCCAGGGCGAAGCCATGAACAGCGCACACCACCGGCTTGTCGATCTCCGCCAGAGCACGCATCAGCGCAGCCTTGCGTTCCGCGATGCGCAACCGTTGCGCCATCGACACACGCGCCATCTCCTTCACGTCGCTGCCGCTGCAGAAGCCCTCACCTTCGCCGTGCAGCAGAATTGACCGGACCGCAGGGTCGTCGGCCGCGGCGGAGATGGCCTGGAGCAGTCGCTCCGTGGTTTCGAGGTCGAGGGCGTTGCGGACTCGGGGGCGGGAGAGGATCAGTTCTTGGACGGGTTGGGGGCAGGGTTGCGAGTTCATTGGGTGCTTTCGACTGGTTGTGCTGGTGCTGGCCCCCATCCCAACAGTATATTGACGCCCACAACAACAACTCGACTCGAGGGGAACCCCATGCAACGCATCACCGGTGGCCGCGCCGTGGCGTTGGCGCTGAAGACGGAAGGCATCGACCACATCTTCGGCATCGTCGGTACGCACGACTGCCCGTTGTTCGACGGCGTCTACGGCGATCCCGCCTTCAAGGTGGTGACGGTGCGCCACGAGCAAGGTGCGTCGCTGATGGCAGCCGGCTACGCGCGCGCCTCGGGCAAAATCGCAGCCTGCTTCGTCGTACCGGGCCCGGGCCTGACCAACGCGCTCACCGGGATGGGCATGGCCTACGCGGAATCGGCACCGATGATCGTGTTCGGCGGACAGAACACCCTCGCCCAGTTGGAGCGTGAAGGGGGACACTTTCACGAACTCGCCAACTCGGTGAACGTGGCAGCATCCGTGTGCGGCTACGCTACACGCGCGACGACGCCGGGCGACATACCGAAGATCGTCCGCGAAGCGATGCGCTCGATGCGCTGCAAGCGCCCACGGCCGTCCTACATTGAAATGCCGCTCGACGTGCAAAGCGGTGAAGCCGACGTGACGCTGCTCCCGCCCGAGCAGTACGTGCGCCCCGCTGGCGACCCGGCGGCCATCGCTCGCGCAGTCGCGGCGCTCCAGTCGGCGCAGTACCCGTTCATCTTCGCCGGCGGCGGCGTGGAAAGTGCACAGGCCACCGATGCGCTGGTGCAGGTGGCGGAAGCGCTCGGCGCACCGGTGATCACCAGCGCGTTCGGCCGGGGTGCCATCTCCGACCGGCATCCTCTCGCCGTGGGCGACGGCTGGGGCCGATACAACTTCTACGACGAGTTGCTGGGCAAGGCCGACATGGCTCTGGTGGTCGGGTCGCGCATCGACGTGGTCAGCGACTGGAACGCGGGCGCACGGTTTCCCGAACGGATCGTGCAGATCGACATCGATCCGCTGGTGGTCGGACAACGACGACCGGTGGAGGTGGGCATCGTCGGCGACGCGGCACAGGTGCTCGGGGCGCTGGCCCTGGAGCTGGACGGCAACCACGCGCGCGCCTCGTGGTTCGACGTCGCGGGCTTCCGCAAGCGCAAGCGCGCGGTGTTCGCGGAACGCGCAGGGCCGGTGCTCAGTGTCATCGATGACCTGCGTGCCGCGCTGCCGGACGACACCATCTTCGTGGACGACCTCACGCTGGTGGGCTACTGGATGCCGGTGATGATGGACACCTTTCAGCCGCGCACGCTGATCCACCCGGGCACCTACGGCACTCTCGGCTATGCCATGCCGGCGGCGATCGGCGCGAAGCTGGCGTGTCCCACGCAGCCGGTCGTGGCCATCTGCGGCGACGGAGGATTCCTGTTCACGATGCAGGAGCTGGCCACGGCGAGTGCGCTGAACCTCGACCTCATCGTGCTCGTGTTCAACGACAACGCCTTCGGTGCGATCCGGCAGTACCAGAATCGCACGCTGGGCGGCCGGAACATCGGGGCCGATCTCAAGAACCCCGACTTCGTGAAGCTCGGTGATGCGTTCGGTGCGAAGAGCGTCCGGGTCGAGGCGAAGGATCTCGGTACCACGGTGCGCCGCGCCCACGCGGAGGGCGGGCTGTGGTTGATCGAGATTCCGTTTGCGCCGAAGGGGACCGTGGAGATGGTGCCGTGGATGCCGTGACGGCATTCCGGCGTGGCTCGCATCGGTAACCGCGCCGACGACCTTGCGTAGCCTGTCTTACGGCACGACTGCGTTCAATCGAGCAGATCCTTGGGCACGTTGCCGCCGTTCGCAGCAATGCGCGCGAGCACGGTCTTGTGCAGCCACATGTTCATCTTCGCCGAATCTCCCATCAGGTCCGCCGGGCAACCCAGTTCCGTGGCGAGCTCCTTGCGAGCGCCGAAACTGCTGTCGATATCGAGGAGCTTCAGCAGGTCGACGATGGAAGTCCGCCAGTTGAGCTTCTGCGGGTTCGCGGCCGCGCGCTTCTCCAGCTGCGACACCACATCCACCAGTGCGACCGGAGCAGGCGCCGGAGCAACCGGTGCCGCGGGCGGACCCTTGGGTGCCGCCGTGGCCGACGGGGCGGGCGCTGGCGCAGCAGCGGCGCGGCCGATACCGAGTTTTTCGAGAATCTTGTTGAAGAAATTCATGGTGGCGTCCTTCGTGGGTTGCGGATGGAATGGTGCGTCGTCGCCGACCTTCAGGCCTGCGTCGCGAGTGAGATGAATAGTGCACCGTTTTCTGGCAGCCGACGCGGCGAGTAACGGGCGCAGAGATCGTAGCGAACGTAGGAAAGCCACCGCCACCAAGGCCGGTCACCTGCACGCCGCCCTCCACTCATTGCTGGGAATTGGTGGTGGGGATGGGTAGTGGCGTCGCCGGCGGTATGCCGGACGATGCGACCTCGACCGCGAGGCCCCTGCGCGAACCGAACTTGTGCGCATACGCCCAGGTGAACTCTGCGCCCAACAGGAAGATCTGGGCCGAGTAGTAGACCCAGACCAGCACCACGACCAACGACGCAGCGGCACCGAAGCCCGAGGCTATCCCGCTGCGCCCGATGTAGACGCCGATCAGGAACTTCCCGGCCGTGAACAACACCGAAGTGACGGCCGCTCCGACCCAGACATCCGTCCAGCGGATGCGCACGCGGGGAACAGTCTTGTAGATCATGGCGAACACCAGGGTGACCAGCAGGAAGCTCGTGCCGAGTTCGATGACGCTCGCCACCGTCGTCCAGTCACTGAAGACCGGGCCCCACCACTTGCGCAAGGCGGCCAATGCGGCGCTCGCGACCAGGGAAACCATCAGCAGGAAGCCGATGCCCAGAATCATGCCAAAGGAAAGCAGGCGCGCCCGTATCAGGTTCCAGAAACCGGATTGTCCGGCCCTCCCCGGTGCACGCCAGATGCGATCGAGCGCGTCTTGCAGTTCGCCGAAGACCGAAGTCGCGCCGATCATCAGCAGCACGACGCCGAACGCCGTGGCGGCGAGACTCTCGGCCGGCCTGCGCACGCTTTCGAGCAGGCCTTGAATCGCAGTGGCACCGGGTGCGCCCAGCATGCCTTCGAGCTGGGCGAAGATTTCGCCGCGCGCGGCTTCGTCGCCGAAGACGAGACCGGCAATCGAAATCACGATCAGCAGCAGCGGCGCGATCGAGAACATCGTGTAGTAGGCAAGCGCTGCACCCATGCTCTGGGCGTAGTCATCCACCCAACCCGACACGGCGGCCTTGACCAGACCCCAAAGATCCTTGAGCGTCATCTCTCGAAGCCACCTCGGCGCGAAACACTGCCCACAGGCATGATCTGCCCCGGGGCTATTGCCGGGGCTCCGGATGTCCATCGGAGCGGCGGACCGTGGGGATCATATGCCGGGCACCCAGCGCTTCCTGTAGGAATTCGCGCCGCGAAACTGTCCGTCACGAACGCTACGCCCCGCGCCACGGTCGGCGACGACGCGTCCCGGGTCGTTCGAGGCTGCCCCGGGATGCAAGTGTGCGCTTTCCGCTACCCTGCGGCCTTCATCTTCGACTCGGAGCCTGCCATGCAGCACTTGACGCTTCCCGGCACGGATCTCACCGTATCCAAGGTCTGCCTCGGCACCATGACCTGGGGCCAGCAGAACAGCGAGGCCGAGGCCCACGAGCAGCTCGACTACGCAGTCGCGCAGGGCATCAATTTCATCGACACGGCGGAGATGTATCCGGTGCCGCCGAATGCCGAGACCCAGGGCCGCACCGAGAAATACCTCGGCACCTGGCTGGCGCGGCAGCCGCGGGACCGCCTCGTCATCGCGACCAAGGTGGCGGGACCCGGGCGCCGCGACTGGATCCGTGGCGGGCGTACCGATCTCACCAAGGGCGTGATTGCGGAGGCTGTCGATACCAGCCTCGCGCGACTGCAGACCGAATACCTCGACCTGTACCAGATCCACTGGCCGCAACGGAACGTGCCGAACTTCGGCGCGACCGAGTTCGATCCGACGAAGGAAAAGAAAGAAGGACCTTCGATCCACGAACAGGTCGAGGGCATGGCCGCGATGATCAAGGCGGGCAAGATCCGCCACTACGGTCTCTCCAACGAAAGCGCGTGGGGCGTGTGCGAGTTCTGGCGGGCAGCGAGGGAACTGGGTGTACCCGGACCCGTGACCCTGCAGAACAGCTACAGCCTGCTCTCGCGCAACGTGGACAACGATCTCGCGGAAGCCCTGTTCCGGCAGAAGATGTCGTTGCTCGCCTACAGCCCGCTCGCGGCGGGCATCCTTTCCGGCAAGTACCGGGGGGGCGCGAAGCCCGCGGACGCGCGCTTCACATTGTTCGACTCGCTCGGCATTCGTTTTCGCAAGGCGATGGTTCCGGAGGCGGTGGAAGCCTACGCGCTGCTGGCCCGGCATCGGGGGATGACACTGGTGCAGCTCGCGCTGGGCTACGTGGCCAGCCGCTGGTTCCTGGGCGCTTCGATCATCGGCGCGACGTCCATGGCGCAACTGAAGGAAGACATCGAAGGCGCGCAGTTCGTCCTCGACCAGAGCACGCTGCAGGAAATCGCGCAGATCCAGCAGCGGTATCCCAATCCGGCGGCTTGAGAGCTCGACAAGCGCGACCGCCGACGTCGGACGGTCGCACTCTCGTCCCTCCCAACCGCCTACGGCCGCGCTTCGTACACAAGGTTGAACGGAGACTGCATGGCCCGGCGGAAGCGCTTGAAGCCAGCACCTTCCACGATCTCGCGCATCCGCTTCTCACCGGCTTGAGCGCCGAGCGCGAGCCCGACCTCCTGCGCCAGCGAGCAAGGCGTGCAGATCAGAGTCGAGCCCGCGTAGTAGGCACGCCCCACCGGGTTGAGGTTCTCTTCCACCCGGTCACCGGCGTAGGGTTCCACGATCATCCAGATGCCATCGGGTGCGAGGGTGGACAACACGTGCTTAGATGCTCCGGCGGGATCCCCCATGTCGTGCAGCGCGTCGAACACGGTCACGAAGTCGTAGTTCCTGCCCGGATAGTCCTTGGCGCTCGCCACCTCGAAACGGCAGCGATCGGCCAGCCCGGCTTCCCGCGAGCGCCGATTGGCTGTCGCGACCGACTCGGGGTGATAGTCGAACCCGACGAACTTGGAGGCGGGGTACGCCTGCGCCATCAGGATGGTGGAGGCGCCATGGCCGCAGCCAATGTCTGCGACGCGTGCGCCACGGTTGAGCAGATCCGCGACGCCATCCAGCGACGGAATCCACGCCTGCACGAGATTGCCGGTGTACGAAGAACGGAAGAAGCGCTCGATGCCGTGGAAGAGCGCGTGATCGTGCTCGTGCCAGCCAATGCCCTCCCCGGTGCGGAAGGCTTCGGTCAGCTTGGAGGCGATGTGCCCCGCCGCCACTGCCGTCTGGAACGCGCCCACGATGAACGCCGGGCTGTCTTCCTGAGCGAAGGCCAGGGCCTGCTCAGGCGAGAGGTAGTAGCGACCGGTGTCTGCCACGTAGGTGACATAGCCTGAAGCTGCCTGGGCGTTCAGCCACTCGCGCACATAGCGCTCGTTGGTCCTGGTGCGGGAGGCGAGCCCTGCTGAATCGAGCGGGCCGTGCTGGGCAAGCGCTCGGTACAATCCGAGTTCGTCCCCGATCAGCACCAGAGGTGCGATCGACGCGCCACCGAAGTCGACCACGGCGCGGCCCAGCAGCTCGTTCAGCTTTTGTTCGTCGATAGCGGTGTTCATGACATTCATCTCCATGAGGGTTTGTGAGGCGCACATTGTCTCGACCCGTGTTCGTCGTTTCTTTGCTACGCGGCCTTCATCCTTGCTCGGTCCGCCAGACGCGTGCGGGCACTTGTTCCACAGACCGGAATTCTTGACCTGCTGACCACCGGCCATGGATGCCCTCTCCGAGCTGCTGCGCGCCGTGAAGCTGTCCGGCGCCATGTTCTACAACGCCGCATGCGGGGCGCCCTGGTCGCTGCGCTCACCGCCATCGAAGAAGTTGAGCGAGTACGTGGCCTCGCCGTCGAACCACGTCATCGAGTTTCACCTGATCGCGGCAGGCAAGGGCTACGTCCGCGTGCAGGACGAGACCTTGCCGTTCAAGGCCGGCGACATCGTGATGATTCCGCACGGCGACGCGCACTTGATGGGAAACGGCAACTGCAGCACGACCATCGACGGCGAGCCGATGCTCCCGGCCCTGCTGCGCCGGGAAGTCCTCTCGTCGCGGATCGGCGGCAACGGCGAAGAGACGCACTTCATGTGCGGCTTCCTCGCAGGCGATGCCCGTCTGATCCAGCCGGTTCTGGCGAGCCTGCCGCGAATCGTGGTCGTCAACATCCGCTCGGACCCATCCGGTGCGTGGCTCGAGAACATGATCCGGCATGCGGTTGACCAGGCCTCGACTGCAGCGCCGGGTAGCGATGTGGTTCTCGCCAGGCTAGCCGAAGTCGTGTTCGCCGAGGTTCTGCGACTCTATCTGCTTCGACTGCCGTCCGGTCGGTCCGGTTGGCTGGCCGGCGCTGCCGACCCGCCGGTGGGACGCGCCCTGGCGGCGCTGCATCAGCGGCCTTCGTATCAGTGGACGCTCGACGATCTCGCCAAGGAGGTCGGCATGTCGCGTTCTGCTCTGACGGAGCGGTTCTCCCGCTATCTCGGCGTAGGCCCGATTGCCTATCTGACCGAATGGCGATTGGAACTGGCCGCCGATGCGTTGCGCACCTCCAACCGCAGCGTGCTGCAGATTGCGGAGGAAGTGGGCTACGAGTCGGAGGCCGCGTTCAATCGGGCGTTCAAGCGGAGGTTTGCGGAGCCGCCGGGGCGATATCGGAGGAGTACGAGGGCAACCTCGCCGGAAGCATTGTAGCTCCGCAAAGCCAACCCATCACTCCGGTCGCAACGAGTTCCTGATGCGTGCCTCGTTGTCCTGCGCATTCAGCACCAGGGCACGGGACGCATCGACCACGACCGCGAGCATTTCATAGCTGCTGATCGCAGGGTGCCTGGTGTCGATGGGTTCCGCGTGAGTCGCACTGACGACGACAACGTGAGCGCCCGCGGCCTCCGCGGCGCCGATGCCAGCCAATGTGTCCTCCCAGACCAGACAGTCGCGGGGCTCAATCCCCAATGATCCGGCGGCCCGCAGATAGCAGTCCGGAGCTGGCTTCCCTCTCACCACATCCTCCGCCGTCACCAGGAGCGGCGGGACGGGGATTCCGGCCGCATCGAGGCGCCGCTCCGCGAGTGCGCGCGGCGCCGAAGTGACGACCGCCCACCGATCCGACGGCAGGGACTGCAGGAACGGGACCGCACCAGCGATTGCCACGACATCATCGACATCGGCTATCTCTGCATGGGTGATTGCATTCGCCTCGAACTCGGCGTTCATTCCGGGCACATTCAAGCGGCGGATCGTGTCGACGGCACGGGCTCCATGCATGGTCCGAAGCAAGGGCTCGGGGTCGATGCCATGCATTTCGGCCCACCGAGTCCACACCCGATTGGCTACCGCGATGCTGTTGAGCAGCGTGCCGTCCATGTCGAACAGGAAGGCGCCGAAACCGCGCCCGGCGAACAAGGGCTTCATCGATCGATCACAACAGTTTCACAGGATCAGGTACCGGGCCCAATCTTGCATTCCCGCACCAGCAGGAACTGAATCACAGCCTTTGATCGCTGGGACGGACACGTCCTGTCCTCACGAACACGCGCACACAGGATGCGCCAAGGCGCGCACAACCTTAGTCCACAATCGCCTGGTACGTCAGGTTCTTCACCAACCTCCGATACCAAGGCCGCGTCGGCCCCGTCGCCTGCGACATGTACACCACGACGATTTCTTCCTTCGGATCCACCCAGAAATACGTCCCGGCATATCCGCCCCACATGAACTCGCCCTGCGAACCGTGGACGCCGGCGACACCAGGTCCTTGTCGTATGGCGAAGCCGAGACCGAAGGTATAGCCAGGCGTGCCGAGCAATAGTTCGCCGGGCGTCACGGGAACCGAGATACGCGTGCCGAGCGAATCCGAAGTCATCAAAGTGATCGTCGTGCGGCTCAACACCCTCTTGTCGCCAACACGCCCGCCATTCGCGAGCATGACGGCGAACCGCAAATAGTCGGATGCCGTTGCCACCGCGCCGGCGCCACCCGAATCCGAAGCAGGCGGCGCGGTCACGTCGATCAGCTTGATCGGGTTGCCTGTCGCGGGATCCGTCGCAAGCGGCTGCGCCAGTCGTGGCATCTTGTCCGCCGGAATCCAGAACGCCGCGTCCGCCATACCCAGCGGTTTGAACAAGCGCTTGTCGAGAAACTCCGACAAACGCTGCCCCGAGGCCACTTCCACCACCCGCCCGAGAAGGTCGCTCGCGAGGCTGTACTCCCACACCGCACCTGGCTGATGCGCGAGCGGCACCTTCGAAAGCCGCTCCACCTGCTCCGCAGCCGAGAGATCTCGTGCGTCATACTCGATCGTGGTCTTGAAGATGCCCGCGTCCTGCAGCGCCTTCCTGACCGGGGCGTTCTGCGAGATCTCGCCGTAGGCGAGCCCCGCCGTGTGCCGCAGCAGATCCTGCACGGTCATTTCACGCACGGCAGTGGTTGTCCCGTAGGTGACCTTGGCGAACTCGGCGTCGGTCGTGGCAACGCTCACCTGCATCGACTTGAACGACGGCAGGAACTTCGAGACCGGATCGGTGAGCTGCATCTTGCCGTCTTCCACCAGCATCATCGCCGCCACCGATACGAGCGGCTTGGTCATGGAGTAGATGCGGAAGATGGTGTCCGGCGTCATCGGCACGTTGGTGGCCTTGTCGCGGTAACCGAAGCTCTGGTTGTAAACGAGCTTGCCGTGGCGGGCGATCATGACGACGGCACCGGGGATCTTGCCGGCGTCGACTTCAGCTTGGAGAGCGGTGCCGATCTTGGCTAGGCGGTCGGAGGACATGCCAACCGACTCGGGGGTGGCGGTGGGGAGGACTTGGGCGTGGGTGGGGGGCGTCAGGAGGACGAACGCGGTGAAAAGAAGACGGAGACTGCGGTGGGGCATGGATTGGAACTCCAGGGTGATCAATTGATGCGGCGGCCCCCATCCCAGCCTGCCCCCGGCATAGCCGGGGGAAGGAGTGCATGTGGGGGGCGGCGCGGAAACTGGGTGGGGCAAGGCTTTCCCTCACCCCCGGCCCCTCTCCCGGGGGAGAGGGGAGAAAACGTTAGCGCAGTACGGTCTGGGTCAGGAACAACAGGCGCTTGATGCCGTCGGTGATGTGTCGCACCGAGAGCGTCGCGCCGCTGATGTTGCCGATGTCCGTGCCCACCGTCAGCGGACTCTCCGCCGTCTTGCCCACGAACTGGTCGCGCCACTTCACTTCGCGCACCTGGTAGCCGTAGGCTTCGAGGTACTCGATGATCTGGAACTGGCGCACGCTGCCGTCGGCGTTGATGCCCACGGCGTAGGTGATGAGCTCGTGCTTGCCAATCACCTGGTCGATGAAGAACCAGCCGACCTGCTTGCCTTTTGCCATGGCCTGCCACACCTGCTGATTCGGTGTGCGACTCGGTACGCCGGAGAGTCTTTCAATCTGCTGCACCTGCTCCGGCGTGAGTTGCACCGGAGCGGCGATGTACTCGTCCGCCTGCGGAAAGATGAGCATGCGCGCCTGCTCGATGGTCATGTACTTGGCGGCATAGCACTGCGGTGCGGCGGCGATGATGGCGGCCGGCACCAGCCAGCGAACGTCGAAGCTCATACGCGGCGCCTCCGAACAGTTATCGCGTACGAACCGACGTCTCGTCGGCGCCCGCACGCAATCGCCTGACTGTCGATCCCCATTCTCCGAATGGGGCCCCTCGCCAGGTGGCTCATGCGTGCGTCTCCAAAGCCTGTTTCTGCACAGCGCGGGTCTGCGCCCGTCCGGACAGCACGTGCCAGACCAGCACGGCGGGCACCACCAGCCCGATGATCCAATGCACCGCGCTGATCACAGGTCGCGTCTCCTCGTCGCCCGCGTAGTAGAGCAGATATCCGGTCACGGTCAGCGCCAGCATGAACAGCACCAGGCCGATGCCGAGGAAGATGTTGCGGCGGATGGCCCAGGCGCGGCGGATGTGCACGGGCAGCAGCGAGCCATAGACAATCAGGCCAGCCATCGCTGCGGCACCATGCAGCTTCAGCATCCAAGGCTCGGCGGGGTGGATGGTCGGCCCGTACTCGCCCGGCAGTGCGAAGAAGTAGTGGAGCACGACCCACGCGAGGCCGCTCACCACCAGGGCAGCGGTCACACCGTACACGAACCCTTGATGCCAGGGGCCGAGACGCACAGTGTCCCCGCGGGGGCTCGGTCGGTTCATGGCCGAACCCTCGATGAACGAAGACGCGCCGACATCAATCGCAACTCTTGCGGATCATCGTGGAACCGGAGAAGCGGTTGCACTTCGGCTGCTCGAAGATGTGCGGCCCGTACGCACGGATGGCTTCGTGCACCTGGTGGTCGATCGCCTCGATCTTGGGGTCGTCCGCGCGGACCCACTTCATCAGTTCGCCGAGGCGCGTCTCGTCGACGACCGGCCGCCACTCGAGCGGTTCGGCCTGACCATGACAGCTTCCATAGCAGCGCGAGCCGGGGACCTCCCAGCGGGTCCCCTGGGCGGCCAGCACCAGGTACATGATCTTCGCCTCGGGCTCCGGCACGCCTTCGGCCACACTCGCTTCGAAGAACATCCGCTGCGACTTCTGCCAGTGCTCGGTCATCTTTTGCGCGGCGACATCGTAGACCACGGCAGCCTTGCGATACCCGCCGTCGAACGGCTGCCCGACCAGATCGCGAAAGAGCGGCGGCATTGCCTTGCCCTCCAGCAACCGCCCGCGCTCGGCGGTCCAGAGCTTGCCCTCGGACTGCCGGAAGCTGAAATCCTGCACGAGGCGCATGGACGGCACGAAGCCCTCGTCGATCCATTCGACCACGACCTTGCCCTCGAAAGCACCCGGCTCCGCACCGCCCGTTGCCGGCCACAGGAGCAGGACTGCAAGGCATGCCCACAGCTTTCTCATCCGGAGTCTCCGTCCAGGATTTCGTTCTGCGCCGTTGATCACGGCATCGGGGCTGCGCTCCTCACTGTGCGGCAGTCCCGCCTCCGGGTGTAAGTATGCCGGAAGGCTGGCCCCCACCCTATCCCTCCGCCGGCA
>LNFM01035652.1_pt1 | contig 14006 bp, 19 predicted proteins | sample 596031 | NCBI WGS metagenome assembly LNFM01 (sample SAMN04254537, study PRJNA301005) | activated carbon metagenome | isolation source: dual media filters at the Ann Arbor, Michigan drinking water treatment plant | place: USA: Ann Arbor
CGTGGACGAACACGGCTTGGTGACGGTGACGGACCTCGTGCCGCAGCCGCCCGCCGCGCTGACCGCGTCGGCAGCCCCATGAGCCAGGTGCACAACGCCTGACTCCACCTCCGCCCGAACACGGCGGATGGCTACCCCAAATCGGCCTGGCACTCCTCGGAGTCCAGGCCGCTTTCTTTGCTCGTGAGCGTTCGCACGGGCTCGGCCGAGCGATCGGCCGCGGCGCAACGCATCAGCCGCTTTGCACATGCAGCCGTCACCCAAGGACGGCGAGACGCCGGCGGCCCACACGGTCGTGCGGCATCCATCCACCTCACCTAAATCCATGAAAGGTCACGCATGGTCACGCCATCAAGGCCACGTGTCAGCGCACAGGGCCTGACCCTGAAGCAGTTCGCACGACGGCGCTTCTTTGCGCTCCTCGAGGCGTACCGCGCCGCTCGCGAGCAGCTCGAGACCGAGGCCGGCAAGCACGCGTTCGTCGTGCTCTCCGTCCAGATCCACGCCGCCAAGGCGCAAGTCCCGAAGCGGCTCTGGCCGCTCATCAACCGATAGTCACCATCAAAGGAGATCGCTGTGGAAACAGCAGTCAGAACCCTGAAGACCCAGGCGCCGCACACCAAGGCGCCCTGGCTGGCCCGCAAGGGCGACACGATGAATCCCGCCCGCACCTGGGGCATCGTACGCATCCTCAGCCCCGAAGAGCACGGCTGCGATCCCGCTGACGGCGAGCGCACCGAGGTCATCGCCGAGGTGTTCGACACCGCGACCGACGGCGGCGAGGCCGACGCCAAGCGGATCGCTGCGGCCGTCAACGCCTGTGAAGGCGTCTCGATCGAGAAGCTCGAGCAGTTGGGCCAGGGCAGCGTCGCGCAGGCGCTTTCCTGGAACCATGCGATGTCGGAGGGCCTCAAGGGCACCGTCGCTCAGGCACGGAGGTCCCTGAACCTGCTTGAGTACCACTCGAGCGAGCTGGGCGACCCGCCGCACCACGTCGTGATCGGCGGTAACGCGTACTGGCTGGAGAAGAACCCCGGCAACGAGTACCTGGTCACCGCACCGGTGGCTGCGGACACGGGACTCGTGCTGTTCCTCGAGAACTACGAGGTCGAGCCCAGCGCGCCCGCCTACGAGGCGATCTGCGCGGTTCTGCGGGCGACTGCGCAAGGAGTGCCAGCGTGATCGGCCACACACGCGCACCGTGGCGCCATGAGGACGGCGTGATCTACGGTTTCGAGGATGGGGAGGAGGTCGTGATCGCCTACGCGACCCAGGACCCGAGCGACGGTTTGACCGAGTTCGACCTGCAGAACATTCCCCGGATCGTCGCCTGCGCCAACGCCTGCGACGGCATCGAGACCAGCGCCCTTGAGACCTGGGGCGTCGGTGGCTGCCTGGATGCGCAGAACATCCTCGGTGCGACGAACCGCGACCTGGGCCTGCGTAACGTCGAGCTTGGCCATGGTGTTCAAGCCCTGCTGCGTGAGCGCGATGCCATGCGAGGGTTGCTGGCCCGGCTCGTCGCCTGGAACAACGACACGAACGGCAACGGCATCGAGTTGGGTGAGATGCTCGTCGATGCCGAAGCGCTGATCGAGCACGGCCCGGCCGCCATCGAGCACAAGGAACTCGTCGAACAGAACGAGGCGCTGAAAGCGCAGGTCATGAGCCTGAGCGAGCAGCTCGACGTTCGCGCGGAGGAGTTTCAACGCGCGGCGCTGCAGAACATGGCACGACCAGGCGATGTCGCCAACCTGGTCTTCCAGCGCGATGGCCTGCTGAGGCAGCTGGATGAGGTCCTGACCATCGTCGAGGGATCCCTGGGCCAGTTCAATGACGAGGCGCTGCTGATGAGCGCCGATCTCGCGAACGTGCCGGCCGCCTGGCTTCTGGAGTTCCGCGCTGAGGTGCGGCATTTCAATGCCCGGTGGCATCGGCCGATAAAGACGTAGGACTCGCTGGGCCGCAAGGCCTGGCTCACCCCGATACAGGAGATCCCATGTCGGAAAACGCTGCATCCGTCGACGATCCGGACCGTCCTTTCAAGGAAGGTGATCGCATCAAGATCCTGCCAGAGTGGAGCGATCCGGGCGACAACGAGTTCACCTGGGAGGTGGTCGGCGACGAGGAGAAGGGGCGCGTGGACATCACGCCGGTCGACATCGCCATGGTGTTCGCACCACGGTATGCCGTCCGAAGAGAGTGGATCCGCTTGTCCCCCTCACCGTCGCCGAGCGACGACGACCTCGGCCCTGCCGCCTGAAAAGTAGGCAGTCGCCCGCGGAGATCTGGCGCGCATCACAGGCGCCAGGTCCACGTGTCCTGCCAGGACACGAAATCAACCGAGTCCACGCACCCTTCGGGGCCGTGGACTCTTCCTTTTCCTGGCTGCAGCCAGGCCGCGCCGCTCCCTGCGCGCACCAGGTCTCAGCGGCAGGCCCTCACCAGCAGGTGGACCTTGCGTGCGGAAGGGGCGTCGGGCGCTACAGTCTGCGCAGCTCTGACGGGTGCCGTCAGCCAGGCCAGCCTTCTGGGAGAAGCGACATCGACAGCGTGCATTCGGACCCCTGCCCCGATCTCGTCGTCGAGCGGACGCCATCAGGCCTGGGCGTCGGCTCTTGGGTCCCGGAGTTCAAGCACCGCTTGGTGGCTGAATACCTGCATGCAACGCGGCATGCCTGGAAGCGCTGGCCGCACCGGGTCTTCATCGACCCGTTCGCCGGACCGGGCCGAATCCAGGTAAAGGGCGAATCGTTTACGCGCGACGGCGGCTGCACGCTCGCAGCCCGAACGCTGGCCACCCACGCGCCCTTCACGGCCATGATGGTGGGTGACATAGACGCTGACCGCGCCGACGCCAGTCGCCGCCGCCTGGAAGCCATTGGCGCGCCGGCGCAGGCCTTCGCGGGTCCTGCCCTGGAGACCGTACCGAAGATGGTGGCGGCCGTCCCCAAGGGAGCCTTGTGCTTTGCCTACCTCGATCCGTACAACTTGGAGCTGCTCGACTTCGAGCTGCTGCGCGAGCTCTCGCGGCTGAAGGTCGATCTCGCCATCAACTTCTCGACCATGGACCTCATCCGGAACGTCGAGGCTGAGTTCGATCCCGATCGAGCCCGTTTCGACGGCACGGCGCCCGGGTGGCGCACCGACGCCGAGATACGGTCGTTGAGTCGCCAGAGCGTGCCCGTGGCTTTCTTCCGTTACTGGCGGCGTCTGGTCGAGGGCTTGGGTTTCACACACAGCCGGGAGATGCCGCTCGTCCCCAACGACCGCGGCCATGTCATCTATAGGATGGTCTTCTTCGCGCGCCACGACCTGCCGCTTCGCGTCTGGGACGACATCGCACGCGGGCCGAACCGGTCGTTCGACTTCTAGGCTCCAGCCGCCACCGCCAGGTCAGCCCTCGGCGCCTTGCGCAGCCTCGGTACCACCTGCATCGGGAATTCATCCCAGGTGCGGCCGCCAAGTTCGCGGCCGTTGTGCTTCTTGGCGCGGCGCACACCATCAGGACCCCAGGCACCCCACTGCTTGAAGAAGAACGGGACGCCCTGGGCGACGGCTTGCCGTCGAACGCGCTCGGCCCACAAAGGCTCCATCGGGCGGGCCTTCGGGCCCGATTCGCCGCCGGCGATCACCCACTGGATGCCACGCAGGTTCAAGCGGCCGAGATCTTCGAGGAGCGGCTCCACCGACAGGAAGCGTACCCCGGCATCCACCTTGCGCAACTCGTCGATCCGCGGAACGCCGTACTTGCGGTCCTCGACCGACACGCCCAACCAGACGTTCCCCGGGCACGCTCGACGCGAAAAGAAGCGCGGCAGTCGGTCGGCGCGCTTGGTGAGGATCTGGTAGGTGTGCTGAGGAGTCGCGCGGCAGGTGGCCAGCACCTGCTCGATAAAGCGGTCAGGCACATCCTCATGGAACAGATCCGACATCGAGTTGACGAAGTAGACCGTTGGCCGCGTGCGTTGCATGGGCTGCGCGAGACGGTCTGGATGCAGCGTCAGCTCGAAGCCGTTCTCGTAGCCGGCCGCGCCCATGGCGCGAAGCCGCCCTGCCATCTTCTCGGCGTAGCAGTTCTTGCAGCCAGGCGAGATCTTCGTGCAACCCGTTGTTGGGTTCCACGTGTGCTCAGTCCACTCGATCGACGACTCGGCCACTTGCTGCACTCCTTGGATTGAAGTTTAGGTGCCGGGCCGAAGCCCACGCTTCCCGCCGAGGCAATGTGCATCGGCCAGCTGGTCAGCGCAATCGGATTCCGCCCGGGCTGCTGACCGCGAGGTAGATGGAAGCCGGCGGCCCTCAGCCCTCCGTCATCTCACAGGTGCAGCGGACCCCCAACGCATGACGCCGCGATGACCGCAGCGACAACCCACAACACCCAGGCCCGGCGGCCGACAACAGCCGGGGTAGCACCGGCACGCCACACGAGCACAGCGCTGCATGCCGCTGCGCTCATGACGACGGCGCCTCGCCACGAAGACTCGCCAAGACCCACCGTAGACGCCCAGGCCGCGAGCACCAGCAGGCCGCAGAGCACGCCGGCGGCGATGGCCACGGGACCTGGCCGGATGCCGACGCCGAGGACCCCCACGGGGGCGGCCGCCTCGGGGTCTGCACTGCTCGCCAGCCAGCGCCGGGCCAGTGCGACCACCGGCCACATGGTCCCGACGCCGAACAGGAAGCACTGTTCGATTGACCACCGCGTGCGCAGATCGTCCGAGCCGAGGAGCGCCGCAGATGATCGCTGCAGAGCCTGATCGCCGGCGAGCCCGATCAGGATGAGCCAAGTGGCCACCACCGCCAAAATCAGCAGCCCGGCGGCGAGTAGTGCCGCAAGAAGGGCAAGCTCTCGACCGAGCTGGACGACATCGGTCGATGACGCGAAGACACCTGGATCCTTGGGGCTCGCTGAAGTCTGCATGGCGCTCTCCCATGGGCAGGCTGCCGGCCTGCGTTCGGCGGAAGTGCCCTCGGCCTCCCTGCGTGGCTGGCAGTGTCCCTCTCAGGCGATAACTTCCCGTGCCCGCGCAACCGGTGCCTGTCTACACAGGCGCAGGCAAAGAAAAACCCGCTGCCTCGGCGAACCGAGAGCGAGCGGGTTGGGTGGGATTCGGGCGCTGGTGGCCCGCGCGGCTCTTGCCGGGCGCTTGCGCGAGGACGTCAGTTGATCTCTCGGAAGCCGGTCAACTTGTAGTCGTCGTACCAGGTCTTGTCGCAGGTGCTGCAACTGACCTCCTGGTTGGCGCCGCCTTCGTCGATCTCGACGCCTTCACCGACGATGTCCTCGCTGCCGCAGAACGGGCAGCGGCAGCCGCCGGCCTTCAGGTACGCGGCGTCGTCAGCTGGGAGCTGGCCCCGGTCGTCCTCGATGGAGGCCTCGGCGTCGCTGGCCACGACATAGGCCAGCCCCACGAGCTCGTTCAAAGGCGCCACCGGGCTGACCGAGAGGTACTCTTCCCGCTCCGGCTCGAAGTGCGGGATCAGCTGGGCGAGGTCAGCCTGTACAGGCTGCGCTTCGGCCCAGACAAGGTAGTTGCTCTCACCGTGCTTGTGGACGTGTGTGACCGCAAAGGGCTTGAGCTTATCCAGCTGCTCGGCGGCAAGCAGCAGGTCCAGAGCCTGCTGACGCAGGGCTTGCGGTGGGGCGGCAGATGTCGCGTTCGGCGTCTTGTCCATGATGGTTCCTTCGTTGTAGATGAGTGCAAAGGCTCATGTCCGGCTTGGATTTCCGGACATGGGCGTGGGGATCAACTCGGCGCCCGTTGCGCGATCGAATTCACGCACTGCGCCGAACGTCACCGGCCCCGCACCGATGTCCTGGTGCGCGGGAATCTCTCCGGCGCACGCAAGGGCGCGGAGGTAGTCATCGTGCTTGGGGTCCGTGACTGGGATGTTGGCTCGCAGCAGCCGCGTGTACGCGGCCACGTTGACGCGCTCACCGTCCTGGAGGACATCGCCATACAGGCGGACCGCTTCGCGGAACAGGGTCTCGGTCTCCGGATTGGGGACGAGGCTGTAGCGGCCGAGCGTTCGGTCGCCGTTTTTCTGAAACGACATGGGGAATCTCCTTTGCGGTCTCAGGCCCGGTGGAGTCGAATCCACGCGAGCCTGGTGAAGGTGAAGAAGGTCAGTCAGCTCGCGCTGGTCGACGCCGACGCCTGGCGGCTCTTGATCTCTCGCAGCTTGTCCACGAACTCAGCCTTGCGCTGCGCCACACGTGCGTCGCGCGCATCCAGGTAGATGGCGAGTTGCCGGACATCCGCCAACTCGTCGCGCGGGCTGCCGCTGAAGACCTCGTAGGTCTTGGTCAGCATCTGCGTGCCGCCGACGGTGAACCAGGCGAACTCGTCCACCAGGTGGCCCCAGGCCATGTCGACGAGATCGCCTTTGCGCTTGCCCGTGTAGAGCGGTCTGGCCAGCGGCATGAGTTCGCTGATGGTCAGGCGCTTGAGATCCGCCAGGATTCGTTCCTCCGAGACGACGAAGCGCTCGAAGGCTGCTCGGATCTCCTCTGCGGTACGTGCCGGCGCGCGATCGCGCACCGACTCCATGAATGCCTGGTGGTCGACCAGGCCCACTTGGGTGATGTCCATGTGGACTCTCCTTGGATTCCCGCGGGATGCGGGTGCTCTTGCCCAGGACTAATTCGTTGCGAGCCCGACAGCGCGCGGGGCCAGTCAGTGGTAAACCAGCCGGCCAAGAAAAAGACCCACCCGGCCGAAGCCAAAGTGGGTCTCATGGAGATGGTCGATTCAACGCATGTGGGCATGCTGGCCGCAGGTGCGGCGGTAGCCTCCCGGCGTCGGGAAACCGCAGCTCGACTCGCGCTTGCACCCAGGTTCGTCGCAGGCGCTGACGATCTCGTTGACTGCCTTGCAGTGCGGGCAGCCAACAATCTTGTCCTCCGTGTCGAACGGATTGGGCGCAGCAAGCAGCTCGGCGTCGCCACCGTTCCACTGGCACGACTGACAGATCCACCTTTGCGGCTGATCCTGGCCGCCTGGAGTGCTGGCTGAAGCCGTGGCCTTCGCGCCGGCAGGCCCCGAGTCGCTTGGCTGCAGTTCGTCACCTACTTCAAGCTCGCGCAGAGAACGCTCGACGAGCACGTCCACGTTGATGTTTTCCAGTGACCGGCACTTCTCGACTTGGCGCTTGCACGCCTCCAAGACCGCTTCAGCCACAGTCTTGGCAACGTGGTTCGTGTTCATTCAGTGCCTCTTGATGCGACTTGAAGGAGACCGCTCGAAACCGCATAGGCCACCGCATGCGGCTGCCAGTCCAGGTCGGTCGGGCGCGGCACGCGGGGCGTTGAGAGAAGCCCGTCCTCGATCGCCTGGTAGACATCGTTGTCCCAGAGATCGAAGACTTCGCGGCCGGCGGGCGTCTCCAGCCGCACGTTGGCGCGGTCGCGCTCGAACCAGGTCGTGCAGACGTACTCGCATTCCCGAGTCTTCTGGAAACGGTGTTCCTTGATCGTCGTCGCTCTGCCGCGGTTCATCAGAGCGACGGCAATCACGGCGCTGCCCCTGCGGATTCGATGGGCCGGCTCCAGAATTCGTCGTACGCCCTCTGGACCTCGGCTAGCCGCTCCTCGGCGCCCTCGAACAGGTTCATCACCTTCCCGTCGTACGTGCCGACGATGTCGTACCGATCGAGGAAGTCGGCCACCGAGTTGCCCGTCATGGCGATGGTCGGGTAGCGGTACACGAGACGACCCCAACAGTTGACCAGGCGCTCTTCGTAGCGATGCTGGTTGACGGCTCGGAAATGGTTGCCTTCGAAGTAGATCTTCACGTAGTCCGTGCCCGGCCGCATCGGTGCAGCCACGATGGCGCTACCTGGAGTGATGTGGCGATACACGGCCTTTTCGATCGGTGCGGGCTTCTCCACGACGATCCAGACCTCGCGTTCGTGCAGCACGGGCAGTTCCCGTGTCGACAGTGCTTCTGACGCATTCATGGCGTCCCTTTCGTGATTCGTCGAGCCGGGATTGGCTCGACGGCGGTGTGCGTCTCACGAATGGGTTGCGCTGCCTCCGGCCGTCCCGCGAGCGAATGCGCCGGTGTGGACGTTGACGCGTGCCGGGGGCGTCAGGACAATCCTGCGGATTCATCCAACAGGGAGTAGATGTGTCGATGTCGCGAAGCATTGCAGCTTTGGTCCTTGGAGCCTGCGCTTCAGGTTTGCAGGCGCAGGTGGTCCCTCAGGACCTCAACGGCAACGGCACGGCCGACGCCTTCCTGGACGTGGCCAACGGGTTGCTTTGGTCACGGCCCGGGGTCGTGCCGCCGCAGACTTACAACGGCGCGGCGGGTGCCGTTGCAACGCTGACGATCGAGGGCCTGAGCGAGTGGCAGATCCCCAGCATCGCGCAGTTCCAGGCGCTGTACGTCACACAAGGCCAGGTTGGCCAGGCAATGAATGCAGCGCCCTTCCCTGCCTATGGCACCTGGTACTGGACGACAGACGCTGCCGCCGGGAATGCCCTGCAGAACATGGCGTTCTCGCCGGGCAACGGTGCGACCCAGGCTTACTTCCGGACGACGCCGGTCAACGTGTGGGCCGTGCGCGCAGTTCCCGAACCCGCCACGGCGTTGCTGATGATGTTGGGCGCCGTCGCTCTCGCCCTTTGGGGTGACAGCCGACGAGTTCAGGCCTGATCGGGGAAGGAGCGCAGCGGGCCCCGGCAGCCTGAGCCAAGCGTGTCAGCGCCTCGGTTGGCCAGCCGGTCGGCCCGCTCATTGCCCGGGTTCCCAGCGTGCCCCTTGACCCAGCGCCACGTCACGTCGTGCGCGGCGTTGAGTGCATCCAGGCGCTGCCACAGTTCGACGTTCTTCACGGGGCGACCATCAGCAGTGAGCCACCCTCGCGTCTTCCAGCCGCGGATCCAGGACGTGATCCCGTCCTTCACGTACGCGCTGTCGGTGTAGACCGTCACGCTGCAACGGCGCTGTAGCGTGGCCAGGGCTTCGATGACCGCGGTGAGCTCCAGCGGTTGTTCGTAGTCATCGGCTCGCCGCCGAACATCTCGCGCTCGTGCTCGCCACAGCGCAGCCAGGCGCCCCAGCCACCGGGGCCAGGGTTGCCGCGGCAGGCGCCGTCAGCGTAGATGGCGACGGGGTCCATAGAAGCGACCAGGGTCGGCGTGGACGGCGCACAGGTAAGCCACTCGATCGAGCAGGCGGTGATTAAGTGCGTCGTCTGCGACCTCCTGCTCCACCGCGCAAATCAGAGCATCCATGACCTCGATCATGTCGTTGGGCGCCTGCCCGACGATCGTGCCGCGAAGCACTGCGCTGACGACCACGTCGCTCGGCATCGGCGTGTCTTCATCGAACTCGACTATGAACGTCCTGCGGTAGGCCATGTGCAACTCCTCGGCTTCAAGACACTGCGTCGTCGAATCGCCCTTCAGCCCCCAGCAGGTACTGCAGAAACCTCTCGGTGACGACCCACCTCCGGCCGTTCACCTCCGCGGCCCGTCCCGAGGTCACTGTGCCGCCGAAGGGGTCAACGACAAGGTCGCCCGGCGCGGTGAGCCACTGCACCAGGAACGACGCCAATGCCAGCGGCATGGCCGCCGCATGAACGGGCAGCCCGCGCTCGCGCGCATAGGCCCGGTACCGATCCTGGTCCTTGCAACGATGACCGTAGGGCAGAACGTTGCGGGGGATGCGGCCCTCGGTCTGGCTGCCAAACGCGCCGGGGCGGATGCGATAGGCCCCGTCGCCGAAGACACCGTTTCTCGCCTCGCCGGCACGGTCGATGAGCTGCTGGTGCCGTGGCGTGTGGGGGAGCAGGACCCGCCGGTTGTCGGCCTTGACGCGCATGGGGTCCTTGGCGAACCAGAGAATCGGCTCCCAGGCCACGTTGAGCTGAACGCGCTTCTTTGAGGCCCAGGCTGCAGGCCCCGGTGGCTTGCTTGCGTTGTGCCAGATGAGCGTGTCCATGGCGTGCAGCCCTAGGCGCTCGTGCAGGGCGATGGACAGCCGCTCCCTGTAGAGCGAGCGCGCCGGCGAGCCCGGTTCGAACACGTCGTTCGTGACGTTCAGCGTCAAGGAGCCCTCTGGCGTCATGCGGCGCACTAGGGGCTCGAGCGCCTCGCAGATGAAGTCGATGTAGGACGCCACGCTGGGCCCGCCATAGGCCCGCGGCCGGCTCAAGGGATAGGGGGGCGATGTCAGGATCAGCGAGGCGCTGCAGTCGGCCCACAAGGCCACGCCGAGCTCGGTGCTGAAGGCCACGAGCGCCTGGCCCTGGGGCGCTGGGGTCAGGGCCTCCTTGCCCTTGGCCGTGGCCTGCCAGACTCCACGCAGGTCTGGCAGTCGCTCGATGACGCCGGCGGCCTTCAGCGTCTGCTGGTACCAACGCAGGCGACGACGCAGGGGGTTGTGCAGCTCGCCCGCAGCCCCGATGGGCTGCCGCTCCGACCAGGCCTGCGCCGGCAGATCCACGGTGTCGCGCAGCTGCTCGTACAGGAGCGCGTTGGTGCGCGGCTTGCCGTCGCCGTAGGCCCTGAGGACCGCCTCGAAGAGGTCGAGCTGGCCGGTCGTCGCAATCACGGCGCAACCTGCGGATGCTGCGGCTGCTGCACGGCCAGTCCAACGGCAATGTTGCGCACCCAGATCGGCACCGAGCTGAGCTGGAACGACTCGCCGGCCTTGGCCAGCAGCAGCGTGCGCCCCATTTCGCTGGCCACCGCCGCGGCCGCGTCGCAGGGCACGGCGTTGCCGATGCGCTCTCGCCAGGCCTGGTCACTCAGGCCGTCGAGCTCCAGGTGCTCTTCGGGCTCGATGAGGGACTGCAGGCAGGCCAGCTCGTACGTCGTGAAGGGCCGATGCCATGTGCCGTCCAGCGACTGGATGACAGCGACGAGCTTGTCCGTCGCCTCGGGCATCCGCGGATCGGCCACGCTCCACCTGCCGTTATCGTGGCACGCAGCGGCGCTCACCGCCCCGGCAGGCTCTGACCATGGCACCACGCCGTAGTGGCCGCCTGTGAGGTAGGCCTCTCTATCTCCGACCAGGCCGCTGCGCGGATCGGCCACCGCAAAGGCACCCTGCCCCGTCGTGCTGCCCGCGATCACGGTGCCGGCTGCGCTCTTCCAGTCCGTGACCGCGTACTTGCCGAAAAGCTCTCCGCTGGGCCGCGGATCGGCCACCGCCTGGCCACTGCCGTGTGCGCTCGTCACGGCCATCGAGTGATCCCGCCAACGGACGATGCGGAACTCGTTCGAATGCTTGGCAGGTCCCAGATGCCGTGGGTCGGCCACCGAGTACGCCCCTTGACCGGGACCCTGCTGTCCCGCGATCGCGCCCGTGCTCTGCGCCCACTGCCGCACGCCGTAGGCCTGACCATCGTTCCAGGCAGCCGATGGCGTGAAACGCGGATCAGCACACGAAAACGCGCCATTGAACGGCAGGCTCTCGCCGGCCACAGTGCCAACGCATTGATCCCAGCGCTTCACCCCGAGCGCGCCGCGGAACATCGTAGGCACGACCAGGTAATCCTTCAGCTTGCCATCGACCACCTCGAGACGGTTCAGGCTGCGCCAGTCGCTGCCTGCCTCGACGAACGCCAGCCGGACCCATGTCGCCCAAGACAGCCTCGGCATGCGGTGCATGGGGATCGGCCTGTCGTCGCTCGGCAACGGGATGCGGCCCAGCACTTCACCGACTCCGCGCAAGGCGCGCTTCGCAGGCTCGTACAGCAGCGGCTGGACCTTCTGGGTGTGGCGCGCGACCAGGAGGAAGCGCTTGCGGCTCTGCGCCAGGCCGCCAAGCTCGCCGCAGTCGTGAGTCGTCTCTGCCGTTGCGTAGCCGTACGCGCGCAGTAGCGAGGTGATGCGGTCGAGCAGATCACGTCCTCGCGTCTGCAGGCGCGGCACGTTCTCGAAGACCCACAGTTCGGGCGGGTCGTCGGCCCACGCCTCCAGACATAGCCAGATGCCGCGCAGTGTGAGCTGGTTGAGGGCTTGGTACTTGGCTGTCTTCGACCGGCTCTCGGAGAGCAGGCCGGAAAATCCCTTGCACGGAGCGCTGGTCATACAGATGGCCGGCCTCTCCCAGCCGGCTGCGCGCTGGATGTCGACAGGCGTGGCCTCGCGCCACCCGGCAGGCGGCTCGTGGCCGTGGAACGCGAGGTATTGGTCTCGGCTGAAGAGGTCGAGCACGGTGCCCCTGGCCCCACTCATGCGGTCGAAGTCTCGGATTGCTGCGGGGTCGACGTCGACCCCGCCAAGGCAGCGGAACTTCGCCTGCATGTTGCCCACGCGCGCGTGCCCTGCGTTGAAGCCCTTTGCCGCGGCACCAAGGCCGCTGAACACATGGAAGTGGGTGAGCTCGTGCGTCGTGATGGACGCGCTGGAGTGTGTATCTGACGTCATGGTGTAGTGGACTTCTCAGTGGGCTCGGCGGGCCGATCTGGGCCTCGCATCTGCCTGGACGCCTCGCTGCCGGTCAGGCCCGTCTGGCGCGGGGTCACAGCCGAGATTTCGCAACGGCTGCATGGTCATCAAGCAGAGACTCGGCGCTGTGCACAGACCCAAGCCGGTCAGGCTTCGGGCCATCCGTCCTGCACGAGCTGGCCGTCTACCCAGATACGGCTGTCGGGGCGCAGGTCCGCGACGATCAATCGCGCGGATTCTGGTGACGCGCAGTCGACAAAGCCCGATGCACCTGAACGAAACTGCCAGGACACTCGGCTTTCGCCCGGCGCCTCCGACGAGGATGGCCCTGGCGTTGCTGCGGCGGAACGGCACTCGCTCTCGTGGTTACCAGCTTGCTCTGCAGCTACTTGCACTGCCGACCTCTTCTTGACGATGTTCGCAGTATCGATCGGCACGTATAAGAAGAACCTCAGTGGGCACGGTACCCGAGTCGCGCCGCCTCATCGGGCTCCGCCACGGTCGCCGTAACGTAAGGACGGGATGCGCAAAACGCCAAACTCCAAACGCCGATGCGCGATGCGCGATGGGCGATGGGCGATGGGCCCGCACTACTGCTGAACCACGTCCTGGCACCGGCCCGGACTCAGCGAGTTGCGATCCTCAATGCCACATTGACCCATCCGAGATAGGCCTCGATCTTCGCGGTGAAGCGTCCGCCCACCTCGATCCCATGTTCTCGCTGCTTGCGGGCAAGGGCGCGCCTCAGCAGCAGGTCGCGCTTGATGCTGTTCAGTCGTTCGACCGCCTCGGTCCGTGACAGGCCGGCAAGGTTGAAGAAGGGGAACTGCGCAAGCGAACCGCCACGGCTGTCCGCGTGCGTGTAGTTCCAGTCGACGACCGCACGCCACTCGCGCAGTGACGGCTGCGCTGCCTTGCCGCAGGCGCTGCAGGCCACGTGGTAGGCCCGAGATTCGCTGCCTGCTGGCAGAGGTCGATATTGGACGCGCGCCTTGGGTGGGGGCGTGCCGCGCTCGACACGAGGGCGTTCCCCGCACGAACAAAGGAACAGCAGACCGGATGGGCGCTCCAACGGATCGATGAGCCCGTAGTTCCGGGTCGGCGTCGCGCTGTAGTGACCATCCGACGACAGCAAGCGCTGCAGTTCTTCCAGGGAGAACGCGTCAGGATCGATCGGCAGGCCGCGCGCTGGCGCCAGAAGACCGCCGCGGGCCTGTTCATCGCGGTTGATCGATGGCGTGATGGACTGTGTCATCGCTGCGCGGCACTCAGGTTGCGGTTGGGCGTCGTCAGGCGCGGCAAAGCGTGACAGGCACCGTCTTCGCGCACGGCATCGGGTATCCGCACTTGCACAGACTCGGCACGGCGAAGGCCGCTTCTTCAACTTTGAAGTCCACCGGCTTGCCGTTGCGCATGTCCACGGTGCCAGGCGAGTATTCGCTTCTGCCGGACTTCGAGACGATCCAGTGCCCGTCCCAGCGAGCGAACGTCACCCATCGCTTTGTGCCAGGGCACTTGGTCACGCGAATGCGGTCGCCCGGCTTGAGCACCTTCTTCGCGTTCTGCTCGGCCAGCAGGAACAGCCTGCGGCGCACTT
>LNFM01009602.1_pt1 | contig 14003 bp, 13 predicted proteins | sample 596031 | NCBI WGS metagenome assembly LNFM01 (sample SAMN04254537, study PRJNA301005) | activated carbon metagenome | isolation source: dual media filters at the Ann Arbor, Michigan drinking water treatment plant | place: USA: Ann Arbor
ATCTGCTCGTCGATCAAAGTCAGCACTTCGCCGACACGCCCCCGGTTCACGTCCCCCCAGGCTGCGATCTGCGGCTGCTCCATCACCGCCATCGCCGGATGCGTATGACGGAAGCAATGCGCCACCGCCTGGAAAAGACCGAGTTCGATCCGCCGGCTCCACATCTCGACTTCGGCCCTTTGTCGGGCTCCGCGGCCGAACAACGCTGGCTCCGGCTGAAGCTCCTCGAAATAGCGACAGATCGCGACGCTCTCCGCCAACGTCGAGCCGTCGTCCAGGACCAGGATGGGCACCTGCGCGAACGGATTGAGCCGGCGCATCGCTTCGCCTTTATGCTCAAGCTTCAACAAACTGAGTGGCTCGAATGGAATGGAGATCCCTTTCTCGGCCAGGAATATCCTGACACGGCGTGGATTCGGCGCGCGCGCCTCGTCGATGATCTTCAAAGCCGGTCCTTTCCTGGCAGATATCAAGGGTCTCAACGCTAGTTTCCAAAGACTTGCAGGATCATCGGCAGTCAATCACCCGTGCGAGCCAGCATGATCGAAAACTGCTCTGACGGACATTGCTCGGGTTGCGTGCGCATCGAATTCGGGCCGCATATTGCTCTCGAGAAACGGCGAACATCCTGAATAAATTACGACGAATCTTAAGGTTGCATAGGATTGTCGGCTCATCCTTAAACGCCCCTTTAGGTATTGATGCGAAATTTGCGACCTTAGTACTGGAGGCTCGATCGGGAGTTTCCGGGGGCAGCATCGACACCTGAGGCAGGGCAATTCCAAGGATGGCCGCGGCAGCACCAGCTCAGCAGCGCACCGCGAGCGCCCCCCAGCCGTCCGTCGTTACTGCGACGGCGGGGGTAGCTCTGGCTCGTCAGCGCCTGATGCACGGCGGCACCGAGGAACCAACCTACGCCCACGAACTCAACCTGATGTTCGCTCGTAACGAGCTGGCGGCTCAGGCGACACTTCTGCTTCTCGCAGGCATTTTCTCACTCGCCTCGATGTTCTGGGCGCATTGGTCGCAAGCCTTGACCTGGCTCGCCATGGTCATCGGCGCAAAGGTCCTGCTGTTGGAATGCTGCAGGCGCTATCTCGCAACGCCCGCTTCCGACATCAATCTCGCGACCTGGCGCCGCCGCCTGTTGCTCGCCGAGGCCACCAACGGCGTCACCTGGGCCGGCTTCGCGCTCGTCGGCGCAACCGCCGGTTCCAGCATGCCCGAGGAGTACTTCTTCTCGAGCCATGTGTTCGTGTTCGCCTCGCTGATCGTGATCCTCGCGATCCGCATGACGCTCGCCTCCCCCTTGCTCCCGATCCTGTACGTCGGCACGATCCCCATGACGATCGCCGTCGTCGGCCGCCTCCTGATCCAGGGCGATGCCTTCCATCTGGCACTCGCCTCGATGGCGGTCGGCGTCCACGTCTATTTCGTGTTTCTGGCCAAGGGATTGAACGCGACCGCAATTCAGATGCTCAGGTTCCGGGCGCAGAAGGACCTCCTGATCGCCGAATTGGAGGAAGCCAAGTCGATTTCCGACGAAGCCCGCCGCCGCGCCGAAGAAGCCAACATCGCAAAATCGCGCTTCCTCGCCACCATGAGCCACGAGTTGCGCACGCCACTGAACGCGATCCTCGGCTTCTCCGAATGCATGACGCAGGAAATAATGGGGCCGATGGAGAACAGGCTCTACAAGGAATATGCCGGCAATATTCACCACTCCGGCAGCCACCTCCTTCATCTCATCAACGAGATCCTCGACCTCTCGCGCATCGAGGCCGGCCGCTACGAACTCAACGAGAGCGCGGTCCGCTTGATCGACGTCGTCGACGATTGCCACCGCCTTTTGAAATTGCGCCTCGAAGGCAAGGCGCTCCGTATCGTCGAGGACTTCGACGAAACCGTGCCGCCGATATGGGCTGACGAACGCGCATTGCGCCAAGTCGTGCTGAACCTCCTGTCGAACGCCTTGAAGTTCACGCCACGCAGCGGCGAGATCATCCTGTCGGTCGGTCGATCGGAGAACGGCGGCCAGTTCGTCTCGGTGCGCGATTCCGGCCCGGGCATTCCGAAGGAGGAGATCCCGAAAGTCATGCAGGCTTTCGGCCAGGGCTCGCTCGCGCACAAAACCGCGGAAGGCGGCACCGGCCTGGGCCTGCCGATCGTCAAGAACCTCGTCGAGATCCACGGTGGCACGTTCGAGTTGACGTCCGAAGTGCGCAAGGGAACGGTCGTGACCGCCTACTTCCCGCGCCAGCGCGTGCTGGAGCCGGCAAAGCCCATCCCCGCCCCCACGTCGCGCGAACGCTCCAAATCACCGCCCCCGAACCAACCCAACACGCCGCCCACCTTCCAATCCGGCCGCCCGTCGCGCCTGAAGCAGGTCGCAGCCGCGCGCCGCCATCCCCACAGCGCCATGAATTGACGATCCGCACACTGATCCTATTTTGCGGCGATCGCCGGCATTTCAGCCCAAGCCCCGCTCGCTATGCTGCGATGGCAGGCCTCCGCCAGCGCGATGTCCCTGATGCCGGCACGAAGGTCCGACATCATCGGCTCGCCATTCCCCAGGTGGCGCAGGAACGCTTCCCAGCCTGCCCGATAGGGATTGACCTGCGACACCGGCTCGTCGAACTCACGCCATTGCGTGCGATAGTCGATGCCCGCATCGGCCGAAACCGAGAACGCCGAGGTGCGCGGCGCTTCCATCGAACTCTGCGTGAAACAGCGATGTAATCCAGCCTGTGCCGAGCCCTTCGAGCCGTCGATCTGGAGCACCACGAGATCGTCGCGCCGCACCCGCGTTGACCATGAACTGAGGATCACGCCGACCGCGCCGTTTTCCATCTGGACCAGCGCATGGCCGGTGTCCTCGACATCGCAAACATAATGCTGCCCCGCCTCGTCGACACGATCGCGCGTGCCGGTCGCAGCTAACGCCGTCACCCGCCGGATAGGCCCCAGCAGCCCTTCCACGACATATCGCCAGTGCGGATACATATCGAAGATCACGCCGCCGCCACCGCTCTTCTGGTAGTTCCAGCTCGGTCGCTGCGCCGGCGCCTCGATCCCATCGAAGATCCACCAGCCGAACTCGAGCTTGAAGCCGATCAGCCTCCCGAAAAAGCCACGCTCGACGAGCCGCGCTATCTTCTGCAGTCCCGGCAAACCCAGCTTGTCCTCGACGGCCCCGTGCTTCACCCCCCGCGCTTCAGCCAGGTGCAGAAGGCGCTGCCCCTCCGCCACCGAGGGTGCGAGTGGCTTTTCCGTATAGATGTGCTTGCCCGCCGACATCGCCTTCTCGAGTACGAAAGGTCGCAGATGCGTCGCCGCCGCATCGCAGAACACTTCGTATGTCGGATCGACGAGCGCCGTATCGAGATCGGTGGTCCAGGCTGCTCCGGACTTCGCGGCGGCAATCTTCAGGCGGCCCTCGTCGCGCGCCACGAGCATCAGTTTCGGGATCACCCGGTCGCCCCCGACGAGCAACCCACCTTCCTCGATGATCGGCACCAGCGAATTGGCCAGATGCTGCGACCAGCCTATGCGCCCCGTGGCACCGTGTATGATGATGCCCAGCGTTCTTGTCGCCATCGCAAGCCTCTCTGCTTACCCTGCGTTCACCCGCGATCTCGTCGCGACACCGAACTTCTGTCACGAAAACGAGCCGGTTAGGGAGGCAGGAAAGGCGCACCCTTGCCCTGGACCGCGTTCTGCACGTAAGTGGCCCCGCCGCGTGGCGTGCGACGAATCACGCGCCATGATCTGGCATCCTGCGGAACTCCGGGATCGATCCTCATGACCCCATTCGCATGGATGCTGCTGGCCGCAGTTCTGATCGGTAACACCGCCGGCCAGCTTCTGCTGAAGGCAGCCTCCAATCATGCCGAGCGCGTCGGCGGCGACGACCACTGGCGTGCGCTGCTCACCCATCCCCTGCTGTGGCTCGGCCTCGTCGTCTATGTAGCCGAGTTCTTCTTGTGGTTGGCGTTCCTGTCGGTCGTACCGTTGTGGCAAGGCGTCATGGTCGCCTGCATCGACATTCTCATGGTGATGATCGGCGGCCGCATCTTCTTCGCCGAACAGATCACGCCCCAGCGCATCGGCGCGATATCGTTGATCGCGGCCGGTGTGCTCATGGTCGGCCTGGGAGGCAACTGATGCGCCTGAAGATCGTGCTGGGCTTTCTGCTCCTGATCGCCATCGACACCTACGTGCAGATCGGCTTCAAGTTCGCCGGCAACAATATCGGCGAGCCCACGTTGGATGCGGCGTGGCTCGCGCGGGTACTGGCGGAACCGCTGCTTCTGACGGTCCTGGCTGGCTATGGCGCCGCCTTCGTCGTCTACATGACGATCCTGAAGTATGCCCCCGTCGGCCCCGCCTACGCTGCTTCGCACATGGAAATCGTGACGGTCACGATCTTCTCCTGGGCCTATCTGGGAGACACCATTACGCTGGTGCAGGCGATCGGCTGCTGCGCGATCGTCGGCGGCGTGCTCATACTGGCGGCGACGGAAGAAGGCCCGTGACGAGAGACCCGCCGCCGCGCATCACAGCACCGGGCTGGGGCGAAGTGCCCCCGACAGCCGGCCTGTTACCGCGCTGGCGCGATCTTTTCTTTCCGTGGCGATCTGACTCACTCGAGTCCGCGATCTGCAAACGCTACTGTTTCTCCGACATCGAAATCGTATCGACCGGCACCGCCGCTCTCCTGATCTCCTTTGTCTATTTGAGAGAAAAGCACCCTGGCCGCAACGTCGTAATCGTGCCTGCCTACACGTGCCCACTGGTCGCCATCGCCGCTCACGCGGCGGGCTTACGGACGTTGGCCTGCGACACGGCACCAGCCTCGCTCGATCTCGACCTCGGCCATCTCGTCCGCCTCGTCTCGCCGGAAACCCTCGCGGTCGTGCCGACACATTACGGCGGCTACCTCACCGATGTGCAGGCCGTGCGCCGCGCGTGCCCTGGCGTTGCCATTGTGGAAGACGCGGCCCAAGCCTTCGGCGCGACATGGCATGGCGACAGCGTGGGAATGGCTGGCGATATCGGCGTATTCAGCTTCGGCGCGGGCAAAGGCCTGACGATCTACGAAGGTGGTGCGATCGTGACACGCGAACGAGAAACGATGGAAGGGTTACGCCGCACCGCCTTCGAGTTGACGTTGCCCGACACCCTCGGCGAATTCGGCCGCGCACTCATGCTCACCGGCTATCATGCCGTCTACGATGCCATGGGACTACGCCTCGTCTACGGCGCACCGAAGCGTCGCGCGCTGGCCCGCGACGACGAGGTTGGAGCCACCGGCGACCTGTTTCCTCTGAACGTCGATGTGACGCGCATCGGCGCATTCCGCAAGCGCACAGGGCGCGCTGCCCTCGATCGCCTCGATGCTCATCTCGTGGCAAGCCGCAACCGATTCGATGCCATTGCCGATCGGCTGGCGTGCATCCCCGGCCTCACCGTCCTCCGCCCGCCGCCGCACGCCCGGCCGAGCGCGACCAGTCTGTTCGTAGCTCTGGCTGAGCACCCCGAACGCGATCTTCTGATCCGCGCGCTCTGGTCCTCCCGCCTCGGTGTCTGCAAGATGTTCTCACGCGCCCTCGCGGACTATCCCGACATGAAGCCGCTGCTCGTCCCGAGCGATACCCCGAACGCACGCGAACTCGCCGCGGGCACAATCACCATCAGCACCTCATCGCTCTTGAGCCCCGCAGCAGAGAACGTCATCGTCGAAACGCTTCGGGAATTCGCTCGCACGGCAGGATGGCAAAGCTGACCAACTCGGAAGACAAGAGACGACAAACGGGCGGTCCGTAGGGCGCCCCTCCGGCCGGATGCAGGGCGGGAGCCCTGCTCGCCTGGCGAAACCCGCACAACCCAAACGATCAGATGCCCCGACCAACCCTTCCATTCCCATCCCCGATCTATTCCGCCCACGGCCTCGATGTCCGCATCCACGCGGGCGTCGCCTCGTTTCCGCGAGATGCATGGAACGAATTGTTCCCCGACGACGCGGAAGGATGGGACTATTACGTCGCCTGCGAAGGCTCTCCTCCACCCGCCTTCACGTTCACCGCCATCGGCGTTTATGCGGGCGAAACTCTTGTCGCCGCCGCGCCGATCTTCCGCCTCACCTACCGCCTGGACACGCCCCTGCAGGGCAAGTGGCGGGCGCTCGGGGACTGGCTCGCCGACACGTTCCCGCGCTACGTGAAACTTCCCCTGATGGGACTTGGCTCGCCGCTCGCCGATCGCTGCCATGTCGGCTTTGCGCCGCATCTCGACAGCCCCGAGCGCAAGACGGCGGCGCGTGTACTCCTGGCGGGCCTCGACGCCCATGCTGCCGCCGAGAACGTCGAGATCCTCGCCCTCAAGGATCTAGCTGACCGCGACGTCGCCGATACCGACGTGGCCCTGCAGGAGGCCCACTTCACGCGCGTCGGCAGCCTTCCCGTAGCCGTGCTGGACCTCACGCGGTTCAGCTCCGAAGACGCCTATCTCGCGAGCCTGTCGTCCGCCACCCGCAAGGACATCCGCCGCAAGCTGAAAGGCGCGGTGGCACTCCGCGTCGAGGAGCGCCGCGATATCGCGGACGTCGAGGCGCAGATCGTAGCGCTCTACGATTCGACGCGTGGCCAGTCCGGCTTCGACTACGGCGACTTCGAAAAGCTGTCGCCGCAATACTTCCGCGACGTGGTCGCAAACCTCGGCGATCGCGTCGTGACGATGCTTTACTGGCTCGGCGACGATCTCATCGGCTTCAACCTGCTCTTCGTCGAAAAGGGCCGCATGATCGATAAGTTCATCGGCATGAAATATCCGGTCGCACGCGATCACAACCTCTATGTGCTGAGCTGGATGACCAACGTCCGCTATTGCCTGAAGCACGGCATTCCACTGATGCAGACCGGCCAGACCGCGTATTCCTCGAAGCTCCGTTTCGGCAGCCGCCTGGACAAGTTATGGCTCGCCTACCGGCACCGCCGTCCGTTCTGGAACTGGATCTTCGCCAGAGGCGGCCGCCTCATGGCCTTCGACAAGATGGACCCCGACCTGCAGGCGCTGGAGAAGAAAAACAAGGCGTAGTGGACCAGCTTCAACGATAGATTGCCTACACATTGCTTACGGCAGATACCCCTTCTCGAGGTCCAGCGCTTGCTTGCCGAGCTGACGCCCCTTGGCATCCATGTGGGTGGCGGTCCATGCGAGCGTCGTGCCCTTCTCCGGCGTCGTGCGGGACCGCAGCGCGATCGACACCTTCTCACCGGCCTTCGCCGCGATCGGTTCCAGTAGCGGGAGATAAAGTTGCTCCCAATGGGTCTTCGGTGCATCCGGCGCCGTCGACATGACGACGCCCCCGGCGAGATCCGCGATCCACCAGATCGCGAAACCATAGATCGTCGCCGGCGACTTCAACGCATAGACCGTCTCGCCTTTCCGGTTGCTCGGAGGCAACGAGGTGAGGTCGATATCATCCCACTGCACTGCCGACCGGCCCCCATCGAGCAGTTCCGGCAGCCCCAGCGTGCGCACGTAGATATTGTGCATGCTCATCGTGCGCGCGGGCGCGAATTCGAGCCCGTAACCGACGTCGTCCCAGGCCACGAGTTCGCGGCGCATCCGATCGGACACCACGGGCGCGACGAATTGACGAACGCGGCTCGGAAGCATTTTCCCGCCCGGCTTCAGGTGCCGCTTCTTGGCGTCCTTCAACGTCGCGACGATATCCTCCTCGAGTGGATAGTTGCCAAGCGTTTCCGACACCACGAGATCGACGCGCGGCGGATTTTCCATCTCGGTCGAGTGGCAGGGGAAAAGGATGCAATTACGCATCTTGTTGAGTTTCAGCAGATCCCGCGCGAGACCGGCGACTTCAGCCGTCTCGTAGAGATAGACCTCTTTTGCTCCGAGCTTCGAGGCCATCATGCCGAGCAGGCCAGTCCCCGCCCCGATGTCGGCGACCACGGTCTCGCCCGGCCGGATAGCAGCCTTCAATGCAATCCAGAAGGCCTCGTTGCGCACCCGGTCGGTGACCAACGTTCGGTGGTACTCGATGCGCATGGGACTACTTGCTCGCTTGTCGACGAATGATGGCGAGGCCACGCCGCCCCACTGCTGACGCCTGATATCCGGCCCCGCTGCCCAAGAAAAGCAGAACGCGGGAAGCTGGTTGCTCCCCGCGCCCCAAAACCGGCTCGCAGCTCTGCCTCAGCGTCTGCCGCCCGCGTTGTAGTGGCTCACGGCCATCGTGACGATCACGGCCAGGACGGTTGTCACGACGATGTCGGGCCGGGTTACGAAGTTCCACCACATGGCATAGGACTTCGCCAGCGTCGTCTTGGCGACCAGCGAATTACCGCTCGCGATGATGATGAACGCGATCGCTGCGCTGAGCGCCAGGATGATAGCGACGTCGGTGAGCCGCTTCAGGAAGGTCGCATTGAGTATGAACATGGGAGTCCTCGGTGGTGCCATGCGAAACCGCTTGGAAAGTGCGGGCACATTGCGGCCCGCGTGCGGTTTCGTCGCGGCCGCTTATCCACTGATTCGGCATGTTTCCTCAACACTTTCGACACCCTGCCACTTGCGCCACCACGCAAAAACGAGGGTGATTCGTCATTTTCTCCTCACGCCCCCGATTGCCATTCGGCCCGAAGGGCGATAATCGACCGCGCATGCATGTGATTACGACAACCTCAGAGCTGGCCGAGGCGTGCGCCCGGCTGGCGAAGCACCCCTTCGTGGCCGTCGACACGGAGTTCCTGCGTGAGGAGACATATTGGCCGAACCTCTGCCTGGTCCAGATGGCCGGGCCTGACGAGGCGTTGATTGTCGACCCGCTCGCCAAGGGCATCGATCTCGCGCCGCTCTATGGGCTGATGGCCGACAAGTCGACGCTAAAGGTGTTCCACGCCGGCCGCCAGGACATCGAGATATTCCATGTCCAGGCAGGTCTCGTACCCGAGCCCATCTTCGACACGCAGGTCGCCGCGATGGTCTGCGGCCACGGCGAGTCCGTGAGCTACGGCAACCTCGTCAAACGCATCGTCAACGTCGACGTCGACAAGTCCTCGCGGTTCACCGACTGGAGCCGCCGCCCTCTCTCGGCGACCCAGCTGGAGTACGCGCTGGCCGACGTCACCCATCTCCGCGTTGTCTATGCGAGCCTCGCGGCTGAACTGGAGAAGACCGGACGTCTGTCTTGGCTGGGCGAGGAGATGTCCGTGCTGACCGATCCGGGAACCTATCGGCTGGCCCCGGAGGACGCGTGGCGGCGCCTCAAGACTCGCGTCAAGAACCGCAAGGCGATGGCCGCCCTCGTCGAGCTGGCAGCCTGGCGCGAGGAAGAGGCCCAGGCCCAGAACGTGCCGCGCCCCCGCGTGCTGCGCGACGAGGCGCTCTACGATATCGCCAACCGGATGCCGACCGAAACGAAGCAGCTCGACGAGCTCCGCACGCTCTCTAACGGGTTCTCCCGCTCCGCCCGTGCCAAAGACATCGTCGAAGCCGTGAAACGCGGCCTCGCCCGCGATCCGAAGACCGTTCCCGCCCAGCCCTCGGGCAACGCCGTAACCGCGGAAGCCGGCGCACTCGTCGACCTGCTCCGCGTGTTGCTGAAAGCCGCTGCTGCAAAGCACCGCGTCGCGCCCAAGATGATCTCCGATACCGGCGACCTCGAGCGCATCGCGATGGAGAGCGAGCCCGACGTCGCCGCCCTCAAGGGCTGGCGCCTGGAGATGTTCGGCAACGACGCCTTGCGCCTGAAGCGCGGTGAGATCGCGTTGACGGTGGCCAACGGAGAGGTGGCGGCTACGCCTCTAACTCCACCGACCCGAGACTGATTATACGAACGACCGGGAACACCTTCACGTTCGTCCGCAAGATACACAGCAATCCCGCGCCAAAGACGGGTTCTGAGGAAACGGCATGACGGCAGTGCTCTTCACGATCGGCGGCCTGACAGCCGCAGTTCTGATTTCCGCGCTCCTGATGACGCTGATCTATCCCAGTCTGCGCATCTGGCCGCCGCCAGCAGCACGCACATGGCAGAGCTATCTGTTCTGGCCGGCGTTCCGTGGCCTCAACGTGCTCTGCTTCGCCACTGCGATCTCGGACTATACCGCCGGTTTCCTCGGCCTCCCCGTCGCCATTCGCGCGGCTGCACTTGCCCTCCTTGTCGCATCGCTTCTCGCTTTCATTTATGCGTTCCGGGTACTCGGCCGCGACAACAGCTATTGCGCCCAGGACGGCCTCGTCGCCCGCGGCATCTATCGCTGGAGCCGCAATCCACAGAACGCCATGCTGATGCTCGTCTACGGCAGCCTCGCCGTCGCAGCCGACAGTGGCCCGGCCTACTTGCTCTGCGCCGCCATGATGACCTCCTACGCCCTGATGGTCCTGGCCGAAGAACCCTGGCTGCGCGAAGTCTATGGCGCGAGCTACCGCAGCTATTGCCGCAGCGTTCCCCGCTTCTTCAACTGGCGCAGGGCAGCCCTGACCATCCGTGCCCGGCTGCAGAGGCTGACGCGCGCAACGCTCTGCCTCCCCCCCGTGGCACACCTCGCCGACCACGAATTGTTGGTCTGCGCCAGCGCTTGCATCTGAGCCGCGGTTACGCGCTCGCCCACTCCGTGGCGAGTACTCCGAGCGCACCCTTTTCCCTCCCACTGAAAGACGCGGAGAGGGAACCAGCGCGGCGCTCGATGCACTCTCCTGACCGATACTCGACCGGATCTAAGGCCACCCGCCCAGCCAGGGGCGCGCCACCATCCTCTTAGTGCTGCCCCCACTCGACCGGTCCATTGCCTGCGGTTGCAAACTCCGCATAAACTACTCACCACCACTGCGATGCACGGCGCCCCAGGAGCCCATGATGACCGACAGCCGCAAATTCGATCTGGAACTTCCCTCCATCATCATCGATCCGGCCGTGCAGGCGGCGCTGGCAGAGGACCTGGGGCTCGCCGGCGACGTCACCACCAATTCCGTCATCGGCCCGGACGTGAGGGCGGTCGGCCTGTTCGCCACCCGTAAGCCCGGCGTCGTCTCCGGCCTGAAGGTCGCCGAAGCAGCTTTCCGCGCGCTCGATCCGAACGTCATATTTGAGATCGTCCACCCCGACGGCACCAACGCACCGGGCAAGTCGCCGCTCGCCCGCGTCAAGGGCAACGCCCGCGCGCTGCTTTCGGCAGAGCGCGTCGCCCTCAACTTCGTCGGCCGCATGAGCGGCATCGCCACGTTGACGCGCCAGTTCGTCGACGCCGTCGCGGGCACCAAGGCGCAGATCATCGATACCCGCAAGACCACGCCGAACCTGCGCGCCTTCGAGAAGTACGCCGTGCGCTGTGGTGGCGGCTTGAACCACCGCGTCGGGCTGTTCGACGCCGTGCTCATCAAGGACAATCACATCGTCGTCGCCGGCGGTATCGGACCGGCCATCACCGCGGTGAAAACCCGGGTCGGCCATCTCGTGAAGGTCGAGGTCGAGGTCGATACCCTCGAACAGTTGAAGGAAGCGCTGAACTACAAGATCGACGCCGTACTGCTCGACAACATGACTCCCGACCAGATGCGCGAAGCCGTGAAGATGTGCGCGGGCCGCGTGCTCACGGAAGCATCGGGTGGCGTCAAGCTGGAGAGCGCTCGCGCCATCGCGGACGCAGGCGTCGACCTCATTTCTTCGGGCTCGCTTACCCATTCCGCCGCCGTCCTCGACATCGGACTCGACTTCGAGATGGGCAACTGAGGGACCAGGGCGCCCCAAAAGTTGCAACAACAACGGCTATATCCTCGACCGCAGCGAGGCGCCAGCCGAGCAAGCGTGGCGAACAACCACGAGGAGCGCCGAAGGCTTAAACTTCGCATATGGCGACACGAAGTTCATACAGTCCGCGGTCCGCGCTTGTTTTCGCCGCAGTTTGCGCAGAAATTCCCAACGCATAGCTCGTAAGGACAACAAGAGCCGCACCATGGCCGTGAAGTACATCGTTATCTGGGGGCTGACAGCGATTGCGGCCTCGATTTTGGCGGGCATCGTCGCAGGTGTGAAGAATCGCCATGTCTCGTTTTGGATGGGCTGGAGTTTCATCCTCCCGCCCATGCTCATCGCGTTGTTCCTCATTCCTGCGCTGAAGCAACCCCGCCTCGCTCGCCCCTCGGACGACGATGACGATTCGGCCTGAGCAGTCGCGGGAGGGCGAGAGCCCGCGTCGATGGACCTTCACGAGAACAGATTGGCGACCACTAGCCCGACGCACGACAACGCGCCCGCTACAGGCACCCACATCGGCACCACGAGCCCGCCAGTGTGTTTGTCGCCCCGCAGCTTCATCGCCACCAGCGCGAGATTGACGAGCGCGAACACGACCAGCATCGCTTGCGTCGTCAGATCCGCCAGCGCTTCGAGCGGTAGCGCCACCGCCGCGATCGTCGTCAGCACCGCCGCCGCCGCCGTCGCATTCAGCGGCGTATGCGTCGCCGGATGAACGGCCGCGAACGCCACCGGCAACGTGCCCTGCTTCGCCATGCCGTAGATCACGCGTGACGCCATCACGGTCTGCACGATCACTCCGTTCACGGTGGCCAGGATCGCGATCAGACTGATGAGCGTCGGCGACGCGCCGGTAACCCGCTGGAACACGAGGCTCAACGGCGCGCTGGCAGCCGCGAGCTCCGCGCGTGTCACTGCATGGCTCGCCACCCATACGACGAGTATGTAGAGCACGGTCGCCGTCACCAGCGTGATCGCGATCGCGATCGGCAGCGTGCGCGTGGGTTCCTCGACCTCCTCCGCGACGTTGACCATCGCCTCGAAGCCGATGAACGCGAAGAACGCCAGCATCGTCGCGCTCAAGATCCCTGGCCACGCGCCAGCCGATCCGAGCCCGATGAAGGCTTCCGGCGCACGCGTGACTATCCCCGGATCCTGCCACAACCCCACGACGATAATGACCAGGAGGCCGCAGATCTCGACCACCGTCATGATCGCGGCGACCCAGACCGCCTCCGAAATTCCCCATGCCGCAACCAGCGCCGTGAGCAGGATCACCGTCACTGCCAGAACGACGCCGGGTAGTTTCACGAACTGCCCGATGTAACCGGCAGCCCCGTGCGCGATGGCGGCCGACGAGATCAACGCCGCCGCTATCACCATCAGCCCCGCGACGCATCCGAGCCGCCGCGAGGAAAAGCCCGTCTCGACGTAGATCGCCTCGCCTGCACTCACCGGCAGCCGCGTCGCGAATTCGGCGAAGCTCGCAGCCGACAGCCCCATGATCACGGCCGCCAGCAGGAACGCAACGGGCGCATGCTGCCCCGCACGAGCACCGGCCGCCCCGATCAGGACGTAGATGCCCGCCCCGACCGTGACGCCGAGCCCGTAGAGCACCAGCATCGGCAGCGACAGATTGCGCGCCAGAGCCGGTGTCGACGCCGTGCTGCCCCCCGATGCAGAAGCCTGTGGACCGGTCTTGCTCATTGGTTCACGCTATCCCTCGTCGCGTCTGCTCGACGTCTGCTGTCCGCCAGCCGGTAGCCGTCTTCTCGAGCGGTATTGAATAGAGTGTCACACCAACGTGCACTGCCATTGATTAGTCCCTGCGGAGAACAGCCTCGTGACGAACGGCGCCGGTACAAAGACACGACCGATAACGTGCAAAGCGATCCGGCTGCACCGCAACGGCGGCCCCGAGGTACTCGTTTGGGAAGACCATACGTTGCTTCCTCCCACATCGGGACAGGTCCGTATCCGTCACAAGGCCATCGCGCTGAACTTCTCGGACATAAATGTCCGCCGCGGTGGTTTCTATATCACCGACGAGAAGACCTTTCCCTTGATCCTGGGCAACGAGGGCGCCGGCGTCGTCGAAGCGATCGGACCGGATGTCGAAGGCATCGCGATCGGCCAGCGCGTAGCCTACGTCGGCTCCGGCGGCCCGTTCTACGAGAACACCGGCTCGTACGCCCAGGCGCGGAACCTGCCGGCTTCCTGCTTG
>LNFM01009603.1_pt1 | contig 14001 bp, 12 predicted proteins | sample 596031 | NCBI WGS metagenome assembly LNFM01 (sample SAMN04254537, study PRJNA301005) | activated carbon metagenome | isolation source: dual media filters at the Ann Arbor, Michigan drinking water treatment plant | place: USA: Ann Arbor
TCGGTGTCGCCGGCCTCTCCAAGGGCTCCGACACGCTGAAGCTCGCGGGCGAGAAGGGCTACCTGCCGATGAGCCTCAACCTCAACCCGGCCTATGTCAGCAGCCACTGGGAGTCGGTCGAGACTGGCGCCGCCAAGTCGGGCCGCACGCCTGACCGCGGCCAGTGGCGCATGGTGCGCGAGGTCTTCGTCGCAGACACCGACGAGGAGGCGATGAAGCTCTCCGTCGGCTCGCACATGGGCCGCATGATGCGGGAGTATTTCCTGCCCCTGCTCGCCCAGTTCGGCTTCTTCGAATACCTGAAGCACGACCAGAGCGTGGCCGATTCCGACGTGACGCCGGAATATTGCGCCAGGCACAACTGGATCGTCGGCTCGCCAAGGACCGTCATCGAGAAGATCGAGAAGATCTACGACGAGGTCGGCGGCTTCGGCCAGCTCCTGGTGTTCGGCTTCGACTATGTCGAGAACCCCAAGGCGTGGCGGCACTCGCTCGAATTGCTGTCGAAGGAGGTGATGCCCAAGGTGCAACACCTAAAGCCCAAGACCGCGCGGCTGGCGGCCGAGTAGGCCTTCAGACCGGTGCGGGCGTCACCGTGGCGGCGACGTTCTGCTCGAGATGCGCCACCAGCCCTTCGTCGAGCTTGAGGCGCGCGGCCAGCAGGGCGAGGTAGGCGCGCTCGGCGGCGTTGTCGACATGGACAGCGAGCAGCGAGGCGGCGTAAATCTCGGCCGCCATCTCCGGCGAGGTGGCGGCGCCCGCCACCGCATCGACGTCGAGCTTGGCGCGCAGTTCGTCCATGACGAATGCCTTGTCGTCGGCGCTGAGGTTGAGCTTGTCCATCTCGGCGAAGACGCGCGCCTGCTCCTGCGCATCGACATGGCCGTCGGCCTTGGCGGCGGCGATCATGGCGCGCAGCAGGGCGCGGGCGAGGTTCTGCTGATCGGTCTCGCCGGCCGGGTTGAAGGGCGTGCCGCTGGGCGGCGGCAACATCGGAACGGGAGGCATGGACACCGGTGCGCCGGTGGGCGCCGCGGCCTTGCCGCCTTGCCAGTCGCGATAGGCCTTGTAGGCGAGCGCGCCGACGGCGGCCATGCCGCCCAGTTTCAACGCCTCGCCACCGATCTTGCGGCCGGTCTTGCTGCCAAGCAGGAGCGCCGCCAGGCCGCCGGCAAGAACGCCGCCGCCGGCTCCCCGCAGGAAGTCGCCGCCTTTGCCTTGTCCATCCCCTTGACCGCCGACGAACTGATCCAACAACCGCTTCGCATCAAGCATGACGCCTCGCCTTCCTTTCGTGTTTCACGACGTGGGGCGACTTGGTTATCGATTGTGGCGAAAGCGTGTAGTCCGATCCTAGGCGGTGCGTTTCGACAGCAGCGCCGCCGCGGCGAAGCCCATCGCGGCGACCAGCATGATGCCGGCCAGCCCCCACAGCACGACGGTGTAGCCACCGAAGGCCCCCCAGGCGAGCGATGCCACAATGGGGCCGACCGCGCGCATGACGTTGGTCGGCATGGTGAGCGCACCGGACACGACGCCGTAGCCCTCGGGGCCGATGAATTCCGGCACCGCCATGCCGCGCAGGATGGTGATCAGCCCGTTGGCGACGCCGTAGATGATGGCGAACAGGATCAGGCCGTAGACGTCGCTCACGCCCAGCGCCAGCATCGTCATGGCGATGGGAAAGGCGAAGTAGATCCCGGCGCCGAGCTGGATGGTGGTGATGTGCTTTTGCCCGACCATCAGCAGCACCCGGCCCACGACCTGCATCGGGCCGATCAGCGCGACGATGGCCATCACCACCGCAATCGGCACGCCGCGATCGGCAAGCAGCGGGATCAGGTGGAAGCTCATGGCGGAGAAGGCAAGACCGTAGCCGGCGAAGGCCACGACGAGGCCCCAGAAGGCCGGCACGCGGACCGCCGCGGCCAGCGGGCTCTTCCTCCTGGTGCCTTCGACGGGCAGCTTCGGTGCGGCGATAGCGATCGCCTCGTCCTTCGGCCCCGGCACGAACAGCCAATGCATGAGCGCGACGCCGAGGATGATCGCGGCGATCACATCGAGCGTCGGGCGCCAGCCGATGCGCTCGATCAGCAGTTGGGCGAACGGAATGCCGAAGGTGCTGGCGAGGCCGCCGAGGAAGGTCATGAGCAGAATCGCCTTCTGGTAACGCGGCCCGTAGACCCGCGTGATGACCGCGAAGGCAGGCTCGTAGAGGATCACCGCCTGGCAGACGCCGAGGCCGATCCACAGGGCATAGAACACCTGAAGCGAGTCGACGCGCGACCAGACCATCAGCAGGCCGGCGGCGAGCAGCGAACCGCCCGTCATCAGGATCCGGCCGTGGCCGCGATCGATCCAGGCACCGACCGGGATCGAGCAGAGACCGGCCACCAGCAAGCCGGCCGACAGGGCGCCGAACATGCCGCTGCGCGACCAGCCGAGTTCCTGCGTCATCGGCACGACGAACAGCGGAAAGGTGTAGTAAACGAGGCCCCAGGAAATCAGCTGGCCCAGCGAGAGCATCCAGAGAATGGTCGCCGGGCGCTTTCGCCACGGTCCGCCTGCCCTGCCCTTCGCCATAATGGGTCGCCCTTTTCACACTCTTGCAACATGCAGCGTACCGCCCCGCCCGCGCAGAGGACAGACGGATGAGCGAGACCAAGCGTATCAATCTCGCCTTGCAGGGCGGCGGCTCCCATGGCGCCTTCACGTGGGGCGTGATCGACGCGCTGATCGAGGATGGAAGGCTGGAATTCGAGGCAGTGAGCGGCACCAGCGCCGGCGCCATGAACGCAGCCATGCTGCTGCAGGGCTGGGCGAACGGCGGCCCCGAGGGCGCGCGGGCGGCGTTGCGCGCGTTCTGGACAGAGCTCGGCTCGATGTCGGTCGCCAGCCCGATCCAGCGCACGCCGCTCGACCGCCTGCAGGGCAACTGGAACCTCGACGATTCGCCCTCGGCCCTGTGGGCCGACCTGATCCAGCGCACGCTTTCGCCGTGGCAGCGCAATCCTCTCAAGTTCGATCCGCTGCGCGAGCTGCTGCGCCGGCACTTCGACGAAAAATCCGTGCGCGCCTGCCATCAGGTCAAGGCCTTCATCGCCGCCACCAACGTGGCGACTGGCAAGGTGCGGATTTTTACGCGCGACGAGCTGTCGATCGACGCTTTGCTGGCCTCCGCCTGCCTGCCCAACGTCCACGACGCCGTGGTGATCGAGGGCGAGGCCTATTGGGACGGCGGCTTCCGCGGCAATCCGCCGATCTGGCCCTTCATCTACAACAGCGAGAGCGCCGACGTGGTGATCGTCGAGGTCGATCCGCCGAGCCGCGCGGGCATTCCCCGTTCCAACGCCGAGATCGCCGACCGGTTGAACGAGATCACCTTCGGCGGCGCACTCATGGCCGAGATGCGCGCCATCGCCTTCGTGCAGGAGCTGATCGACAAGGGCGCCATCGCCGGCGAGTTCGGCAATCGCCTGAGGAAGCTGCTCATCCATTCCATTGCCGATCCGGCGACGCTCTCGCCGCTGGGCGCGGTCAGCAAGTTCAACGTCGAGCGGGAGTTCCTGGAATTCCTCTTCACGGCCGGACGGCTGGCCGCAACCCGGTGGCTGGCGGTGACGTTCGACAAGATCGGAGTCGAGAACAGCATCGACATACGCGCGCGTTTCCTGTGAGATCGCCGTCACGCCAGCGAAGGAGAAGACCATGACGCGGCGACGCTCGAAGCTGACGGCTCTCGCTCTATCCGCGCTCCTCCTTTCCGGACCGGCACTCGCCTGCACACGCACGCTCTACGTCGGCACCGACAATACCGTGCTCACCGGCCGCAACATGGACTGGAAGGAGGACATGATCTCCAACCTATGGGTTCTTCCCGCCGGCATGAAGCGCAGCGGTGCCGCGGGGCCGAAGTCGGCAGAGTGGACGTCGAAATTCGGGAGCGTAATCGTGTCGGGCTACGAGGCAGGCAGCACCGACGGCATGAACGAGAAGGGCGTCGTCGCCAATCTGCTCTATCTCGCCGAGTCCGAGTATCCGGCGCCCATTCCCGGCCGGCCCGACCTCTCGCTTTCGAACTGGGTTCAGTATGTTCTCGACAACTTCGCCAGCGTGGCGGAGGCCGTCGCCACGCTTCGCTCGGATCCGTTCAACGTCCACGCGCCGGCGCTGCCGAACGGCGCACCATCGACGTTGCATCTGTCGATCTCCGATGCTTCCGGTGACTCCGCCATCTTCGAGTATGTGAAAGGCAAGCTGGTCGTTCATCACGGCAGGCAATACACCGTGATGACGAACTCGCCGATCTACAGCGAACAGCTCGCGCTCAATGATTACTGGAAGGCAATCGGCGGCTTGACGTTCCTGCCCGGCACCAACCGGGCAGCCGACCGTTTCGCGCGCGCCTCGTTCCTGCTGGGTGCGATCCCGACGAAGGCCGACCCGAACTACATCAAGAGCGTTCCGCAACAATCCTTTGCCTATCAGGCGGTGGCGAGCGTCATGAGCGTACAGCGCGCGGTCAGCGTGCCGCTCGGCATCACGACGCCGGACCAGCCCAACATTTCGTCCACCATCTGGCGTACCGTCTCGGATCACAAGAACCTGGTCTACTACTTCGACTCCGCCACCCGCCCCAACACCTTCTGGGTGTCGTTCGACAAGCTCGACCTCAAGCCGGGCGCCCCGGTGAAGAAACTCACCATCCAGAACGGCGAGGTCTTCTCGGGCGAGACCGCCGGCCAGTTCAAGCCGGCCGAGCTCTTCAAGTTCCTGCCGGCCACGCCGCAGTAGGCCCATGCGGATCGGTATCGACCTCGGCGGCACCAAGATCGAAGGCGTCGTGCTCGCCACCGATGGCGCCGAGCGGGCCCGGCTGCGCGTGCCGACGCCGCAGGAGGGCTATGTGGCCACGGTCGATGCGGTTGCGCATGTCGTTCGCGATCTCGAGGCGCGGGTCGGAGCGCGCTGCCGGGTCGGCATCGGCCATCCCGGCGCACTGTCGCCCGCGACCGGCCTGATAAAGAACGCCAACTCGACCCACCTGAACGGCCATCCGCTCGACGCCGATCTCAAGCGCGCACTGGGACATGACGAAGTACGTCTCTCCAACGACGCCAACTGTCTCGCCGTGTCGGAGGCCTCCGATGGCGCCGCGGCCGGCTGCAAGATCGTGTTCGGCGCCATCCTGGGCACCGGCGTGGGCGGCGGTGTCGTGATCGACGGCAAGCCGCTGACCGGCGCGCAGGCGATCGCCGGCGAATGGGGACACAATGCGCTGCCCCTGCCCCGCGACGACGAACGTCCCGGCCCGCGCTGCTATTGCGGTGCGATCGGCTGCATCGAAACCTGGCTGAGCGGCCCCGCGCTGCAACGCCAGTTCACCGCGCGCACCGGCCGTGCGCTGCGCGCCACCGAGATCGCCGCGGCGGCGTTGGCAGGCGATGTCGATGCAACCGCCGAGATGGAACTCTATTGCGACCGGCTTGCACGATCGCTCGCGGTCGTCATCAACATCATCGACCCCGATGCCATCGTGCTGGGTGGCGGCCTGTCGCGCATCGCGCAGCTCTACACGCGCGTGCCGGAGCGCTGGAGGGATTACGTGTTCTCCGAGCGCGACAGCATCGCCACCCGATTGATGCCACCGAAGTACGGCGATTCGAGCGGTGTCCGCGGCGCCGCGTGGCTTTGGCCGGAGAGTTAAGCCACCTCCCGGCCAAAGCCAGGGGAATCATGCTCTTCCGGACCGCGCGCGTCCTCGCGCGCTCCTGTTCACCAGACCGCCATATTTTACACCAGGATGGGCGAGCCAGAGGCGCGCGGTCCGGAAGACTTGATGCTCCATGTGGTCTTGGTGGAGACCTAATTGCAGACGGGCTTGGGCAGCGCTTCCAGGCGGGTGATGCGGTATTCGATGCCACGGTCGGTCTCTTCATGGGTGCCGAAGAGTTCAATGCCATTGTCGAGTGTAAGACTGGCCATCTCGAAGGCGGGCTCACCCTGTCCCTTGGTTGCGGCATCGAAGAAGCCGGCGCGGTAGTAGATCCGCGTGCGGCCGTCGACCAGGGCCTCGGCGCCCTCCGGGATCTTCACCTCGGCCAGGCGCTTCGGCACCTTGCCGATCAGGATGTTCACCGACTGCGGTGGCTTCACCTTGTCGCCGAAGAAGAACAACGCATCGAACCCGGTCTCACCCGTCTTGGCCTGGCGGATCGTGGCCCGCGCAATGGCGACGGGAAACAGCGTACCGGCCGGCAGGGCCGCGGTCTGCCCCTCGGGGTCGGTGAACCTTGCCTGCCCGTTGCCATCGTCGCCGATCAACGCCTCTCCCTTGACCAGCGCCGTCTGCTTGCCGTTCGCGGTCGTGCGGTGTTCGAAGACGAGCTTCCTGCTGTCACGGCTCTCCGTCATTTGCGACTGCTGCTCGGACACGGTCGAGCCTCGCGCACCGGCCGTCTCCAGCCTCAGGCGCTGATGGACGATGTAGCCGTCGCACGTGAGCTTCAGTTCGAAGGCGTAGGTCCCGGGCGCGTCGCCGCTCGGCTTGCCCTTGTCCAGGGTGGTGACCGAGTAGACGGCGCGATGAGGCGCGAAGTCCTGCGCCGAGGCGGGACCTGCCACGACGGCGAGCAGGATTGCGGGCACGACCAGACGAAGATTCAACATTTCGGCCTCGGCAGCGCTTGGAGTTGAACGAGACGAGCATCGACTGCGAAGTCACCATAGTCGAGCAGCATCGACCGGGCGATCCCGTTGCCCAGCAGGTCGAGGGCGAGCTCGTACTCGGGATTGGTACCCTGATCGCCGGTGGCGAAGAAAGCGAGGCGGACACCCCACGCCGGCTGGTTGCGCAGGAGTGCAACGTCGCCGCGGACGGCAGGCGCTGCGGTGCCGCGGGGCGGACGGCCGATCACGGCATTGACCTGGAAGGCGCCGTCCAGTCGGGCGCCGTCGAACACGCTGTAGGACGCCGATTTGTCGCCGTCTCGGGCGTGCCGGATGATCAACGCGAGGTGAGTGGTCGGGAACAGGGTGCCGGCCGGCAGCTCGAAGCTGCGCGCCTCCGGCAAGGTGAAGGTGGCGTTGCCCTTGCCGCCCGTGGCCACGAGATCGGCATGGCCGCGCAGTTCCTCCTCGATCTCGTCGTCCTGGATGTTGCGGACGCTGAAGCGCAGCCCCAGCCCATCCTTGGTCTCATAGCTGGTAAAGCTCGAATCGGTGCTGAACTCCTCGCTGTCGTTGCGCAGGAACTTGAGCTTGATGCGCTGCTTGACCTCCCAGGCATCGCAGGAATCGACGGTCTCCAGCACCATCCGGCCGCTCACCTCGACGATGCCGCTGTTGGGGCGGGCGACCGACAGCTTCATGTCGTAGGTGGCGCGATGAGGCACCAGCACGCTGTCCTGCTGCTGGGCGTCCGCGACGCTTATCCACAGGGCCAGCAACAGCATGGCGCCGACGGCGGTAAGAAGGACCGCTGTTTGGACGCGAGGACGGCGAAAGCTATACGTGGTCAACGGACAATGGGCTGAGGGCTAGGCCTTGTAGCCGGGCGGCCGAGCGTAATATCCATGCGCCCGGAATACCAGAATGATCGCCTGCGGCAGGGCTGCACAGGGAGGATATCGACCATGACCAATCGCAAACCCAGGGTGCTGGCGACCCGGCACTTCCCGCCGGACGTCGAAACCCGCCTGACGGCCAACTTCGACGCCGTCCTCAACCCCGAGGACCGGCTTTATGACGGTCCGGCGCTGGTCAAGGCGGCGGCCGGCTGCGACGGCATCATGTGCGCCGCGGGCGATGCCCTCAATGGCGAGACAATCGCCGCCCTGCCCGCCTCGGTTCGCATCATCTCGACCTTCTCGGTGGGCTACGAGCATGTCGACGTGGCGGCCGCGGCCAAGCGCAACATTGCCGTCAGCAACACGCCGGATGTCCTGACCGACGCCACAGCCGACATCACGCTGCTCTGCCTGCTGGGGGCGGCCCGGCGTGCCCACGAGGGCACGACCATGCTGCGGACCCACAACTGGGTCGGCTGGAACCCCAACCAGCTCACCGGCGTGCACGTCACCGGCAAGAGACTGGGTATCCTCGGCATGGGACGCATCGGCCAGGCCGTTGCCGACCGGGCGCGGGCCTTCCGCATGCAGATCCACTACAGCAACCGCAGCCGCCTGCCCTCAGACCTCGAAAAGGGGGCGACTTTTCACGCCAACGCCGACGATATGCTGCCCTACTGCGACTTCCTGTCGATCAACGCCCCGATGACACCGGCCACCCGCAAATGGGTCAATGCCGAGCGCATCGGCAAGCTGCCCCAGGGCGCGGTCGTCGTGAACACGGCGCGCGGCGGCGTGGTCGACGACGATGCGCTGATCGCGGCGCTGAAGAGCGGCCGGATCGCCTCTGCTGGCCTCGACGTGTTCGACGGCGAACCGAAGATCCACCAGGGTTACTACGATCTGGAGAACGCGTTCCTGCTGCCGCACATGGGCTCGGCCACGGTCGAGACCCGCAATGCGATGGGCTTCAAGGCGCTCGACAACCTTGAAGCCTTCCTGATCAAGGGGAAGTCGCCGCCTGACCTCGTGAAGGCTTCTTAGCCGAGCGCGCGACCTTGGCCTTCCTGGCCTTGGGAGCAGCAGGGCCCGTCGCGGCAGGTTGGACCGGCGTTGCCTCGGCGACAGCCGTCACCGGCTCGGATGGTGCGGGTGCCGGCGCCGGGTTGGTCCTGTAGGCCGCCGCATCCCAGCTCACGGCCGGTGCGTCGGGCGCCGCGCGCAACGGCGGCAAGTATGTCGTGCCATCCTCGGAGATCTGCCGCTGCGGCTCGGTGTAGTCGACGGCGTAGGGATCCTTGGCGCCCTCTTCCCGCGCCTTGCAGACGTCGCGGCCACGGAAGACGCGCCACAAGGCGCAGTCCTTCTTGGACACCATCGAGGCGAGATGATCGGTCCCGGTCTTGTCGGTCGCCGCGAGCATGGCGCCATCGCTGCCATAGCTCACAGCCGACACGGCCAGTGGCGCGCCGCAGGCGCCGGTCAGGAGGGCGAGGCCCACGACCAATGGCAAGAACGAAAGGGGGAGCCGAAATGAGCTCATAATCTTCTTTATGAAAAGACTATAACCTCTTGAATGTATTTTATTTTATTTATTCAGTCAATCTGCATCACCCCTACCACCCCTAGTCCTTCCTGGGGGGCGGCAGGCGCAAGCCGATGTGCAGCTCGCGCAGCTTTTCGGGCGGCAGTTCGGCCGGCGCATCCATCATCAGGTCGACGGCCTGCTGGTTCATCGGGAAGCAGATGACCTCGCGGATGTTGGGCTCGTCCGCCAGCAGCATGACGATACGGTCGACGCCGGGTGCGGCACCACCGTGCGGCGGGGCGCCGAACTTGAAGGCGTTCAGCATACCGCCGAAGCGCGCCTCGACCTCTTCCTTGCTGTAACCGGCAATCCCGAAGGCCTTGTACATGATCTCGGGTTTGTGGTTCCGGATCGCGCCGGAGCAGAGCTCGATGCCGTTGCAGACGATGTCGTACTGCCAGGCATTGATGGTGAGCGGATCCTGTGTCTCCAGCGCATCGAGCCCGCCCTGTGGCATCGAGAACGGGTTGTGGCTGAAATCGATCTTCTTGGCTTTCTCGTCGTATTCAAACATCGGGAAGTCGACGATCCAGCAGAAGCGGAATTCGTCTTCCGCGATGACTCCCAGTTCCTGCGCGACCTTGGTCCGCGCCTGGCCGGCGAATTTCCACGCCTGCTCTGCCTTGTCGGCGACGAAGAACACGGCATCGCCGTCCTCGGCCCCGGTCAGCGCCTTCAGCCTGTCGAGACGCTCGCCGGCGACGAACTTTGCGATCGGGCCCTTGCCCGCGCCGCCTTCGAGACCGATGTAGCCCAGGCCGGGCTTGCCCTCGCCCTGGGCCCAGGAATTGAGCTTGTCGAAGAAGCTGCGCGGCTGGCTCGCCGCCCCCGGCGCGCGGAGCGCGCGAACGACACCACCGGACGCCACGATGCCGGCGAAGACCTTGAAGTCGGATCCGGCAAACACCTCGGCCGCATCGACGATGCGCAGCGGATTGCGCAGGTCGGGCTTGTCGGTACCGTAGGTCAGCAGCGCCTCGGCATAGGGAATGCGCGGGAACGGGAACGGCGTCACCTTGCGCGGCGTCTCGCGGCCGAAGCCCGCGAACTCCTCGAACACGCCGCCCAGCACTGGCTCGATGGCGGCGAAGACATCTTCCTGCGTGACGAAGCTCATCTCGAAATCGAGCTGGTAGAACTCGCCCGGCGCGCGGTCGGCACGGGCATCCTCGTCGCGGAAGCAGGGCGCGATCTGGAAGTAACGGTCGAAGCCCGACACCATGAGGAGCTGCTTGAACATCTGCGGCGCCTGCGGCAGCGCGTAGAACTTGCCGGGATGGAGCCGGCTCGGCACGACGTAGGAGCGCGCACCTTCCGGGCTGTCGGCGGTCAGGATCGGCGTCTGGAACTCGATGAAGTCCTGCTCGATCATCCGGCGCCTGAGAGAGGAGATGACCTGGCTGCGCAGCACGATGTTCTTGTGCAGCTTGTCCTTGCGCAGGTCGAGAAAGCGGTATTTTAGCCGCAGCTCCTCCGGCGTGGTGTCGTTCTCGATGTGGACCGGGATCGGCAAGGGCTCTGCCATCGACTGCACGACCATGTCGGCGGCGTCGAGTTCGACCTGGCCGGTGGCCAGGCGCGGATTGACCGTGGCCGCGTCGCGGGCGACCACCTTGCCGCTGACCGTGATCACGCTCTCGCTGCGCACCGCCTCGGCGGTCTTGAAGACCGGGCTGCTCGCGTCCACCACCACCTGGGTCACGCCATAGTGATCGCGCAGGTCGATGAACAGCAGATTGCCGTGGTCGCGCTTGCGCTGGACCCAGCCCGACAGGCGGGCTTCCTGGCCGACATTCTGCGGCCGCAGCGCGCCGCACGTATGGGTTCGGTAGACTGAAGACATTACATATTTTCCGGGTTTTATCGGCCCGGCAAAAGGCACGGATTGTCGGGCCAAGTCAAGGGAACCGCCGGTTCCCCGGGGGTTGTCTTTGCCCGTGGCGGCCCCGCCCGCTATAGATCGTCCCCAATGAAGCTCATCACCACGACCGACGAACTCGCCGCCTTCTGCAAGCCCTTGGCCGAGGCCGAATTCATCGCCGTCGATACCGAATTCATGCGCGAGCGCACCTACTGGCCAAAACTCTGCCTGGCGCAGGTGGCCGGCCCCGAGGATGCGGCCGCGATCGACGCGCTGGCCGAGGGCATCGATCTCGCTCCGCTCGACGAATTGATGGCCAACACCAAGGTGCTGAAGGTCTTTCACGCCGCCCGCCAGGATCTCGAAATCTTCTATCTGCGCATGACGCAGGTGCCGCAGCCCCTGTTCGACACCCAGGTGGCGGCCATGGTGTGCGGCCACGGCGAGGCCGCCTCCTACGAATCGCTTGCCACCAAGCTCGCCAAGGCCAAGATCGACAAGTCGAGCCGCTTCACCGACTGGAGCCGCCGGCCGCTGAGCGAACGGCAGATCACCTATGCGCTGTCCGATGTCACCCATCTCCGTGTGGTCTACGAGAAGCTCAGGCAGCAGCTCGAGAAGTCCGGGCGGCTGCCATGGATCACCGAGGAGATGGCCGTCCTCAACGACCCGGCGACGTATCGGGCGGATCCGGAACAGGCCTGGCGCCGGCTAAAACCGCGCGGCTCCTCGCCTCGCCTGCTGGCGATCCTGAAGGAGGCCGCGGCGTGGCGCGAGCGCACCGCGCAGCGCATCGACATTCCGCGCCAGCGCCTGCTGCGCGACGAGCAGCTTCTGGAAATCGCGAGCCACGCCCCCAAGACGATCGAGGAGCTCGGCATGACGCGCGGCCTCGGCCGGGGCTTCGCCGAGGGCTGGCAGGGCCGCGAGCTGATGGAAGCCATCGAGCGGGCCCGCAGCCTCCCGGAGTCCGAACTGCCGGCGCGCGACAAGCCCACCGAACAGCTCCGCGCGCCCGGCGCCGTGGTCGACCTTCTGCGTACCCTGCTGCGACTGAAGGCCGAAAAAGCCGGCGTCGCCGGACGCCTCGTGGCCGGCGCCGACGAACTCGACCGCCTGGCCGCCGGCAAGCGCGACCTGCCCTTGCTGAAGGGCTGGCGGCGCGAAGTGTTCGGCGCCGATGCCGTCGATCTGATCGAAGGCCGCATGGCGCTCGCCCTCTCGGGCGACCAGGCCCGGCTGATCCCCGTGACGCCGGCCGGCTAGGCCCCTCTAGGCAGACACGATCGCCGACTTGAGGTCGAAGGCCTCGGCTGCCGTCTGCAGGCGCCGCGCCGTGACATCGCCCAACGCCCGCTTCAGTTCCGCCGGCACGATCAACCGGAGATCGCGATCGGTGCGCCGGAGCGCGATCTGCGGCAGCAGGCCCGGGGCGCCGCCGGAGAGGTTGTAGGCCAGCCTGAGGCAAGCACCCAGCCGGCGCGCAAAGGCCTTGCCCTTGCTGTCGGAGAGCCGGAGCGCGGTATCCATGGTCGCCGACTTGGGGTCACTCTTGTAGCGATAGGTGAGCGCCATCGCGAGCACGGCGCGATCGCGGTGGCTCATGCCGGGCGCCGGCAGATGCAGCACCCGCACATAGGCCTGCTCGGCGCGATAGTCGGGATGGTCGTTCCACGAGATGTCACTCAGATGGCAGGCCGCGGTGCGCAGGATGCGGTCGGCCGGGCTCTCGTCGGCAAAGGCCGGACTGAGCCAGTCGAAAATCTCGGCCGGCGAGAGGTCGAAGCGCCGCCAGCCGGCGCCCTGCTCCTCGGCGAAGGCGATCAGCGGATGACGCGCCTGCTCGGCCTCGCTCAGTCGCACGTGATAGAAACCCTCGCGCAGGCCAAAAGCCGAGAAGACGACCGTCTTCGGCTTCAGCGCCGCCAGCAGGCGGTCGAGCGCGAGACAGGCCAGCGGCAATGTGTCGACGCGCCGGCGCGACACGCCGGGCATCTTCTCCAGCGACTTGGCACTCTGCACCGCGATCAGCCGGGCAACCGCCCTCGCCTCTTCGGCGGCGATCTCGTACTGGTGGATGATGTGCAGCGGGTAGCCCGCCTGCTCCATGTGCAGCCGGGCGAAGGAGCGCCAGGCGCCGCCCACCGCATAAAAGGTCTTGCCGGTTTCCTCGCGCAGCCAGCGCACGCTCTCGATCGCGTCGACCACGATGCGCTTGGGATCACCCTTGCCCGAGGACATCAGGCGCAACGGCCCGACCGGCAGCGTGCTCGACTCGCCCAGCCGGCCGTCGGCCAGCGCCACCAGCTCGAGGCTGCCGCCACCCAGGTCGCCCATGACGCCGTTGGCGTCGGGCATGCCGCAAATCACGCCGTAGCCCGAGAACCGCGCCTCGTCGCGACCGCTCACGATATGGGCCCTGATGCCCGGCCGTCGCTCCAGCTCGCGCATGAATTCGGCGCCGTCGGCGGCATCGCGAACGGCCGCTGTCGCCAGCAGGTCGAGCGACGTTACCTTCATGTTGTGCGCGAGCGTGGTGAAGCGATCGATGTTGGCCAGGGCCATCTCGACCCCTTCCGGATTGAGGCGGCCAGTGGCGTCCAGCCCGCGGGCCAGCCCGCACAGCACCTTTTCGTTGAACACCGGCAGCGGCGCGCGGCTCGCCCGCTCGTAGACGACGAGGCGGATCGAATTCGAGCCGACGTCGATGATTCCGACGCGGCCCTTGTCAGTCGGATGAGGCGGAAGTGGTGCGCCTGCGGTCGGTTCACCGTCCATGCGCGCTCCCTCTACCGCAAACCGGGCAGGATTGCAGCGGCGATACGGGCGCGACGCGGCGACGCGGACGACGCCGGGAAGCCCTTGGCGGAATCAGGATTTGAGAACGAGGCGTGGGACCGCGCCGCTCAGCTTGAGCGCGCTGCCGCGGCCGGAAAGCGACGGATTGGTCATGAAATAGTGATGCGCGATGAACGGCTCCTTGC
>LNFM01015635.1_pt1 | contig 14001 bp, 12 predicted proteins | sample 596031 | NCBI WGS metagenome assembly LNFM01 (sample SAMN04254537, study PRJNA301005) | activated carbon metagenome | isolation source: dual media filters at the Ann Arbor, Michigan drinking water treatment plant | place: USA: Ann Arbor
GCCAGACCGAATTCGATCGCAAGGTGGACTGGCTGGGCAACCGCTTCAAGGCGCTCAACGCCGACGTGATCGCGGTGCAGGAAGTGTGGGACGAACTGGCGCTGCGAGCGGCGGTGGCCCGCAGCGGCCTGCAGTACAGCTCGGTGGTGGTGCCCGGTGCCGGGAATGGTCCTGGCCAGCACGGTGCACAGGGGACGCCGCGCGTGGGCATCGTCACCCGCCTGAAGCTGGAGTCGGTCGAGTCCATCGTCAACTTTCCCGCTGCTGCCGTGGTGCAGGTGCCCGGCATCGGTGCGCACACCCGCTTCGAGCGCCCGCCGCTGCTGGCCACGCTGCGCATGAAGCATGGCCAGCCGCTGTGCGTGATCACGGCTCACCTCAAGAGCAAGCGGCCAAAGTACCTGGAAGACGCCAACGGCAAGATCAACGAAGACACCGACGACCCGGCCGTGCAGGCGCTCGGCTCCCTGCGCTCACTGATCATGCGGGCCGGTGAGGCGCTGGCGCTGCGCCTGAAGGTGGTGGAACTGCTGCACCGCACACGCTTGCCGCTGGTGCTCATGGGCGACCTCAACGACAGCCCGCACAGCGTGACCACCCAGCTGATTGCTGCGACTTCGCAGGTGGCTTACGACAAGGGTGCGCGGGACAACGCGCTGTTCAGCGCCTGGGACGTGCAGGGTGAGGCCGCGCTGCGCCGCGACGTGGCGTATTCACACATCCACCAGGGCTACCCCGAGGTGCTCGACCAGGTGCTGGTGAGCGAAGAATTCGTGGCCACGAGCCGCGGCGCCATCGGCGATGTGCGCCGCGTGGAGGTGTTCAACGACCACCTGTTCGAGGGCCGCGACCGAACCCGCAGCGACCATGGCTTTGTGCGCGCGCTGCTGCGCCTGCGCCTGCCCGATTCGGTCTGAGCCTCATACCTTGACGAACGCGGTCACCAGCGGCTCGTCGCCGACCTGCCGGCTCCAGTGGCCGTGCACCGTCGCGTCAAAGGTGGCGCCCGCCGGCAAGGTGTCGGCGGAGTAGAAATGGTCACCCGCGCTGAAGGTGCGCGAGCTGCCGTCCTGCAAACCAATCTCCATGTGCCCGCGCAGCACGAACAACCACTGCGGCGCATCGGTGCAATGAAACTGGCTGCGGAAACCCACCGGGCTCTGGCGCAACTGCAGACCCGTTGCGGGCAGGACCGGCGACAGGCGCGCTGCGGGCGTTCCTTCGCTGAGGTCCAGGGCTTCCTCGCGAAAGCGCGCGCGGCCATCGGCGTCGGTGAACAGCACGACCTTGGTGAACGGCATCATGAGTGGCTCCAGAAAAGGTTGCCCGGTTGTACCAGACGACAACCACCAGACAGCACAACGCCCGGGGTCCTGCGAAGGACACCGGGCGCTGGCGCCACCAGCCTCATGGGCCGGTGACGGAGTTGCCGAAGACGATCAGTTGGATTTCACGTTGCGCGAGTTCACCAGTTCGGCGCGCACGTCGTCGCGGCTCTTGGCCTGGAAGGTGGCCTCAGCCGGGTAGCGGCCGGGGTTCAGGTCCTTGAACCGGGCACCGGTTTCGCCGTCGGCGATCATCTCGCCATTGCGAATGGCTTCGGCCAGTTCGGCTTTCACTTCAGCACGGGTCTTGCCCTGTGCCACCACTTCCACGGGCGCAGCGGTGCGTGCGGCTGCGTACTGCGCTGGGAACAGTTCGTTGAAGCGGGCGCCAGTCTGGCCGTCGGCAATCAGGTCGCCGTTGGCTTGGGCCTGGGCCAGCTCGGCCTTCACTTCGGCGCGGGTCTTGGCGACCACGGTGGCCTGGGGATACAGGTGCGGGCTGACCTGGTTGAAACGCAGGCCGGTTTGGCCGTCGGCGATCAGGTCACCGTTGCGCTGGGCTTCGACCAGTTCGGCGCGAACCTGCTCGCGGGTCTTGCCAATGGAGGCATCGGCGGCGAGGGCGTGGCCGGCAACGAGGGTGGAGAGGGCGATGGCAACAACAGACAGGCGGTTTTTCATGACAGTTTCCTTTGGGAGGGTTGAACATGCCGGTCGGTCCGTTGTGCGGCCTGACCGGCTTCGATGCCTCTGCGGAGGGTTTGCATGCATCGATGGGTTGAACTGTAAAGTTTCTGATCCTGATGAAAAACAGCACTGATGACGTTGTTGTGTTTCTATTTCAGCAACAATAGGCACCTTGATACCCGGGAAAACCCTTTAAAGGAGCCTCTTCATGGACCGTCTGGTCTCAATGCGCGTCTTTCAAAAAGTGATCGACGAGGGCGGTTTTGCCGCCGCCGGAAGGTCCATGGACATGTCGCCCGCGGTGGTCACGCGGCTGGTGGCCGACCTGGAAGAGCACCTGGGCACGCGCCTGCTGCACCGCACGACCCGCCGCGTTTCGCTCACCGACGCGGGCGAGAGTTACCTGGAGCGGGTGCGTGTGATCCTGCAAGACCTCGACGAAGCCCACGCGCTGGTGAGTTCACAGACCAGCGAACTCGCAGGCGTGCTGCGTTTGCTGGCCCCGCCGGTGCTGGCCACGCACGTGCTCGCGCCGCTGGTGAGCGGCTTCCGGCAGGCCTACCCCAAGATCCTGCTGGACATCGACGTCGAGTCGCATCGGGAACCGCCGATCGAGGACTACGACATCACGCTGATGGGAACGAAAGCATCGTTCGACGCCAACGTGATCGCGCGCAAGGTGCTCTCCAGCGTCACGGTGCTGCTGGCCTCGCCCGAATACTTGCGGCGCAGGGGCACACCCGCGCGCCCCGAAGACCTGGCGCAACACGACTGCCTGCGCTTCAAGCCCGCCGCCGGGCGCAGCCGTGGATGGCGCCTGCTGCACGAAGCCGACGAGGCACGCTTTGTGGACATCGAGGTGCAGCCGGTGCTGTGGGCCAACCACACCGACACACTGATGCACGCCGCACTGGACGGCGCCGGCATCACCGCCACCACCATTGAACTGGCGGCACCGTTGATCCAGAACGGCGACCTGGTGCGCGTGCTCAACCCCTGGATCACAGACCGCCTCACCATGTACGCCGCGCTGCCCAGCCGCAAGTTCATGCCACGGCGCACCGAGGTGTTTCTGGACTACCTGATCACCCAGACCCGCACCCGCGTGGAGAGCGCCATGGCGACCTGCAGCAACTGCTGACGCACCCCGTTACAAAACAACGGGAGCGGTTCAACCCCGTTTCAGCGACTGGTTCGTTTCAACAGGCTCCATCCACTTGTTCGGAGCCCCAATGAAACCCTTGGCCATCCTGGCGCTTGCCGCCCTGTTTTCAGCAGCCCTGCCCGCCCACGCCGTGGGCCGCCTGGCGGACATCCAGCTGATCGACCGCGAGAGCGGCGAAACGCTCACTGTCCACCGCCACCAGGGCGAGCTCTGGGTGGCCGGACAGCCCGGCGCACGCTACGCAGTGTCGCTGCGCAACGCCACGCCCGGCCGTGTGCTCGGCGTGGTCTCGGTCGACGGGGTGAACGTGATCTCGGGCGAGACAGCCGCCTGGCAACAGACCGGCTACGTGCTCTCGCCATGGCAGCAGCACGCCATCACCGGCTGGCGCAAGAGCGACACCGAGGTGGCGGCCTTCCACTTCACCGCATCGAGCGCCTCGTACGCCGAACGAACCGGACGCCCGGCCCAGGTGGGCGTGATCGGTGTGGCCGTGTTCCGCGAAAAGCCCCTGCCCCCACCACCGCCAGCCGTGACGCCCTGGCCGCAGCAACGCGAGCTGGGTGGCGCCGCCGGGAGCCGGTCTTCTGCTCCAGCGGGCGCCTCGGACATGGCCAAGGCCGAGGGCGACAACGAAGCACCGCGCGAGCGCACCGAGTCGCTGGCCTCGCGCCGCATGGCGCCGGCCTCGCCGATGCCCGCGCCACGCCTGGGCACGGGCCACGGCGAGCGCGAGGCATCGCACATCCGCCACACCAGCTTCGAGCGCCGCAGCGACCGCCCCGACGAGCTGATCCGCATCCGCTACGACAGCCGCGAGAACCTCATCGCCATGGGCATCATTCCCACGCAGGCCGTGCCACCGCGACCGAATCCGTTTCCCGGTGCCGTTGCCCCTGGCTACGCACCCGACCCGAGTTGAAGCGGGCTTCCATAATCCGTCCATGACGGAAGAGCCCGCCGACGAAGTTCTGATGCAGGCCTTTGCTGCGGGCGATGCGCGCGCCTTTGAAACCCTGTACGACCGCCACGCCCTGCCGGTGTGGCGCTTCGTGCAGCGCAGCGTTCACGACCACGCGCTGGCCGACGACCTGGTGCAGGACGTGTGGTTGTCGCTGGTGCGCCAGGCTCCGCAGTACCAGCCCCGTGCGCGCTTTCGCACCTGGCTCTTCACGCTGGCCCACCACCGCATGGTCGACCACTGGCGCACCCACAAGGCCCACGCCAGCCTGGACGCCGAGACCGAAGCGGGCGCGACCCTGTCCGACACCCTGGCCGCCGATTCGGGTTTCGGTCCCGTGCGCCAACTGCAGTCAAGCGAGCAGGCGCAGGCCCTGCTGGACGCACTTTCCACGCTGCCCCTGCCGCAGCGCGAGGCCTTCCTGCTGCAGGCCGAGGGAGGCCTGAGCCTGGCCGAGATCGCGCAGGCCACCGGCGTGAACGCCGAGACCGCCAAGAGCCGGCTGCGCTATGCGCGCGAACGCCTGCGCCACACCCTGGAGGTATGGGCATGAAGCCACAGGACGAGCTTCTCAAGCGCTACCACGAGGCCAACGAGCACGATCCGGCCCGGCCCGGCGCTGCGCTGCGCGAGAACGTGCTGGCGCAGGCTCGCGCCTCTGCAGGCAAGCACACCGCACCCGGCGCTGGACGCCCTGAGGCGGCCAACGAAACGGCCTGGCGTTGGCGCGCCCTCGGCGGCCTGGCCGTGCTCGGCCTGGCCACGCTGGTGGCGCTGCAGTTCGATCGCGGCACGCCTGATGAACGCGAGCTCGCGCTGGGCCATCCACCCGCATCCCCGGCTGCAGCCCAAGCCACACCACCTGCACCGGCATACTCTGCACCTGCACCTGCACCTGCACCTGCACCTGCACCTGCACCTGCACCTGCACCTGCACCTGCACCTGCACCTGCACCTGCACCTGCACCTGCCGCGGCGCCGCGCGCCCGCGCGATGGAGCGCGACGAGGGGCCTGCGAGCCTGTCCTCGCGCCGCGCCACACCTGCGCCAGCAGCCTCGCCCGAGGCGGCCCTGCTGGCGGCAGCCACACGTGGCGCAGTCGACGGGGCGAGCGATGCGCTCGCGCGGGGCGCCGACGTGAACGGCAGCGACGCGGAGGGCCGGACCGCACTCATGCGCGCCGCACAGCGCGGTGACGCAGCCCTTGTGCGACTGCTGCTCGACGCCGGCGCCGACGCGCAGCGCAGCGACCGCGACGGTCTTCGAGCGGCCGATCTGGCGCGTGAGGCCGGCCACATGGCGCTGTTGCCTCTGCTCGACAACAACGCCCCGCGCTGAATGCCTGCCGCTACCATGCGCGCATGAACACACCGACCACTTCTTCCTCCGTTCACTTCGGTCATCAAGACCGTGTCGTCATCGTCACCGGCGGTGCGCAAGGCATCGGCGAAGCCTGCGTGCGCCGCTTCGCACGCGAGGGCGCAAAGCTGGTGATCGCCGACGTGGCCAATGCGCCTGGCGGCGCACTCGCCCGAGAACTCGGCGCGACCTACATGCACTGCGACGTGGGCGACAAGCTCGACGTGGACGCGGTGGTGGAAAAGACCGTGGCCGCCTTCGGCCGCATCGACGTGCTCGTGAACAACGCCGGCATCTTCAAGGCGGCCGACTTCCTGGAGGTCAGCGAAGAAGACTTCGACGAAGTCCTGCGCGTCAACCTCAAAGGCTCCTTCCTGATGGGGCAGGCGGTGGCGCGTGTGATGGCGGATCAGCGCGATGGCGCCATCGTCAACATGAGTTCGGTCAACGGCGTTCTCGCCATTCCCAGCATCGCCAGCTACAACGTGAGCAAGGGCGGCATCAACCAGCTCACCCGCGTGATGGCGCTGGCCCTGGCCGAACACGGCATCCGTGTGAACGCCGTGGCGCCGGGCACCATCGCCACCGAGCTCGCCGCCCGCGCAGTGCTCACCAGCGACGAAGCCCGGAACAAGATCCTCAGCCGCACACCGATGAGGCGCCTGGGCGAGCCCGACGAGATTGCCGATGTGGTGGCCTGGCTGGCCAGCGACGCGGCGAGTTACGTCACCGGCGAAATCGTCACGGTCGATGGCGGGCGCATGACGCTGAACTACACCGTGCCACTGTGAGCACACCAACGTTTTGACACAGCACGGGAACTCTGCCCGCGCCAACCACCTCCATCGAAAGTGTCAGCGCAGCGCACAAGCCGCTGCCGCTGATCCTCGTCCGCACGATGCGGCTGTTATTTCACGAAGCCGACACCTTGCTGAAACAACTCTTTGCCAGCACGCTGGCCACACTGCTGCTGGTCTGCGGCACCACGTTCGCCCAATCACCGGCCACACCCCCGCCACCGCCACCGCCGGTGATCGTGGCACCCAGCACGCAAGCCAACGACAACGTGGCTCTGACGATGCCCGGCAACGGCTCGGCGCGCCAGGCGGTGGTGATCTTTTCGGCGGTCGCAGGCGAAGTGGCCGAGGTCGGCTTCCGCCCGGGTCAAGCGGTGCGCGCCGGACAGGTGTTGGTGCGCCTGGAGGACCGGAGCGAGCGCCTGGCCGCCGACCTGGCCTCGGCCCGCCTGGATGCGGCCAAGGCGCTGGCCGCGCGCTACGAGGGCACGCGCGGCACCGGTGCGGTGCCCGAAAGCGTGGTGGACGAAGCGCGCGCTGCCTTGCGGGCAGCCGGGATCGAGCTGGCCCAGGCGCGCGAAGCCGTAGCCGACCGCGTGGTGCGGGCGCCATTTGCCGGCGTTGTGGGCCTGGCCACGGTGGAGCGCGGCGACCGCGTGACCCCGGAAACCGCATTGACCACACTGGACGACCGCCGCGTCCTGTTCATCGACTTCGAGCTCCCCGAGGCATACCTTGCCCGCGTGAAGCCGGGTCAGGCCGTCACGGCCGCCAACCCGGCTTACCCCGGGCGCGAGTTCAAGGGTGCGGTGGCGCAGATCGACAGCCGCATCGACCCGGTCTCGCGCAATGTGCGCATGCGCGCCGCCGTGCCCAACACCGACGACTTGCTGCGCTCGGGCATGTCCTTCCAGGTCCAGCTCGCACTGTCGGGCCAGACCCGCGTGAGCGTGCCCGAGCTGGCCTTGCAGTGGGACCGGGATGGCTCCTTTGTGTGGACGGTGCGCGAGGGCAAGGCGGAGCGTGTTCCGGCTCGACCGGTGCGCCGCGCGGAAGGACGCGTGCTGCTCGACAGCGAGCTCAAACCCGGTGAATCGGTGGTGATCGAGGGCGTGCAGCGCCTGCGCGCCGGCATCGCGGTGCGCGTGGTCGGCAACGGCGGCGCTGCGCGCACCCCACCATGATCGACGACCGTGCCAACGACCTGCCGGCGCTGGCCATCCGCCGCCCGTGGATGGTGATCGTCATCAACCTGCTGATCGTCATCGCCGGCGTCGGCGCCTGGCTGGGCGTGGAGGTGCGCGAGCTGCCCAACATCGACCGCCCCATCGTGGCGGTGCGCGCCGACTGGCCTGGCGCCGCGCCCGAGACGCTGGATGCCGAGGTCACCCGCGTGCTTGAAGGCGCGGCAGCGCGCGTGCCCGGTGTCTACCTCGTGCGCTCGGCCAGCGAAGAAGGCAACCTGCGCGTCATCATCGAATTCAACCCCGGCGTGGATCTGGTGACCGCGGCCAACGATGTGCGCGACGCGATCGCGCGGGTCGAGAGAACGCTCCCCGAAGGCGTGGAAGGGCTCACCGTGGTCAAGGCCGACGCCGACGCCGAACCGGTGATGCAGGTCTCGGTGTCCAGCCAGACGCTGGCGGTGGACGAACTCGCGCGGGCGGTGGAAGAGCGCATCGAGCCCGAATTGATCTCGGTCGAGGGTGTGGCCGACATCACGCTGTTCGGCAGCCGTCAGCGGGTCATGCGCGTGCGCATCGATCCGCTCAAGCTCGCGACCTACAACGTGTCGGTGAACGACATTGCCACGGTGCTGCAGGGCGCACGGGTCGACGTGCCCGCCGGCAGCCTGGAGTCGGCCAACCAGGAAGTGCTGGTGCGCGCCAACGCCTCGGTGGCCACCCCCGAGCAGATGCGCGCCCTGCGCGTGCGCCCCGACCTGGCCCTGGGCACGGTGGCCGACGTGTACTACAGCCCGGCCGACGCCAGCTCCTACGTCCGCCTCAATGGATCACCGGTCGTGAGCCTGGGCATCGTGCGCCAGGCGCAGTCCAATTCCGTGGAGATTTCAAGCGGCGTGCGTGCCGTGGTCGAGCGCATCAACCAGGCGGGTGGCGACCTTCAGGTCACGGTGGTCTCGGACGACGCCACCTTCATCAGCGGCGCCATCAGCGAGGTGTTGGTCAGCCTGCTGATGGCGGTGGTCATCGTGGTGGCGGTGGTCGGCATCTTTCTGGGCCAGTGGCGCGCCACCATGGTGCCGGTGGTGGCCATTCCCATTGCCCTCATCGGCACGCTCGCGGCCATCTGGATGCTGGGTTTCTCCATCAACCTGCTCACCTTGCTGGCGCTGCTGCTGGCCACCGGTCTGGTGGTGGACGATGCCATCGTGGTGCTGGAGAACATCCAGCGCCGACGCGCCCAAGGGCTGGGTCCGCGCGCGGCGGCCGTGCTCGGCACACGCGAGGTGTTCTTTGCGGTGGTGGCCACCACAGCCACGCTGGTTGCGGTGTTCCTGCCGATCTCCTTTCTGCCGTCGGCGGCCGGTCGTCTGTTCGCCGAGTTCGGATTCGTCATGGCCATCTCGGTGGCCATTTCCTCGTTTGTTGCGCTCTCGCTGGGCCCCATGATCGCCTCGCGCCTGCCCGACGAACGAGCGCCGGGCCCGCTGTGGCGCCGGGTCTCGGGCTGGGGAACGCGCGCGGTGACCATCTACGAACGTTGGCTGGCTGGCGCGTTGCGTCGGGCCTGGTGGGTGGCCGGCGTGTGCGTGCTGCTCGCGGGCGCCGCGGTGTGGAGCTACACGCAACTCACCCAGGAACTCACGCCGGTGGAAGACCGCGGCGTGCTCTCGATCAGCCTGGACGGACCCGATGGGGTGGGCCTGACCTACATGGACCGCCAGCTCGAAACGGCCCTGGCCGCCGTCACGCCGCTGCAGGACGAAGGCCTGGTGGAGAACATCTTCACCATCACCGGGCGCTATGACCCGAACCGCGCACAGATCATTGCGCCGCTGGCCGACTGGGGCGCGCGTGAGCTGACACAAGCCCAGCTCACCGCACGCGTGCAACGCCTGCTGGACGACCTGCCCGGCGCGCGCGTGCGCATTCGCGGCGGCAACAGCCTGGGTGTGGGTGGGGGTGACGGCAGCGTGCAGATGGCGGTGACGGGCGACGACTACAAGCGCATCGCGGATGCGGCCTACGGTTTCGCCACCGCCATCGAACGCGACCTGCCAGGCCTGCGCGACGTGCGCGTGAACTACACCGCCTCGCAGCCGCAGATCACGCTGCGCATCGACCGCGAACGTGCCACACAGCTGGGCGTGTCGGTGGACGGGCTGGACGTGGTGCTGCGCTCGCTGGTCGACGGCACCGAGGTCACCGACCTCACGGTGGACGACCGCAACGTGCCGGTGATCCTGGAATCGACCGCGCGCGGCGCCACCGATCCGCAAGCCCTGCTGGGCTACAGCGTGCGCGCCAGCACGCCCGAGGGCGAGCGGCTGGTGCAGCTGTCGCAGTTCGTGCGATTTGAAGAAACGGCCATTCCGTCCGAGCTCGAACGCCTGGGACAACGCCGCGCGGTGCAGCTCAGCGCCATCACCACCGACGGCGTGCCGCTGCAACAGGCGGTGAACGATCTGCGCACACTCGCACAATCCGAATTGCCCGACGGCATGGGCCTGCTGTTTCGCGGCGACGCCGCCACGCTGGAACAAACCGGGCGCGACGTGGCCATCACCTTCGCCATCGCGCTGCTGGTGGTGTTCCTGGTGCTGGTGGCGCAGTTCGAAGGTCTCACCAGTGCAGCGGTGGTGATCATCACCGTGCCGTTCGGTCTGGCCGCTGCGGTGTTTGCCATGGCCTTGAGCGGCACCTCGATCAACATCTACAGCCAGATCGGCCTGCTGCTGCTGGTGGGCGTGATGGCGAAGAACAGCATCCTGATGGTCGAGTTTGCCGACCAGTTGCGCGATGCCGGGCGCAGCGTGCTGGAAGCCGCGCAAGAGGCCGCATCGACCCGCCTGCGCCCCATCATGATGACCATGGCCTCCACCGTGCTGGGTGCGTTGCCGCTGGTGCTGGGCAGCGGGCCGGGTGCGGAATCGCGCGCATCCATCGGCTGGGTGATCTTCGGCGGCTTGTCGCTGGCTGCGGTCTTCACCTTGTTCCTCACACCGGTGGTGTACCTGGGCCTGGCGCGTTTTGCACCACCGCGCGCCAGCCACGGCGAGCGCCTGGCGGCCGAGATGAAGCAGGCTGCTGCGCAACAAACCGAGGAATTCTCATGAGCGTGGTTCACCGCCTGGGCGCCATGGCGATGGCAGCAGCCCTCGCCGGCTGCGGCAGCACCACGCTGCTCAACACCCCGCCCGAGGCCCCCACGCTGGGCATCTCGGACACCGACACCTTTGCCGCCGCACCCACCGGCGCCACCGCACCCACCGAAGCCGACCTGCGCTGGTGGAACCGTTTCAACGACCCGGCGCTGGCCCGCTGGGTCGAGCGCGCGCTGGCCAACAGTCCCGACACCGCGATCGCACGTGAAAGGGTCGTGCAGGCGCAAGCCCTGCTGCGGGGTGCCAGCGCCCGACGCAGCCCGCTGATCGGTGCCGAAGCGGGCGTGGAAGCCCGCAGCCGCCGCGCCGCAGGCGAACGCAGACTCGACCCCAGCGCCGCCCTCACGCTGGACTGGGACCTCGACCTTTGGGGCGGTCTGCGCCAGGCCGAACAGTCGGCCGCCGCCTCGCTGCTGCAGACCCAGGACTTGGCGCAGGCCGCGCGCCTGTCCACCGCCGGCCTCACCGCCCGTGCCTACGTGGCCTGGCAAGAGGCGTTGCTCGACGAACAGCTGCTCGCCGACGGGCTGGGCTTGCAGCGCGAGGTCTTGCGGCTGGTGGAGGTGCGGGTGAACGCCGGCATCGCACCGAAGCTCGACCTGGACCGCGCACAGAGCGAAGCGGCCAACCTGGAGGCCGAGGCGGCCGATGCGCGCGTGCGCTTGCGGCAGGCCGCGGCCGCGCTGCAGGTGCTGGCCGGTGAGCGTCCGCAGCCCATGGGCGCAACTGTCGCTCAGTTGCCGGTGTTGCAGGGCGCTGCCACCGTGGCGCGCCCGATCGACCTGCTGCGCCTGCGCCCCGACCTGCGGGCGGCCGAGCGTGGCCTGGCGGTGGCTGCGGCCGATCTGGGCGTGGCCCGTGCCGACCTCTACCCCCGCCTGCGACTGCCCGGGGCGATCACCCTCACCTCGGCCGGCCTGGGTGGGGGGGTGCTCGACATCGTGAGCGCCACCCTGGCCGCCGTGCTCGACGTGGCACTGTTCGATGGTGGTGAGCGCAGCGCCAACGTGGACGCAGCCCGCTCGCGCGTGGCCGAGGCCGGCGAGGTGTACCGCCGAACCTTGCTCGAAGCGCTGCAACAGGCCGAATCGGCGCTGGTCGCCACCGAAGGCACAGCCACGCGCACCCGGGCACTGGAGCGCGGCAACACCGCCGCCCTCTCTGCCGTGGACCAGGCCCGCACGCTCTACACCAATGGCCTGACCGGGTTTCTGGACGTGATCGAAGCCCAGCGCAGCGCCCTGGACACACGGCGCAACCTGCTGCGCGCACAGGCCGACGCTGCGCGTCAGTCGATAGCGGGTTTTGAGGCCATGGGGCTGATCGATCCAGCCCAGGACACGCTCACGCCGACCGCGGGCGCACCACCACCGCTTCGCGGATCGGCAGGTGGATGAGCGCCGCGCCCACCGCGAGCACGATGTCGATGTACCAGACCCAGTTGTAGTTGCCGGTGGCCTCGAACACCTGCCCACCGAGCCACGCGCCCAGGAATCCGCCGATCTGGTGCGACAGCATCACCAGGCCGAACAGCATGGCCATGTTGCCGGTACCGAAAAACTTGGCCACCAGCCCCACCGTGGGTGGCACCGTGGACAGGAACGTCAGGCCCATGACGGCGGCAAAGGTGAGCATCACCGCCTCGGTCTTGGGTGCGAGCAGGAAGATGAGCACGGCCACCGCGCGCGTGGCGTACACCAGCGACAGCAGCGACTTCATGCGCCAGCGGCCCACGGCCCAGCCCATGGCCAGGCTGCCGATGATGTTGAAGAGGCCAATGATGCCGAGCGCCCAGGCGCCCACCGGCGCGGGCAGACCACATGCGGCCACCACACCCGGCAGGTGTGTGGCCAGAAAGGCCACGTGGAAACCGCAGACGAAGAAGCCGGCTGACAGCAGCAGGTAGCTCGGGTTGGCCAGCGCCTTGCGGATCGCCTCACCGGCCGGCAGTGCCACGGGCGCGGGAGCGGCACCAGCGGCAGCCGCCGGACCGGGCCCACGCAGCACCCAGGCCGCCGGCAGCGCCAGCAGCACGATGAGCGCCAGCGCCTGCAGGGCACCGGCCCAGCCCAGACCCAACGTGAGCGCAGCGGCCAGCGGTGCCATCACGAACTGGCCGAACGAGCCACCCGCGTTCACGATGCCGGTGGCCATGCCCCTGCGTTCGGCCGGCATGAGGCGCGCGGTGGCGGCCATCAGCACCGACGGCCCGGCCATGCCGGCGCCACCGGCCGAAAGCACGCCGATGGCCAGGATCAGGCCCCAGGTGCTGGTCATGAGCGGCGTGATGTACGTGCCCAGCGCCACCAGCAGCACACCGGCGAGCAACACACGCCCGGCACCGATGCGGTCGGCCACGGCGCCGGCGAACGGCTGCGTGAGTCCCCACCAGAGCTGGCCAAACGCAAACGCCAGGCTGATGCTGCCCACGCCCAGACCGGTGGCAGTGTTCAGCGGTGAAAGGAAAAAACCCATGGTCTGGCGCGTGCCCATGGTGAGCGCAAAGGTGCCGGCGGCCGCCAGCAGCACCAGCCACCAGACAGCGTGTTTTTGAACATCAGTCTTCATGGTCGTCCCCCTCATGGAATGCAGCGAGTCCCTGGTCCAGCAGACCGTGCAGCGCTGCCACGGTGGCCACGCCGAGCTTGTCGTTGAGCGCGAGCTGCGCCGCCTTCCAGCGGCGCTGCGCCTGACGCCGTGTCTCACGTCCTGCCTCGGTGATGTGCACCAGGCGGCTGCGCGCGTCGGTGCCCTCGCCCATCTCAAGCCAGCCAGCGGCCACTAGCGGTTGCAGGTTGCGCGTGAGGGTGGAGGCGCCCATGTCCATGCGACGGGCCAGTTCACCAGGCGCCACGGGGCCGAGCTTGTCCACGTGCGCGAGCAGCGAGTACTGCGTGATCTTCAAACCCGAGCCCGCGAGGTGCTGGTCGTAGTGCTGGGTCACGCGCCGAGTGAGCTGGCGCAGCTTGAAATTGGTGCAGCCCACCGGGGTCAAGGCCAAGGGGGACGGTGACGCGGAGGTGTCAGTGCTCATGATTTGATTGTATCTACAATCATTGCATCTGCAACAGAAAAGGAATGCACATGTCTGCTGAAGCGATCCAGGCCGACTGGACCCGCCACTTCGACGAAACCCGGGCGCGCCTGCGCAGCGGCGCCGGCCCTGGCCTGGCTGATACGGCGCAGCTGGCCGGCATGAACGGGCTGCAACAGATGCAGGCCATGCTCGAAGGCCTCCTGCCCTACCCCCACATCGCCGACACGATGGACTTCGCGCTGGTCGAGGTGGGCGAAGGCCGCGCGGTGTTCCAGGGCCAGCCCCAGCTCAAGCACTACAACCCGCTGGGCAGCGTGCACGG
>LNFM01009604.1_pt1 | contig 14000 bp, 16 predicted proteins | sample 596031 | NCBI WGS metagenome assembly LNFM01 (sample SAMN04254537, study PRJNA301005) | activated carbon metagenome | isolation source: dual media filters at the Ann Arbor, Michigan drinking water treatment plant | place: USA: Ann Arbor
TGCTCAGGCGCCTGGGCGGTAGCGCACTCGATGCGCTGCTGCCGCCGGCCTGCCTGACCTGTGAGGCCGCAGTGGGCGCGCAGGGCGGGCAATGCCCGGCCTGCTTCACCCGCCTCGCCTTTGTCTCGCCGCCCTTTTGTGGCCGCTGCGGCGTGCCCTTCCCGCATGGTGGCGCCGGTATCCCCCATCTGGAGGCGCTGTGGTGCGAGCCCTGCGTCATTGCACCCCCCGCCTTCACCGCCGCCCGCGCCGCCCTGCGCTATGACGAGGGCGCCAAGGCGCTGATCCTGCCCTTCAAGCATCGCGACCGGACGGAACTGGCCGCGCCCCTCGCCCGCCACATGGCCCGCGCCGGGGCGGAATTGCTGCGCAGGGCGGACCTTCTGGTGCCGGTGCCGCTGCATCGCTGGCGGCTCTTCCAGCGGCGCCACAACCAGGCCGCGCTGCTGGCGGGGCGCCTGGCGAAGTTGTGCGGCACGCCGCATGCGCCCATGTTGCTGCGCCGCCTGCGCGCCACGGCGCCGCTCGGCGAACTCGGCGCCCGCGCGCGGGGAGTGGCGCTGGAAGGCGCCTTTGGCCTGGCGCCCGGCGCCGCCGCCCGGCTGCGCGGTCGGCGCGTCCTGCTGGTGGATGATGTGATGACCAGCGGCGCCACCGCGGATGGCTGCGCGCGCGCGCTGCTGGCCGGCGGTGCGGCCGAGGTGATGGTCCTCGCCGCCGCCCGCGTTCCTGACCCGCGGATCGAGCGCCCGCGCTGATCGCACAGTCATCTCAGCGCGTTAAGCTTTTCTCAACCCTGGATGCGCATGGTTCCTCCTGCAACAGGATGGAGCCAGTGCCATGCCGTTTGATGGACGGAACTTCGGAAAGACCGGCGGCAGCCCGTTTGATGATTTCATCACGAGCCAGCCCGGCCACCGCTTCGATGTGGAAAGCACCCGGCCGACCACGCAGAACAGCCCCCTTTTCGGGCTGGATGGCGCGGAATGGCGGGGTTTCTTTCTCGTGCTGACGGGGATGCTGGGACTGGTGATGGGCCTTTCGGCGCTGGTGATCTCCCTGCTCGGGCGATGATCCGCTTGACGTCACCGCCTCGTCGCGGCGTATTGCTCCCATGGCCAAGATCGAAATCTATACCATCGCCTTCTGCCCCTATTGCGATCGCGCGCGGGCGCTGCTGACCAGGCGGGGCGCGAGCTTCGAGGAATTCGACGCGCCAAATGGCAGCCAGGCGCGCAAGGATGCCATCGCTCGTTCGGGCGGCCGCACCACCGTGCCGCAGATCTTCATCAACGGGCAGGCCATTGGCGGCTCGGATGACCTGGTGGCGCTGGACCGTGCGGGCAAGCTGGAAGCGATGCTGGCGGGCTGAGCCCCCTCGCAATCTCTTCGCCAATTCCCATGTGACAATGGAGCGTGCGGCCTGCCATTTCGGCAGGGTCGGCTTAGGTCCCCAGGATGATTCGCTTCTCTCTCCGCTGCGACAATGGCCATGAATTCGATTCCTGGTTCAAGGATGGCGCTGCGCATGAGCGCATGGCGGCCGCTGGCCTTGTGGATTGCCCGGTCTGCGGCGACACGCGCGTGACCAAGGCGCTGATGGCGCCAGCCATCCGCAAGACCCGCGGCGTGAAGGGCCGTGCCGAAGCGCCAGCCGCCGCGGCCCCGCCGGCCGAGTCTCCCGCGGCCAAGCCGCCGGCGCCCGAGAGCGAGGCCCCCCGCCTCGCCGCCGGGCCCATGCCCGCCCAGATGGTCGCCCTGCTGCAGCGCATGCGGTCCGAGGTCGAGAAAAGTTGCGAATACCTGGGCAAGGATTTCGCCAAGGAAGCCCGCCGTATCCATGAGGGCGAGGCCGAGCCGCGCGGCATCTACGGCGAGGCGACCGACGCCGAGACCGAGGCGCTGCGGGAGGATGGCATCGAGGTCGCGCGTCTCCCCTGGGTGCCGCGCGCGGATGGGTGATAGGCTCTCCGCCTGAAGGAGCCCACCATGGCCGAAGACCCCTATAAGACACTCGGCCTGGCGCGCGATGCCACGCCGGAGGCGATCAAGGCGGCCTATCGCAAGCTCGCCCGCAAGCACCACCCTGATCTGAACCCCGGGAAGCCCGAGGCGGAGGCCCACTTCAAGGCCATCTCCGTCGCCAATGACCTGCTGGGCGATCCCGAGAAGCGCGCCCGCTTCGACCGCGGCGAGATTGATGCCGATGGGCAGGAGCAGCGCCCGGCGGGCGGCTATCGCCAGCAGGCGGAACAGCCGCAAGGCGCACGCTACGGCCAGCGGCCGGAAGCGGATGTCTTCGAGGACCTCTTCGCCGACATCTTCGAGCAGCGGCGGCGCGCCGAAAGCGGGCCGCGCCGTGGCATGGATGAATCCTATCGCCTGGCCGTGCCCTTCCTGCACGCGGTGGAAGGCGCCACCGAAGCCCTCACCTTGCCCGATGGCCGCAGCCTGAGCGTGAAGATCCCGCCCGGTGTCGAAACCGGCCAGGTGCTGCGCCTGCGCGGCCAGGGCGGCCAGGGCCGCAATGGTGGCCCGGCCGGGGATGCGCTGATCGAGCTGGATGTGGCAGGCCACCCCCTGTTCCGGCGCGAGGGCTTCGACCTGCACCTGGACCTCCCCGTCACGGTGCGGGAGGCGGTGCTGGGCGGGCCGGTGATCGTGCCCACGCCCGGCGGCCCGTTGCGCGTCACCCTGCCCGCCGGCAGCGATTCGGGGCGGCAGATCCGCCTGCGCGGCAAGGGTATTGCGGCGCATGGCAGCCGGGCGGCGGGCGATCTCTTCCTCACCTTGCGCATCGTCATCGGCAAGCCCGACGCCGCGCTCGAGGCCTTCCTGCGCGACTGGACGCCCGAACAACCCGAAGACCCGCGCGCGGGGATGGAGGGCGCGGCATGATCACGCTCGATCTCCTCTGCGCCCGCTTCACCCGCCTCCGCGTCGAGGATCTGCGGGGCTGGATCGCCGAGGGCCATGTGCGACCGGAACGCGCCGGCGCCGAACTGGTCTTCACCGAGCTGGATGTGGAGCGGGTGCGCCTGATCCTCGAACTGCGCGAGGACATGGCGGTGAATGAAGAGGCGCTGCCGGTGGTGCTCTCGCTGCTGGACCAGCTCTACGAATTGCGGCGGCGGCTCAGGGCGATGGGCGTGGAGCCCGATCCCGGGAGCTAGCCACGGCGCCTGCGGTCCCCTGGGGGGTCCCCTGGGGGCTTGGAGACCGTTCGGGATTGCTTGCGGGTCGGTTGCGCGGGTCTTTTCCACCCCTGCGGCGTTGCCGAACTTGCCGATGCCACCAGCATCGGCGGCGTCGAGCGCCTTGCAGGGACCAAAAATCCCTCGCGCTGCCTCCGCCGCCAGCAATCCCAAACGGTCTCCTGGACTGCCGCTTGCGTGAAATCCGATTGAAACCCTGCCCCTTTCTCTGTCAGCCTCCCGGAAAGAAGATTCTCTGGGAGAAACACCATGCAGTTGACCCGCCGCGCTTTGGGCGCTTCTGCGGCCTTGCTCGCCACGCCAGGCATCGTCCGCGCGCAATCCGGCGCCATCCGGCTTGTGGTTGGCTTTCCCGCGGGGGGCGGGGTGGATTCCATCGCCCGCCCGGTGGCCGCCCGCTGGCAGGAGCGGCTGGGCCAGCCGGTGGTGATCGACAACCGCCCCGGCAATAACGGCAATATCGCCATGGACTTCGTGGCCAAGGGCGTGGCCGACGGCACGCAGCTCTTCCAGGGCAATGTCGGTAACCTCGCCATGACGCATGCGCTGTTTCCCAACCTGCCCTTCGATACGACGCGCGATTTCCGTGGCGTCGGGCAGCTCACCCTGGGCCCGCTGGTCTTCGCCGTGCCGGCCGAAAGCCCGATCCGCTCCATGCAGGAGCTGGTCGCCGCCGCGAAGGCGCGGCCGGGGGCGCTGAATTTCGGCTCCGGCGGCTCGGGCGGCGTGCCGCATCTGGCCTTCGAGGTCTGGAAACGCGCGGCCGGCGTGGACATCGTGCATGTGCCCTATCGCGGCTCGGCCCCCGCGCTGCAGGATTTGCTGGGCGGGCGCATCCAGCTGATGGTGGATGGCTATTCATTGATGCGCGGCGCGCATGAGGGCGGGCGGGTGCGCGTCATCGGCATCACCTCGGCCGAGCGGCACCCGCAACTGCCGGATGTGCCGACCGTCAAGGAAAGCGGGCCGGACTGGGTCTTCACCTCCTGGCAGGCCATCGTCTGCCCGGCGGCCACACCGGCGGCCGTGCGGCAAAGGCTGGAGGACCAGCTGGCCCGGAGCTTCCGCGAGAGCGACCTGCCCACGGTGCTCACCGGCCTCGGCACCTTCCCGCGCTTCGCGCCGGGGGCCGAGGTGGACCGGCTGATCCGCGAGGATCGAGCGCTTTGGACTAGCGTCGTGCGGGAGGCCGGCATCAGTGCGGAATAACCTCTCGCGTCGCATGGCCCTTGGCCTGCCGGCGCTGCTCCTGGCGCACCCTGCCGCCGCGCAGGAATTTCCCAATCGCCCGGTGCGGATGGTCATCGGCTTCCCGCCCGGCGGGGGCGTGGACATCGTGGCGCGGCTGATCGCGCCGCGCCTGGCCGAGGCACTGGGCCAGCCTTTCCTGGTGGAGAACCGCGCCGGCGCCAATGGCAACATCGCCATGGATGCGGTGCATCAGAGCGTGGCTGACGGCTACACGCTGTTCTACGGCAATGTCGGCAACCTCGCCGTCACCAACGCGCTGTATCGGAACCTCAGCTTTGACACGCTGCGGGACTTCATCCCCGTGGGCCAGACGATGGAGAGCTTCTCCGTCATCGCCGTGAATGCCGAGCTGCCGGTGCGGAACCTCGGGGAACTCATGGCCTATGCGCGGGCCCATCCGGGGCGGCTGAATGGCGCATCGGCCGGGGCGGGCGGGCCGACGCATCTGGCGCTGGAGCTGTTCAAGCGGCAATTCAACCTCGACATCGTGCATGTGCCCTATCGCGGATCGGCGCCGGCCATCGTGGACCTGGCGGGCGGGCGGGTGCAGCTGATCATCGATGGCTATTCGCTGATGCGCGCGGCGGTGGAATCGGGGCGCGTGCGGGTGCTGGCCGTCGCTGCCGCCCGGCGTGAGGCGCTGCTGCCGGATATTCCCACGACGAATGAAGCCGGGGCGCCGGGCTTCGAGGCCGGCAGCTGGCACATGCTCACCGCGCCGCGCGGTACGCCCCAGGCGGTGATGGACCGGCTGGAGGGCGCATTGGGCGCGGCGTTGACGGAACCCGCGCTGATCGCCGCCATGGCGCAGCAGGGCGTCGCCGCCCGCTTCCGCAATCAGCGCGAGGCCGCGGGTTTCTTCGCGGCGGAGCGAGAGCGCTGGACGCGCGTGATCCGCGAGGGGAACATCACGGCGGAGTGAGCGGCCGCCGGCCGTTCAGCCCTTCACGAAGCGCCGGTTGCGCACGGCCCCATCCATTGCCCGCTCGGTGAAGCCGCATTCCGCGAGGATCTCGGGGATGCCATTGCCGCCGGCCGCCGCATTGGCGCCGTCAATTTCCACCAGCACCTCGCGCACATGGGCGATGAGCGTGGCCCGCGCACCACGCAGGATGGCGGGCTCGATGCCGTCCACATCCAGCTTGATGGCATCCGGCGGCCGGGCCGCGAAATGCGCAATGAAATCATCCACGGAAAAGCCCGGCACGGCCTAGCGCACGCCGCCGGCCCTTGCCTCGATGCTGTGCATGGAATGGCCGGCCGCGCTGCTCGCCATATGCAGCGTGACCAGCGACGTCCCCTCGGCGAAAGCCAGGCAATAGGCGGCGATGCGCTCATCCAGGCCGTTGATCTCGGCATTGCGGACCATGGCGGCGAAGCTGGCGGAAGAGGGCTCGAAGGCCAGCACGCTCAGGCCGCGCCGCGCCGCCAGCAGGCTGTAGAGGCCGATATTGGCGCCGATATCCCAGAGCACGCTGCCGGCGGGCAGGCCCATGATCCAGGCCACCGTCTCCGGCTCATCCTGGCCGAAGCCCTGCGGGTCATGCAGGGCGCGCGCGGAGGGGCATTCCACCAGCAGCTCGCCGGCGGGCGTTATCACGCGCACGCGTTGGGTCAGCGCCTCGGCCACCAGGGCGCGGGTGGTGGTGGCGCGGCGTGGGCGCTTGAGCGCGGTCAGCCCCTCGACCATGCCGGTCAGCAGGCGGGCGAAGCTTCGGCTCATCTTGTTTCAATCACCTGCGACCACGCCTTCGCGGCGCGGATCGGTGCCGCCCAGCAGGCGGCGCGTGTCGCCCTGGCGCTGCACGCGGATCAGGTTCAGGCCGGAATTCATCTCGCGCAGCTCCACCGGCGCGCCGCGTGCGAGCAAGCCGGGCGCCAGCCGCGCGGCGGCGGTGCCCTGCTCCAGCTCGCTGCCGGCATTGAGCGCGCCCATATGCGGCAGGGCGGCGGCGGCCTGCGGGTCCAGGTTCCAGTCCAGCATCGCCGCCAGCGCCTGCGACACATAGCCGATGATCCGCGCGCCCCCGGGCGAACCCACCACCGCCTCCAGCTCGCTGCCGCGGAAGACCAGGATGGGCGACATGGAGGAGCGCGGCCGCTTGCCGCCCTCCACCCGGTTGGCGACGGGCCGGCCATCCACCTCCGGGACGAAGGAGAAGTCGCTCACCTGGTTGTTGAGCAGGAAGCCGCGCACCACCACGCCGGCGCCGAAGACGCTCTCGACCGTGGTGGTCATGGAGACGGCGCGGCCCTCGGCATCCAGGATGGACATATGCGCCGTGCCGCCCTCGGGCTGCGGCGGCTGGCTGGCGAGCGTCGGGCCGAAGCGGCGGGGATTGCCCGGCTGGGGCGCGGCGATGGCGCGTTCGACCGAGAGAGCCTGGGCACGCAACGTCAGATAGGCTGGGTCGAGCAGCCCGGCGACCGGGACGGGCACGACATCGGGGTCGGCCATGAAGAGGTTGCGATCCGCGAAGGAAAGGCGCCCGGCCTCGGTCAGCAGCATGGCGGCATCGGCCCCGCTGGGGTCGAGGGCGGCGAGTTCGAAATGGCCGAGCAGACCCATGATCTGCAGCACCACCGCGCCGCCCGAGGGCGGTGGCGGGGCGCAGAGGGTGAAGACGCGATAGGGCATGCAGAGCGCGGCACGGCGGCGCGGCGCATAGCCCGTCAGGTCATCGGCGGTCATCAGCCCGGGATTGGTATGGCCGCGCACCGCGCGCGCGATATCCTGCGCGATGGGCCCGCGATGCAAAGCATCCGCCCCCTGTTCGGCGATCGCACGCAGCGTGGCGGCGAGTGCGGGGTTGCGCAGCCGCTCGCCCTCGGCCAGTGGCGCGCCCTCGGGCGTGAAGTAGATGGCGCGCGCACCGGGGTCACGTCGCAGGATGCCGCCGAAGCCGGCCAGCAGCCGGGCAAGGCGGGGCGAGACGGGGAAGCCTTCCTCGGCCAGGCGGATGGCGGGCGCGAAGAGATCGGCCCAGGGCAGCACGCCCTGTTCGCGATGGGCGGCTTCCAGCATTCGCATGACGCCCGGCACGCCCACGGCGCGGCCGCCGATGATGGCGTCCAGGAAATCCATCGGCCGGCCATCGCGCAGGAAGAGGTCGCCGCGGACGGCGGCAGGCGCCGTCTCCCGCCCGTCCCAGGCGACGAGTTCGCGGCTGGTGGGGTTCCAGTGCAGCAGGAAGGCGCCGCCGCCGATGCCGGAGGATTGCGGCTCCACCAGGGTCAGCACGGCCTGGAGGGCGATGGCGGCATCGAGCGCCGAACCGCCGGCGCGCAGCATGGCCTGGCCGGCCTCGGCGGCCAGCGGGTGCGAGGCGACGACCATCTGGCTCTGCGCCACCACGGGCTGCGCGCCGGCGGGGGCGGCGAGCAGGAGGAGCAGGGCAAGGAGGGGCGCGCGGATCACGACCACGCTTTAGCAGCCCTCCGGGAAACCCCCAAGGCGCGTCAGGGGGCCATGCGGACCCAGCTGGTGGTCACATGCACCGCCACCTCCTCCGCATCGGCACGGCGGATGGCGATCTCGCCAAAGATGCTGCGGCCCTGCCCCTTGATGAGGCGGGCGGTGGCGATGATGGGGCCCGGGCCGCAGGGGCGCAGGAAGTTCACATGCATGTTGGCGGTCAGGCTCTCATCCCGGCCTTCGCTGCCGGCCAGCAGCACGGCCCACATGGCCATGTCGGCCAGGCCCATGATGGCGGGGCCGGAGACGGTGTTGCCCGGGCGCAGCAGCGCCGTGTTGCAGGGCAGTTCGAGCTGCGCTTCCTCCGCCGTGGCGGAGAGCACGCGCACGCCCCAGGCGGCGCCGAGCGGCACGCCGCGATAGATGACCGCCTCGATCTCGGCGGGCGTCACGCCGCGATTCCCGCGACAACGCGGCCGATGCAGGGATTGCCACCGAGCCAGTAGCAGAGCTCGGCCGGGCGCTGGATACGGTAGAGGGCGAGGTCGCAGCGCATCCCCTCGGCCAGCACGCCGCGATCCTGGAGGCCGAGTGCGGCGGCGGCGTGGCGCGTCACGCCGAGCAGCGCCTCGGGCACCGTCATCCGGAACAACGTGCAGCCGAGATTGAGCATCAGCAGCAGCGACAGCGCGGGGGAGGAGCCGGGATTCATGTCCGTGGAGAGCGCCATGCGGCAGCCATGCGCGCGCATCGCGGCGATGGACGGGAAATGCGTCTCGCGCAGGGTCAGGGTCGCCCCCGGCAGGAGTACGGCGACGGTGCCGGCCCGCGCCATGGCGGCGATGCCCTCGGCATTGCTGCGCTCCAGATGATCGGCCGAAAGGGCGTCATGGGCTGCGGCCAGCGCCGCCCCGCCGCCATCCGTCAACTGGTCGGCGTGCAGCTTGACCGGCAGGCCGAGGCGCTTCGCGGCGGTGAAGAGCTGCGCCGTTTCGGCGGGGGTGAAGGCGATGCTTTCGCAGAAGGCATCCACCGCATCGGCCAGGCCCTCCTCCGCCGCGCGGGGCAGGATCTCGTCCACGACGAGACGAAGGTAGTCGGCCTGGCGGCCCTTGTATTCCGGCGGCACGGCATGGGCGGCGAGCAGCGAGGTGACGACGCTGACCTGGCGTTGCCTGCCCAGCACGCGGGCGGCGCGGAGCTGGCGCAACTCGGCGTCCAGCTCCAGACCGTAGCCGGACTTGATCTCGACGGTGGTCACGCCCTCGCGCAGCAGCGCATCCAGCCGGGGCAGGGCGGCCTGCACCAGCTGCGCCTCATTCGCCGCGCGTGTGGCCCGCATGGTGGAGAGAATGCCGCCGCCGGCGCGGGCGATCTCCTCATAGCTGGCGCCGCCGAGGCGCATTTCGAACTCGGCCGAGCGGTTGCCGCCGAAGACCATGTGTGTGTGGCAATCGATCAGCCCGGGCGTGATCCAGGCGCCGCCGCAATCCGTGATGGATGCCGCGTGGTCGGGCAGCGCGGCGCGCGGGCCGATCCAGGTGATGCGGCCATCCTTCGCCGCGATGGCGCCATCCTCGATGACCCCCAGCGCATCGTCGCGCATGGTGGCGAGGTGGGCGTTCACCCAGACATGGTCGAAGCTCATGCGAGTGGCGCCTGCAAGTCACGCAGCAAGGCGCGCGCGGCGGCGATGTCGGGCGCCATCAGCCGATCCTCGTCCCAGGGCGCCACATGCGCGCGCAGCCTGGCATGCGCGGCTTCGATCGCGGCGCTGCTGGTGAGCGGGCGGTGGAAGCCGATGCCCTGGGCCGCGGCCAAATACTCGATGGCGAGGATGCCCTCGACATTCTCGGCCATCGGCGTCAGGCGCAGCGCGGCGTTGGTCGCCATGGAGACGTGATCCTCCTGGTTGGCGGAGGTGGGCAGGCTGTCCACGCTGCGGGGTGTCGCCATGGCGCGGTTCTCGGCGGCCAGGGCCGCCGCCGTCACCTGCGCGATCATGAAGCCGGAATTCAGCCCTCCCGCCTGCACGAGGAAGGCCGGCAGGCCGGACAGCGCCGGGTCGGTCAGCAGGGCGATGCGTCGTTCGGCGATGGCGCCGATTTCGGCCAGCGCCAGGGCCAGGGTATCGGCGGCGAAGGCCACGGGCTCCGCGTGGAAATTGCCGCCGGAGAGCAACTCGCCGCCTTCCACCAGCAGCGGGTTGTCGGTCACGGCGTTGGCCTCGCGCTCCAGGGTCGCACCGGCCTGCTCGATGAGGTCGAGGCAGGCGCCGATCACCTGGGGCTGGCAGCGCAGGCAATAGGGGTCCTGCACGCGGATGTCATTGTCGCGGTGGCTGTCGCGGATGGCGCTGCCGGCGAGAAGCTGGCGCAGCGTCTCGGCCACGCGGATCTGGCCGGGCTGGCCACGCAGCGCATGGATGCGCGGGTCGAAGGGCGTGTCGGAGCCGCGCGCCGCATCCACGCTCATCGCCCCCGTGAGCAGCCCGGCGCGCAGCAGGTCCATGGCGCGGAACTGCGCGTCGAGTGCCAAGGCGGTGCTGACCTGCGTGCCGTTCAGCAGCGCCAACCCCTCCTTCGGGCCGAGGGTCAGCGGCGCGCGGCCGATGGCGGCGAGTGCCGTCACACCACCATGCGTCACATGCTGCGCATCGGTCGCCGAACCCTCGCCCACCAGCACCAGCGAGAGATGGGCGAGCGGCGCCAGATCCCCCGAGGCGCCGACCGAGCCTTGCGCCGGGACGTCCGGCAGCATGTCCGCCTCCAGCAGGGCCAGCAGCGTCTCGATGATCTCGGGCCTGGCCCCCGAGGCGCCGCGCGCGAGCGAGAGCGCCTTCAGGCCGAGGATCAGGCGCACCGCGGGCCGGGGCAGGTTCGTGCCCGTGCCGGCGGCGTGGCTGCGCAGCAGGTTGAGCTGGAGCCTCGCGAGGTCGCCCTCGGCGATGCGTGTGGAGGCGAGCTTGCCGAAGCCCGTGTTCACGCCGTAGAGCGCGGCGCCGGTGGCCAGCGCGGCGCGCAGCGTGGCGAGGCCGGCCTCCACATCATCGCGCCAGCCGGGGGCGAGGGTGAGGGCGGCGCCATCGCGGATGGCGCGCCAATCGGAAAGCCGGGCCTGGCCGGCGGCGAGGGTGATGCGGGTCATGCCCCCCAGAATAGAACGCCTTGCCGCGCCGGGCCATCACGGGCTTGCGCGCCCCGGCCCGCCCCGCGATGTTTCACCGCATCGTCTTCCAGGGATTCCGATGGCCGAATTCTTTGCCCACCACGCCCTGCTGCCCGGGGGCTGGGCCGCCGATGTGCGCATCACCTGCGATGCGGCGGGCCGGATCACGGAGGTGACGCCCGGGGCAGCGCCAGGTGCCGCGCGCCGGCTGCGTGGCCATGTCATCCCCGGCATCGCCAACTTGCACAGCCACGCCTTCCAGCGCGCCATGGCGGGCGGGGCCGAACGCCGCAGCCCTGCCGGCCGCGACAGCTTCTGGACCTGGCGCGAGACGATGTACCGCTTCGCGCTCTCGGTGAGTCCGGAGGATGCGCAAGCGATCGCCGCCCAACTCTACGCCGAATGCCTGACGCGCGGCTTCACCCAGGTCGCCGAATTCCACTACCTGCACCACGCGCCCGACGGCAGCGCCTACGCCGACCGCGCCGAGATGGCCGCGCGGCTCTTCGCGGCGGCCGAAGGCACGGGCATCGGCATCACCATGCTGCCCAGCCTCTACCGCCATGGCGGGATTTTCGGCGCGGCGCCGCATGAGGGACAACGCCGCTTCCTGAACGACCTCGACGGGTTCCACACCATCCTGGAGCGCGTGCAGGCCATCGCCGCCACCCAGCGCAACGCCAGCTGGGGTGTGGCGCCGCACAGCCTGCGCGCGGTGACGCCGGCCATGCTGGAAGCCATGGCCGCACTCGACTGTCCCATCCACATCCACGCGGCCGAGCAGGAAAAGGAGGTGGAGGAATGCCTCACCGCCACCGGCCTGCGCCCCGTGGAGTGGCTGCTGCGCAACACGCCGCTCGATGCGCGCTGGGTGCTGATTCACGCCACGCACATGACGCCGGAGGAAACCCGCGCGCTGGGCGCGACCGGGGCGGTCGCCGGGCTCTGCCCCTCCACCGAGGCCTCGCTCGGCGACGGCATCTTCCCGCTGCCGGATTACCTCGCGGCCGAGGGCCGGCTCGGCTTCGGCACGGACAGCCATGTGGGCATCTGCCCCGCCGCCGAATTGCGCCAGCTTGAAACGAGCCAGCGCTTGGCGCTCGAGCTGCGCAGCGTGGCCACCGACGAGGCGCGGCCGCATCCGGGCCGTGGGTTGCTGGAACGCGCGCTGGCCGGCGGTGCGCAGGCCTGCGGCGTGGCGATGGGTGGCATCGCCCCCGGCCTGCGCTGCGACCTGGTGGAACTGGATGACGAGCACCCGACGCTCACGGGCCGCGGCGGCGATGCGGCTCTCGACGCCTGGTGCTTCGGCCCGGCGGACCGGATGGTCCGCAGCGTCGCCGTCGGCGGCCGCGTCGTCGTGGAATCCGGTCGGCATTTGCAGGAAGGGACGATCCGCGAGGGATTTGCCCGCACGATGAAAAGGCTTGGCGCATGACCCTACCCCTGCACGGCAAGATCGCTTACGTGACCGGCGGCAGCCGCGGCATCGGCCGCGCCTCGGCCATTGCTTTCGCCGAGGCCGGCGCCGATGTGGCCATCTGCCACCTCGATGACGAGGCCGAGGCGAGGACGCTGGTGCAGGCCGTGACGGCGCGCGGCAGGCGCGGCTTCCAGATGCCGGCCGACATGGGCGATCTGGGGCAGATCAAGGCCTTTGCGGCGGCGGCCGAAACCGCCCTCGGCCCTTGCGACATCCTGCTGAACAATGCGGGGATGAACATTCGCGGGCCCTTTGGCGAGATCAGCGAGGCGGATTTCGACCGCATGGTCGCAGTGCATTTGAAGGGCATGTTCTTCATGGCGCAGGCCGTCTATTCCGGCATGGTGGCGCGGGGCGGCGGGCGGATCATCAACATCGCCTCGCAGCTGGCTCTGAAGGGTTCGCCCGGCATCGTCACCTATTGCGCGGTGAAGGCGGGCATCATCGGCTTTACCCGCGCGCTCGCCCATGAGGCGGGGCCGAAGGGCGTATTGGTGAATGCCATTGCGCCTGGGCCCATCGAGACGGACCTGACGCGCGGGCGCGGCGAGGAATGGAAGGCACGGATCTCAGCGAGCCTCCCGCTCGGCCGCCTGGGCCAGCCGGAGGAAATCGCCGCGACTGCACTGCTGCTGGCGGGACCTGGCGGCACTTATTACGCGGGGGCCTGCCTGTCACCCAATGGCGGCGACGTGATGCATTGAGCTTGGGCTGACGATAAACTGCCCCACGAACCACCCTGAAATGCACCGTGCGGCGCCCCGAAGGGACACCGCACGGCTTTGTTCCGGCATAGCGTTTCGCCTGCCGCAGCGTTACGAACGACCACCACGGCTGGACTCGCCGCCCTTCCGCCCGGCTTCCGACGCGCGTTCCCGATCCTGGGCGAAATTGCCCGAACCGCCACGCTCGCCCGCGCCGCTGCTGCCGCCGCGGCCACCCTGGCTGGCTTCACCGCCCTTGCGGCCCGCTTCGGCAGCCAGGGCCGGGTTCTTGGAGAAGCTCCGATCCTCGGGCGCCACGTTCTTGCCGCCCTTCCGGCCGGCCTCAGCGGCGAGTTCGGGATCCTTCGAGAAGCTGCGATCCTCCGGAGCGACGCTCTGGCCGCCTTTGGACGCGATTTCCTGCTGCTTCTTCTCATCCATGCCGGCGAAGCCACGCTCGCTGCCGCCGCCCTGCCTTTTATTGTCGGCCATGTCATGTACTCCCTTGCTGTATCCAATTACCTCGCTCCACCGCAAGTGGTAGCGAGTATGTATAACCGGACGGGAAAGCCGTGGTTACGCGACAGGGTGACTTAAATCGCCGTAAAGTGAGGGGTATTTGGTCACCACCTTGCTGAAGCGCGAGCGTTGCCACGGCAAAATTTTGGCGTGGGCGGACGTTCAATGCTGTCGCTGCACCCGCAGGGCGCAGTAGTCGGCCGAGCCTGCCGGGACGGTATCGCCTGGTCCAGGCCATCACAAAC
>LNFM01018872.1_pt1 | contig 13998 bp, 8 predicted proteins | sample 596031 | NCBI WGS metagenome assembly LNFM01 (sample SAMN04254537, study PRJNA301005) | activated carbon metagenome | isolation source: dual media filters at the Ann Arbor, Michigan drinking water treatment plant | place: USA: Ann Arbor
CAGCATCCACATTAAGCCGCACCGCAGTCACGCATCACTTAAAAATTCTACAAAGTAGCGGCGCCTTACAATCTGAAAAAGTCGGCAAAGAAGTCTTTTTTTGGATTGATAAAGCGTTTATCGGCAACGCATTAAAATCAGTATTAACTTATATTAATAACGAAACGTAAAACAAAAAGCAAATAAGGGGAAAACAATGCTGGCTAGATTTTTACGATTAATCTGCAAAATTCTGTTTCGCGTCAAAGTCCGTGGTTTAGAAAACGTGCCACAAGAAAATAATTCTAAAGAAAACATATCAAAAACCAATGGATTATTGATTGTAGCGAATCATGAGTCGTTTTTAGATGGTTTTTTACTGGGTTTGTATTTACCAGTAACAGCCACTTTTGTGGTGCACACCACCGTATTAAAAAATTGGTGGTTCAGACAGTTTTTACGCTTAACGCCGTATTTGGCCGTAGACCCAACATCACCGCTTGCGATGAAAAAAGTCATCAAATTGCTTGAGGCAGGTCAGAACGTGGTGATTTTTCCAGAGGGTCGCATCACCTTAACTGGCGCTCTCATGAAAGTGTATGACGGCCCTGGTTTTGTTGCCGCCAAAACTGGCGCAACCATTTTGCCTATTCGCGTTGATGGCGCTGCCGAATCTTATTTTGGCCGATTATCGAGTGACCATCCACGCAAAATTCTACCAAAAGTAATTTTAACGATTCAGCCTGTCACCCGCATTGATATTGCTAACAATGCACATCCCCCACTCTCTGCAAAACAGCGCCGCCGCATTGCAGGTGAGGGTATGCGTAGCGTGATGCAACATATGTTGTTTCAAACCCAAAAAAGCCGCACCTTATTTGAGGCATTTTTAGATGCTATCGATAAATTTGATGGTAGTTATAAGCTCATTGAGGATATGAATGAAGTAGAAGAAACCTACCAAGCTCTGCTTAAAAAAAGCTTGGCGCTTGGACGTTTGGCGACCAAAATCAGTGCGCCAAATGAAGCTGTTGGGGTATTAATGCCAAACGTAACCAATACGCTAGCGCTCATTTTAGGCATGAGTGCATTTAACCGTATACCAGCTATGCTTAATTACACCGCAGGCACGGCAGGTATGCAAAACGCGTGCATTGCCGCTAATCTAAAAACTGTGATTACGTCGCGTAAATTTATTGAAACCGCTAAATTAGAAAATGATATCGCGCATTTAGAAAATCTAAATATCGTTTATTTAGAAGATTTACGCGGCCTTACATTATCCGCGTGTGGCGATGGAGGTAAGTGATCCCAGCCAACGCGCTGTGATCCTGTTCACTTCTGGCAGTGAAGGCAAACCAAAAGGTGTCGTGCATTCGCATCAGAGTATTTTGGCCAATATCGCGCAAATCATGGCAATTATTGACTTTAATCCAACCGATAAATTTATGATGTCGTTACCAATATTTCACGCTTTTGGATTTACCGGCTCGTTACTGCCCATATTTAACGGTATTAAAATCCTACTTTTTCCGTCTCCATTGCAATATAAAGTGATTCCAGAAGTCATTTACGATCGTGGTTGCACGGTGCTATTTTCAACCAGTACTTTTTTGGGCAACTACGCTAAGTTTGCACATCCGTACGATTTTTACAAACTGCGCCTAGTGATTGCTGGCGCTGAAAAATTAAATGATGAAGTGCGCAAAACGTATACAGAGAAATTTGGCATCCGCATACTAGAAGGCTACGGTACCACAGAATGTGCACCTGTGCTTTCTGCCAACACGCCCATGGCAAACTTAAATGGCACAGTTGGCCAATTTGTACCAGGATTAGAGCATAAATTAGAACCAGTTCCGGGCATTGAAAATGGCGGCTTGCTGCATGTACGCGGCGAAAATGTGATGATGGGCTATTACCTATTTGATGCGCCTGGCGTGCTAAAACCGACAGATGATGGCTGGTATAACACGGGTGATATTGTCGAAGTTGATGCGCAAGGCTTTATTCATATTAAAGGCCGCGTGAAACGTTTTGCCAAAATAGCGGGTGAGATGGTTTCACTTGAAGTGGTCGAAAAAATTGCCAATACTGCAGCGCCAGAATATCAACATGCAGCCAGCTCACAGATTGACGCTCAACGTGGCGAAACCATTGTTTTATTCACTACCGACCCCGCCCTAAAACGGGAAGATTTACAAATGGTGGCCAAAAACCTCAAACAACCCGAAATCGCGATTGCGCGCAAAATTGTACGTATTGATGAGCTACCATTATTGGGCACGGGCAAAACAGATTATGTGACTTTAAAACAAATGGCAGAAGCCGCCTAATGAACCGCCGCCAGTTTTTATATGGGCTTGGCCTGTTAGGTTTATCAGGTGCGGGATACGCTGGATTAAAATTCTGGCCCGAAAATGGGTTAAGTAATCCCTGTTTAACCAAGCTGCCAGACGAGATTAAGCAGCATCCGCTGATGCAAGAAATTTGGCGCGACATTCGGCCAGAGTTTGTATGGGATACACATGTACACCTAGTGGGAACAGGCGATAGTGATAGCGGCATTTGGTCTAGTCCCAATATGGATAGCTACTGGCATCCTATATTAAAAGTGCAAAAAAACTTTTATATGAATGGCAGTTGCGCGGTGGATGGCGACATTGATAACAGCACGGTGCAACGCATGCTAACGCAATTAAACGAGATTCCAGCTGGGTTTAAGCTGATGCTGTTTGCATTTGACTGGTTTCATGGTGAAAATGGCCAGCCTAACAAAAATCAATCAATTTTTCACATACCCAACCAATACGCACAAAAAATTGCCAGTGAGCATGCTAATCGGTTTGAATGGGTGTGTAGCATTCATCCGTATCGTGCGGATGCAATTGATGCATTGGAGCTTGCTCACGCACAAGGTGCAAGAGCGGTTAAATGGTTGCCATCTGGCATGGGTATCGACCCTGCAAGTCCTAAATGCGATCTTTTTTATCAAAAATTGCAAAGCTTAAACATGCCCATTATTAGCCACACTGGTGCAGAAAGTGCGGTGCAAGGCGGTGAACAAGCACATGGCAACCCACTTCGTATGCGCCGTGCGCTAGATGCTGGTGTGCGCGTTGTATTGGCGCATTGTGCCAGCGATGGATATGATGAGGATTTAGATCACAACAATAAACGGATTAAAAGTTTTGATTTATTTGCACGATTAATGGATACGCCAGATTATCAACAATTGGTATTTGGCGAAATTTCTGCATTAACTTTAATTAATCATGCTTGGGCAATTAAGCCCATATTACAGCGCACGGATTGGCATCATCGGCTACTAAACGGCTCCGATTACCCGCTGCCTGGCATATTGCCGCTTATAAACACGCAATCTTTGGCAAAGCAAGGCTTACTTAACATGGAATATGTACCATTTTTACAAGCCTTAAAAAATCACAATGCTTTATTGTTTGATTTTGCCGTTAAACGACTCATTGCTCTGGATGGTACAAAGTTTGCCAACAGCGTATTTGAAACCAAATCTTTTTTTAAAATATAACAATAAATACAAGAAAAAAGGGAGTAAACAATGGAATGGCTGTTATTAGGTTTATTAGGCTTAGTAATTTGCATAGGTGGTTTTGTTGGATTCATTGGCTTATTCAACAAAGGTGATGCAGAGCAACAGTTAAAAAATATCGAGCATGAATTAACGCAACTTAAAAAACGCTTGCATGCGTTAGAAACAAAACAACTGTCTACTGAGCAAAGTCTAGCTCAAATCGCTACGCCAACCATTTCTCAAACCACGCTGTCCCAGCCAGACAACCCAGCACCTGCGCCACAAGCAAAACCCAACCATTTAGCGCAAACCACCCAGCAGAGTAACGACATCAAAACTGCCACTATACTAGTCAATAGAGAAGCAAGTTCTGCTCAATCAATCAACTTAACAGCATCCAACGCACTCAATGACAGCAAAACCATTACGCCCGAGAGCCTTAATATCTTTGAGCAAGTGTTTGCATTAGCCAAAAACTGGCTGTTTGGTGGCAATACCATGGTGCGCGCGGGTGTTGTTATTTTATTTATCGGCATTAGTTTTTTACTCGAAATGGTGGTTGATAACGGCATCATTCCGATTCAATTACGCCTTGTTGCTATTGCCTTTGGTGGATTGGCTTTGTTGGCAATCGGTTGGCGTTTGCGTGAAAAACGCTCGCAATATGCATGGGCGCTGCAAGGTGGCGGCGTTGGCGTACTCTACTTAACCATTTTTTCGGCACTAAAACTGTATGGGCTGATGCCAGCAGGCACAGCTTTCATGCTACTTGCCGCAGTCGCTTTTTTATCGGCATTCATTGCAATAAAACAATCGGCCATGCCATTGGCTATCTTGGGTTTTACAGGTGGTTTTCTTGCACCCATTCTCACTTCAACTCATGACGGTAGTCATGTTGGCCTGTTCAGCTACTATTTAGTACTAAATGTCGCGATTGCTTTCATCGCTTTTTATAAAAGTTGGCGCCCGCTTAATATACTGGGTTGGGGCTTTACCTTTATTGTGGGCTCACTGTGGGGTGCAAAAAACTACACACCCGCGTATTTTGCCAGCACAGAGCCATTTCTGATTATTTTCTTTTTATTGTTTACGCTCATCGCGGTGCTGTTTGCTCATCGACAAGCCACAAAAGCCAGCGATTATATTGATGCAACATTGGTGTTTGGTACGCCACTGGTTAGCTTTAGTTTGCAATACGCGCTACTTAAAAATACACCTTATGGCATGGCTTACAGCGCGTTAATAATCGGTGCGTTTTATATTGCGCTAGCGTGGTGGCTGCTTACACGCAAGCGTGAAACACTGCAATTTTTAGGCGAGTGCTTTTTAGCATTAGGCATTGGTTTTGCGACACTCACCATACCATTATACTTAGACGGGCGCTGGACATCAGCCGCTTGGGCCGTTGAGGGCGTGGGTTTATTGTGGGTTGGTTTAAAACAACATCGCTTATTCCCCACACTATCTGGCTTGGCCTTGCAATTACTAGGTGCAGGGGCATTTATGGTTGGCTGGGGATTAACAGGACTCACGCCAACTGCGCATCAAAATATGTGTTTAGGTGTCGCCTTTATTGCGCTATCTGGTTGGGCGTGTGGTGCTTTATTAAACTATTATCAGCATAGTAAATTTGCATTTATAGCGCCGTTATTAGCGGTTTGGGGTTGGCTGTGGTGGGTAGGTGCAGGCTTAACCGCCATTGATACTTTTTTACCACCCCTCTTTTTTGCGCATGCAGCATTAACTTTTGTGGCTATTAGCAGCGTGTTATTACCGTTGGTTTCAAGCAAACTTAAATGGCCATCTTTAGCAAACTTATCCTGCTTGCTACTTCCAGTGATGGCGTTTGTGTTGGCGATTGATTTCTTCAGCGGCTACCCATTTGCGCATATGGGATTTTACAGTTGGTTAATCACTTTTGTGGCTTATATTTGGCTATTAACCCGTGATGTGATGCCACAATATGCCGTATTTCGCGGTGCTTTATTATGGATAGCCGCGATTATTGGCGGCATTGAATGGCAACATTATCTATCAACCATCGTCACATCTGGCGTTTGGCTAGCCATTGGCTGGGCAATTGTGCCGCTTATCATCACGATTGGCATGATGCAATGGCAAAAATCTCATCAAAAAGCTGCAATTAATCGCGCATGGGTTTGGGTAGGTGTTGCGCCCATTATGGTATTTTTATGTGTATGGTTTATGTTTATGTCGTTAAATTCTAACGGCAGTGCGACACCATTACCCTATCTTCCACTGCTCAACCCACTTGATATGTCACTTGGTGCAATTTTGTTGAGCCTGTTGATTTGGACGCGCCATTTCAAACAATACTTTCTTGCACTAGAGAAGAGTATCTACATCATTTCGGGCTTAATGGCCTTTACCTTGATTAACGGTATGCTGCTGAGAACCCTTCACCACTGGGCTGGTACGCCATTTCAGTGGACAGCCATTTTTAGTAATGCCACTGTACAAATGGCGTTTACTTTTTTATGGAGCTTAAGTGCGTTTGCACTCATGCTGTTTGCACACAAAAAATTGCGCCGCATGCTATGGATGGTGGGCGCTGCATTAATGGGCTTGGTCGTATTAAAACTATTCTTTTTCGATCTCGCACAACAAGGCTCTGTTGCACGGATTGCCTCATTTATAGGTGCTGGAGTCTTGTTACTCATCATGGGCTATTTTGCTCCTCTGCCGCCAGCCAAGCAGACAAAATAAAGCACTTGGCGAATTAATCTCTACATTTCACAATCAATCTATTCATAACCCAGAAAGCTTTTTATGAGCAGCCAATTTCAGTTACTAAAAGAACAACGTTTTCGCCCGTTTTTTTTCACGCAATTTTTGGGGGCATTTAACGATAATGTGTTTAAAACCGCCTTAATCACTCTCGTGGCTTTTCATGCGTCCAGCCTCACCACTATAGATGGCAGTACCCTTACTACATTATTACCTGGGCTATTTATTCTGCCTTTCTTTTTATTCTCTGCTACAGCTGGGCAAATTGCCGATAAATTTGAAAAGTCCGTCATTATTCGATTTGTAAAACTGTTTGAAGTCGGCATTATGGTTTTTGCCAGCGCGGGCTTTTTTATGCACAATATTTGGCTGTTGGCTGTCGCCTTATTTATGATGGGCATGCATTCCACTTTATTCGGGCCAGTGAAATACGCTTACCTGCCGCAACATTTAAAAGAAAATGAGCTTATTGGCGGCAATGGCATGGTAGAAATGGGTAGTTTTGTCGCGATTTTATTAGGCCAAGTATTAGGGGCTTGGCTAGCGACAGTCAGCCATCACGAAACTTTTACCAGCATGGCTATTTTAGCGATTGCCATCATGGGCTACTGGACTAGCCGTGGCGTGCCAAACTCACCAGCAGCAGACCCCAAATTAACAATCAACTGGAACCCCATTACCGAAACCATTAAAAACGTTAAACTGATTTGGGCAAAACAGCCACTTTGGTTAGCAATTGTTGCTATTTCATGGTTTTGGTTTTATGGGGCAACTTTGCTAGCCCAGTTTCCGAATTTTGCTAAAAATGTGCTGCACGGCGACGAAAGCGTATTTATTTTGTTGCTGGGTATATTTTCTATCGGTATTGGGCTGGGCTCTCTGTTATGCGAAAAGTTATCCAAAGGCCGTGTAGAGCTTGGCCTTGTGATGCTTGGTGCAACTGGCTTATCTATTTTTGGTGTCGATTTGTATTTCTCTAGCACCAGCATTCATCAAGTTGCTGATGGCATTGTATTAAATTACCAATACTTTTTGTTGAATCATTGGAGTTTGCTGGCAGATATCGCGCTAATTGGCTTGTTTGGCGGTTTTTACATTGTGCCGCTGTATGTGCTGATTCAAACGCGTAGCGAAAAAAAATACCAATCGCGCGTGATTGCTGCCAACAACATCATGAACGCCTTATTTATGGTGGTTTCTGCTGGGTTATCAATCCTCATTTTCAATCAAGGCTATTCAATTCCACAATTATTTTTAATCACCGCAATGTTGAATATAATCGTGAGCATTTACCTCTGTATTCGCCAACCAGAATATTTCACTTCATTTTTAGCTTGGGTAAAACGTTAATAGATACAGATCTAATGCAGCATATCAGCATGATAACGACCACTTCTTTTTTGCCGCCTGACGCATGATGAGCGACATTGCGCCACTCCATTAATACAGGATAATCATGACACCATTTAGCCATGTCTATATCACCGATACCACCAGTTTTATGCCGGGTGAAGCGGTTAACAATCAAGAAATGGATGCTTATATAGGCTCTATCAATCGTATGTCTGGTCGCATCAAAACGCGAATTTTGGCAGAAAATGGCATCCAGTTTAGGCATTACGCAATCGATGAGAATGGCCAATCACTGCATTCGGTGACATCGATGGGCGCTAAAGTAGTCGCTGCTTTAACTGAAAAAATGCCGCTACATTTTTTATCGGCCGCTACCACTGGCGGCGATTGCGCTGCGCCTGGCTTAGCCAACTTGATTCAAGGCGAGCTAAGCTTGCCACCGCTAGAAACCTTGTCTGTATCAGGCATTTGTGCAGCTTCAATTGGTGCACTAAACGCGGCTGCATCGGCGGTGCAATCTGGCGCTGCCAATGCCGCTGTTGCGGTTGCCAGCGAATTTCCATCACGCTTATTTAAAGCATCGCGATTTGAAAATCGCAACACCGATATTGATTTTGACGCGCATTTTTTACGCTGGATGTTATCAGATGGTGCAGGCGGCGTGATGCTCAAAAATCAGCCATCAGCACAGGGCTTATCGCTTAAAATTAAGTGGATACACCAGCAATCGTTCTCTGGCGACATGCCGACCTGCATGCAAGTAGGGCAATCCATCGGCAACACTTTACCGGGATATTTAGATTACCCAACGCTAGCCGAAGCGGAAAAAGCAGGCGCGTTTGATTTACGCCAAAATATCAGAACTCTGCCCAATTTGTTTGATATGGGCTTGCATGAATACGCCAATTTGGTCAAAGCGGGGCATTTAAACCCCAAAGATGTGGATTGGTTTTTATGCCATTACTCATCTGAGCGCTTTAAGCCGATGATGGCAGAATTAATGCAGGAAGCAGGCATCGCTATATCTAGCAAAAAATGGTTTTCCAACCTATCCAGCAAAGGCAACACAGGCTCTGCGTCTATTTTTATTATGCTGGATGAGTTTTTTAAAAGTAAAAAAGCATCATTAAAAGTAGGTCTGCCTACTTTTTGCTAGAAGTCGTGGATTGCAATACCCAAGCACAAGCACCTTGTGTTGCACCAGCGACAACAATAGACTTTGCGTCAGATTTCGCACACCACTTAGTGCCTGCACCAATGACTGCAGAAGGTCAAACCGGTGGCGTGGCCGACACACTAAAAGGCTTGATGGCGGTATGGCATGGCTATCGCTCTGAAGTATTTCGCACCGAAATTGCCAGTGCGATTATGCACGGCCATATTCAACTCAACGATTATTTAAACTGGATGGAATGTTGGATTCCGCAAGTACGTGAAGGCAGCCTTTGGATGCGGCGTGCGGCATCTAGCATGAGCCAAGAGTATCAACAATTAGCGCAATTGGTGCAAACGCATGCGGGTGAAGAACAGCTAGACTGGCAAGTGCTCTACCATGATTATATTCAGGCTGGCGGCAAGCTGGATGCCAGTCACCTCAGGCGTAACCCTGGTGGTGAAGCGCTGAATGCCTTTATGCACAGCTGTGCCGAGCGCAAAAACCCTATTGGTCTGCTGGGTGGTATTTATATCATTGAGGGCACTGGGCAACGGATTGTGCCGACATTGCTACCTAAGCTGAAGCAGCATTTAAATGTGCCATCGTCTGTTTTAAAATTTATTGAGTATCATGGCGAAAACGATCAAGCGCATATGATGCGCTGGCTGGATGCCGTTAAAATGGCAGTAAATATTGATGCCAATGCCGCCGCCGAAATTGTTAGAGTGGCCGAAACCGTGGCCGCATTGTACTTACAACAATGGAAATTTGTGTTACTTAACCAGTAAAAATGCTTAAAAAATTACCCTGCTTAGTAGGCGCTTTGTCGATATGCTTATGCACTTTTGCAGGCGCACTTGCATTTGCAGCAGACCAAGCCAGCACCTTTATTGCAGTACAAATCGCAGCGCACCCCAATAAAACAGGCGTTTATGTATTAGATAAAGGCGAAGATGCTCTGATTGCGCGCGCTTGGCTGGCCGATTACGCCAAGCAAACCATTGAAGTGCAATACTTTATTTGGAGCAATGACAATATCGGTACTCTTGCCTCAGAAGCCTTGCTGCGCGCGGCAGGTAGAGGCGTTAAGGTGCGTGTGATTGTGGATGATTTACTAATAAAAGCACCTGACCAAACGCTGTTGGCATTGGCACTGCATCCTAATATTGATATCAAAATTTATAACCCGCAGCACTCTGTTGGCGTGCCTTTTCATAAAAGATTACTCAATATTGTCACCGATTTTCGCGGTGTTAATCAGCGCATGCATGACAAAACCTTTATTGTTGATGGCGCAATTGCCATTACGGGTGGTCGCAATATGGCAACCGAATATTTTGATTACAATCACAGCTACAATTTTCGCGATAGGGATGTGCTGCTATTGGGCAAAGACGTAGCGCTTATTGAGTCCAGCTTTAAGGCATTGGGATTTTTCAAAAAAATGTGCAAGTGGAAGATACACAAGTCAAACAAACCTACCAATCGCTACACGATTACGCACAATCCAATACCAATTTTTCGGCACATTTGCGCAATATGATTAGCAATATCCCCAACACATTTAATGCTATATCTAAGCAGATTATTTGGACAGAGGTTAGTGTCATCAGCGACCTTCCAGGCAAAAACACAGTGGCTGGGCTAGATGGTGGTGGTCAATCTACCTTGGCGCTGGTTAAATTGGTTAACGAAGCGCAAAAACAAATCATTATCCAATCGCCTTATTTGGTGATGTCTGACAAAGCCGTTTCGCTGTTTCAATCCGCCATTAAGCGTGGTGTAAAAGTGTACATCAATACTAATTCGCTGGCTGCTACGGACAATATTCAGGCCTTCAGTGGTTATCGCAATCAGCGTGAGCAGCTACTTAAAATGGGTGTGCGCATTTATGAATATAAACCAAACCCACTAATCAAAAAGCAACTGATAGCGGCTTCAGTGCTGGCAGAAAAACGCTCGCCCAAATTTGCGATTCACGCCAAAACCATGGTGATTGATTCGGAAACCGTGTTTATTGGCACCTTTAATTTTGACCCAAGATCTGAAAACTTGAATACTGAAATCGGCGTGGTGATACACAACTCAGTCTTGGCGAATTCGGTAGAAAATGCCATTAAAACCGATATGCTACCTGAAAACAGTTGGAATGCCGCGAATGATAATCCAGACCAATATGTCAGCCTTACCAAGCGCAGCAAAGTACGTTTTTTACAGATGCTGCCGCTGAAAGCCTTACTATAACTTTATTAAGATAGTGATTAGCCCATGCATAATGACCATCACAAAAAAGTAACACTACCCAGACCAGCGCCGTTTTTAGAGGCTGCGCACAACCCAGAAAATCCAGACCCTTGGCAAAGCTTATGGTTAGACCATTCCATCACAATTAATGAAGGCGTTAAGCTTGCTTGGCTGCGCGATTCCAACACTTGGTCACGCCAATTTTTATTGCCGTTTGTTCGACCACTGGCAAGGCTAACAATTGTATTGTTGCAGCTACTTAAAGCCATTATCCCAAATCGCTTTTGTTCATCGCGCATGCTGCACAAATTGCTGGCTTGGGCGTTATCGGTGTTTGCAACGCCTGAGGCCAATTGGTTGATATTGCGCCATTTTTGGATAGGTTCCGAAAATCTGGCTTTTCTGAATGCCAATATCAAAGGTGGCGGTGTCGCCATGCATCCATTAATGCCGCATGATTTACCCGATTTAAAAGACAATTTATTTATTCAGCACGATTTGAATTTATTTAATTTTATTACGCGCATTAATTTTTCTTTGCGCGCCAACAATCTCAGCGATATTCAAGCCAATGAGCAGCTGGATTTTTCCATGATTTCGGATGATGGCAATTTTGACATCGCCCCGCAAAATAACGGCTGGCTGAATGTGTTGGATTTGCAAACCTGTATCGATATTTTTACACCTATTTATCAGCTATTTTTAACCGATAAAGATTTTTGGCGCTCTGTGCATTCACTGCAATTTGATGAAACGATTGGCATTTACGCCGCCAAAATTTTAAATAAGCCAGAAGGTTTAATATTGGTCAATAACAAACACCCCATGGTTGTACCTGCTACTTGGTCAGCAGGTTATCGCTTGGTATTGCACGGCTTGTCAGCTGAAATGTTGCATGCCATATTAGTTAAGGCCAAACAACAAAACCTAGTTAATCATGCTGGCTAAAATGTTAAGCAAGCAGGTTAAGCGATATAATCAGGGCTTTAAACGCCATCTGCCAATATGAGCACACCACAATCTTCTATGCTAACAAAGCAGGTTATCCGCGATGGTTTAAGCTATATATTGCGCGGCGGTTTACGCATTAAAAATGCGCATTTACCGACTAATCAGCACGCGATACCCACAAATTTTATTGGTGTCTGCGTTGCGTCTAATCCAAATCCTGCAGTCGATGACTATGTTGTGCAACAGTTAAAAAATATTGGCATAACACGTGTTCGTTTAGATTTTACTTATGGCGATTTGGATAGCTTTAATGCGCGTTTTTTACGCCGTTTAATCGCTGAAAAATTTGAAATTACTCTGCATATCATACAGCCGTTTAAAGCTGCAAAAAATATGCTCACTCAACCCGAGCAAGACATTTGGCAGCATTTTTTGGCGTCCGTGTTAACAAGCTTTGGCAATCAAATTCATGCAATTGAAATTGGTAATACGATTAATCGCAAACGCTGGGCTGGCTATACGCAGGATGGTTTTTTAAAAACATGGGCGATTGCGCACAGTGAAATCATGGCGCGTGGCGTGCCTCTGATTGGCCCTAACATTCAGGATTTTGAGCCACTTTATAACGTAAGCCTGCTTAAAACATTTAAATATCTGCATCAATTGCCTGATATTCACAGCAACAATTTATTCGTTGAGCGTGTTTCAGAACCTGAGCGTTTTGATCACCGTATTTTTAAATATCAATGGGCGCGGTTTTTAAAATATAACCTCATTAAAAAAGCGCGCATTTTACAAAAAATTAGCCATGATTTTAGTGTTAAGTTTACCGTTTCTTCGGTTGCTTTTTGGGCAATTTACCGCATTCAACGGCTTTTGCCAGATGGCTTACAAAAACAAGCCGATTATGCAGCGCGCTATTTTTTACTATTGGCGGCTTCTGGTAGCTTTACGCAAGCCAACTGGGGCGCATTTATTTGCCAGCGTGAAGGCTTAATTACGGACGGCTTAACTGAGGCAGATTATCCCGATTTAGAGCGTGTTAGCTATTACAAAAATGTAGATGGCGAATTAAAGCATTATCAGCAACACCCGAGTTTTCATGCAGTTAAAACCGTGGTCAACTTAATCCACGGCGCGCGTTATGTCGCGCCCATCGCCACCGCGAATGGCTTAGAAATTCATCACTTTGTGCAAGACACGCAACACGTTCATGCTGCTTGGACAATTAACGGCAAAGCTGCATCATTAAGTGAAATTTATTCAGCAGACGCCTTAAAAACTTCAAAAATATTGCATCGAGATGGTCAAGATCTGATACAAAAACCACACCTTATGACTGAATCACCGATTTATTTATTGTGGGATGGTGAAGCGCCTACTGTGTCAAATCCGCAATTGGCAAAAGATTTGTCGATTCATGCGCATGTACAAGATTTACATTATTTTGAATTTAAAGATAATGATTGGCGGGGTTTGGTTTTGGCAAAAAATAGCCACGATGCGCAGCTTATTTTGCAAAAATTGCACCCGCAAACTTTACAAGCGCCTAATAAAGATGGCACGCTACGCCATGCTCGTAATGCCATTTGGGCGGTGCCTGACCCAAGAGATAGTGGTTTAAAACAGTTAACCATTAAACAACCAATTAAAATGTATCCGCATAAAGCGTTTTTAGATCGCTTTAAGCCCAGTAAAGCCAAGCGCAGCTGGAATGGCGCGATGGAACTGATGCGTCGCGGTGTTGCTACTGCGCAGCCTATGGCTTATTTTGAAAAAATGGGCGACACCACATTGAAGCAGAATTTTTACCTGTGTGAATTTGTAAAAGCAGATGCCAATATCGGACAGATTTTTTCTGCTTACGCCAGAGGAGAGTACGATTTTCTCGATTTAAATCCCGAATTAGTTTATATACAACTTGCACAATATTGTCACACCATGCACAGTCGCGGCGTGCATTTTAGAGATTTATCTGGCGGCAATATATTGGTGAATATTCATGCAAAAAAAC
>LNFM01009607.1_pt1 | contig 13996 bp, 8 predicted proteins | sample 596031 | NCBI WGS metagenome assembly LNFM01 (sample SAMN04254537, study PRJNA301005) | activated carbon metagenome | isolation source: dual media filters at the Ann Arbor, Michigan drinking water treatment plant | place: USA: Ann Arbor
CCGTGTAGGCGCTGGGCATCGCTGCCTGAGCAGCCGCTTTCCGACACACTGCCGTCACTTGGCAAAGTGGGGGCGTCGGCCGCATTGCAGCGGTAGCGGCACTTCGCTTCCGCGTTGCCGGGGACAGCTTTCTGGCGGATCGCCGTCACTGAACAAGGTGCCCAACGGCCGCACCAAGATCAACGAGCTCTCGGTGCCGGCAGCCATGCCGCTGGAGGAGGTTAGCAGAGCTGGTTCGCGCAACAGCTCCTTGAGCTCGAATGTCCTGCGGCCGGCAAGCGGCAAAGGCACATCCTCAAACTGGATGATGAGCATCCGGCGACGCCGGCATAGCGTCCTAAGGCGTCAGGCATGACTGGCGACTGGGGAAACCAATTGCGCTGCCCACGAACCAGCATCCTGCTCACCGGTGCCATCGGCCTGCTGCTGGGCTGCACATCGGGATTCAAGCGCAACGAGCCGGGGGCAGGCTACGGGCAGATCGTCGTGGGCAGCCCCCGTATCGAAGGCCGCGAGCGCTTGATCAACGACCGCCGCGATCAGGAGCGCTGGCTGCAGGGTCGGCTCGAGGCGCTGGACGGAGCAACATTCGGCGTCAGCGGCGCTGTCGAGTTGAACTCGCTTGCCCTCACTGCTCTGCAGGCCGGGGTGGTGCGTGATCCCGCCCTGCGCCTCGATGCGCTCAACCGCGAGCGCGACGCGGCGCAAATCCGCCAGGCTGCCGACGACGAGAGCACGTTGCGCTCGTTCCGCAACAGCGCGCGCGACCAGATCCTGGCCCGCTTCAACAAGGGCGAACTCACTGCCGAACAAGCCAAGGCCGAGCTTGAAAAGATCGGCCTGGCGCTGCCGCCAACCGGTGCCTCGTCGGCCGTGCGAAGCACGGCCAGCGCGGCTTCTGCAGCAGACCGAGCGGTCAAGAGCGTGGCGTTGGGAGAAAAACCCGAGAGGGCTGTGCCGCCTTCCAACGACCCGCGTCGCGCCGCCCTGCAGAGTACGCCGATCGAAGACTTCGACGACCGACTTGCGGCACGCGAACGCATCCGCAACGAACTCAACGACATTCGCCTCGACGATCTGCACGATCTCTCCGGCAACACCCTGTACCGGATGACGTTCGACACGACCGTGTTCCCGACCTTCGACGACTCCAGCGCCTGGGCGGTGGTCAGCGTCAAGGTGCCGCTGAAGATCACGACCGACAGCCAGCGACTAACGGATCTGCTCGAGCGCGCCGAAGATCAGTTCTTGCGTAGTCTGCGAGATGGCACCGAAATTGTCTTTCGCTCCGTCGCCAACCGCATGGCTGACACCTGCTACCAGAACGAGGCCAAGGTCTTGCTCGCCGCGCAGAAGTCCGACGAGAAGACCCAGCTTGCCACACGCCGCGAGGCGTTTCGTCGCGCCTTTGGCTGCGCATCGTTCTACATCGGCAGCACGACGCGCCGGGCGCTCGAGCGCCAACTGTCGGCTTGGCCGCAGGGCTGGAAATTTCGTAGCCCGGCAGCGCCGGCGCGCATGAACCTCATGACCCAGCTTGACGGCACCAAGCGCGATGTAGGGGATCCTGCCGAACTTGAGCTTCGTCGCGAGGTACTCGGGCTCTGGGCCGAGTGGTTGGGGGAGGTGTTCGACATGCACCTTCGCACTGACTTCGACGGGCACGTTCTGCGCTGCTTCAACACCTTGCAGATCAGTCCTCAGCCGGCGACAACGATCAATGACTTCTTCAGCCCAGCGTTCGTACTTCGTCAAGGCGCCACCTCGCGGACTGACCTGGGGAGCTCCGACGGGCCTTTCCTGCTGAGGCTCGAGCCGATTCTGGTTGCGCTGCCGCCTGCTCTGCAACGCCGCTGCGGCAATGAAACCGGCACCGATCGCGTCGCACGTTTCAGGAAGCTGCTCGAGCGCAACGCCGCCGCCTCGGTCTATGCCGTGACTCCGAAGGAGTCGGTGCAGCGGCTGTCGGAGGTCGCCTCCAATCGCAAAGTCAACGAGATGCTGCTGAATTTCAGCACCGTCACCAGCGCCGTCGGCCTGAACGCAGGCCTGCAGTCGCTACGCGCCAACGACGGGTTCTACCAAGCGCTGCGGCGTCAGCCGCTGGCGGTGGGCATGACGGAGCGCGGTCGAGCCCGATTGGTCAAGGCCGACGACAGCCCTGCAGGGGACCGCGCCAGCGAACTGGTCTTCGGCTGGGTGCTCGGACCCTCGTTCCAGATCTCCCCTGACGGCAAGGAAACGCGCTTCCGCCATGCCGTGTCTCAGAAGCCCGTGGCGGCCGAGTTGTCGCTGCCGGCGTGGATCGACGCGGTGGACGTGACGGTCTCGGCTCGTTGGGTGCGGGAGGACGGCACAGACGTCTCAGAGGACCGCAGAACGGCCGATCAGCGCACGCCGGTCACCTTCACGGTCGACCTGCCCGTGCAGCCCGTCGAAGCACTGGCCGCCATCGACGAGCGCTATCTGCGCGAGCCGCGCATCGACACGTTTCAGGAGATTCGCGTCGTGGAGGGCGAGGCGGCCAACGTCCTGATCACGGGGCGCAACGTCTGGCGCTCGACCGATGTCTTCATCGGCAGCCAACGCTCATCCTCGCTGAGCGTGTTGCCCGACAACCGCGGTGTCGTCGCGCGGTTTGCCTCGGTCGACCCGCCTCACGGCTCTTACACGCCTTCCGCCAAGCGGGATGAGGTGGTCCTCAACCTGGTCACTGCCGAGGGGCGGGTGGACGCCGGGCGCGTCACGATCGTGCCGAAAGAAGCGAAAACCAAGGCCGCTCCATCGTCCAAGCTGGAAGGCATCACCACGCGAATCGTCGCCGGGCTCGAGCAGCGCATGGTGCTGCCGGCCGCGGTTGGCGCCGGCGAGGACGCTGTCGTGCGGATCGGCAGCAGCCAGGACCAGAAGCTGGCCGTGCTCCTGACTGCCACCACGCAGTTCGACGAGGACCGGCGCACGCTGCTGTTCGCCTTGCCTAGGGCCAGCGTCCCGAACCTCAAGGCCGGCAGCCCGATACGCGCCGAGCTGGTGGTCAAGAAGCTCAACGGCATCGTCGAACTGCTCGACTTGGTCAAGGACGGAGTGTTTTACGAAAGCGAGGACCAGGCCAAGGCGAGCGCGAGCGCCAAGCGCGCCAACCAGAAATCGCCGATCGTGCTGACCATTACTCTACCCAAGAGCGCGACAAAGGCGTTCAAGGACCTTGCCGCCGGGACACTGAAGGTGCAGGCAACCGTGACACTCCCCGACAAATCGCAGCATGCCGGCGAAGTTCGCTGCTCATTGGTCAAGGATGCGTGCTCGACCGAACTGCGCGTCACCGACGCCTTTGCCGCCAAACTGGCGGCGCTGAGCAAGCCCGACGGCATCAAGGTCGGCGTGGCACTCGTCGGCGACGATGTCCCGGCGTTGAAGGAGACCGAGGTCGTGTTGCAGTAGCAGGCAGCCAGTCAAGAGTAGTGAGGAACAGGCTCTGTCGCGTCTGTCATCTGCATTGGTAATAATGATTCGTTTGAACCTGTGTATTCGGTGACCATTTGCCCGCATCCTGTGATGCTGGCATCAGGCAGGCTGACGTTCCCATGGCGCCTGCACACCCGGTGGTCATCGATGGCAGAGGGAGAGGAAGAGTCAGCATGGCGACCGACACGCTCGTCACGGACCCTACGCAGCGCAAGCTTCGGATCTTCGCGCTGGACCCGAGCCTAGCCGCTCAGTTCGGCATGGAGAGCATCGCCGAGCTGACGATCCGAGTGCCCTGGGAGCCGGACCTGAAGCCGGGCCCCGTCGGCGAGTACATCGAGGTGGTTGATGTGGACCCTGCCAGTTCGGCACTCTACAAGCCAGTCGACCTCAACGACCCGCGGGTCTTGGCGCAGGACGGACTGGCGCCCTCCGAGACAAATCCACAGTTCCACCAGCAGATGGCCTATGCCGTGGCGATGTCATCTATCGTGCACTTCGAGCAGGCCCTCGGACGGCGAGCGCTGTGGGCCTCACATCGAGAGAGCAACGAGGACGGATCGTTCAAGAGTGAACAGTTCGTGCGGCGTCTGCGGATCTACCCCCACGCGCTGCGCGACCAGAACGCCTACTACAGCCCGCAGAAGAAGGCGTTGCTGTTCGGGTACTTCCCGACGGGCGTGACCGACGAGAACAACACGAAGGACACGCTGGTCTTCACATCACTGTCCCACGACATCATCGCGCACGAGACCACTCACGCGCTGCTGGATGGCGTGCATCCGAGGTTCAACCTGCCGGTGAACCGCGATGTCCTGGCCTTCCATGAAGCCTTTGCTGACATCGTGGCGCTGTTCCAGCGGTTCTCCTACCCGGGCGTGCTTCGCCACCAGATCGCCAAGACACGCGGCAACCTTGCCGAGGAGAACCTACTGGGCCAACTGGCCCAGCAGTTCGGCCAGGCATCCGGGCGGCGTGGAGCGCTCCGCGACTTCCTCGGCAAGAAGAACAACGACGGAAAGTGGGAGCCCAAGGTCCCGAACGTTCGCGAGATCGCCGCCTTGAAGGAGCCGCACGCGCGCGGAGCGATCCTGGTGGCTGCCATCTTCGGTGCCTTCCTCAAGGTGTACCGTTCACGCACCGCCGACCTCTTCCGCATCGCGACGGAAGGAACGGGCGTGCTGCGGGCGGGGGACATCCATCCGGACCTGTCCAACAGGTTGGCCGACGAGGCGTCCAGGACGGCCCAGTACGTGCTCCAGATGTGCATCCGCGCACTGGACTACTGCCCGCCGGTGGGCATCTCCTTCGGCGACTATCTGCGAGCAATCGTCACCGCCGACTACGACTTCAACCCGGACGACGTCTTCGGGTACCGCCTGGCGATTGTCGAGAGCTTCCGGCAATGGGGCATCAACCCGGCGGGCATGCGCAGCATGTCGGTCGAGGCACTGCTGTGGCCGGACGGCGCCTCCGCAATGGAGGAGGTCGGAGTCCGGCTGGGACAACAGGACATGAACTCGTTGTTCAACGAAGCACAGCAAGGCGACTATGGCCAGTTCAAAGCCAACCGCGGGGGCTTCAGAGAGGTCAAGCTGAAGCCTTGGAACCTCGAGGGCGACAGGGCCAAGATCTGGCGCGATGCCGATGACAACGCTGCCGCGATGTGGGGCTGGCTCACCAAGCAAGGCAAGGGACTGGACATGCTCCCGGCGTTCGGGATCGACTACACCCACACCGCACCCCGCACCGTCTATCGCTCGGAATCGGACCGCCTGCCAACCATCGAGGTCCACTCCGTGCGATGGTCGACGCGACGCGGCGTTCGTGGCGGCACAGCCACCGACTTGGTCGTGGAGATCATGCAACGACGTCGAGGCTACTTCGATGCGGACGTCCAGCGCGCCGTTGACGGCTCCCCGAACGTCGCGATGCCCAAGGAGGACTTCAAGTATCGAGCCGGCTGCACCATCCTCATCGATCCGCAGAAGATGGAGATCCGGCGTGTGATCAAGACCAGCGGCACGATCTCGGATAGCGAGCAACTCGAGCGAGTGCGCAGCTTCCTCGTGAATGGCGAAGGCGATCCGGACAACGCGTTCTGGTCCAGGCGTCACGGGATGAGCGCCGACGAGCCGTTCGCGTTGCTCCACAAGCACGGGTAGGGGAACAGCCATGCCAGGAAAGCTGATGGTCGAGGAGGGGAAGGTCGTCGTTCGGCTGTATCGAATCGGCCATGGTGACTGCTTCCTGTTGGCCTTCCCTGGCGACACGCCAGGCAAGCCCGTCTATGTGCTGATCGATTGCGGATACAAGCCAGGTTCCGGAAAGTTCATTGACAACGTGACCGCGGCGGAAGTCTGCGCAGACATCAAGGAGGCGACGAACGGCCACATCGACGTCGTGATCGTCACGCACGAGCACCAGGACCACATCAACGGATTCACCGAGAAGAATTTCGACGGAATCACCTTCGGCCTCGCCTGGTTCGCCTGGACCGAGGACCCGGATGATGACTTCGCCAACTCGTTGCGCGAGCGCTTTAAGGACCGGCTGGCGCTTCTGTTCGACGCCCGCAACCGGCTTGCGGCCAGCCCGGACACCGCGGGCGCAGTCGCTCGGATCGATGACTTCCTGGAGTTCGAGCTAGGTGCGGATGGCGACGTCTTCGACGGCGGAGTCGCTCGAGAGCTGATGGGAGCCGCGGGCGCGGCGGGCGGCGCAGGCGGTTCCGCGAATAAGCGTGCCATGTTGCTCGTCCGAAGCAAGGCGGGGAACGCTGACTACTTGAGGCCCCATGACAAGGCCTGGGAGATTCCCGGCGTCAAGACAGTCCGGGTCTTTCCTCTCGGGCCCCCGAAGGACGAAAAGCTTCTCCACTCCATGGACCCACAGGAAGGGGAAGGCTTCCCGGACACGGCGTTCGCACCGGGATCGGTCAACCACTTCTTCGCCAGCGGCGTGAGGTCGACAAGTGCCAATGAAGGCGACGCACCGTTTGCTCGGCGATACCGGATCGACCTGGACGCCGACCTGACGCCGCGCCAGCCGAACCAGATCTGGACCAACTTCTACGCGGGACCGGCCGACGCAGCGCAGCTCGCGGCGCTGGACAAGGAAGAAGTGAGGCCGGACGAGCCCTGGCGACGGATAGACCGGGATTGGCTGTACTCGGCCGAATCGCTTGCGTTGGACATGAACAACGACACGAACAACGGGAGCCTCGTTCTGGCGTTCGAACTGAGCCCGGGGGGCAAGGTGCTCCTCTTCGCAGCGGATGCGCAGCGCGGCAACTGGGTTTCCTGGTCCAAAGGAACCTGGCGCGACGGCAGTCGTAACGTCGATGCGCGTGACCTGCTGGCACGCACCGTGCTCTACAAGGTCGGCCACCACGGCAGCCACAACGCCACGCTGAGTGGCACTGATGTCCGCGACTATGCAAACCTGGACTGGATGGGTTACGGTGAGCACGGTGACGAGTTCACCGCGATGATCACGGCCGTGCGCAAATGGGCAGATGGCCAGAAGGGCTGGGATCACCCCCTGAAGTCCATCAAGGACGCCCTGCTGGCCAAGGCTTCGGGGCGCGTGTTCCAGACTGACACGGACGACCACGACATGAGAAACGGAGGCTCGGCGGCTTCCTGGAAGAGGTTCACCGATCGCGTCAGTGGACACCGCCTTTTCATCGACTACACGATCGAGGTCTAGTGCGACGCCCCGCATATCGCGGCGACGGGCCACTGGATAGCTCGATGCACAGCCAAATGGCTGGCGCTTGGTGGCACGGAAGTCCTCAGGGTGTCACGGGCGGGGCATAGTGCTCATGCCAAAGGAGAAGACCGAATGAGCGAGCCAAGTCTAGAGTTTGAGCCGATGCGCGAATGGGGCCCGGAACAGGTGCGCCGGCTCGTGAATGTACGCGAAGCGGAGAACGAAGACGAGCAATACCGGAAGCTCGGGATCAACCGCTTCTTCTTGCCCCCTGAACAGGAGACCGCGGAGCGCGGGCCAGGTCGTCTCATGGCTGCCATCGAGGTACCGGATACCGATGAGGAAGGGACTCCTCAGGAGCCCGACTACGTCGAGCCAACCTACTTCGAGTGCGTGGACTTCGGCTGGTACATCAACGGGCGCCGAGGCAGTGACTCGTGGCTTGACGTGTATCAGAAGGCACCGCTCTCCGTGCTGGAGTTGACTGACGCTCCCAGACCGATGTTCTCTCAGAAAGACGAACCGGGTGACATCGCATGGTTTTCATATGCCTACGAACCAAGCAATGACCGCGAGGCAAACGCCCGCCTCTACACCAGTCTCTTCGCTGCAGGCGCACCCGTCCGAATCACTGGGGAGCCCGAGCGGATGTCTGCGCCCTCCTCGGGGCCGATGTGCGCATCCGGGTGGGTGCCGGTGAACGCAGAGGCTGCAGTTGCATACGCAGCGCCTGCCGACTTCGCCGAGCTCATCGACAGGTTGCTTCCAGACCTCGCAAGTACGAGCGGCGTCGCCGTCTACGATGTCGGTCAAGGCGCGTGCCAGGCGATAGTTGACCGAAGGCGCCATCTTCCACTTCTGTACGTCGACTTTGGTGGGGGGGTCCTCTACAACAGATGGACTTTCCCAAGGGACACGGCAGGCTTCTGCTTCACACAGCGGCCACCGGTGGTGCTGTCGCATTGGGATTGGGATCACTGGTCGTCAGCGGCCCTCTTCCCAGAGGCCCTGCGTGCCCACTGGTTGACACCTCCAGTGCCAGGAACACCGATTCAGCAGTCCTTGGCGGCTGCGCTCTACAAGTCCGGCCGATTGCACGTGTGGCCTGATGGTGGCGTCGGTGAGATCCGGCGACCAGGCCTACGCATCGAACGCTGCACGGGCAAGACATCCAACGACAATGGGCTCGCGGTAACGGCGTACTCTGGTGCCACCGGCAAGCGCAACTGCCTGTTGCCCGGGGACGCCAGCTACCGATACATCCCATCGGTACTGGCGGGCGAGAGGTTCAGCGCGCTGTGCATGTCGCACCATGGCGGGAAGCTGCACTCGATGCACTATCCGACCGCCAAGTCTCGCTCCGTCGCCGTCAACTCTGCGGGTCCGCGCAACAGCTACAAGCATCCTCTGCTGTCCACTGTTGCTGCGCACCTCGACGCCGGATGGCCGATCCCCGCAACCACGGGATTTTCAAACCAGCGCCCATGCCACGTCCTGCTCCCGTGGGGATCGAGACCATACCTCTTCAGAGGGGGCTGTCACGGAACTGGCTGCAGTGTCATTCCCGCTCAGACCGCACCGCACGCTGCTGAGATGGTTTCGGTCAGCCTCACCCCGCCTCCGCACAAGAAGAGCACGTCCAAGGTGGCGGCGATGACTGGGCTGGTGCTGCCATGAGTCCAGCCGACAACATGCCTCTGCCTGGTGCAGATTCAGCCGCGCCTGCTGCCGCCAATGCGGCGGTGCCCGCGCCAGGATTGGCGCCAGGGCCTGCGCCTTCACCGCCTTCGCAAGTTCCGCCTGCAGTGGTCGAGCAGTACAAGGCCAAGCTCACCGACCTTGGGAATCTCGGCACGCGTCAGACGGCGATGACCACCTACTACGTGTCGATTCTTTCGGCGCTGTTGGGTGTTCTCGCGTTCAAGGACCGCAAACTGGTCGACATCGATCCAGCGATCATCATCGTCATCTGTTCTGGCGGCATCCTCGTCTCGATGCTCTGGCTGACGGGCATCAACTTCTTTCGAGCACTGTTCCGCGCGAAACTGAAGACCCTTGAGGAAATCGAGAGGGCCTTGCCGTTCCAGACGTTCGGTGCCGAGTTCCAGAGCATGAAGGCGGGTGGCAGGAATGGCTGGCTGTACATGGAGCGCCTGGTCCCGGTCGTGTTTGCGGTTCTGTTCGCTTTCATCCTGTACGCACGACTTTGCAAGTAGCCGCACTACCGTCAGCCTGACGTGCCCTGCGTCCGACACGATGCCCTCTCACCCGCTTCGAGCCAAGGCCAGCGCGACATGTTGAAGACTTCTCGACCCGGCGAACCGTCCCACGCGCCGCGGCGAGCGCCGTCGTCGTACTAAGTGGGGATGACTGCCCAGGTGATGCCAAGTAGTCTCCACGCGGAGTCCGCTTGCCTCAGAAACAGCGTAGTGGAGTACCGCCATGAACACCTTTGCATTTGCTGGGTATCCGGCACCCTTCATCCATGCCGAACCTGAAGGCAAGAAGGTTCAGCACCTCATCTGGGGCGACTACGTCAAGCTCCTTGGAGGCGAGGCGGGTGATTGGGTTGAAGTTCGCGGTCGACGGCAGAACGGCTGGATGAGAAAGACCGACCTCCAGGAACAACGTCTCCTAGAGGTCAACTACGTCGACATTGGCCAGGGCGACAGCTGCTTCATGGTCCTGCCGGATGGTCGCTTCATGCTGTGCGACGCGGGCCAGAGCGACAACCTGATGCGCTTCCTGAGCTGGCGCTTCAACCTTCGCAGCAACGTCGACCGCGTGATCCGCATTCCCCACGCGGTGATCTCGCATCCGGATCAGGATCACTACAAGGGCTTCGCTCCGCTCTTCGAGTCAACGCAGTTCGTGTTCGAGCGTGTGTTCCACAACGGCATCGTGGAGAGGGCCGGTGACCTGCCCCTCGGTGCCCGAGGCGAGGTCGACGGCGTGGACTGCCTCCTGGACGTCATTCGAGAGCACGACGTGTTGGCCACCCACTTGGCTGATCCCGAGTTCGTCGGTGGCCGGGCGTATCCCAAAATGCTGGGCGACGCATTGCAGACCGGACGCGTGGGGCGCATCGTTGGCCTGAGCACCCGGGACCGCTTTCTGCCTGACTACGAAGAGGACAAGGAGGTCTCCATCGAGGTGCTGGGGCCCTTCCCCGAGGACAACGAAGGCGGTTCGCTGCGGTGGTTCGGGGACGTGGGAAAGACGAAAAACGGGCACTCCGTTGTCCTGAAGCTGCGCTATCGTGAAGTCAAGCTTCTCCTCGGCGGAGACTTGAACATCCCCGCCGAACGGCACTTGCTGTCCAAGCACGTTGGTGAAGCTGGATCAGAGGGGGCGGCAGATGACTTCATCGAGCGTGCGCGCGCCGTGTTCGAGGTCGACGTCGCAAAGGCCTGTCACCATGGCAGCGCGGACTTCACGACGACGTTCCTGCAGGCTGTCAACCCGGTCGCCACGGTGATATCCAGCGGCGATGATGAGCCTCATGCCCATCCCAGGCCTGAAGCACTCGGTGCGTTCGGAAAGTACGGCCGCGGAGAGCGGCCCTTGATCTTCAGCACGGAGCTGGCAAGGTCTGGCACCGAGAACCTCAAGGATCCGGAAGCCTTCAAACAAGCTGTTCGGAGCCTGATCGAGCGCCGGGACACGCTCGACGACCCCGTGAAGCGGGCCGCGGTGGACAAGCAGATCCAGAAGAAGCTGGATGAACTTGAGCGCAGCGTGGCCGTGTACGGGATGATCAGCCTGCGCTCCGATGGGGAGCGCATCCTCCTTGCCCAGAAGCTCGAGCGCCCGCGCGGCAATGGTGACGAGTGGGACTTCTATCGACTCGAGGCGATCGACGGGCGCCTCCAGTACGTCAGCAAGCACAGCGGCTGAGCGCCGTCCTTCAAGTCCATCCTCATGATCATGATGCTTCGGGCAAACATGGGACCTTCGACAACGGGCGCGTGTACACGGCTGTGCCGAGTGACGCTCCTCGCCCTGTCTCTGTTGGCGTGCACTGCAGCGCATGCCAACGGCGCCGAGCACTCGGTGCGGTGGAGTTCCGCCGCTGGCGGGCCGAAGACAACCGAAGAGGTGTTCACCGCCTTGGGGGAAGACCTCCCCAAGAAGCGTGAGAAGCTGAGAGTGACCTACTACACGGTGAACCAGCCCGCTTCGCTTCCGGAAGGCTACAGGGCCGTCGTGCGCGAACGCCTGGTTGACAAGGGCGAGGGTCCCAAGCCTGAGGCCATGTACAAGGTCCGCGGACCCGAAGGATCGGCAGCGTCTGCCAGGGCCATGTGGAAGTGCCCTCTCCGAACTGCACCTGGCGGCGACCTCAAGAGCAAGGAAGAGTTCGACGTCAGCTGGACCGGAGCAGAAGGCTCAAGACGCGTGTTTTCGATGAGTTGCACCGTCAAGGGAGCGAGTGTCGACCAGGCACTTCCTTCGGGCGAGGGCGCGAAACGCCTGGCCTGCGGGAGCGATGTTGAGCTTGCCGCGCGCGGCAAGCTTACGGTGGAGCGCTGGGCGCTACCCGGAGGGGGCATCGTGTTCGACGTGTCGCGCAATGGCGACACCTCAGCGGAGGATGCTCGACGGTTTGTAGACAAGGTCCTCAGGCCGTTGTTGGCGCGTGGCGCAACCCCCCTGGTTCAAGGCATGACAGAACTCGGTAGCTTTTGCTGACCGCACGGACCCCGAGCCCGCTGTCGGAACATGAGCGGCCATCGATGCTGCATCCTGGCAACCATTCCGGCCGACCAGTCCCCAGCCAACCCGTGAGCCGCGGGTGACGATGAGCATCCCTAGGGCAGCGGCTGCTGCCGAACGTCCGTCAACCAATGCTTATCGATGTTGTCGAAGCTTCTACCGAGATGCGCACGTAGGGAAGCGGCTGTGGGATGCTTGTAGCCTGCATGATTGCCTGCAGAGAAGAAGGCGTGAGTCGTCCCCGGCGCGGCCGGAGAGACGGTCACTGAAGCACTTGCGGCGTCGCCGTGATGAGGAACCATCACGGCGTCAAATGTTCTGCTCGCAAGGGCTCTGATGGCCAAGTTGGCATCGGTGGCCATCCTGTCGTAGACATAGTCACCCGGAAACAGTCCACGGCCGGCGCAGTGTGTCTCGACAACAAGACACTCGCCATTGCGGTCGGACCTTGCGGGCTGACTTCGATGCACCTCGAGCAGAGTTGCCCCTCCGGCCCCGTTGGAGACCGATGCGCTGCCGATTGCATGCACCCGCGGCTTGACATGCACAGATTTGAACGCGAGCGCCGCCGTGCCGGACGGCGTGTACACCGCTTTCACGGCCCCACACAGGGCGGTGTCCCAATCGAGCAGCCTCCAGTGGTCAGAATCCGGGTGAGAGACTATTGCCTGCAAGTCCAGCGTCCCGATCGCTGACTTGAGATCATTGACGAACGATGGACCTGGAGCACGGTACGCGGCCCGACTGACAGGAGTGCCGGCGCCTGCGTCCAAGAGAATTCCATCTACCGTTCCCTTGAGCAGCGCACACATCCCTTGGCCGACGTGAAAGGCATAGAGGCCGAAGGTCTGGGACACCGAAATCGTTGGTAGGTGTGCTGCTGTAGGCGGCGCGCTGACACTAGGTCCGGTAGCGAAACTCAGGGACTTCAGATCGAGGTCTATCGGCTCGGCGTCGGCGAAGATTTCGTACGCGTATGCGCCGGTGGCGTCGGAACTTCTAGAGTAGGTGACTCGAACCCACAGGCCATCCGGCCATGCCTCGAGGAGTGGCTCCGGCAGTCCGGCCCCGAGGAGGGTTTGGGCGTGTCCTACGGAAAGGCCGATGGTCGGCAGCAGCTTGCACCATGCAATGTCGAGAAAGTAGGTTCTGCAACCTGCGTCACTGTTGAATGCAGCGTTCTCAAAGCTGTTCTCGTCCACACCGACCAGTCGAACGCACGCATCAAACGGCGGGTAGTCCAGGAACGTGTAGGCCTGCTCGACCTGCGCATACATAACGCCATCTGGTATTGCGTCATCCACTTTCTACCTCCGCCAGTCTCGTCGCAACCGCTCGCTTGCGCCGCATCAGATTGCGCCGAATCACGTTCGCGCCGCAGACAGCCAAGGGTCTGGGGCGATTGAGCGGTTGCCGAACGCGACGGTTATCTTCGTCCCTGCCGCGTATCGTCACGCGCGAGTCTGCACCCAACGACTGCGGAACCGGTAGGGATATGGCTCGGCGCGAGTGCGCAGAATCTTCAACGTTGAGGATGGCCGCGCCCAGCATCGACACCCCAGGCGCCGCGCACTGCTCCAACACCAACGCCTTCAACTCCGCACTGTGCCGCCGGCGCAAGACGACTCTCTCCGCTGCCATCGTGTCCACCTACCCGTTTGATGGACACGATCATGGGCGTCGCGCCTCAGCCATTCAAGGTGCCGCGCCTAGACGCTTACCAATGAATCGCGACATATGAGCTCCACTGCTCGATATGTCCATGAACTCTACGGATCCGTCAGGCGCGGTGTGAGGGGGTTTTCACACAGGCTCGGCCGATATGAGTCGACGCAGCCGTGTGAAGCAGGCAGTCGGACCGCCAACACGGCAACCGCCCGCTTCCACCAGGAGCAGTCATCGAGCTATCGAGAGCGACGGACCGCTCTCAGTTAGTCCTACAGCCGGTAGTCGGGCGCGACCGCTGAGGCCGAATGCAGTTGTTCCCCGGCACCTCCAGCGAGTGACCGTGTGCCACCATCAAAGGTACTTCTCTGGCGTGCGCAGCAACGCGCAGAACGGACAGTGGGGGCGCTCCCTGTCCGTGAGACTGGCGAGAAAA
>LNFM01009608.1_pt1 | contig 13995 bp, 17 predicted proteins | sample 596031 | NCBI WGS metagenome assembly LNFM01 (sample SAMN04254537, study PRJNA301005) | activated carbon metagenome | isolation source: dual media filters at the Ann Arbor, Michigan drinking water treatment plant | place: USA: Ann Arbor
GCCCCACTATAGCCAAACGGGGTGAGGACGGCGCCGTGCGTCCTTGTTTATAGGGGTTTTGAAGCATGCGACTGGTTCTCCTCGGCGCGCCCGGCTCGGGCAAGGGCACGCAGGCCACGCGCCTTCGCGAGCACCTGCAGGTGCCGCATATTTCCACCGGCGAACTGCTGCGCGCGGCCGTCAAGGCGGGCACCCCGCTGGGCCTGCAGGCGCAGGCGGTGATGGCCGCCGGCGAGCTGGTCTCCGACGAGATCGTGCTGGGCATGCTGGAAGAGCGCCTGACCGCCGGCGACACCGGCAACGGCTTCATCCTCGACGGTTACCCGCGCAACCTGGCCCAGGCCAATGCGCTCGACGCGCTGCTGGCGCGCCTGCAGCAGCCGGTGGACATCGCCGTGCAGCTGGACGTCGACACCGAGCTGCTGATCACCCGCCTCGCCGGCCGCGCCCAGGCCGAAGGCCGCGCCGACGACACCCCGGAAGCCGTGCGCAACCGCCTGAACGTCTACAACCAGGCCACCGCGCCGGTGGTGGATTTCTACCGCAACTCCGGCCGCCTGGCCTGCGTCGACGGCGTGGGCAGCATGGACGCCGTGCTCCAGCGCATCATCGAAGTGCTGGCGCCGACGCCCGACGTCGGCTGAGCGCCGCCGCGGTCCGCCGCGGCCCGCGCCTCGCACGCATGAAACTGCACATCCTCGGCATCTGCGGCACCTTCATGGGCGGCGTCGCCGCGCTCGCGCGCGAGCTGGGCCATGCCGTCGATGGTTCCGACCAGAACGTCTACCCGCCGATGTCCACCCAGCTCGAAGCGCTGGGTATCTCGCTGGCCTCGGGCTATTCCGCCGCGCACCTGGCCGCCGACACCGACGTGGTGGTGGTGGGCAACGCGCTCTCGCGCGGCAACCCCGCGGTCGAGCACGTTCTCGACCACGGCCTGAAGTACACCTCCGGCGCGCAGTGGCTGAGCGAGCACGTGCTGCCGGGCCGCGAGACGCTGGCCGTGGCCGGCACCCACGGCAAGACCACCACGACCTCGATCCTGGCCTGGCTGCTCGAGGCCGCCGGCCGCGACCCCGGCTTCCTGGTCGGCGGCGTGCCGGAGAACTTCGGGGTGTCGGCGCGCATCGGTTCCGGCCGCGAATTCGTGGTCGAGGCCGACGAGTACGACACCGCGTTCTTCGACAAGCGCAGCAAGTTCGTGCACTACCGGCCGACGGTGGCGATCCTCAACAACCTCGAGTTCGACCACGCCGACATCTTCCCGGACCTGGCCGCGATCCAGCGCCAGTTCCACCACCTGGTGCGCATCGTGCCTGGTCGCGGCCGCCTGATCGTCAACGGCGAGGAAGCCAGCCTTCAGCAGGTGCTCGACATGGGATGCTGGACGCCGGTGGAGCGCTTCGGCCTGGACGGTGACTTCGACTGGACCGCGCGCCTGCGCGCGGCCGACGGCTCGCACTTCGACGTGCTGCATCGTGGCGAAGTGGTGGGAACGGTGCGCTGGTCGCTGTCCGGCCGGCACAGCGTGATGAACGGTCTGGCCGCGATCGCCGCCGCGAACGCCGTGGGCGCCGACCTGTCGCGCGCCATCCCCGCGCTGTCGGAGTTCGTCAGCGTGAAGCGGCGGATGGAGAAGCTGGGCGAGGCGCGCGGCGTCACCGTGTACGACGACTTCGCGCATCACCCGACCGCCATCCGCACCACGCTCGAAGGCCTGCGCGCGCGCGTGGGCAGCGCACGCATCCTGGTGGCGATGGAGCCGCGCAGCAATTCGATGCGGCTTGGCGCGCACGCGGCCGAGATTGCGCCCTCGCTGGCGCAGGCCGATGCGGTGGTGTTCCTGCACCGGCCCGAGCTGGCCTGGGACGCCGGCAAGGTCGTTGCCGCGCTGCGCGGCGAGGGCGAGGCGGTACCGGGCGTGGATGAACTCATCGCGGCGCTGGACGCGCGCGCGCAGCCTGGCGACCACGTCGTGTTCATGTCCAACGGCGGCTTCGAAGGCGCGCCCCGCCGCTTCCTGGCCACGCTGGCCGGCTGAGCGTGGACGCCCAGGAGCTGCCGCTGTTCCCGCTGTCGACCGTGCTGTTCCCCGGCGGACAGCTGTCGCTGCGCATTTTCGAGCCGCGCTACCTCGACCTGGTCAAACGCTGCGCGCGCAGCGGCGAGGGCTTCGGCATCTGCCTGATCCTGGACGGCCGCGAGGCCGGCGAACCGGCGATCCCGGCCGCACTCGGCACCGAGGCCGTGATCGTGGACTTCGCGATGACCGACGACGGCCTGCTGGGCATCACGGTCGAAGGCCGGCGCCGCTTCCACGTCGAGCGCACCCGCGTGCGCAACGACGGCCTGTTGCTCGGCGACGTGTCGTGGCGGCCCGAGCCCGCGCCGGCAACGCTGCGCGACGAGCACGCGCTGCTGTCGGTGCTGCTGGCGCGCATCCTCGACAAGGCCGGACACGAGCACGACGGCGTCGGCAAGGGCCGGCTGGCCGATGCCGCGCACGTGGGCTGGCGCCTGGCCGAATGGCTGCCGCTGGATCCAACCGAACGCCAGCAGCTGATGCAGCTCGACGACCCGCACGAGCGCCTGCAGTGGCTGCTGGGCCGGCTGCCCGATTTCCAGCCGGAATAACGCGCCTCAGCGCGACGCGGGCCGCAGGCGCAACACGCGCTGGCCATCGTCGGTGCGCGCCTCCAGCGCCGACTCGAGCCCCGGGGTGTCGCGGTGCAGCCCGTCGAGCAGCGCGTCTTCGCCCGGCTGCGCCTGCCAGTAGCTGAAGAAATCCAGCCGCCGCGTGAAGCGCAGCGTGTGCACCGTGCCTATCCACACCGGCTCGCGGTCCGGCTGCAGCCGCAGCGGCGTCGCCCACAGCCGCAGCACCACCATCTCGCCGGGGTCGGCGCCCCGCCGCACCATCACCAGCGCCTCGGCGCGACCCTGGTGCGTGGCCGGCAGCACGGGCAGTTCGCGCGGCGTCACGTCCTTGTCCAGGGTTTGCAGCAGACCGGTCCAACCGCCGGTGCGGTAGTTCTCCCAGCCCGACAGCAGCAGGCGCGCGCGCACCGAATCCAGCGGACCGGCCAGCTGCACGTTCAGCGGCCAGGCGTCGCGGCCATGCAGTTCATTGCGGCGCGCGGGCAGCTGCTGCTGCCAGCCGTCGCGCCACCACGCCTCGCCGTCGACCTGCTCCGGCACCAGCGGCGGATCGAAGCGCGCCAGCAGGGTGTCGGCGCTGCGGCTGCCGTGCCAGGTGGCCATGCCAAGTATGGCGACGAAGAAAATGGTGGCCGTGGGCCGCACCCAGAACGAGCGCACCACGCGGCGCCGGTAGGCGATGCCGAGCGCGGCGATCCAGAGCAGGCCGAGCAGGATCCCGGCCAGCACGTCGCTGAGCCAGTGCGCGCCCAGGTAGAGCCGCGAGAACCCGAGCAGGGACACCGCCAGCGCCGCCACCACGTAGGGCCAGGCGCGCCGGCGCCCGGGCAGTTCGCGCGCGATCAGCACCGCGAAGAATCCGTAGACCACCGTCGCCATCGTCACCGATGCGGACGGGAAGCTGAAGCCCAGCACCGCGGTCGAGGCCGGCGGCTTGGGCATGTCCAGCAGGTAGCCCAGGAACCAGGTCAGCACCACCGCGAAGGCCGGCGCCGCCAGCCAGTGCCAGGCCGCGACGTGCCGGCGCCGCCACAGCAGCCAGCCGAACACGGCCAGCACCGCCGGCGTCAGCACCACCGCGTCACCGATCGTGGCCAGGAAGGCCATCGCGACGTCGGCCAGCGGGTTGCGCAGCCCGAACATCAGTTGGTGCACCGTCATGTCCAGCTGCGACGGTGCGCTGCCGCCACCGACCGAGATCAGGATCTGGAAGAAGCCCCAGCCAGCCGCCAGCAGCACCACGCCCAGCAGCAGCAGCGAGGCCGACTCCGGCCGGTTCGGATCGATGAGCGCTTCGGAGTAGCGGCCCAGCACCGGGTGCCGGTGCGACCAGGCCAGCGCGCGTTCGATCATGCCGGTGGTGTGCGCGCCCAGCCAGCGCCAGCTGTAGAACACGAAGGCCCAGATCGCCGCCACCAGCACCAGCACCACGGCGAGAACGACGGCGAGCCGGCCGGCGACCGCGGCCACCAGCTCCAGCGAGGTGCCGAACAGCCACCCCGGCGCCAGGAAGGTGGCCGACCACACCAGCGCCGCCAGCGCGCTGGCCGGCACGTACTGGCGCAGCTTCATCTTCAGCATGCCGGCGATGGCGGGCACGAACGGGCGGATGGCGCCGATGTAGCGTGCCATCACGATCGACTTCATGCCGTGGCGCTTGAAGGTGATTTCGCCGCGCTCGAGCCACTGCGGGTGCTTGTAGAAGGGCCAGCGCTGGCGCAGCTGCGGCCCGTAGCGGTGGCCCACCCAGTAGCTGATGCCGTCGCCGACGAAGGCGCCGAGCGTGGCGCAGGCAAGGGCATAGGTGCCGTCCACGTGGCCGAGGCCGACCAGGGTGCCGACCGCGAACAGCAGCGGCACCGCCGGAATGGCCACGCCGACGATGACCAGGGCGTCGCCGAAGGCGATCAGGAAGATGACCAGGCCCGCCGCGATCGGGTTTTGGCCGATCCAGGTGACCAGGGCATCCAGGCGGGCGGAATCCATGGCCGGGATTATAGGCTGGCCACCGCGTCCGCCGGTTTACACTGCGACGAAAGTTCAGGAGTCATCCATGTCCGACCTTCGCGGCAAGACCCTCTTCATCACCGGCGCCTCGCGCGGCATTGGCCTGGCCATCGCGCTGCGCGCGGCCCGGGACGGCGCCAACGTGGCCATTGCCGCCAAGTCCGGCGTGCCCAATCCCAAGCTGCCCGGCACCATCCACACGGCCGCGGCCGCGGTGGATGCGGCCGGCGGCCAGGGCCTGGCCCTGCAGTGCGACATCCGTGAAGAAGACCAGGTGCAGGCCGCGGTGGCCGCCACGGTCGCGCGCTTCGGCGGCATCGACATCCTGGTCAACAACGCCAGCGCGATCTGGCTCAAGGGCGCGCTCGAGACGCCGATGAAGCGCTTCGACCTGATGCAGCAGGTGAACAGCCGCGGCAGCTTCCTCTGCGCCCAGCACTGCCTGCCGCACCTGCTGCAGGCCGCCAACCCGCACATCCTCACGCTGGCGCCGCCGCCCAACCTCGATCCGAAGTGGTGGGGCCCGCACACCGGCTACACGCTGGCGAAGATGGGCATGAGCTTCGTGACCCTGGGCCTGGCCGCCGAGTTCGGCCCGCAGGGCGTCGCGGTGAACGCGCTCTGGCCGCGCACCGTGATCGCCACCGACGCCCTGAAGATGATTCCCGGCGTGCACGTGGAAGGCTGCCGCACGCCGGAGATCCTGGCCGACGCCGCGCACGCGGTGTTGACGACGCCTTCGGCAGGCTTCTCCGGTAACTTCCTGATCGACGAGGCGCTGCTGCGCGCGCGCGGCGTCACCGACTTCAGCCGCTATGCGGTGGACCCGTCACAGCCGCTGCTGCCGGACCTGTTCCTCGACGATCCCGAACTCGAGGAGGCCCTGCGCCGATGAGATACCTGCATGCGATGGTCCGCGTCCGCGACCTGGACGCGTCCCTGGCCTTCTACCGCGACGCCCTCGGGCTGGTGGAGACGCGGCGCCGGGACTACCCGCAGGGGCGCTTCACCCTGCTGTACCTGGCCGCGCCGGCGAACCCGGACGTGGAGGTCGAGCTGACCTTCAACTACGACGACGAGGACTACGGGTCGGCCCGCAACTTCGGCCACCTGGCCTTCGAGGTGGATGACATCTACGCCGCCTGCGAGCGGCTGCAGGCGCACGGTGTCGTCATCAACCGCCCGCCGCGCGATGGGCGCATGGCCTTCGTGCGCTCGCCCGACCTGGTCTCGATCGAATTGCTGCAGAAGGGCGAGGCCCTGGCCCCGGCCGAGCCGTGGGCGTCGATGCCCAACACCGGGCAATGGTGACCGCGCGCCTGCCGCGGGCCTAGCGCCGCGTCGGCGGCGGGCGCGAATCCCGGTAGCACTCGCAGGACAGGGCCTACAGGCCCCTGCGGTGGAGCACCTGGATTTCGCCGCGCGAGTAGCTGATCACGCGTGCCCTCTGCATGGCCCCGGCGGCGATGGTGACGGCGCTGCGCTGAACACCCAGCATGTCGGCCAGCAGTTCGTGGGTCATGTGGAAATGGTCGGCGTGGGCGCGGTCGTGCAGCATCAGCAGCCAGCGCGCCAGCCGCGCCTGCACCTCGTGGAAGCTGTTGCAGGCCGCGGCGCGCGCCAGCTGCGCCAGCAGCGCCAACAGTTGGCGATGCACCGCACGCGCCAGCCGCGGGTTGGCCGCAAGCTCGCGCCGGAACCGGGCCGCCGGCATCCGCAGCGCCTGGCCCGGGCACTTGACGATGCCGAGCATCGGTTCCCCGCCGCCGACGCCCAGCGCCAACGACAGGCCCAGCATGCCCTCGCTGCCGACCAGGGCCATGTCCAGCGGCGGGTGGGCGCCGACCGAGGTCGCCAGCGCAATGCAGCCCGAAAGCGGGAAGCAGGCGTCGCGCAGCGGGCTGCCGGGCTGGCAGAGCAGGTTGCCGGGCACCAGGTGCACCGGGTTGCAGGCAGCGAGCAGGCTGCGCTGCTCCGCGCGCGGCAATCCGGCGATGAGCGCGTTCGCGAGCGGTTCGGGGACGGCCCCAGACAAGGCGAGCTCCTGGTGGACGGCAGGGCCTGGCGCGAGGAGGCTGCGCCGCCAGGGGCTCACCGGAGTGTGTGGCAGTCCGCCGGGTCGCTCTGTTCGATGCGACACACACGCGCCGCCTGCAGGGGCGGACTCATTCCTTCTTCGCGTAAGGCAGCAGGCGGTCGGTCTCACGCTTCACCACGGCATAGCACTCACAGCTGAGCTGTTCGAGCCGGGGCCGGTCCAGCACCGTTATCCGGCCGCGGGCGTAATTGATCACGCCGAGCTTGTGCAGCTTACTGGCGGACTCGGTGACGCCTTCGCGACGCACGCCCAGCATGTTGGCGATCAACTCCTGGGTCATCACCAGCCGATTGCCGGCCAGCCGGTCGAGCGACAGCAGCAGCCAGCGGCAAAGCTGCTGGTCGATGCTGTGGTGGCGGTTGCAGACGGCGGTTTGGGCCATCTGGGTGATCAGCGACTGCGTGTAGCGCAGCATCAGCTGCTGCATGTCGCCGTCGCGGTGGAACTCTTCCTTGGTGCGTGCGCCCGCCAGCCGGAAGGCGTGGCCGGCGCTCTGAACGATGGCGCGGCTGGGGTGCTTTCGCCGCCCATGAACAGCGCCACGCCGACCACGCCCTCGTTGCCGACGACGGATATCTCGGCGGAAGCGCCGTTCTCCATCACGTACAGCAGGGAAACGATCGAATCGGTCGGGAAGTAGACGTGGCGCATGGTGTCGCCCGACTCGTACAGCACTTTGCCCAGCGGCAGGTCGACCGGCTCGAGCAAGGGGAAGATGCGCGCCTGCACGTCCGCCGGCAGGGCGGCGAGCAGGTGGTTCTGGGTCGGGGTGGAGCGGATATCCATGGGATCGGCTCCGGGCGGCGCCAGCCAGGTGCCGGCCGGGAAACTATAAATATCCCGGGGCGGCGGCATATGTACGGTACCGCACATATCGCCGTGGCGCGTGGCGCGGCGCTGTCAGACGAGCGGCAGTCCGGTCCCGCAGCGCCGGCAGTGGGCCGCATCGGTCTCGTGTTCGGCCAGGCCGCAGCCGGGGCAGGCGACCTTGCGGCGCTCGCGCAGTCCGGCCGCCAGTTCGGCGGTGTAGATGCCGGTGGGCACGGCGATGATGCCGTAGCCGATCAGGATCAGCACCGAGGTGACGAAGCGGCCCAGCGGCGTCATCGGCGTGATGTCGCCGAAGCCGACCGTGGCCATGGTGACGATGGCCCAGTACATCGCGATCGGGATGCTGGTGAAGCCGTTCCCAGGTCCTTCGACCACGTACATGGCCGCGCCGAAGATCACCACCACCGTCAGCACCGCCAGCAGGAAGACCGCGATCTTGCGCCGCGAGCGGTACAGCGCACCGATGAGGAGCCCGCCGGCCTCGGTGTACTCCATCAGCTTGAGCACGCGGAAGATGCGCAGGATGCGCAGTATCCGCACCACCAGCAGCGCCTGGCTGCCGGGCAGGAACAGCGAGAGGTAGGTGGGCAGGATCGACAGCAGGTCGATGACGCCGTAGAAGCTGCGCGCGTAGCGCAGCGGATGCTTCACCACCGCCAGCCGAGCGAGGTACTCGGCGGTAAACAGCAGGGTGAAGCCCCATTCCAGCGCGTAGAACCACGTGCCCCAGCGCGCGTGCAGACCAGCCTCGCTGTCGAGGATCACGATGATGACGCTGGCGACGATCGCGCCGATCAGCAGCAGGTCGAAGCGCCGCGGGGCGCCCGGTTCGTGCCGGAAAATGATCTCGAACCAGCGCGCACGCCAGCCGCTTTCCGCCGCCGGCGAGAAGCGTTCGGCCAGCGGCGCCGGGCCGGGATTCACAGGGCGGCGTCCAGCGCCTGGCCGAAGTCGGCCAGCAGGTCGTCGGGGTGTTCCAGGCCCACGGAGACGCGCAGCAGGTTCTGCGCGGTGTGCGGGTTCGCGCCTTCGACCGAGGCGCGGTGCTCGACCAAGGTTTCCGGGCCGCCCAGCGAGGTGGCGTTGATGGCCAGCTTCAAGGCACCGGCCACCCGCAGTGCCGCCTCGCGGCCACCCTTGAGCTGGAAGCTGAGCATGCCGCCGAAGTCGGACATCTGGCGCGCGGCGACGGCGTGGTTCGGGTGCGTGGCCAGGCCCGGGTAATGCACGGCCTCGACCGCCGGGTGCGCGGCCAGCGTTTCGGCCAGCGCGCGTGCGTTCCGGCAGTGCCAGGCCAGGCGCGCCGGCAGCGAACGCGCGCCGCGCAGGATCAGCCAGGCGCTGAAGGGCGCCAGGATGTTGCCGGTGACGTGGCGACGGTGCGCCACGCGCGCGTGCAGGTCGTCGGCCTTGGCGAACACCAGCGCGCCGCCCATCACGTCGCTGTGGCCGCCGAGGTACTTGGTGGTGGAATGCATCACCACGTCGGCGCCCAGCGCCAGCGGCCGCTGCAGTACCGGCGTGGCGAAGGTGTTGTCGCAGGCGAGCAGCGCGCCGTGGGCGCGGGCGATCGCCGACAGCGCGGCCAGGTCGGTCACTTCGAGGCGCGGGTTGGACGGTGTCTCGGCCCAGATGAGCCGGGTCTCGGGGCGCAGCGCGGCGCGCACGGCCTCGGGGTTGCCCATGTCCACGGCGGTGGCGGTGACGCCGCGCTCGGGCAGGAATTCGTTGGCCAGGCTACGCAGGCCGGTGTAGCAATCGCGCGGGTAAAGGAAGTGGCTGCCCGGCGGCAGCGACTCCAGCAGGCAGTTCATCGCCGCCATGCCGGAACCGAAGGCCAGTGCCGCGGCGCCGCCCTCCATGGCCGCCAGCACGGTTTCCAGGCGGTCCTGCGTCGGGTTCTGTTCGCGCTGGTACTCGTAGCCCGCGCGGCGCTCGCCGGCCGGGCCGTGCTGGAAGGTGGTGGCGAGGTGGATCGGCGGCGCGACGGCGCCGGTTTCCTTGTCCGGTTCGCCGCCGGCGTGCACGGCCAGGGTTTCGATGCGGGTCATGCGGTTTGCTCCAGCAAGCGGTGGGTGATGAGCGCCGAGCGCAGGCTCGAACTGCCGGTGTAATGATGCGCCCTCAGGCCGGCGGCGCGGGCGCCGTTGGCGTTGGCGACCTTGTCGTCGATGAACAGCGCATCGCCGGGCGAAACGCCCAGCGCCGCGACGCACTCGCGATAGATCGCCGGGTCGGGCTTGCTCCGGCCAAACTGTGCGGAGCAGAACACCCGGCCGCGGAACAGCGGGAAGAGTGGCGGGTGCATCTGTTCAAGGTGGTCACGCAGCAGCAGCCCGTTGTTGGTGAGGATCGCCACGCCAGCCACGTCCGCGGCGGCCTTCGCCAAGGCCAGCACTTCCGGACGGGCCGACATGGCGTCGGATCGGGCGGCGATCCAGTCGTCCAGGGTCACGGCGGCGCCGAGTTCCTTCGACAGCGCCGCCAGCGTGCCGGGGATGTCCAGCACGCCCTGGTCGGCGGCCTTCTCGACGCCGGCGGTGAACAGGGCGCGGTGCGCGGCCTTGGGCGTGGTGCCGGTGCGTTCGGCCAGCGTCGCCAGCCGGCGGGCGTGGTCGTAGCCAACCAGCACGTCGTCGAGGTCGAACAGCACCAGCACCGGCGGGCTCATCCGGCGCGGACTTCCCGGAACGCCTCGCGCGCGGCTTCGAAGGTGTGCTGCAGCTCTGCCTCGCCGTGCGCCGAGGACAGGAAGCCGGCCTCGAAGGCCGACGGCGCGAAGTAGACGCCGCGCTTGAGCATGGCATGGAAGAAGCGCCTGAAGGCGCCGGCATCGCTGGCCATCGCATCGTCGAAGGTCTCGACCTGGCGATCGGTGAAATAAAGGCCGAACATGCCGCAGGTGCGGGTGGTGGTGACGGCGACGCCGGCCTCGCGCGCGGCGGCTTCCAGTCCGTCGCACAGTACGTGGGTATTGGCTTCGAGCTTCTCGTGGAAGCCCGGCGCTTGCACCAGCCCCAGCGTGGCCAGGCCGGCAGCCATCGCCACCGGGTTGCCGCTGAGCGTGCCGGCCTGGTAGATCGGGCCGGCCGGCGCGATCTGCTGCATGAGTTCCCGACGGCCGCCGTAGGCGCCGACCGGCATGCCGCCGCCGATGATCTTGCCGAAGGTGCTCAGGTCGGGCGTGACGCCATAGCGCGCCTGGGCGCCGCCGAGCGCGACGCGGAAGCCGGTCATCACCTCGTCGAAGATCAGCACCGCGCCGTGCTTCGTGCACAGTGCGCGCAGGTGCTGCAGGTAGCCCTCGCGCGGCAGGATGCAGTTGGCGTTGCCGACGATCGGCTCGACGATCACGCCGGCGATCTCGCCGCCGACGTCGTCGAACAGCTTCGTCGCGGCCTCGAAATCGTTGTACGGCAGCGTGAGCGTGAGGTCCGCCAGCGCCTTGGGCACGCCGGGCGAGTTCGGCAGGCCGAAGGTGAGTGCGCCGGAGCCGGCCTTCACCAGGAAGCTGTCGCCGTGGCCGTGGTAGCAGCCCTCGAACTTGACGATGCGGGTGCGGCCGGTGGCGCCGCGCGCCAGCCGGATCGCCGACAGCGTGGCCTCGGTGCCGGAGTTCACCATGCGCATCATTTCCATCGACGGCACCAGCTTGCGCACGGTCTCGGCCATGGTGACTTCCAGCGCATTGGGCACGCCGAAGCTCAGGCCGTCGACCATCGTGCGCGACACCGCCTCGAGCACGGCCGGATGCGCATGGCCGGCGATCATCGGGCCCCAGCTCCCGATGTAGTCCACGTAGCGATTGCCGTCCACGTCGATCAGGTAGGCGCCTTCGGCGCGCCTGGCGAAGAAGGGTTCGCCGCCGACCGACTTGAAGGCGCGCACGGGCGAGTTCACGCCGCCGGGCATGAGGTCGAGGGCGCGGGTGAAGAGGTCGTGGCTGGTCGCGGTGTTCATCGGTCTACTCGTTGGGAAGGGGGTCGAAGGCGCGGCGGTAGGCGCGCGCGGCGGCAGCGGGATCGGGTGCATCGAACACGCCGCCGATCACGGCCAGCAGGTCGGCGCCGGCCGCCACCAGGGTGGGGGCATTGTCCGGGGTGATGCCGCCGATGGCCACCCGCGGCAGCGCCAGCGAGACGCTGTCGGCCAGTAGCCGCAGGTCGGCCCGGCGCGCCAGCGGCTTGGTACCGGACGGGAAAAATGCGCCGAAGGCGACGTAGCTCGCCCCGGCCGCCGCCGCGCGTCGTGCGAGGTCGAGCTGGTCGTAGCAGGAGGCGCCCAGCAGCGCGGCGGGACCCAGCGCCCGGCGCGCTTCGGCCAGCGAACCGTCGTCCTGGCCGAGGTGGGCGCCGTCGGCCCCGGTCTCGGCGGCCAGGCGCCAGTCATCGTTGACCAGCAGCGGCAGGCCCAGCGCCCGGCAGGCGGGCAGCAGCGCCTCGATCTGGCGGCGTCGCTCGCCGGGCCCGGCGGCCTTGTTCCGGTACTGCAGCCACACCGGCCCTTCCGCCAGCACCGGCAGCACGCGTGCGAGGAAGCGGTCGGTATCGGGGTCGTCCGGGGTCAGCAGGTACAGGCCGCGGCGCGGCCAGCTTGACGGAGCGTTCATTTCGGGGCGGCCGGCATGGTGCGAGAATGATAGCCGTCCCCGAGTCGCGAGAATGAAATGAGCACGAGCACCACCGCCGCCTACCGCACCTGGATGTGCGTCGTCTGTGGCTTTATGTACAGCGAGGCCGATGGCTTGCCGGAGGAAGGCATCGCGCCGGGCACGCGTTGGGAAGACATCCCGGACACCTGGGTGTGCCCGGACTGCGGCGTCAGCAAGGACGACTTCGAGATGGTGCCGGCCGGCTGAGCCAGCCGTCCGCCAGTGCGCGCGCTCAGTTGAGGCGCGCGTTGCCGCTGCCCAGTTCGATCAGCGCCGTGCGCACGGCGTCCAGGTCCTCGGCTTCCGGCAGCAGCTGCAGGTAGCGGGCGAGGTCTTCGCGCGCCCCCTTCGCATAGCCCATTTCGCGATAGGCCAGCCCGCGGTCGCGCAGGGCTTCGGCGGTATCGGGAGAGAGCTTGAGCAGGCGGTCGGCGCTGCGCGCCACGCGCTCCCAGTCGCCGCGCTCGAGGTAGAGCCCCTTCAGGTTGCGCAGCATGCGCATCAGGATCATGCGGTGCGTCGCCGGGGCGAGGATCTGCAGCAGCTGCTGGTCGTCGGGCGCCTGGCCGCCGAGGTGCGGCGAAGCGCGCTCGCGCAGTTCATCCGCGCTGACGGGGCGGCCCTTGTTATAAGGGTCGAGCACCAGGATGCCGTCGTCCACCGGCAGCCGCACCAGGAAATGGCCCGGGAACGAAATGCCGTCGAGCGGCATGCCCAGGCGGCGCGTCACTTCCATCTGGATCACCGCCAGCGAAATCGGAATGCCCAGCTTCCGGTCGACGACCTGGTTGAGGTAGCTGTTGCGCGGGTCGTCGTACTGCACGTTGTTGCCCGCGAAGCCGATCTCCTCGAACAGGTAGCGGTTGATCGCGGTCAGGCGCGCGGGCAGGTCGATGTCCTGCTCCAGCTGCGGGCGAAGCGCAGCGGCGTAGGTGTCCACCTGCGCGGCGTAGCCAGCGGCGTCGAGATCGGGATACTCGTCGCGCGCGATCAGCAGGGCGGTGTCGAGCAGCGGCAGCTCGTCGTCGCCGAGCGTGGCGAGGGTGTTCCAGTCCGGCAGGGGATGCGTATTGGTCATGCCACCCATGTGGTTGCCCTCCGTTGTTGAATCAAGGTGCGCCACGCTCGGGGATGCCTGGGCCGAACACCAGTTCGTCGCCATCGGTGACCCCGAGGCGCGCGGCGGTGCCGGCGTTCAACTCCAAAACGTAGAGCGCGGGCGCGGCGCTGGGATAGGGCGGGCAGCGATCGCCGAGCGAGCAGGGCGGGACGCCTTTGCGCGCGGAGACCAGTCGACGGTCCTGGTCGAAGTAGAGGATGTCGAGCGGGATGCGCGTGTTCTTCATCCAGAACGCGAGGGGCTGCTCGACGTCGTAAAGGAACAGCATGCCGGCGTCGGCCGCCATCTGGTCGCGGAACATCAGGCCGCGGTTGCGCTCCGCCTCGTCGTCGGCGATCTCCACGCTGAAGCGCTCGCCACGCAGCTCCACCCAGGGCTTCCCGGCCGCTGCGCAGCCCGCCAGTGGCACCAGCAGCAGGCTCAGGAGGGCGGTAGGCAGGCGCATGGGTGGCTCCGGAAGGCGTTGCCCCGACGTTCGGTGATGGCCATCGGGACTGTCAAGCGAAACGGGGGCTTTCCAAAGCCGGTGGCTTCATCTATTCTTCGCGGCCCTTCACCGCCCGGCCTTGTTCGGCTGGCGGCGGGGGAGGAAAAAAGGGCGGTTTGGGGTGTTGACGTCCTTGGAACTTG
>LNFM01009609.1_pt1 | contig 13994 bp, 9 predicted proteins | sample 596031 | NCBI WGS metagenome assembly LNFM01 (sample SAMN04254537, study PRJNA301005) | activated carbon metagenome | isolation source: dual media filters at the Ann Arbor, Michigan drinking water treatment plant | place: USA: Ann Arbor
AGATCGACATGACAAGGCTCATGTGATGCTCGACCAGCAACACCGTGACGCCACGGTCGTCGCGTATTTGTTTGATCAGATCGCCGAGTTCGCCGACTTCGTGATGGGTAAGGCCCGCCGCCGGCTCGTCAAGCAGAAGAAGTGTGGGCTTCGCTGCAAGTGCGCGTGCAAGTTCAACGCGTTTTTGCGTGCCGATAGGAAGCCCCGAGACCAGTGTGTCCGCGACCTTGCGTAATTCCAGATAGTCGACGATGGCGCGCGCCTGCGCTTCGATTTCGCGCTCCTGCCGCTTGACCCAAGGCAGGCGGAAGGAATCGCTGAAGTAATCGCTTTTCGTGACCGGATGAAACCCGACCTTGATGTTGTCGAGTACGGTCATGTTCTTGAACAGCGCGAGATTCTGGAAGGTGCGCGCAATGCCAAGACCGGCGATGTGATGCGGAGCGAGCTTCAGAATCGATTTGCCGTGGAAGGTGATGTCGCCCGAATTCGGCGTGTAGAGCCGGCTTAGGCAGTTGAACATCGTGGTCTTGCCGGCACCATTCGGGCCGATCAGGCCAAGAATCGTGCCTTCATTCTGCGAGAAGGAGATTCCATCAAGCGCGACGATGCCGCCAAAGCGGACGCCGACGCCTTGCACCGCAAGAATGGTGTTTGACGATCTCGATCTCTGCGGAGCGTTTGCCGATGTACCGGCGACACGCATATCCATCATCGCACGCTAAAGCGACGATGTAGCTTCTCCCTGCTTCTCACGCGCCTTCCCCTGGTTCACGCTTCTTCCCTTAGCCACCGCTTAACGCGGCCTCTATGTTTTTTGACAGATTGACGAGACGCGGCCCGATTTCCCCTTCGAGCTTCTCTCGTGACGTTTGATAAACATTGGCGCCGCAGTTGAATGCGAACACGCCCGATTCGTCCGGCGGGATCAGCGGCACGCCGACGGCGTAAACATCTTTTTCCCACTCGCCGAATGAGGTTGTGAAACCGCGATCCGCGAGATCACGGATTGCCTTTTCGATGCCCGCTTTCACCTGATTCCAGTTTTCGGCGGCATGACGCTTGATATGGCCCATCAGCCAGTCGCGCTCGTCTTCGGGCAAGGCTGCGATGAGCGCACGGCCCATGGCCGTCGTCGCGATCGGAATGCGCGAGCCGAGATTGAGACGCAGCAAGCCATCGGACTTGGAGCGGCAATGCTCGATATAAATGAGATGCATACGGTCGCGGCTGCCGAGCGCGACAGACGCGCCCGCAAAATTCGCAAACTCCTGCATTTGCTTGCGCGCGACCTGCCGGATGCGCAGGTTCGCGAGCGTCGAATAGCCGATCGAGAGTGCGGCGGGCGCTAGCGAATACTTACCCAAGCGCTCGACATGCGTGAGGTAGCCTAGCTTGGTCAGCGTATAGGTCAGGCGAGAGATCGTGGTTTTCGGCAAGCCGGTGCGTTCGGCGATCTCATTGTTGCCGAGTAGCCATTCGCCAGGCGTGAAGGCGCGCAGCACATCGAGGCCACGCGCCAGGGCCACCACGAATTTACGGTCGTTGCCGTCGTCGAGTTCGCTGAACTGACTGTCGATACGTTTGGAAGCTGCACTCGGACTATGCACGCCTAAGCCCCTGCTCTTATGCGCGATGTTTTATTGACTTCAATCGCACCACTTTCTAGCTTTCGCGTCAAGAATGCAGAACAATGTTCCGCTTAGCGGAATTGCCATTTGGGCGCTGCAATAGTGTCTTGAGTAGGGAATGGCTCGCGACCGAACGAAAATCCGGTACGCTCAGTCAAAAGAAAAGCCGAACGGAAAACGCCAAGGAAAATAAAAGTGAGTGATCCAGTCACGCTGCGCCGCGAGGGCGCTATCGCCGTTATCACTGTCGACAATCCTCCTGTGAATGCGCTGAAGCACGCAGTGCGCGCGGGCTTGCAAAAATTGTTCAAGGAAGCGGACGCCGACGCGAGCGTGCAGGCAATCGTGCTTGCTTGCGCGGGCCGCACGTTCATCGCGGGCGCCGACATCACCGAATTCGGCAAGCCGCCGATGGCGCCGAGCCTGATCGAAGCGATCACGGACATCGATAACGTGTCGAAGCCAACGGTTGCCGCTATCCATGGCACTGCGCTTGGCGGCGGCTTAGAGGTCGCACTCGGCTGCAATTATCGCGTCGCGAGCAAGGACGCGAAACTCGGCCTTCCTGAAATCAAACTTGGTCTAATTCCGGGCGCGGGCGGCACACAGCGCCTGCCGCGTTTGATCGGTATAGATAAAGCACTGCCGATTATTCTGAGCGGCAATCCGATTTCCGCAAGCCAAGCGCTTCAAGATGGTCTCGTCGACGAAATCATCGAAGGCGATCTGACGGCTGGCGCGATCGCTTTTGCGAAACGATTGGCGAGCGAGCAGCTCTCGCTCAAGCGTGCGAGCCGGATGGAAGACAAGCTCACCGAGTTTCGCAAGAACCCCGAGAAGTTTAATGAGGTTGCTGCGAAAGCAGTCGGCCGCAACAAAGGCCTGAAGGCGCCGATGGCCGCGGTCGAAGCCGTCAAGATGACCTTAAGCGTTCCGTTCGAGGAAGCGATCAAGCGCGAACGCAACATGTTCATCGAGCTCCTCGTCACCGACGAATCGAAATCGCAGCGTCATGCCTTCTTTGCCGAGCGTGAAGCAACCAAAGTGCTCGATATGCCGGCCGATACGAAATCGCGCGAAGTGAAGCAGGCAGCCGTGATCGGCGGCGGCACCATGGGCGGCGGCATTGCAATGTGTTTCGCGAACGCCGGCATTCCGGTGACGCTGATCGAGACGACCGACGAGTTTCTGAAAAACGGTCTCGCGAAAATCCGCACCAACTATGAGAACACCGCGAAGCGCGGCGGCATGAGCGAGGCCGATGTCGAAAAGCGTATGTCGCTCATCAAGGGAGCAGTCGGGCTTGAAGGCACCAAAGACGCAGACATGGTGATCGAAGCCGTGTTCGAGGAAATGGGCCTGAAGAAAGAAATCTTCGGCAAACTCGACAAGATCACGAAGAAGGGCGCGATCCTCGCCACGAATACTTCCACGCTGGACGTAAACGAAATCGCGAACTCGACCTCGCGTCCGCAGGACGTGATCGGGATGCACTTCTTCTCGCCCGCGAACATCATGAAGCTTCTTGAGATCGTGCGCGGCGAGAAATCGGCGTTCGATGCGATCCAGACGGCAATCACCGTCGGCCGCAAAATCGCGAAAGTCCCAGTCGTCGTTGGCGTTTGCTACGGCTTCGTCGGAAATCGCATGCTGCATCGGCGCGGCGTGCAGGCCGATCGTCTCGTGCTCGAAGGCGCACTGCCGCAGGAAGTGGACGCAGCCACCCTCGAATTCGGCTTCCCGATGGGCCCATTTGCGATGGGCGACCTTGCCGGCATCGATGTCGGCTGGCGCATCCGCCGGGCGCGCGGCGAGAGAAACGAAGTCGCCGACACGCTCGCGGAAGCCGGACGCTTCGGCCAGAAGACCGGCAAGGGCTACTATATATATGAGAAGGGATCGCGGACGCCGATCCCGGACCCGGAAGTCGAGAAGATCATTCTCGATGCTTCCGCGAAAAAAGGCATCAAGCGCCGGCCGATCTCCAAGCAGGAAATCATCGAGCGCACGGTTTATCCGATGATCAACGAAGGCGCGCGCATTCTCGAAGAGGGAATCGCCTCGCGCCCCGGCGATATTGATGTGATCTGGCTCTATGGCTACGGCTGGCCGGTCTGGCGCGGCGGCCCGATGCATTACGCCGATACGGTCGGCTTGAAGCATGTCCGCGATCGTCTCGCACACCACGCGAAGGAGCTTGGAGACAAGTCGCTCGAGCCTGCGAAGCTGCTCGACCGGCTCGCCAACGAGGGCAAGACCTTCGCGTCTCTCGCCAGCGAGATGAAGAAGGCATCATGACTTACAGCCGCCCCTACCCTTGGGAAAAATCCTGGCCCGCGGGCGTGGACGCGGCAACCCCGATCCGCGCCGGAACGGTCAATGAATTATTCGACCGTGCCGTCGCGACTTACCCGAACAATTACGCACTCGAATATCGTGACAAGCGCACGACCTATAAAGAGTTGAGTGATCTGGTTTCGCGCGCCGCGGCCGGGCTTATGTCGCTCGGCGTGAAGCCGGGAACGGCGGTCGGTCTCTATCTGCCGAACACGCCCGTACACTCCATCATGTTCTTTGCCGTGCTGAAGGCCGGCGGGCGCGTCGTGCACATGTCGCCGCTGGATGCCGAACGCGAACTTGCGCATAAACTGAAAGACTCCGGCGCACGCATCATGGTGACCACGAACTTCCCCGGCATGGTCACGCGCGCATTGAAACTGGATGCCGAAGGCCTCGTCGATCATCTGATCGTCGGTGACGATGCGGAGTTCGGTCCAGCGCCTATCCCGTATGATGCAATCCCGGCGAACGGCCGTTCGATCACGCTGAAGAACTTGCTGAACCTCGCCTCGCCTCCTGCCAAATGGCCGGAAGTGAAAGAGAGCGACATCGCGCTCCTGCAATACACCGGCGGCACGACCGGCCTACCGAAAGGCGCGATGATCCTGCACAGCAATCTCACGTCGACCAATTCGATCTATAAGAACTGGGCGGAAGCGCAGCGCGAAGTGAAAAGCGGCGAAAAGGTCATCATCGTCCTCCCGCTGTTTCACATCTATGCGCTGAGTTCGGTATTCCTGCGCGCGATCGATCAGGGCAACGAGTGCCTGCTGCGGGTGAAATTCGATATCGAAACCACGTTCCGCGATATCGAAGAAAAAAAGGCGAACTACTTTCCCGCGGTACCGACGATATGGATTGCGCTGCTTTCGGCGCCAGGGCTCGAGAAGCGCGATCTGTCTTCGCTTTCCATGTGCGCGTCCGGCGGCGCGCCTTTGCCCGTTGAGATTTTCGACCGCTTCAAGAACATCACCGGGATCTCATTACGCGGCGGCTGGGGCATGACCGAAACCGCGCCGGCAGGGACCAATCAGCCTTACGACGGCGAGACGCCGCCAGGCACCATCGGCCTGCCGCTGCCGGGTCTTTATATGGATATCGTCGCGCTCGACGATCCGACACGGACGCTTCCCTTCGGTGAGACCGGCGAGATGCGGATCAAGGGTCCGAACGTGTTCGCGGGCTACTGGAATAAGCCGGAAGAAACCAAAGCCGCCTTCGTGGAGGACGGATATTTCCTCACCGGCGACATCGGCTACATGAACGAAGACGGCTGGCTGTTCCTCGTCGACCGCAAGAAGGACATGATCATCTCGGGCGGCTTCAACGTTTATCCGAGCGTAATCGAGCATGCGCTGTTCGAGCACCCGGATATCGAAGGCGTGATCGTGATCGGCGTGCCCGACGATTATCGTGGCGAGGCTGCGAAAGCTTTCATCAAGATGAAAAAAGGCGCAGCTCCACTCACCCTTGAAGCCGTTAGGGAATTTCTCGCCGACAAGGTCGGCAAGCATGAAATGCCGACAGCAATCGAAATTCGCGACGCGCTTCCGATGACTTCGGTTGGGAAGCTTTCCAAGAAAGAGCTTGTCGAGGAAGAGCGCCGCAAATACCAAGCTATGAAGCAGCAAAATCCGTCAGCCCAAGCTGGCGCAAGCAAACAGTGAGGAAGTAGTCATGCGCGAGGCCGTCATCGTTTCCACCGCCCGCACCCCGATCGGCAAAGCCTATCGCGGCGCTTTCAACAACACCGAGGGCCCGACGCTTTATGGCCATGCTATCGAACATGCCGTGAAGCGCGCAGGCATCGACGGCGCTGAAGTTGAAGACGTGGTGATGGGCACGGCGCTTCAGCAGGGCACGACCGGCGGCAACGTCGCGCGCCGGGCACTGCTGCGTGCAGGGCTGCCGGTAACGGTCGCGGGTACCACAATCGATCGCCAATGCGCTTCGGGTCTTCAGGCAATCGCACTTGCCGCGCGTTCGGTGATTTTCGACGGCGTCGAGATCGCGGTCGGCGGCGGTGGCGAATCGATCAGCCTCGTGCAGAACGAACACATGAACATGTTTCATGCGGTCGATCCCGAATTGAAGAAAGTAAAGGGCGACGTCTATATGCCGATGCTCGACACCGCCGAAGTGGTGTCGAAGCGCTACAACATCTCGCGCGAAGCGCAGGACGAATATTCGCTGGAGAGCCAGCGCCGCACGGCGAGCGCACAGCAAGGCGGCCGCTTCAAGGAAGAAATCGCACCGATCTCCACCAAGATGGCTGTCGTTGATAAGGCGACGAAGGAAGTCTCCTACAAGGACATTACCGTGTCGCAGGACGAAGGTCCGCGCCCGGAAACAACCGCGGAAGGCTTGGCCTCGCTGAAGCCGGTGCGCGAAGGCGGCTCGATCACTGCCGGCAACGCAAGCCAGTTGTCCGACGGCGCGAGTGCCGCTGTGATTATGAGCGCTGAGACTGCGGCGAAGAAGGGCCTGAAGCCGATGGGCATCTTCCGCGGCTTTGTCGCGGCTGGCTGCGAACCGGATGAAATGGGCATCGGCCCGGTGTTCGCGATCCCGCGCCTCCTGAAGCGTCACGGTCTCAAGGTCGATGACATCGACATCTGGGAACTGAACGAGGCGTTCGCGGTGCAGGTGATTTATTGCCGCGACAAGCTCGGTATCGATCCGGAAAAACTGAACGTCAGCGGCGGCTCGATCGCAGTCGGCCATCCTTACGGCATGACCGGCGCGCGTCTTACGGGCCACGTACTGATCGAAGGCAAGCGCCGCAAGGCTAAGTACGGTGTCGTCACCATGTGCGTCGGCGGCGGCATGGGTGCTGCCGGCCTGTTCGAAATCCAGTAACGCGGGGGCATCGCGATGGACCTGAATTTCACCAAGGAAGAACTTAGCTTTCGCGACGAGGTGCGTGACTTCTTCAAGAAGAACGTGCCCGCCGAGACGAAGCGGAGACTGACGGAAGGGCGCAAGCTCGAGAAGGACGACATCGTCAACTGGCAGCGCATCCTGAATAAAAAAGGCTGGGCGGTTTACCAGTGGCCAAAGCAGTACGGCGGCACCGGCTGGACGCCAGTGCAGAAGTACATTTTCTTGGAAGAATTGCAGCGCGCGCCCGCGCCGGATCCGCTCCCCTTCGCAGTGAGCATGGTCGGCCCGGTGATCTACACTTTCGGCAACGAAGAGCAGAAGAAGCACTTCCTGCCGCGCATTGCGAACCTGGACGACTGGTGGTGTCAGGGCTTCTCGGAGCCGGGCGCGGGCTCCGATCTCGCGGGACTTTCAACGAAAGCCGTTCGCGAGGGCGATCACTGGATCATCAACGGCCAGAAGACCTGGACCACGCTCGCGCAATACGCAGACTGGATTTTCGTGCTCGCGCGTACGGACTCCAAAGCCAAGAAGCAGGAAGGCATTTCCTTTATTCTTTGCGACATGAAGACGCCGGGCATCACCGTTCGCCCCATCCAGCTGATCGACGGCGGCAAGGAAGTGAACGAAGTCTTCTTCGACAACGTGAAGGTGCCTTACGAGAACCTCGTTGGCCAGGAAAACCGTGGCTGGGACTATGCGAAATTCCTGCTCGGCAACGAACGTACCGGCATCGCACGCGTCGGCATCTCGAAGGAGCGCGTACGTCGCCTGAAGGAGCTTGCGAAGCTGGAGCTCTCCGGCGGCAAGCCGATGATGGAAGACCCACGTTTCCGCGCGAAGGTTTCCCAGATCGAAGTCGAGCTGAAAGCGCTGGAAATGACGCAAATGCGCGTCGTCGCCGGCGAAGGCAAGCGCCGCGATAACAAGCCGGACCCGGCATCCTCGATTCTCAAGATCAAGGGCTCGGAAATTCAGCAGAACATCACCGATTTGCTGATGGAAGTTGTCGGTCCCTTCGCCTTGCCGTTCACCGACGAAGATGCGCAAGGCTCAAACGAGCTTCCAATCGCGCCGGACTATGCCGGACCGCTCGCGCCGATCTATTTCAACTATCGCAAGGTTTCGATCTACGGCGGGTCGAACGAAATTCAGAAGAACATCATCGCGAAAGCGATCCTAGGCCTTTAAGGCCAAGACAGAGAACAAGACAGAGAAGAAGAAAGACAAAGCGTATGGATTTCGAGTTTTCCGAAGAGCAGCAGCTTCTCAAGGACAGCGTAGAGGGCCTGCTCGGCGACAAATATGACTTCGAGCAGCGCAAAAAGATTCTCGAAAGCAAAGACGGCTGGAGCCGCGAGATCTGGAAGCAGTATGCCGAGCTCGGCATTCTAGGCTTGCCGTTCGCCGAAGAACACGGCGGCATCAATGGCGGCCCGGTCGAAACCATGATCGTCATGGAGACAATGGGTAAGGCACTCGCGCTTGAGCCTTATCTGCCGACGGTCGTGCTTGCGGGCGGCTTCATCCGCCGCTTCGGCACCGACGCGCAGAAGAATAACTATCTGCCGCAGATCGCCGAAGGAAAGATTACCGGCGCGTTCGCGCATACCGAGCGGCAGTCGCGCTACGATCTCTTCGACGTGAAGACGACCGCGAAAGCGTCCGGCAGCGGATTTACGCTCGACGGCCAGAAAAGCGTCGTGCTGAACGGCGATCAGGCTGACATTATTGTCGTGACTGCGCGCGTTGCCGGTAATCAGAGAGATAAGGACGGTCTCGGCCTCTTTATCGTCGATGCCAAAGCGAATGGTGTGACACGGCGCGGCTATCGCACGGTCGATGGTTTGACTGCCGCCGAAATTCAGCTTTCTGGCGTGAAGGTCGAAGCAGATAATGTGATCGGCAAGCCGGGCGCAGCTTATCCGCTTATCGAGCAGGTGGTCGATGACGGCATCGCCGCACTTTGCGGCGAAGCGGTCGGCGTCTTCTCATCGCTCACGGAAGCCACCACCGATTATCTTCGCACCCGCAAGCAGTTCGGCGTCAACATCGGCGCGTTTCAGGTCCTGCAACACCGTAACGTCGAGATGCTGATTGCCGCCGAGCAGGCAAAGAGCATGGCGATGCTTGCGACCATGATGGTCAACGAGACCGACGCCGCGACGCGACGCAAGACCATGTCGGCGGCGAAAACGCAGATCGGCCGCTCGGCGCAGTTCGTCGGCGAGCAGGCGATCCAGCTGCATGGCGGCATCGGCATGACGATGGAGCTGAAAACCGGGCACTGGTTCAAGCGCGCAACCGCGATCGACGTTCAGTTCGGCGACGCCGACTATCACCTCGAGCAATTCGGAAATATGGGCGGCTTCGAAACCGCGTAAGAAAAGAATAAGGGAGAAGATAAATGTTCATTCCGCTGTCGCCGCGTGCGGCCGAGATCAAGAAAAAAGTCACCGCCTTCATGGACGAGCACGTCTATGCAGCGGAACCGGTCTATGCGCGACAACTCAATGAAGGCGGCGACCGCTGGAAGAGCCCGCCGATCATGGAAGAGCTGAAGAAGAAGGCGCGCGCGCAAGGGCTCTGGAACATCTTCCTGCCGAAAGCGCATCACAAAGACGGCTTCACGAATTATGAGTACGGCCAGATCTGCGAAGTGATGGGCCGCTCTCCGATCGGGCCGGAGTCGTTCAACTGCTCCGCGCCGGACACCGGCAACATGGAGGTCATTCTGAAGTACGGCAAGCCGGAACATCAGAAAGAGTGGCTCGAGCCGCTGATGGACGGAAAAATCCGTTCCTGCTTCGCGATGACCGAGCCTGCGGTCGCCTCATCCGACGCGACGAACATCCAGTCCGAGATCAAGAAAGACGGCGATCATTACATCATCAACGGCCGCAAGTGGTGGACGTCGGGCGCGAATGACCACCGCTGCAAGATTTCGATCTTCATGGGCCAGACCGATCCGAATGCGGAGCTGCACAAGCGCCAATCGATGATCCTCGTGCCGATGGAAACGCCGGGCGTTAAGGTGCTGCGTCATCTCAATGTCTTCGGATATGACGACGCGCCGCACGGCCACGCCGAAGTCGTGTTCGAGAATGTCCGCGTCCCGGCATCGAACATTCTGCTTGGCGAAGGCCGCGGTTTTGAGATCGCGCAAGGCCGCCTCGGACCCGGCCGCATCCATCACTGCATGCGGGCGATCGGGTCGGCGGAGCGCGCACTTGAGCTGATGTGCCAGCGTTCGGTTTCGCGCACTGCGTTCGGCAAAAAACTTGCCGAGCACAGCGTGAACAAGCACTGGATCGCGGAATCGCGCATGGACATCGACCAGGCGCGTCTCTTGACGCTCTACGCCGCGCACAAGATGGACGAACTCGGCAACAAGGAAGCCCGCGCCGAGATCGCGATGATCAAGGTGGTTGCGCCGAATATGACCCAGCGCGTCATCGACCGTGCAATTCAGATGCACGGCGGCGCCGGCGTATCGCCGGACTTCCCGCTTGCGAAAGCCTGGGCCGGCAACCGCACGCTGCGTCTTGCCGACGGTCCGGACGAAGTGCATCGCGAAACCATCGCCAAGATGGAATTGAAGAAATACACGGCGAGCAGTGGCAACGCGCGCTGATTGCTTCCAATACGAAAGAAAAAGCCCGGCATTCGCCGGGCTTTTTTTCGATAGCTTCTTTCCTCACGGAGCGATTGTCACGCCGCCATCTACGACAATCACTTCCCCGGTGATGTAACTCGCGGCAGGTGACGCGAGAAATGCAGCAACGCCGCCGATCTCGTGCGGCTCGCCGATGCGGCGCAAGGGCGTCTTGGTCTCGCGGTCCTTGCGAAGCTGCTCGTTCTCCCAAAGCGCCTTTGCAAAATCGGTCTTGATCAGTCCGGGCGCGATGCAGTTTACGCGGATATTTTTGTGTCCCCACTCCTGCGCGTAGTTTCGCGCAAGCGCAAAGTCCGCAGCTTTAGAAATTCCATATGTTCCGATCATGGGCGATGCACGCAGGCCGCCGATCGAGGAGACGATGATGATCGAACCGCCGCCCTGCTTCGCCATATCGGGAATGACCAGGTTACAGAGCCAGACATTGCTCTTCACGTTCGAGCCCATGATCTTGTCGAAGGCCTCGTCGGAAATATCTACCATCGGGCCGAAAGCCGGATTCACTGCGGCATTGCAGACCAGTATGTCGATGCGGCCGTATTTATCCTTGGTGCCTTTGACGAGCGCTTCGACTTCGTTCTTGCGCGAAATATTGCAGGGGATGACCGTCGCCTCGCCTCCATCTGCGCGGATCGCTTTGGCGACCTCCTCGCAGGCGTCGGCCTTGCGCGAGGAGACCACGACCCTCGCGCCCAAGCCCGCCATGGTCTCTGCAATCGAGCGGCCGATGCCGCGGCTTGAGCCCGTAATCAGCGCAACCTTTCCGGCAATATCGAATGGCGATTTCATCGTTCGTTCTCCGTGCGCGATTCAATCACTTTCGGCAAACTTGTCCACTTTCACAGACAGTGTGCCGCAAGGCGGAAGGTTGTAGCTCCCGTGCATCGCGGCTAGGGTTTGCGTAAATCAGAATACGCCTCGGGGGAGGGATATAATGCGCGATCTTTTTCGGAAAATTTGCGCGGCCGCGCTGGGGCTCGCCATCGCCGCAGCGAGCGCGTCGCAAGCTGCCGCTGCCGAGATCAGCGGCGCGACACTCGGACTCGCGTGGGCGCTCCCATTCGCCGGCATTCTACTTTCGATCGCATTGTTTCCGCTGCTCGCCCCGCATTTCTGGGAACATCATTTCGGAAAGATTTCCGCACTCTGGGCGGCACTCGTTATCGTCCCGCTGGCATTTGTTTTCGGGCCGACGCCGGCAATTCACGCGCTCTCCCATACTGCGTTTTTGGAGTATATTCCGTTCATTCTACTCTTGCTCGCGCTGTTCACTGTCGCGAGCGGCATCGTGGTTTCCGGCAACCTGCACGGTTCGCCCGCGACTAACACCACGATTCTTGCCATCGGCACGGTGCTCGCCAGCGTCATCGGCACCACCGGAGCTTCTATGGTGCTGATCCGCCCGATCATGCGCGCAAACGACGACCGCAAGCACAACGTGCATGTCATCGTCTTCTTCATCTTTCTGGTTTCCAATATCGGCGGCTCGCTGACGCCCCTTGGCGACCCGCCGCTGTTTTTAGGCTTCCTGCGCGGCGTCGATTTCTTCTGGACTACGACGCATTTGCTGCCGGAAACCGTGTTCTGCGCTGTCGTGCTGCTTGCCGGCTTCTTCGTGCTCGACACCATCATTTACAAACGCGAGGGTCACCTGAAGAAGGATCCGACGCCGGATCGCGCAATCGCAATCAAGGGTGGAATTAATTTCATCCTGATTGGCGTCATTATCGCGGCGATCTTGCTCAGCGCGCGGGTGAAACTCGGTACCTTCACGATTCTTGGAACCGAGGTCGCGATTCAAAATCTCCTTCGCGACTTGACGATGATAGCAGTGACCCTCGCCTCGCTCTGGCTCACGCCAAAATCGAGCCACGTGGCAAACGGCTTCTCGTGGGGACCAATTCAAGAGGTGGCAAAGCTGTTTGCCGGCATCTTCATCACGATCATTCCCGTGCTCGCGATGTTGCAGGCGGGCCGGAATGGCGCTTTCGCGCCGCTCGTTGCGCTCGTGACCAATCCTGACGGCAGCGCGAATAACGTCGCTTACTTCTGGCTTACGGGTGTACTCTCCTCGTTCCTCGACAACGCACCGACTTATCTCGTGTTCTTCGAACTCGCCGGCGGCGATCCGCAGCAGTTGATGACCAAAGGCGCGCTCACGCTGACCGCAATTTCGGCAGGCGCGGTGTTCATGGGCGCTAACACCTATATCGGCAACGCCCCGAACTTCATGGTCTATGCAATCGCGCGGAACGGCGGCGTGAAAATGCCGAGCTTCTTTGGCTACATGTTGTGGTCAGGCTGCATCCTGGTGCCGCTCTTTATCGTCACCACGTTCCTGTTCTTCCGCTGATCAGGGCCGCATCGGCACGGCACGCGGGCCGGTTTTGCGAAGCTTCGCCGAGAGATTGGCGAACTCGCACAACAACGGCCGCGTGCTGCGAGGGTCGATAATCTCTTCGGCCATGAAGGTCTCGGCGGTGCGGAACGGCGAGCGGTAGCGATTGAGCCGCTGTTCGATTTCAGAAAGCAGCTCCTTGGGATCGGACGAGGCTTCAAGCTCGGAGCGATAGGCGGCTTCGATGCCGCCTTCGATCGGGAGCGAACCCCAGTCGCCGGATGGCCAGCAATAGCGATAATGCAACCGCGTATGGTTCATGTGACCAGCGCCAGCGACGCCGAAACTCTTTCTCACCATGATCGAGCATTGCGGCACTTCGCTCTGGTACATCGCGGCGAGCGCCTTCGCGCCGTACCGGATGGTGCCCGCCTTTTCGGCTTCCGGCCCGATGATGAAGCCCGGAATGTCGGCAAAATTCACGATTGGAAGGTGGAAAGTATTCGCAAGATCAATGAAACGCTCCGCCTTACGCGCGGCGTCCGCAGTCCAGGCGCCGCCATAAAAGAACGGGTCGCTTGCCATGATGGCGACAGGCCAGCCGTCGAGACGCGCGAGCGCGGTAATCACCGGCCCGCCAAACTTTCGACCCATCTCGAACAGCGACTCTTTGTCTACGATCGCGTTCAGAACTTTCCGCATGTCGTAAACCTTGCGGCGGTCGCGTGGCACGGCGGAAAGTAAAGACTCTTCGCGGCGCTCTGGATCGTCGGAAGGTTTAATACGCTCTGGCAACTCATCCACCGACGCAGGAAGATAAGAAAGAAACTTGCGCGCGCGGGCAAAGGCTTCTTCCTCGCTTGCGACGACATCATCAACCGCGCCCGCTTTCGCGTGGATCTCTGCGCCGCCGAGTTCTTCCTTGGTCATCGTAATTCCGGTGCGCGCGACGACCGGCGGCCCCGCGATGAACATCTGCGAGATGCCTTGCACCATCACCGAATAGTGACTCGAGACGAGACGCGCAGCGCCAAGACCCGCAACCGAGCCGAGGCCGAGCGAGACGACCGGAACGGTGCCGAGATTCTTCACGACCCAGTCCCAGCCGGGATTGTGCGCAAGATAA
>LNFM01009610.1_pt1 | contig 13994 bp, 13 predicted proteins | sample 596031 | NCBI WGS metagenome assembly LNFM01 (sample SAMN04254537, study PRJNA301005) | activated carbon metagenome | isolation source: dual media filters at the Ann Arbor, Michigan drinking water treatment plant | place: USA: Ann Arbor
TGACGGGTTGTTGGGCTGCGACATGGGGGCTGAGTGTAATGAAACGGTTTGCAGGACGACGAAAGGCCTCACAGGAGGTTCCCATGTCACTGTTACGTGCTCGTTTCACCACCCAACTCAAGGCCTGGCTGATCGCCGCCGCCCTGAGCCCGCTGGCGCTCATGGCGCAAACAAGCCCGGCTCCAGACGCCTCGCCTGTGCTGCGAGGCAGCACGCTCGACGGCAAGGCTTTTGACCTGCAAGCCCTGCGCGGCAAGGTGGTGATGGTGGTCTTCTGGTCCACCGACTGCGCAGTCTGCCGCGACAAGATGCCCGAGCTGCGCGCCAACGTCAAAGGTTGGGCAGGCCAGCCGTTCGAGCTGGTCAGCGTCAGCACCGACCGCCAGCGCAGCAACGCCGTGAACTACCAGCAGCTGGTCAATGCCACGGTGCCCACGAGCCAGCGCTTCACCACGCTGTGGACCGGCGAGCCGCAGTACCGAGACAGTTTCGGCTCGCCTGGCCAGTTGCCCGCTGCCTTTCTGCTCGACAAGGCCGGACGGCTCGTGGAGCATTACCACGGCCGCATACCACCCGAGGCGTGGGACCGCATCGCCGACCTGCTGTGACGAAATTTTTCAAGACGACGTAAGAAAGCCGCCCCGCGCCAGACCAACCCCCAACCCGTCGGCGATGCCAACGCAAAAACGGCAGCGCAACGGGTTGTCCTTCAACTCCGTTTCACCTTCAGGAGCTTCCCATGAACCAACGCACCATGATCGCCGCCGCCGCCACTTCGCTGATGTCGCTGGCCCTGCTGTCCTCACCCGCCTTCGCACAAAACGCCGCCAAGGAAAAATGCTTCGGCATCGCCAAGGCTGGCCAGAACGACTGCGCCAACATCGCCGGCACCCATTCGTGCGCAGGCCAGTCCAAGGTCGACAACGACAAGGGCGAGTGGAAATACGTGCCCGCCGGCACCTGCAAACAGATGGGTGGCGTGGGCCTGGAGCAGGCCAAGATGGACATGAAGAAGTCCTGATCGCCTCCACTCTTTCAGGGCCAACGCCATGACCGCCACCGAGCCAGGCCAGCAGACCTCACCGGTCGCACCCGTGGGCATCGGCTGGCGGCACCCCCATCACGCCGAGTTGCTGCAACGGCAGCCGGCCCTGGATTTCATCGAAGTCCATTCCGAGAACTTCTTTGCGCCGGGAGGCGCCGCACGCGCGGTGCTGCGCCGGGGGCGCGAGCACTATCCCGTGAGCCTGCACGGCGTGGGCCTCTCGCTGGGCTCGGCCTGCGGCATCGACCCGACCCACCTCGACCAGCTCGCCAGCCTGGTGGCCGAAATCGAGCCGGTGCGCGTGAGTGATCACGCCTGTTTTGCGCGCGGCAGCCTGTCGTCCCACCCCGATCACGCAGTGCACGCCTCCGACCTGCTGCCCACCCCATTCACCCGCGAATCGCTGGACGCGATGTGCGCCAACGTGCAACGGGTGCAAGACCGCCTGCGCCGCCCGATCGCGGTGGAAAACCTGTCGGCCTACGTGCGCTGGCAGGCCAACGAACTGGGCGAGCCGGCGTTCCTCAACCAGCTGGCGCGGCGCACCGGCTGCCACCTGCTGGTGGACGTGAACAACATCTATGTCAACGCGCTCAACGACCGGCTGCAAGGCTCGTTGCAAGACCCGCTGAACGCTTGCCGCCACTGGCTCGACGCGATCGAACCGGGCGCCGTGGCCGAAGTGCACCTGGCCGGTCACGTGGACTGCGGTGACATCGTGATCGACGATCACGGCAGCCGCGTGGTGCCCGCGGTGTGGTCGCTGTACCACCACGCGCTGGCGCGTTTTGGCGCTGTGCCTGCGCTGATCGAGTGGGACACCGATGTGCCCGACCTGCAGGTGCTTATCGACGAAGCAGCCACAGCCCGCGAACAAGCCAGCCGCACGCTGGACACGGTGACCGCATGAACACCCTGATGCTGCAGCAGCAAAGCCTGCTCGATGCGCTGTTCGCGCGACCCGGCAGCAACCAGTCCACCGGCGCCCTGCACCGGCTGCACACGCAGCTTGACACGCACGCGTCTCGTGGCCTCATGGCCTACCAGGCCAACGGCCACGCGCTCGCCGAACGTTGCTTGCTGGCCGCCTACCCGGTGATCGCGCAACTGATCGGAAGCGACAACTTCAACGCCCTGGCGCGCGACCTGTGGCACAGCCACCCGCCTCGGTGCGGCGATCTGGCGCAGTGGGGCGATACCCTGCCCGTCTTTCTCGCCAATAACGAACAACTCGCTGCTGTGCCCTACCTGGCCGACGTGGCCCAGGTGGAGTGGGCGCTGCACCGCGCCGCGGGTGCGCCCGATGCAGAGCTCGACATGCACAGCTTCGCGCGCCTGTCCAGCGAAGACCCGGAAGGCCTCACGTTGCGCCTCGCACCCTGCACGGCCCTCATCCCCAGCGACTGGCCGGTGGTCAGCCTGGTCACCGCGCACACCACTGGTGAACCCACCCTGGCCGAGGCGGGCCAGCGCGTGCGCGACCGCGTGGGCGAGACCGCCGTGGTCTGGCGCCAGGGCTGGCGCCCGTGTGTGACGGCGTGCCCCGCCAACGCGCCCAGCCTGCTGCGGGCGCTGCAGCGCGGCGCGGCCCTGACCGACGCGCTCGGCCAGGCGTCCGTCGGTTTCGATTTCTCCGACTGGCTCACCCAAGCCGTGCACAGCGGCCTGGTGCTCGGCGTGGCCAACGCAACACCCCAACCCCCAAACACCCCGCACAGCAAGGAAAACCCATGAACACACCCACCCTGCTGCAGCGCGGCCACGCTCTCTGGTCTCTCGTCACACAAGCGCTCAACGCGGCGCAGCCGCTGGCCGCCCTCGCGGCGCGCGTCTACCTGGCCCAGGTGTTCTTTCTCTCGGGCCTGACCAAGATCCGCGACTGGGAAACAACCCTGCTGCTGTTCACCGAGGAATACAGGGTGCCGCTGCTGTCGCCGCAACTCGCGGCCATCTCGGGCACGGCGGGTGAGCTGGTGTTGCCGGTGCTCCTGCTGCTCGGTCTGGCGGGGCGCTTCTCGGCGCTGGGGCTGTCGGTGGTGAACCTGGTGGCCGTGATCAGCCTGGCCGAGATCGCACCCGCCGCGCTGCAGCAGCACATCACCTGGGGCGTGCTGCTGGCCGCGCTGGCGATTTACGGCGTCGGCAGGTGGTCGGTGGACTGCCTGTGGATCCAGCCCCGCCTCAACCGCACAGCAGCGCCGGGCATGGCCTTGAACTAAGCTTCCGCAGGTCCATCGAAAACCATCGAAGCCCACGGAGACAACGCCTTGCACCACCAACCCACTGCCAATCTCTCTCGCCGCCAACTGCTGCTCGCCGCCGGCGCCGCCTCTCTGACGCCGGCCTGGGCACAGTCGAACTGGCCGGCCATCGAACAAGCGGCGCGCGGCCAGACCGTGTTCTGGAACGCCTGGGCCGGCAGCGAGCAGACCAACGCCTACCTGCAGTGGGTGGCGCAGCAGGTGCAGGCCTCGCATGGCGTGAAGTTGCAGCACGTGAAGATCACCGATACGGCCGACGTGGTCAAACGCGTGCGCGCAGAAAAGGCCGCGGGCCGCAAGGAAGCCGAGGGCACGGTGGACCTGGTGTGGATCAACGGCGAGAACTTCGCGGCCATGAAGCGCGAGAGCTTGCTCTTCGGCCCGTACGCCGAAGCCCTGCCCAACTTCAAGCTGGTTGACGTGGCCGGCAAGCCCACCACGCTGAACGACTTTTCCGTGCCTACCGAAGGCATGGAGTCGCCCTGGGGCATGGCGCAATTCACCCTGTTTGCCGACAGCAAACGCCTGCCGCAGGTGCCCCAGAGCATGCAGGCCCTGCTGGCGCTGGCGCGCGCCCAGCCCGGGCGCATCACCCACCCGCGCCTGCCGGACTTTCACGGCACCACCTTCATCAAGCAGGCGCTGGTGGAGTTCGCACCCGATACGAAGGCGCTGGCACAGCCCGTGAGCGACGCCGCCTTCGCTACACAGACCGCCGCGCTCTGGCCGTTTCTCGACGCGCTGCGCCCGCACCTGTGGCGCGCGGGCAAGCAGTTCCCGCAGAACGCGGCCGCCGTGCGCCAGATGATGGCCGACGGTGAGCTGCTGCTCGCCATCACCTTCAACCCCAACGAAGCTGCCAACGAGATCGCGGCCAAGCGCCTGCCCACCTCGGTGGTCAGCTGGCAGTTTGAAAAAGGCACGATCGGCAACACGCACTTCGTGGCCATTCCATACAACGCGCGCGCCAAGGCCGGCGCGCAGGTGGTGGCCAATTTCCTGCTCTCGCCCGCCGCGCAGGCGCGCAAGGCCGACATCGCGCACTGGGGCGACCCGACCGTGCTCGACGTGGCCCGCCTCCCGGCCGCCGACCGGGCGCTGTTCCAGACCGGCAACCTGCCCGGCCTGGTCACCAAGGGCGCCCCCACGCTGCCCGAACCCCACGCCTCTTGGGTCGATCCGCTGGAGAAGGAGTGGGCGCGCCGCTACGGCGTGTGATGCGTTTGTCGTCGCACGTTTCACTTCGGTACCTGGGTGCAGGCGCCCTGCTGGCGCTGGCCGCCGTGCCGATGCTGTGGACCGCTCTTGAAGCGCTCAAGACCGGCAGCAACACCGCGGCCTGGCGCGCACTCGCGAAGGACCCCGCCCTCACCCACGCCGCGCTGCTCACCCTGTGGACCGGCCTCGCCTCCACGCTGCTGGCCTGGTGGGGCGCAGCCGCCCTGCTGGCACGCGGCTTTGTGCGCCAGCGGCTCGCGCGCCTGCTGCGCGGCCTGCCGGTGATGCTGGCCACGCCACACGCCGCGCTGGCCATCGGATTTTTCTTTCTGCTGGCGCCCAGCGGTTGGCTGCTGCGCGCGCTCTCGCCCTGGCTCACCGGGTTTGACAGCCCCCCACCCTGGCCCACCACGCAAGACCCCTGGGGTCTGGGCCTGATCGCCGCACTCGTGATCAAGGAGATCCCGTTTCTGCTCTGGACCGCCGCCACCCAGTTGCAGCGCGACGACGTGCGCCAGCGATGGCGCGCCGAACATGCCCTCGCGCAAACCCTGGGCTACGCGCCGAGCCGCGCCTTCTGGCTGGTGCTGTGGCCCCAGCTCGCCACGCGCCTGCGCTGGCCAGTGCTCGCGGTGCTGGCCTATGGGCTCACCGTGGTGGACATGGCTCTCGTCATCGGCCCGGCCACCCCGCCCACCCTCGCCGTGCTGGCCTGGCAATGGCTGCAGGACGCCGACCCGGCCACCTACGCGCAAGGCGCGGCCGCGGGCGTGTTGCTGGCACTCATGGTGCTGGCCTGCAGCGCGCTCTGGCTGGGATCGCAGCGGCTGCAACGCAAGGCGCTGGCGCACGGGCATGGCATTCGCGGTGCGCCGACACGCACACCGGGCCGTGACATCGGTCTGTGGCTGCTGGTGGGTGTGTACGCCGCCGTGCTGCTGGCGCTCGCCGTGGGCAGCGTCAGTGGCGTGTGGGCTTTTCCATCGGTGTGGCCGCAGTCCTTCACTACAGCCGCCTGGGAACAGGTGATGCAGAGCAGCGGCACGGTGTTCACCACGCTGTGGCTGGCAGCGGGCAGCAGCGCGGTGGCGCTGGTGTGGAGCGTGGCCTGGCTGGAGCTCGCGCCGCGCCGCTGGGACGACGCCCTGCGCCCGGTGCTGTACTTGCCGCTGGTGCTGCCCGCCGTGCTGTGGGTGGTGGGCCTGTATGGCGTGGGCCTGCAGCTGCGCCTGGAGGGCCAGGCCAGTGGCTTGCTGATCGCACATACCCTCATGGTGCTGCCTTATGTGTTGCTCGCGCTCAGCCCCGCCTACCTCGGCTTCGACCCGCGCTACGCCCAGCTCAATGCGAGCCTGGGCCGCTCGGGTTGGACGTTTTTGCTGCGCGTGAAATGGCCGCTGCTCAAGCGTTCCATCGCCTCGGCCGCCGCTGTGGGGTTTGCAGTGAGCGTGGCGCAGTACCTGCCCACGCTCTACGTGGGCGCGGGGCGTTTCGCCAGCGTCACCACCGAAGCGGTCACACTCGCCTCGGGCGGGCAGCGTTCGCTCACCAGCGCCTACGCAGGCTTGCAGCTCGCTTTGCCGGTGCTGGCCTTTGCACTCGCGGCCTGGCTGGGCCGCCCCCGCCGATTCACCCACTCTGTTGCATGACGCTCGCCGTTCACATCCACCGCCTTGCCAGCCGCGACCACACGCTGGTGCAAAACCTGCGCTTCGAAGTCGCAGCAGGCCACATCCTCACGCTCATGGGGCCGAGCGGCAGCGGCAAGAGCTCGGTGCTCGCGGCTATGGCCGGCACGCTGCACAGCGTGACGGAAGGCAGCGAAGCCCTGCAGTTTGAAGGCACGGTGACGCTGGACGGACGCGACCTCACGCGGCTGACCACCGCACAGCGCGGCATCGGCCTGCTGTTCCAGGACGACCTGCTGTTCGCCCACATGACGGTGGGCGAAAACCTGCTGTTCGCCGTGCCCGCCGGACCCCGGCGCGGGCGGCTGGCTGCGGTGGAGCAAGCGCTGGACGAAGCGGGCCTGGCCGGTTTCGGCACACGCGACCCGGCCACGCTGTCGGGCGGCCAACGCGCCCGCGTTGCGCTCATGCGCGCCCTGCTCGCACGCCCCAAGGCCCTGCTGCTCGACGAGCCGTTCTCCAAACTCGACGCCGCGCTGCGAGACCAGTTCCGCACCTTCGTGTTCGAACATTTGCGCGACAGCGGCGTGCCCGCCGTGCTGGTGACGCACGACGCGGCGGACGTGGCCGACCCCGCACTCTTGGTGGAGCTCGGCCGTGCTGGATAGGACGGTGCAACACGTCTTGAAACCGGTGCTCAGCCGCATCGCCCGTGGGCTGGTGCGCGCAGGCATCAGCGCCGACGCGCTCACGTTCATCGGCTTCGCGATCGGCATGGCCGCAGCCGTGGCCATCGTGTTACAGCTCTTCATGACCGGCCTGGTGTTGTTGCTGCTCTCGCGGCTCATGGATGGGCTCGACGGCGCAGTCGCCCGACTGACCCAACCCACCGACCGGGGCGGCTTCCTCGACATCACGCTGGACTTCCTGTTTTACGCGGCCATCCCGCTGGCTTTCGCCGTGGCCCACCCGGCGCAGAACGCACTGCCGGCAGCGGTGCTGCTGGCCAGCTTCATGGGCACGGCCAGCAGCTTTCTCGCCTTTGCCATCGTGGCGGCGAAACGAGAACTGGCGTCCACCGAATTCCCGGACAAAAGTTTCTACTTTCTGGGTGGCCTCACCGAAGCGACCGAGACCATCGCCGCGTTTGTGGCCATGTGCCTGTGGCCGCAGTGGTTCGCGCCCATCGCCTATGGCTTTGCGGCCTTGTGCGCCATCACCACCGCGCTGCGCATCATCTGGGGCTGGCAGCGCTTTCGTTGACCGCCCCGGCCTTCACATGCGGTGCACACCACGTCGGCGCAGCAGCCACTTCTCCGTTTCCACCGCCAGGAACATGCCACCCGCCAACGCCGCGATGACGCCCCAGGTGGGTGCGTCCAGAGCAGCCGTGCCGAACAGGCGCTGCATCGGTGGCGCGTAGGTCAGCAGCATCTGCAGCACCAGCGTCACCACCACCGTGCCCAGCGCCACCGGGTTGCCCATCCAGGTGTCGCGCGTGAATGCGCCGGAGGTGAAGTGCCGCACGTTGAAGAGGTAGACGATTTCGCCCACCACCATCATGTTGATGACGGTGGTGCGCGCCATCTCCAGGCCGCCACCGCGCGCCAGTTGCCAGTTGAAGACAAGAAACGAGGCGCCCATGAGCAGCAGGCTCACGAACACCACGCGCGCCAGCATCCAGCGCGTGATGAGGGGCTCGTTCGCCGGTCGTGGCGGGCGCTGCATCACACCGCGCTCGGCCGGCTCGAAGGCCAGCGAGATGTCCAGCGTGATGCTGGTCACCATGTTGATCCACAGAATCTGGGCAGCTGTCACCGGCATGGCCAGTCCGGCAAACACCGCCAACAAGATCAGCCCGGCCTCGCCGCCGTTGGTGGGCAGCACGAACAGCAGCGACTTCTTGATGTTGTCGAACACGGTGCGGCCTTCGCGCACGGCAGCGGCGATGGTGGCGAAGTTGTCGTCGGTGAGCACCAGGTCGGCGGCCTCGCGCGCCGCGTCGGTGCCGCGCTGGCCCATGGCCACGCCGATGTCGGCGGCCTTGAGTGCGGGCGCGTCGTTCACACCGTCGCCGGTCATGGCCACCAGCTGGCCGGTGGACTGCAGCGTGGCCACCAGGCGCAGCTTGTGTTCGGGGCTGGCACGCGCCACAACCTCGGTCTGTGAGAGTCGTTCTTTCAAAGCGGTGTCGTCGAGCCGGTCGATCTCGGTACCGGTCAGCGGCTGCCCATCGCGCAGACCTATCTCGCGGCCTATTGCCGCGGCCGTCTCCGCGTGATCGCCGGTGATCATCACCACGCGGATATCGGCGCGCTGGCATTCGGCCACGGCCGCCACGGCTTCGCTGCGCGGCGGGTCCATCAGCCCCACCAGGCCCAGCAGGGTGAAGCGCGGGGTGATGTCGTTCATGGTCAACGACACCGTGCCCGCCGGCAGGTCGCACTCGGCCAGGGCCAGCACCCGCTGGCCCTGACTGGCGGCCTCGTCCATCCGGGTCTGCCACGCAGCGCTGTCCAGCGATCCGCCTCCGGTGTCGTCCACGCACAGCGAGAGCACACGTTCGGGCGCGCCCTTGAGCAACACAAACACGCGCCCGGCGTGGTCGTGGTGCAGCGTGGCCATGAAACGGTGTTCGGACTCGAACGGGATGTCGTCCCGGCGCGGCGTGAGTGCCGCCTCTTCGGCCGGGTCCAACCCGGCCTTGCGTGCCATCGACAACAGCGCGCCCTCGGTGGGATCGCCAGCCAGCACCCAGCCCTCGACGGGCTTGTGGTGCAGCTGCGCGTCGTTGCACAGCAATGCGCAGCGCGCCAGGCGCTGGAGCCCGGCATCCTGCAGCGCGTCCAGCGCCGCGCCACCGCGATGAAAGCCTCCCTCGGGCGCGTAGCCTGCACCGGTCACGTCCAGCGTGCGCCCGGCCAGCATCACGCGCACAGCGGTCATTTCGTTGCGCGTGAGGGTGCCGGTCTTGTCGGTGCAGATCACGCTCACCGAGCCCAACGTCTCCACGGCCGGCAGGCGCCGCACCACCGCGTGCTGGCGCGCCATGGCCGAGGTGCCGATGGCCAGCGTGATGGTGACGATGGCGGGCAGACCCTCGGGGATGGCCGCCACGGCCAGGCCCACCACCGCAAGGAACAGCGCCAGCGGCGGCAGGCCGCCGATGAAGCTGCCGTAAAGAAAGGTGATCACGCTCACCACGCCGATCACCAGCGTGATCCGGCGCGCGAACTGGTCGAGCCGGCGGGTCAGTGGCGTGGCCAGGTTGTTCATGTCGGCCACCAGCGCACCGATCTTGCCGATCTCCGTCTGGCGCGCGGTGGCCACCACCACACCGCTGGCCTGCCCCACCGCCACCGTGGTGCCGGCAAATGCCATGCACAGGCGGTCGCCCAGCGGCGCGTCCAGCGCCACGGTCTCGGTACCTTTCTCCGCGGGCACCGACTCGCCCGTGAGCGCCGACTCGTCGATGCGCAGGTTCTTGGTGCGCAGCAGACGCAGGTCGGCCGGCACACGCGCGCCCGACTCCAGCAGCACCACATCGCCCGTCACCAGATCGGCTGCGTCGACCTCATGGCGGTCGCCACCGCGCAGCACCGTGGCCCGGCTGGCCAGCATGGCGCGCACGGCGTCCAGCGCGCGCTCGGCCTTGCCTTCCTGCACAAACCCGATCACGGCATTGATGACCACCACGCCCAGGATCACTGCAGCATCGAGATAGTCGCGCAGCCAGAACGTGACGAGTGCGGCCACCAGCAGCACGTAGATCATCAGGTTGTTGAACTGGCGCAGCACGCGCATCCACAGGCTGGTGGAGACCACCTGTTCGATGCGGTTGGGGCCGTGTTGCACCAGGCGCTCGGCGGCCTGGGCGGGGGTGAGGCCGGTGTCCACGCTTTGCAGCGCCGCCACCACCTGGTGACCTGGCTGGCTGTGCGGACTTGGCACAACAGGAGGCGGTATCTCGAGCGTCAGATGTTGAAGGGCCATGACGCAACATACGCCTTCGACCCAGGACCCACCATGACACGCGTCAAACAAGTCACTCCGGGTCCTTCCAACGGCCCCGGGTGATCGGCATGGGTGGGGGCCGCTGAAGACTGGTTCGGGTCTACCTGAGCAGGATGAAGGCCAAAGCCGCCAGACAGACCAGCGCAACACCCACCACCACCTTCATGAAGGTTTTGCTGGCGGGTGCTGCAGCGGGTAGGGTCTTTGAAGGCTTTCGCTCGGTGACGTCGCTGCGCGAAACACGCCGGGGAGGCTGCGCAACCGGCACGGGCTCCGCCGGCAAGGCCTGGAGTTCGCTGGGCACGGTGTCCACGGCATCGTCCTCGTCGCGCATGAAGCGCACGGCCTCGTCGATCTGGCCCTTTGTCAGCTGGTACGGGTCGAACTGCGACACGCCCCATTGCCGCAAGAGCGCCTGCAGGCGCTGCTCGCCCGGTACGTACTTCATCGACCATGCGCCAAACGTGCGTGTGCTGATCGACGACTGCAACAACACCGTCACGTCGCGGTGGCGGGTGTCGGTTTCGATCTTGCTGTAGAGGTTCTGCACGATCCGCAAGTCGCCTTCGAGGCATTGCAGAAAGTAACCCTCGCCAAACAGCAGGCCACCCACCACATCGAGCCGGGCGTTGTTCTTGCGGGATTTCGCCAGTATCCGGGCGACACCGGGATCCAGGCCCAGGTGCGTTGCATTGTGTGCGGCGACGGAGCGGCTGGCGTACACGAGCCTGATCAGTTGGTTCAAGGGAGAGTCCTGTCGATGGGGAAAAGCGTGGGCCTTCGAAGACGGCGGTGGATTCTCGATCAGATCGCGCAGCCCCGGCACGCGTCGGGTTTATCGGGAACCCGGCCTGTGGGTCATCCACTTCGAGCGCCACCGCAGCCAGTCAGCGGGCTCGTCCACATCCCACAGCGTCACCAGCTCGCGCGAGCTGACGCCGGCCGCGTGCAAGCGTTCGCGGGTCTGGGTCAACACCTGCGGCGTGCTCCATGCCACGTTGGCAAACACCTCGGGCACAGGCTTGCGCATACCCATCAGCACATAGCCGCCGTCTTCGGCCGGGATGAGCACCACATCGACGGTCTGCAACGCGTCGGCGGCTTGTTGCAGGTGGCCGGGGGTGAGCGCCGGGCAGTCGGTGCCGACGATGAGCAGCGGCCTGTTCGGGGTCTGCGCAAAGTGGTTCGACATGGCGGTGGCCATGCGATGCCCCAGGTCTCCCCCGGGCTGTGCCTTCGTGTGGACACCGTGGCGCTGCGCCAGCGCTCGAAAGAAGCGGTGCCGGGTATCGGGCGCGCACCACATCGTCACTTCGCCCGTGCTGGCCGAGCGCGCGGTGGCCAGGGTCCGCAGGGTAAAACCGCGCTGCGCCCGGGCGGCACCCACCGCGCCCAGCAGCGGTATCAACCGCGTCTTGGCCAGCCCGGCCACAGGCGCCTTGGCGAAGATGGCCACGGCCGCCGGGGCGCGGGGTGTGTAGTCGTAACGCAAAGCGAGCGTGTGCGCATCCATCCCCAGCGCATGCGCAGCGCGCAGACGCCACATGAGCAGCACGGTGCGCCAGAAACCGTGCTGGTCCCAGCGACGGCCCGAGGTGGTCACACGCTCACGCAGGCAAGCGGGCGCACCGACGGCCTTCAGACGCTGGCTCAGGTCGATGTCTTCCATCAGCGGCATGGCCGCAAAGCCGCCCACCGATTCGAACAGCCGCCGCTGCACGAACACGGCCTGGTCGCCGGTGGCGATGCCGGTGAGGCGTGAGCGGCGGTTCATGAACCAGGCCACCATGGGCAGCAACGGGTGGCGGCCTTCGATACGCACGTCGAAACGGCCCCATCGATGGCCTTCTTTGAAGGCTTGACTGATCAGCTGGTCGGCGTTGGCCGGCAGTTGGGTGTCGGCGTGCAGAAACAGCAGCACGTCGGCGCGCGTGGCGGCGGCGCCGGCGTTGAGTTGTGAGGCCCGACCGCGCGGGGCCTGCAGCGCGCGGTCGGCCAACGGTTGTGCGATGGCCAGCGTGCCGTCGGTGCTGCCACCGTCCACCACAATGAGTTCAGCACCGCGCGCGCGCAGCGGCGCCAGCGCCTGCAGCCTCGCAGCCAGCGTGCTGGCTTCGTTGAGCACCGGCACGACGATGGCGAGCGTCATGCAGGGAGCCCGCGTTCAAACCGGTCGAAGCCGTCGAGCACCTCGCCCACCACAGCGGGGCTGAGGTAGTGGTCCACCCGGTTGCGCACATGGGCCACCAGCGCGGCTTCGCTGCGCTCGCTCGACCAGTCTTCGCCATCCGCACCGGCTTGTGCGGATGCGCTGGAAAGTGCGCGCCACTTGGCGCACCAGGTGATGGACCACAGCCACATGGCGCGGCGCAGCGGCCCATGCCAGGCCTGCGCCGCCGCGGCCGTGGGTCCCACCGACTGCGCCCAGGCTGCGTAGAAGCCCAGCACCTCATCCACCGAGAGCACCGCCTGCGTGTCCAGGTCCCAGGTGGTGGAGGTGTAGAGCGTGGCGTGGGCCAGGTCCAGGCCTGCAGGGGCGTAGCGGCACTTCTCCAGATCGACCAGCACGGCCCGGCGGTCGGGCTGCACGATGAAGTTGCCCGGGTGGGCGTCGAAGGCGATGAGGCAGCGCGCGGGCCGGTTGTGGCTTTCCAACGAGCTTTGCAGCCGCAGGCGTTCGCCCTCGATGGCCGTCAACACCGGGGCCGGCAAGCCGGCTGCGCCCAGGTGGGCGGCCTGCGCGCCGATCTCGTGCACCAGCGCCTGCAGCGGATCGGCGGCGTTCAGCAGGGGTGCGCGCGCCGCCGCCTCGGGCAATGGCAGCGCGTGTATTGCAGCCAGCGCTGCACCCAGCGCAGGCAGGTCGTGTGGCAGGTGGGCCGGGCGGCCTTCGATGGCCTGCACCAGCAGCGCGCCGCGCGGCAAGTGATCGGAGGGCGGCAGCACGCCGTGCAACGCCGGCGTGTGGCCACTGGCTGCGGCGCGCTCGAAGCAAGCGCGCTGGTAATGCAGGTTGTCCAGCGCAGCCAGCCCCAACTGGCTTTGCTTAGGGATGCGTGCGAGCCAGCCGGTGCCTTGCAGGCGCACATGGTCGTGCGCCAGACCTTTGTCGGGAAGTGGCGCCAGAGGCTGGTCGGCGGCGGGGTGGCCTGCCGCCCGCAAGGCAGAGCGCAGGCGCTGAATGAGGTCGTTGGAGATCGGCAAGCCGGGATACCTCGGGGAAGACGGGGATGAAGGCGGCGTTGGAGAGGCGAAGGTGTAAGAATGCACCGGCCCCGGCGACCGACAGGTTGCAAACCCACACTGGAATTGTCGTGAGCTTTCGAAAAATCTTTCTGCTGGCCGTGGTCGCGCTGGGTATCGCGGCCTTTTTCTGGCTTGATCTGGGTCGTTTCCTGAGCCTGGACTACCTCAAACAGAGCCAGGCACGCTTCGAAGCACTCTACGCCGCTGAGCCGCTGAAGGTGTCGCTCGCGTACTTCGCCCTCTACGTGGTAGCCACCGCGCTTTCATTTCCGGGGGCGGCCATCATCACGCTGGCCGGTGGCGCCATCTTCGGCCTGTGGTGGGGCACGCTGCTGGTGTCGTTTGCCTCCAGCCTGGGCGCCACGCTGGCGTTTCTGGTCTCACGTTTTGTGCTGCGCGACAGCATCGAGGCCAAGTTCGGCAACCGCCTGACCGAGATCAACCGCGGCATCGAGAAAGACGGCGCGTTTTACCTGTTCACGCTGCGGCTGATCCCGGTGGTGCCGTTCTTCGTGATCAACCTGGTGATGGGCCTCACCAAGATGAAGGCGCTCACCTTCTACGCGGTGAGCCAGATCGGCA
>LNFM01009611.1_pt1 | contig 13993 bp, 14 predicted proteins | sample 596031 | NCBI WGS metagenome assembly LNFM01 (sample SAMN04254537, study PRJNA301005) | activated carbon metagenome | isolation source: dual media filters at the Ann Arbor, Michigan drinking water treatment plant | place: USA: Ann Arbor
TAGATAGGAAGCCGGGGTGAAAAGGCTAGGGCTCCTCCGAACGGCTTGACGGCTGCGCGATTCGGCCTAAATAGTTCAACATCAAACAATATGCGGGGAACGGTGCCATGCCGACCCATTATCAAGGCGCGCCGGAAGAAGTGCGGGCGTTCGACGCCCTGGTCAAGCTGACGCGCGCCGCCAATGCGGTGAACAGCCGGCTCGACGCGCTGTTCGCCGAGGCCAAGCTCAGCACCAGCCAGTTCGGCGTGCTCGAGGCGCTGCTGCATCTCGGCCCGCTGTGCCAGAAGGATCTCGCCGCCAAGCTGCTCAAGAGCGATGGCAATCTCACCATGGTGGTGGGCAATCTGGAAAAGCGCGGCCTGGTGACGCGCACGCGCGATCCGCAGGATAAACGTCTGCTGAACGTCCAGCTCACCGTCGCTGGCCGCCGCCTGATCCGTTCGCTCTTTCCGCGTCACGCGGCCAATGTCGCCGCCGCCTTCGCCGCGCTGACCCCGGCCGAGCAGGAAACGCTCGGCAAGCTCGCCAAGAAACTCGGGCTGGCGCAGTTGGATAGTTAGGGGCGGACGCCTGATGGATCTCTCGCTCGACGTCATCGCGCTCCTGGCCCTGGTCGCCGTGGTCGCCGGCTTCATCGACGCCATCGCCGGCGGCGGCGGGCTGATCGTGCTGCCGGCGCTGCTCGCCGCCGGGGTGCCGCCGGTCGCGGCGCTCGCCACCAACAAGATTCAGGGCAGCTTCGGCACCGCCTCGGCGACCTGGAGCTTCTGGCGCGCCGGGCGCATCGATTTCGAACTGCTGCGCTGGCCGATCGCCGCGACGCTGATCGGCGCCTGCCTCGGCGCCATGACGGTGACGCTGATCGACACCTACTGGCTGCTCGTCGCCCTGCCGCTGCTGCTGACCGCCGTCGCGCTCTATTTCCTGTTCGGGCCGAAGGCGAGCGACGAGGAGTCGCACCGGCGCCTCAGCGTGCTGGCTTACGCGCCGATCGCCGGCCTCATCGGTTTTTACGACGGCTTCTTCGGCCCCGGCACCGGCTCGTTCTTCGCTTTGAGCCTGGTGACGCTGCTCGGCATGGGGCTGACGCGCGCCACCGCCCACACCAAGGTGCTGAATTTCACCAGCAATGTCGTCTCGGTCATCGTGCTGGCGATCGGCGGCCATGTGTTGTGGGGGCTCGGTGCGGCCATGGCGGTCGGGCAGATCATCGGCGGGCGCCTCGGCTCGCACGCCGCCATGCGCTTCGGGCCGCGTCTGATCCGCCCGTTGCTGGTCGTGATCTCGCTCGCCATCGTCTTGAAATTGCTCAGCGATCCGGCCAATCCGCTACGCGCCGCCGTCGCCGCCTGGTTCGTGACCTAGCGCCTCTTGAAAGTTTAACGTTAAACGATTATCTAAGCCTCAACGGTTCAACATTGAACGAATAGCCGGAGGCCCGAGCGGCCCGGCTGAGGAGGATGAGATCATGATGCAGCTCTTTCCCGCGAACGACCGCTTCGCCACCAAGATCAATTGGCTCAACAGCAAGCATAGCTTCTCGTTCGGCCATCACTACGACCCCAACCGCATGGGCTTTCGCAACCTGCGGGTGATCAACGACGACATCGTCGCGCCCGCCTCTGGCTTTCCGATGCACGGCCATGCCGACATGGAGATCGTCACCTACATTCTCGACGGCTCCCTGGAGCATAAGGACAGCATCGGCACCGGCTCGGTGATCCGTCCGGGCGACGCCCAGCGCATGTCCGCCGGCACCGGCATCCGCCACAGCGAGTTCAATCCCTCGCGCGACGAAGGCGTACATTTGCTGCAGATCTGGATCGAACCGGCCCAGGACGGCATCGCGCCGAGCTACGAGCAGAAGGCCTTGCAGCCGGCCGACGGCAAGCTGGTCCCGGTCGCCACGCCGGACGGCCGCGACGGTTCGGTGACGATCCACGCCAACGCGGCGATCCATGCCGCCAAGCTGAAGGCGGGCGAGACGGTCACGCATAAGCTCGCCACCGGCAACGGCTGGATCCATGTGGCGCGCGGCGGCCAGGTGACCGTCAACGGCCAGACGCTCTCGGCCGGCGACGGCCTGGCGCTCGAGGGCGTTCCCGAGGTGACCTTGGCCGGGGCCGAGGACACGCAAAGCGAGGTGCTGGTCTTCGATTTGGACTAGGCATCAAAACGAAACGTACCGATCAGCCAATCTGATCGTCTGGGGGGGCCGGGAAGCCAAGCTTTTCCGGCCCCTTGGCCTTTGGGCCACAGGCCGGAGAAATATCCGTCAGAGCCTGTTGCGAAGGGCCGGGGGCGGGGTTAGCTTTCGCCCTCCCGCGCCGCCCCGTTCGGACGGTTTTCCCCCTCAGTCAGCACAGGCTCACATGTCCGCCGCCGTCACCGCCAAGAGCATCCTCGCCCGCCGCCTCAGCCAGATTAAGCCGTCGCCGACCATGGCGATCACCGCGCTCGCCGCCGAGATGAAAGCCGCGGGGCGTGACGTCATCGGCCTGTCGGCCGGCGAGCCCGACTTCGACACTCCGGACCACATCAAGGCCGAGGCCATCGCGGCGATCAACCGCGGCGAGACGAAATACACCGCGGCCGACGGCACGCCGCTGCTCAAGAAGGCGGTCGCCGCCAAGTTCGCGCGCGAGAACGGCCTGACCTACGCGCCGAACCAGATCACCATCGCCGCCGGCGGCAAGCATGTCATCTACAACGCCATGGCCGCGACGCTGAATCAGGGCGACGAGGTCATCATTCCGGCGCCCTATTGGGTGTCCTATCCCGACATCGTGCTCTTGATGGACGCGACGCCGGTGTTCGTGCGCTGCGCCCAGAACCAGGGCTTCAAGATGCGCCCCGAGGAGTTGGAAGCGGCGATCACGCCGAAGACCAAGTGGCTCATCCTCAATTCGCCGTCCAACCCGACCGGCGCCGCCTATACCAAGGCCGAGCTCAAGGCGCTGGCCGATGTGCTGCTGCGCCATCCGCAGGTCTTCGTGCTGTCGGACGACATCTACGAGCATCTCGTCTATGACGGCTTCGAGTTTGCCACCATCGCCCAGGTCGAGCCCAAGCTCTACGACCGCACCCTGACCATGAACGGCGTGTCCAAGGCCTATTCGATGACCGGCTGGCGCATCGGCTATGCCGGCGGCCCGGCCGACCTGATCAAGGCGATGGGCACCATCCAGTCGCAGAGCACGTCGAACCCGTCGTCGATCAGCCAGGCGGCCTCGGTCGTCGCGCTCAACGGCCCGCAGGAATTCCTCAAGGACTGGCGCGAGTCGTTCAAGGAGCGCCGCGACGTCGTTGTGCAGATTCTGAACCAGGCCAAGGGCCTGCAATGCCCGACGCCGGAAGGCGCCTTTTACGTCTATCCGTCTTGCGCCGGCGCCATCGGCAAAAAGACGCCGGGCGGCAAGGTGATCGAGAGCGATACGGTCTTCGCCACCGAACTGCTGGCGGCGGAAGGCATCGCCGTGGTGCAGGGCGAGGCTTTCGGCCTGTCGCCGCATTTCCGCATTTCCTACGCCGCGTCGATGGCGTCGCTCAAGGACGCCTGCGGCCGCATCGTTCGCTTCTGTGATTCTTTGAAATAAGAACCACGCGCCGGAAACAAAAAAGGCCGCTGCATCGCAGCGGCCTTTTTCTTTGCGCGCGGGCTGCTCAGTAGCCCTGTTCGATGGTCTGGTAGTAGAACAGCTTGACGAAGGAGACGAGGCGCGGCTTGCGCTGGTAATGCGCGAACTCCTTCGGCACCTCGATCGTCTTTTCGATTTCGGCGAGCGTTTTTCCCGCCTTCATCATCTTCGACACTTCGTCGCGCATGACGATGAAATAGCGCTTCTGCTCCTGCAGATCGGCGACGCCGCGGCCGATATGCACCGGGCCATGGCCCGGCACGTAGGTATCGACCGGCAGGTTGCGCGCGATGATGTTGTCGAGGCTGCGCGTCCAGCCCTTGACGTTGGAATAGAACACGCCGGCCGATTCGCCCTGGCCGGGGTGGATTTCCGTGTCCAACAGATCGCCCATCAGCATGACGCGCTTTTGCGGAATGAAGACGGTGACGTCGCTGGTGCTGTGGCCGACGCCTTCCTCGGTGAGGATGAAGGTGAGGCCGCCGAATTGCAGCGTCATGCTGCCTTCGAAGCCGATGTCGGGGCGCGTGAGCTGGCTCGCCTTATAGACCTCGTCGGTCTTTTGACGCTCGGCGAACTCCTTGCCCTCTTGCATGTAGAGGTCGCGCATCTGCGTCTTGGTGGCGATGAAGACCGGCTTGTCTTCGCGATATTGCCAGGCACCCGAGGCATGGTCGCCGGCCGAGTGCGAGGTGATGAGATATTTCACCTTCTTGTCGGTCATCTTGCGGATCTGCGCGAGCACCTGATCGGCGGTGCGCAGGTCGGCATCGAGCACGACGACGCCGTCATCGGTGATGACGAAGCTCGCGTTGCTCGAGCCGCGGTCGTTTTGCATCATGTAGACGCCGTCGGTGACGGTGCGCAGCTCCATCTTGTCCTGCGCGACGGCAGGCGCGGCGGCGCCGACGGCCGCGGCGAACAGGGAAAGCAGCGCGAAGATGTAAATGTAATCTCGTGTGCGGATCATGAATGAACGGCCCCCCGCCGAATAATGGCCCTTGTGGGCCTTATGTCGGCAGTTTAGCAGCGAATCGAAAGGCCGGCGAGTTGTCCCGCCGGCCCATCATTTTCGAAACGTTCGTTCCGCGCAGGAGCGTTAGGCGCGCGACGCCCGCTTGCGCCCGCCGGTCTTGCTGGTCAGCGGTTCGGCCGCGCGGGTCAGGCCGGGGATGCTGACGCGCGGGCCGCCGAGGATGGTGGCGGCGGGCGTCATCTGGCTGGCGGTGCCAGTGGGATCCCAACTGGCGCCCTTGAAGCCCTCGACCAAGCTGTCGACGAAGGTCCGCACCTTGGCGGCGAGATGACGGTTGTGCGGATAGACCGCGTGGATCGGATATTCCGCCGTGGCATATTCGTTGAGCAGCGTGACGAGGCGGCCAGCCGCCAGCTCGTCGAGAATGTCGATTTCCGGCAAGAGCGCGATGCCGAGCCCTTCGGCCGCCGCGCGGCGCAGGAACAGCACGCTATTGCCGCTCGGGCCGCCGCCGATCTTTACGCTGCTGTCGCCGTCCGGACCACGGAAGCGCCAGATGCCGTCGCGCGTCTGATTCACATGGATGATGCAGTTGTGCTTTTCCAACTCCTGCGGCACCTGCGGCGTGCCGTGCTCGGCGAGATAGGCGGGCGAGGCGCAGGGCACCAGGCGCGTGGTGCCGAGCCGGCGCGCGACCAGGCTGGAATCGCCGAGATCGCCGAGCTTGATGGCGAGGTCGAAGCCGTTGTCGATCAGGTCGACGAAATTGTCGCTGAGGATCAGCGTGATGCGGATATCGGGGTAGCGCTTCGAGAAGGCGTTGACGATGGGCGTGACATGCAGCACGCCGAAGGTCTTGGGCGCCAGCACCTTGAGGGCGCCGCGCGGCTCCTTGTGCAGCTTGGTGACGGAGAGCTCCGCCTCTTCGACGTCATTGATGATGCGGGCGCAAAATTCGTAATAGGCGGTGCCGCTCTCGGTCAGGCTGACGCGCCGGGTGGTGCGATTGAGCAGTCGAACGCCGAGCAGGTTCTCGAGCTGCGAGACATGCTTGCTGACGATCGTGCGCGAAACGCCGAGCTGGCTCGCCGCGGCGGAGAAGCTGCCGGCGCGCACGACGCGCGTGAAGGTTTCCATCGCCCGGAGACGATCCATGTGACGACACTCCCTGTTGGACAGGCTCAATGAAGGCCGGCGTCTTGTCGGTCGCGCGTTGGCCGCGGACCCTGCCTACGGCGCATATCGAACAATGAAATGCGCGCCGTGATTGTCTTATTAATGATGGACAATCATATTCGCTTATTTTCGGTTATCAACATTTTCGTTTCAAATTATGGTTTTTTCGACCGAGACGATGGCCTCCCGGTCCGCGATCCGGCGAGCGCTCTAACCTCTTCATAACGGCGGGTTTTCCGCGGCAGGCCCGTCGAGGGCCGCGCGGCCTCATCGTCATCCCAGGAGTTCCTTGGCGCGCGCATCGACGTGGAAGCGCAGAAGTTCGCCGTCGGCAGCGTCAAGCTGTTGCAGGCCGCCGAGCGCTGAGGCGGGCGGCGTCCGATGGACTGGCGAGGCAGGATGGGAATACCCCTATAAGAAATGCGCGTTTAGCCTGCAAAAACGGGCTTAAACGCCGTTTCGCCGTCTAGCCAAGGGCGGGACCGTCGTGTAGGTTCGCCGCCATCAAATCCGCGGGATGCCTGCCGACCGGTTCGGCGTCTTGTTGCGCCAACCGCCCCATGTCCTTTGGGGACCGATTGCCTGTTAGGGAGAGAGTCATGAAAAAGTACATGTGCGGCGACTGCGATTACATCTACGACCCGGCCAAGGGCGATCCCGAGCACGGCGTCGCGCCGGGCACGGCCTTCGAGGATATTCCCGAGGACTGGGAATGCCCGGAATGCGGCGTCGGCAAGGACGAGTTCTTCCCGCTCGAAGAGTAGTCGCGCTGATTCGACAAAAGGCCGCTCCCACACCGGGCGCGGCCTTTTTCAGGTCCGCTGAATATTTTAGAATAATTCAAAAAAATGCTTGGAGAGGTTGATTTATAGCCTATCTTTAGCAATAGTTAGGGACCGGAGCGTGAAGCGGCGCGTGCGCTCGCGACGCAGTTGCTCCAGATCATTGGTTCCTGTCCCCCTTTTGCGCTTTCATCCCTCTTTCACAGGAGACTCGCATGAACATCGGAATCCCCGACAAAGACCGCAAGAAAATCGCCGAGGGCCTGTCGCACATGCTCGCGGACACCTACACGCTCTATCTCAAGACCCACAACTACCACTGGAACGTCACCGGGCCGATGTTCAACACGCTGCACCTGATGTTCGAAGGGCAGTACACCGAACTGGCCTTGGCGGTGGACCTCATCGCCGAGCGCATCCGCGCGCTGGGCGAATTCGCGCCGGGCTCTTACGCCGCCTATTCCAAGCTCAGCGTGATCAAGGAAGCCAAGACGGTGCCGAACGCCAACGCCATGATCAAGGATCTGGCCGAGGGCCAGGAGGCCGTGGTGCGCACGGCGCGTGCGCTCTTCCCGCTGGTCGACAAGGTCGGCGACGAGCCGACGGCCGATCTCTTGACGCAGCGCATGCAGCTCCATGAGAAGAACGCCTGGATGCTGCGGTCCATGCTGGAAAAGTAAGACAGCCGAGAGGAAGCTCCCTCTCGTCGAAACGCGCCCCGGCTCACCCGAGTCGGGGCGTTTTCGTGACAAGCGTCTGTTTTCACGAAACTGTGACGCCTGGACCGCAACCTTCCGCCGCCCGGCTGCGAACCAAGCCATACCGCTCACGCCCAGATCGCCTAGACTGGGCCGGAGACAATGTTTGGGAGGCGCGCCATGCTCATCAAGATTCCCCGCGGCTGGGAACTGCCCGACTCGGCGGCGACGTCCGAGACCCTGTTCCGCCAGCGCCGCAGCCTGGTGACGGCGATCGCCGCCGGGCCGATCCTCGCGGCCGGCGCTGCCTTGCTGCCGCGCGGCGCCTTCGCGCAAAGCGCCAAGGCCGCCGATCCGACCGCCGACCTCTATCCCGTGCCGCAGAACATGCGCTATCGCCCCGAGCGCGCGATCACGGCGGAGAAGGAGGCGACGAGCTACAACAACTATTACGAATTCGGCACGAGCAAATCGATCGCCTCGACGGCGCAGGATTTGCAGATCCGTCCCTGGACGATCAGCTTCGGCGGCATGATCGAAAAGCCCTTCACCATCGGCTTCGACGATCTGGTGCGCAAGATGCCGCTCGAAGAGCGCGTCACCCGCATGCGCTGCGTCGAGGCCTGGGCGATGACCGTGCCGTGGAGCGGCTTTCCGCTGAAGGCCATGGTCGAGATGGCCAAGCCGACGTCGGGCGCCAAATACGTGCATTTCGAGACCTTCAAGGACCCCAAGAACGCGCCGGGCCTGCGCCAGTTCTGGTTTCCCTGGCCCTATGTCGAGGGCCTCACCATGGAAGAGGCCACCAACGAGATGGCCTTCATCGCCACCGGTCTCTACGGCAAGCCGATCCCCAAGCAGAACGGCGCGCCGCTGCGCCTGGTGACGCCGTGGAAATACGGTTTCAAGGGCATCAAGGGCATCGTCAAGGTGACCTTCTCGGACAAGCGGCCGACGACCTTCTGGGAAAAGAGCGGCCCGACCGAATACGGCTTCTGGGCCAACGTCAATCCGGCGGTGGCGCATCCGCGCTGGAGCCAAGCGACCGAACGGCTGCTCGGCGCCGACGAGCGCGTGCCGACCCAGATCTACAACGGCTACGGCGAATATGTCGCCCATCTCTACAAGGGCCTGGAGAAGGAAAAGCTGTTCATGTGAGGCGGGCCTCACGCGAATCAAAAGGGCCGGCGATCACTCGCCGGCCCTTTTTGTTGACGCATCGCCGTCCATCCTGTCTCTTGGGGAGGAGGCACGGAAGACCGGCTCGGGCCGCCGATTCGAGATTTCGCGGTCGCCGGATCTCCCGCAGAGCCCGTTGCTAGGCGCGAGGGCCTCCCTGTTAGAAAAATTCTCTAAATGCAATCGGTTAAAAAGGCCTAGCGTCAGCTAGGATTCTTTTCGGCTAAATACCAATAAAGAGATCAATACGAAAATTGACACATTGGCCTATTTTTGGTACGGTGTTTAGCTTTCCCATCTGAGCAAATCAAATCATTCGCGGCTCATGACATGACCCAGGCTAAGACGGACCACTACACCAACTCTGCCTTGAGGATCGGCCAGGTCGACAGCTATCCCGACCGGGTTGCTGGCGAGTTCATCAGCAAGGTCGTTTCAAACGACTGGGTCAATGGCGAGTACAAGCTCATCGTCGTGGAGGTCCACGAGGCCGCGCTTCGCGCTTATGCCGGCCAGATGTTCCATTTGCTGTGTCCGTCTCCCGACAGTTCGGAAGTTTGGATGCGCCGGCCGATGAGCATCTATCGAATCAACCGTGACGCGCGTCAGCTCGAGTTCCTTTACAAGGTCGAGGGCCGCGGCACGAGGGGCATCGCCACGCTGAACGCCGGCGACGAATTCAACATCGCAGGGCCTCTCGGACATGGGTTCACCCTCGATCCGAAGTGGAAGAATATCGTCGTGCTCGGGCGCGGCGTCGGACTGGCGACCTTGGCTCCCTTGTCGCAGCTGGCCAAAGAAAATGGCGTCGGCGTCACGGCCATCCTGAGCGCCCGCTCGCCCGATGTCGTGATGTCGCGCGACCTCTTCGAAGCCTGCGGCGCGAAGGTGATCACCGTCATCGACACCGACAACAGCAGCGAAGTCGGCAACGTCGAGAAGATTCTGGCCGGCTTGATCGCGGAAAAGAAGGCGGACGCTTTCTTCACCTGCGGATCGGAACGGCTTCTCAAGCTCATGCAGCGCCTCGGCCGCCAGCACAACGTGCCTGGCCAGGTCGCCATGGAGCAGATCATGGTCTGCGGAATCGGCGCGTGTTACGTTTGTATGCGCACGTTCGAGGTCGACGGCGAGAAGGTGCTCAAGCGCGTCTGTCGCGATGGGCCAGTGTTCAATATGCAGGAGGCCGTGGCATGGTAGATCTTTCCGTCAAGATTGGAGACCTCACGCTCCAGAACCCAGTGACGCCGGCGTCTGGCTCGTTTTCCTGGGAATACAACGACGTCATCGATCTGAATCGCTTGGGCGCGCTCGTCGCCAAGACGATTTGCCGTGAATTCCGCTGGGGAAATCCGACGCCTCGCATGGCCGAGACCGAGGCTGGCATCATCCAGTCGATCGGCTTGCCGGGTAAGGGCATCGAGTATTTCATGGAGCATATCGTTCCGGAATATGCGCGCTTCAAGCCGCCTCTGGTCGTCAGCTGCTCCGCCGACAACATCGAGGACTTTGCGGCTCTGGCCGAAGAGTTGAGCAAGTCGGACGACGTCGCCGTGGTCGAGGCGAACATCTCCTGTCCGACGCGCAATCTGACGGGCCAGAATTTCGCGATGCACGAAGGCTACACGCGCGACTGCATCCAGGCTATGCGCGAGAAGACGAAGAAGCCGCTTTGGGTGAAGCTGTCGCCCAACGCCGGCGACATGGTGTCGGTCGCGCAGGCCGCCGAAGAGGCCGGCGCGGACTGCTTGGTCATCGCCAACACCTTCCTGTCGCTCAAGATCCGGACCGACAACTTCCGGCCGGCGCTCGGCAACAAGTTCGGCGGCCTGGTCTCGCCGGCGCTGAAGCCCATCGTCTTGCGCATGGTCTATCAGGTCGCCAAGGCCGTCAAAATTCCGATCATCGGCATCGGCGGCGTCACCTGCGCCGAGGACGTGGTTGAATACATGCTTGCCGGCGCCAGCGCCGTGGGCATCGGCTACGCCGCGTTCCGCAATCCGACCGCGCTCGTCACCATCATCGAGGATCTCGAAAAATGGTGCGACGCACGAGGCATCAAGAAGGTCTCGGAGCTGATCGGCGCGGTGAAGGACGACGACATGGAGCTCGATACGCTGGTGGCGGCGTCCAAGGGCGTTTAACAACGAGGGCGCCGACGGCGCCCTCGTCCCGTTGCGACAAAGTTTAAGCGCACGTCAAGAACAACAGCTTGCAGACTGCCGCAGGCCGAGGTGCTCACGCGTGACGCAGCAGCCGTTCAACATCCTGATCGCCGAAGCGATTCGGCACCATGAAGCGGGCCGCCTCGAAGAGGCGGACGCCGCCTATCGGCTGGCGCTCGTCGAAGCGCCGACGCATCCGGCGATACTGCACAATTTAGGGCTGCTGGCGGTCTCGCGCGGCGACCGCCGCGCGGCGATCGGCTGGTTCGACGAAGCGATCGCTTCGCGTCCGGGCTATCTGACGGCGCATCTCAGCCGCGCCAGCGCGCTTCAGGAATTGGGCATGATCGATGCGGCGCTGGCGGGCCTCGCCACGGTCGTGGCGAATGACCCTGACCACTACGAAGCCCACCGCCGCCTGGGCTTTCTTTACTTGGCGCGACATGATCGAGGCCGCGCGCTCGATCACTTGGCCCGCACCTATGAGCTCCGTCGGAGCAGCGAGGCGCCGGTCCCGGTCGAGCCAGGGACTGTCCTCAGCCTTGCCAAACTGCGCCACGACATCGAGCAGTTTCACTATCTCGCGGCGCAACGTCCTCGCGATCCGCGCTTCCCCAGCCTGGCCCGCGCCTACGAGAGCGTCGCCGAGTCGCTGACGAACGCGCCCTCGCCGCTAACGGCTGCCAAACTCGGGCTGCTGGGCGGCGATTTCAATCGGGCGATTTTCACGGCCGACGCTCCTGAAATCGCCGACGGCGCCGTCGCGGCGCGACCTGACGCCGACAGCCTCGTCGCGCGAGTCGCCCAAGACGGTGTCGCTTGGTTCGACGATCTGCTCACCCCCGGCGCATTGGCGAGCCTGCGCCGTTACTTGCTGCAGAGCACGATTTGGCACGACTTCAGCCATATCGAGGGCTTCGTCGCGTCATATCTGCAGGACGGCTTGGCTTGTCCGCTGCTGCTACAGGTCGTCGACGAAATCCGCATGCGGTTCGACCCGCTTTTGGCGGACCATCCTTTGACCCAGGCCTGGGCCTTCAAGGGCTTGAAGGCGCAGTCGGCGGTTGACGCTCATGCGGATGACGCCGCATACAGCATCAACTTCTGGATCACGCCCGACGAGGCCAATCTCGATTCGAATTCGGGGGGGCTCTGCGTTTGTCGCGCGGATCCGCCCGAGAACTGGAAAATCAAGGATTACGCGGGTGATCGAGCCTCGGTCGCCGCCTTCTTGAATGAGCACCGCGAGTCGACGACGCTGATTCCCTACAAGGCCAACCGCGCCGTCTTGTTTCGCTCCCGCTTGTTCCATCACTCGGCGTCGCCGATGTTCGACACAAGCTATGAGCACCACAGGATCAATATCACCTTGCTGTTCGGTCGATAGACCAGTCGGCGGCCGGGCGCGCCGCATGCGTGATGACCCCGCCGGCGGGGAGCCTGCGGGGTTTTTTCATGTCGGGAGCGCAATCGAACGGCGCTGTTCTTATGCGCTGCGGAACGCGCCGCGCCCTGTTCCGTTCATCAGACGACGTCACGCGTCTTTAGGGAGGCTCGCCATGCAGCGATTCAACAGACTGATGATCGCCTGGGCAACGGCCGGCGCGCTGCTGCTGCCGGCCAGCCTCGCCTGGGCCCAGGCGACGACGACGCAACCGCGACCGCCGGGCAGTTCCGTTGAGCCGCCGCCGGTCGTCCCGCCGTCGTCCAGCGTCACGCCGCCCGGGGCGCAGACCATTCCGCCGAGCGGCGGTCGCTACAGCGATCCGCAAAGCGGCTCGCAAGGCGACGGGCATACCGGCGGCCCACAGTCGACCTCCAAGCCGCCGGAGGATTCGTCGCCGCCGATCGCCCCGCCCGAAGCCAGCGGAAAAAACTAACCGTCCCCAAACGATCCAGAAGCCGCGGCGCGATCATTCGCCGGCCCATTTTCTTTGGCGGTGTTCGACGTCGTTTTGCGGCTCGGCGGGCTCATCCTCCCGTCTGCGCTCGATGGCCCGCATCCGCGGCCTGACGGTCCAACGCGGCGGATGTTTCAAGAAGCGTGCCGCGCCGATCGCCTCCCACAACAGCGTCGCCGGGTGCCGCAGCAGCTTCTTCGGCAAGCCGCCGATATAGCGCATGAAGTGGCGCGATTGCCGGCCCTCGAGCAGAAGCTTCATGTGATAACCGCCGGAGCCGATGGCATAGCGGCGGTGCAGGGCGGCGCTGTCGGCCTCTTTGCGGCCATGATGGTGATGCACGACGATGCGCGGATCGTATTTGCCATCCCAGCCGGCGCGGCAGACGCGGCTCGCCGCGTCGCAATCGGCGCCGGACCCGATATAGCTGCCAGGCCCGAACAGCGGGTCGAACCCGCCGATGGCATCGAGCGCCTCGCGCCGAAAGGAAAGATTGGCGCCGGTGAATTGCCCGGGCCGCACATATTTGCCGGCGGGGAAGATTTGCGCGATCTGAGAGGTCTCGATGGTCAGCGGCGCGTCGTCCGGATCGAACAGCAGGATGCGCCCGGTGACGACGCCGATGGCGGAATCTTGGAATGCCGCAAGGACGGTGTTGGCAAATCCGGGATCGGGATAGCAATCGTCGTCGGTGAAGGCGACGATCGTGCCATGGCTGTTGCGATAACCGCGATTGAGGCCGTTTCCGACGCCCTTGGCGATTTCGAAGATGCGATGAGCGGGAAAGGGACAGGAGGCTTGCCACTCCTCGAAAACGGCGCGCGTGTGATCGGTGGAGCCGTTGTCGACGAGAATGAATTCGAAATTGACCCCTGCGGGCGGGCGTATTTTGGCGATCGCGCCGAGACAGCCGCTCAGGCTTTTGGCGCGATTATAGGTGCAGACGACAAGCGACAAAGATAACGGATCTATCGACACTGGCGATTTGACCAAAGCGTTGGCCGAATGCGCCGCGTGACATAAAAATAGACTTTCGTTCCACTCATGAGCCGCGCCTGTGCATTAGAGTGCCGGGCGGCGAATTCACCAGAAGCAGACGTGACTGGGCAGCGACTTTTTTGTGAAGATCGCTCACATTTCTTGTGGTGCTTCTATGTGAATATTCCTGCTTCCGGCACGACAAGCCAGCTGACTCAACGCCGTCTTGTCGGTTCCGTCGAGCATGTGAATCGAGGGGCCGGCGCCGCCGCGACGGCGTCGGCCCCTTTGCCGCTTTCGCCGAGCCCTATTTCTTTCCATCCTCCGGCGGATTCATCGCGACGCGCGCCCGTTCGATGGCGGCGGGCGGCAAGGCGTAAAGCTGCATGACGATTTTCTGGATCTCCTCGCCGTCGAGCGGATCGAGCTCAAGTTGCTGCTTGTCGGCGTTGGCGACGAAATCCTTGTCGGTCATCGTTTTCATATAAGCGGCGCGC
>LNFM01009612.1_pt1 | contig 13987 bp, 13 predicted proteins | sample 596031 | NCBI WGS metagenome assembly LNFM01 (sample SAMN04254537, study PRJNA301005) | activated carbon metagenome | isolation source: dual media filters at the Ann Arbor, Michigan drinking water treatment plant | place: USA: Ann Arbor
CGCCGGGACGACACAGCACGCCAACACGTTCGGTGGGCTGGATCATTCCGACCTCGAGGCTCGCCTCGCCGAGTTCGGCGACAAGGTGATCTCCAGGGTCGGAGGTTGATCTTGGCTAGCTAACGTTCGTCGACGCGCTCGAGGTGATGCGACCGGACCTCGTCGACATCGATGAGCTTTGAAATCCGTTTCCTGATGCAATGATTTAGACGCGGACCGGGGCAGTGCGGTGGGCGCGTTGGCAAGCCTCCGAAACTGCGCTAAGCCTGTCCGGACATTGACCCATTCAGGAGACCGCCATGTCCGCCGACGGCGCCGTACCCTCGCCCCACCCGACCGTGAAGCCGCTGCAGGGGATCCGCGTCATCGACGTTTCGAGCTTCCTTGCGGGGCCGTTCTGCTCGACGCAGCTCGCCGAGTTCGGAGCGGAGGTGTTCAAGCTCGAACTGCCGGTCGTTGGCGATGCGCTGCGCAAGTTCGGCACGCCCACTCCGTCCGGTGACTCGCTGCCGTGGATGCAAGAGACGCGCAACAAGAAGGTGGCGACGCTCGATCTTCGCAAGCCCGAGGGCGCAGAGCTCCTGAAGCGCATGATCCGCAAGGCCGACGTGCTGGTCGAGAACTTCCAGCCCGGTACGCTCGAGAAGTGGGGCCTCGGCTGGGATACGCTGAAGGAAGAGAACGGCAAGCTCATCATGGTGCGTATCTCGGGCTTCGGGCAGACGGGGCCGTACTCGCCCCGGCCGGGGTTCGGTCGCATCGGCAACGCGTTCGGTGGGCTCTCCTATCTCGCCGGGTTCCCCGATCGGCCGCCAACGACGCCCGGCTCGGCAACGATCCCCGACTATATGGCGGGCCTCTACGGCGCGCTCGGGGTGATGTTCGCATTGCGCGCCCGCGACATGACAGGACGGGGGCAGTACATCGACATCGGCCTCTACGAGCCGATCTTCCGCATCCTCGACGAGCTGGCGGCCTCCTACAACTACAAGGGCTACCAGCGCGAGCGCATGGGGCCGGGCACTGTGAATGTTTGCCCGCACAGCCACTATCCAACCAAGGATGGCAAGTGGATCGCCATCGCGTGCACGTCGGACAAGATCTACGCGCGACTCGCCGAGGCGCAGGGTCAGCCGGAACTCGCCGTTCCGGGTGGGAAGTGGGAGAAAATCGCCGATCGCGACCGCGAGCGCGACGATGTGGATGCCTGGGTGGCGCGCTGGAGCATGAAATTCACGCTCGATGAGTGCATCGCGGAGTGTGACAAGTTTCAGGTGCCGTGTGGGCCAGTCTACTCGATCTCCGACATCTTCAAGGACCCGCACTACGCCGCGCGCGAGAACATCCTGCGCATGTATGACGAGCGGGTCGGCGGCGAGATGGCGATGCCGAACGTGGTGCCGCGGTTGTCGGACACGCCCGGCAAGGTCGAATGGCTCGGGCCGCCCATGGGCGCGCATACGGACGAGCTTTATAAGGGCCTTTTGGGGCTGACCGATGCCGAGATGGGCAAGTTGAAGGACAAGGGCGTGATCTGATCCGCCCCGGGTGGTGGCGCAACTTGACAGCTCGACCCCGCCCGTCTCGGTTTGAGGAGGACCTGCGGCCCTGGAGTCGTCAGCTCCTTCCCTTCCACCCCCGGAGCGTCCAGTCGAGAAGGCGCATGACCCAATGACAACCCCACAGACCTATCCCGATGCAGACGATCCCGCTCGCGTGGGCACGTATCCGGCCCTGGCCAAATCCGGGGGCGGCCTCGTTTGGGATGCGGTGCTCGAGTACAGGGTATGGTGCTATCCTGAGCACGGTGCGAAAGACCTGGAACACGGCAACGACTACTATCGTGCGTTTGCAAGCTACGCGGAGGCGTTGAGCTTTTTCGAGAAGACGATAGGCGCGGAGACGCCGCTCGCGCTCATCCTGCAGAAGGAATACATCAGAGAGCCGAAGCCGGGCCAATACGTCCACGTCAAGGAGGAGCGCGTCACCGAATGGCGCGTCGAGTTCCTGACGCGCCCGCGTCGCACTGAGCGTACAATCCCCGATTTCTTTGCGCCGGATGCTCCCAGCAATAGAGTCGACATACTTCGCGGCTTGGCGCCACGACGATAGCGGTCGCGCTTCGCGCAGTGTCGTATCGTCGGCGAAGCGCAATTCGAAGCCCGAGAAGGACCCACCATGACCGACACCGCCTCAGCCGTCGCTCGCCTGGAAGCCAACCAAGCGGCCGAGACGGCCTGGAATCCTCACGTTAATGCCGTGATCACGTCGATGCCGCAGGCCCGGGCTGATGCCGAGGCGGCGGACAGGGCCGCAGGGGACGGCCGGTGGCTCGGCCTGCTGCACGGCGCGACGATTGCCGTGAAGGACAATATCGACACGGCCGGTACCAAGACGACGATGGCATCCAAGTTCTTCGCGGAGAATGTGCCGAACCGCGACGCGCCGGTGGTTTCGCGCATGCGCAAGGCGGGAGCGGTGCTGACCCAAAAAGTGACGTTGCACGAGTTCGCGTTCGGCGTGCGCTCGATGTCGTCGCTGATCGGACAGTGCAAGAACCCGTGGGGTCTCGATCGCATTCCGGGTGGCTCGTCTGGAGGATCGGGGGTCGCGGTCGCGACAGGCATGGCGGAGATGGCGCTCGGCACGGATACCGGCGGATCGGTGCGTATTCCGGCTGCCATCAACGGGATCACGGGCTTGCGGCCGACGTCGGGCCGCGTGCCGAACGCGGGTTGTTTCCCAGTCAGCGCGTCGCACGACACCATTGGTCCGATGGCGCGCTCGGCAATGGATTGCGCGCGCCTCTTCGCGGTGATTGCGGGATACGATGCCGACGACCCGACGAGCCGGGACCAGCCGCTCGAGAATTTCCTGCCGACGCTTGGTGACGGCATCGAGGGCCTGCACATCGGCGTCGTGCGGAAGTACTATTTCGACAATGTGCCGGCGGATCGGGCGGCGGCCCTTGAGACGGCAATCAAGCAACTCGAGAGGCTCGGCGCAAAGATTTCAGAGATTGTGCTGCCCGGCGCGGAGACAGTCCAGGAGCAGTGTGCCGTGATGATCTTCTCGGATGCCTGCGAGGTGCATCGGGAGCGGCTGGGCGATCCGTCTAAGTGGGCACCGCAAACGATCGAGCGGCTTCGGCTCGGGCTCGAGCGGACCGGCGTCGAATATGCTGGCGCCATGCGCGCCAGGGAGGCATGGATGCGGACGCTCGCAAAGACGTTCGACAAGGTGGACGTGTTGTTGACACCAACGCTGCCGATCGATCCGCCGCCACATGCGGAGGACCGCTCGCTCTGGGCCGCAACCAAGGCGGTGGCGCAGAACACGTACAATGGTGCGTTCGGGCAGATTCCGGGGATTGCGGTGCCGTGCGGGTTCTCGGCGGCTGGATTCCCGGTCTCGATGCAGCTCGAGGCTGCGTGGTGGAAGGAGCCGCTCTTGCTCCGCACGGCGCATGCCTACCAGATGGTGACGGACTGGCACACGAGGCGACCGACCTTGCCGAAGGCGTAGGATACGGCGCTGCGTCGACGGACGGGCTCTACTCGGCAGTCAGGCGGTCGTGCCTGACCCGAGCGGCGTGTTATCATCCGCGCAGCCGTCGCGCTCGATTTCGATCGTTGCGTGGGCGATCTGGAACCTGTCTTTAAGGCGGCGCTTGATCGCGTTGGCTACGGCTTCGGGGGGCCTGCCGTCGTCTGCGATGCGGGCGTGCAGGGTGACCATCGGCCGCTTCTCGCTGATGGACCAGACGTGGACGTGGTGGATGTCGCTGACACCCTCGACATTGGAGACGATGTCAGCAGCCAGCTCGCGGTTGTCGATGCCGGCGGGTGCGCCCTCCAGGAGGATGTGGCCGCTTTCCGAGACGACCCGCCATGCGGAGCGCAGAATGATCAGGGCGACAAGAACCGAGAGGAGCGGATCGATGGGGGACCAGCCCGTCGTCATGATGACGATTGCGGCGACCAATGCCGCGATGGAGCCGAGGAGGTCTCCGAGGACATGGAGAGTGGCCGCTCGGACGTTGAGGCTCTCCTCGTCGCCCCCCTGGAGCACGTAGAAGACGACGATATTCACCACGAGGCCTGCAAGCGCCACCCAGAGCATGACGCCGCCCAGCACCTCGGCAGGGCTGCCCAGCCGTTGCCAAGCCTCGACCGCGATCCAGGCTGCTATGGCGAAGAGTGCGATACCGTTGGCGAAGGCGGCCAGCACGGAGAAGCGGTCGTAGCCATAAGTGCGGCGCCAGTCGGCCGGACGACGCGAAAGCCGGAAGCCGTACCAGGCCAATGACAAGCTGGCGAAATCCGTGAGCATGTGGCCGGCGTCCGCGATCAGCGCCAGCGATCCGGAGACGAGGCCACCGACCACCTCCGCGAGCATGAAGGCGCCGGTCAGAAGCGCGGCGATGCCGAGGCGTCGCTCGGTGGCGTCCGCCGCGTGACCATGGCGGTGCCCATGCGCGTCGTTTACATGATTGTGCGAATGGTCATCGGGCATCGCGCTCTACCTCTTGGCTCGTGGCATGAGATAGGTAGGACAACGCTCGCGTTTGCCTCCCCACTCCGAGCCCCTCCCCAAATGGGGAGGAGGACGGGCCAGCTGCGACTTCGCCTCCCTCCAGCAGATTGCTCTCCCGCGCTCAGAAGGGTGCCTTCGGTGGAAACTTGGGCTTGCGCTTCTGGACGTGGCTGAGGTGGCCTTCCTTCAGTTCGGGGCCGCCGAAACCGAGGAACTCGAGCGCCAGTGAGGCATCGAACGTGGGGCCGGCCATGCGCAACCAGTTGTTGAGCGAATGCTTGGTGAAACGGATGGCCGTCTGGGCGCCGCCGAGCAGCTTGTCGCAGACCTGATAGGCGGTATCGATCACCTTGTCGTCGTCGGCGACGAGGGAGACGAGGCCGAGCCGCTCGGCTTCCTCGCCTTTCAGCGTCTCGCAGAGCATCAGGTAATACTTGGCTTTGGCCATGCCGCAGAGCAGCGGCCAGATGATCGCCGCGTGATCGCCAGCCGCCACGCCGAGGCGGGTGTGCCCGTCGATGATGCGCGTGGTGCGACCGGCAATGGTGATGTCGCACAGGAGGCCTGCTGCGAGACCGGCTCCGACCGACACCCCTTCCATGGCGCAGACCGTCGGCTTGGAGCAATTGATCACGCCGTAGACAAGGTCGGAGGCCTCCTTCCAGACGCGCATACGGGTTTCCCAGCTCTCGGCGATCTGCTCGACGAGCTTCAAGTCGCCGCCGGCCGAATAGGTGCCGCCCTCGCCACGGAGCAGGACGACCTGGACGCTTTCATCACGGTCGATGTCAGTCCAAACACGGCCAAGCTCGGCGTGGCCATCTACAGTGACGGCATTGAGCTTGCCGGGAGCGGACAGCACGACCTCGAGCAGGCCTTCCTTCGGGCGGTTGAATTTCAAGTAATTGTAGTTTTTCTGGTCGACGGCCATCGGGTGCTCCTCTCGCGTGGTGATTTCAGAGGCCATACTACCCGCGATCGCACAGGGGCAGGCAAGTCGTCATGACTTATCGGCGGCCCGTGCGCGTCGCTCGCGCTGGAATGCGTAAATCCCGGCCATGATGAGGATGGCGATCCCAGCGAACGACAGGGCATCAGGGAGCTCGCCCCAAACGACGAGGCCGAGCAGGATCGCCCAGATGATGCCCGCATAGCGGAATGGAGCGACCATCGCGATGTCGCCGCCGCGGATCGAGGCGATCACCCAGAGATGGCCGGCCAGAGTCAGGGCTGCCGAGAAAGCAATGAGGGCCGCCTCGGCCAAGGTCGGCCAGACCCAACTCTCGAAGGCTGCGAAACCGAGCGCGATCAGAGCGGCGAACGCCTGGGAGATCATCATGATGACCAGGGGCGAGAGCCCGCTGTCCAACCGTCGGGTGGTGATGTCACGCAACGTCCCGCAGAGAACCGTGCCGACTGCAAACAACGCCCAGATATTGAAAGCACTCGTGCCGGGCTTGATGACGAGCAAGGCGCCGCAGAGTCCGACGCCGATGGCGGCCCACCGACGCCATCCGACGTTCGCTCCGAGAAAGATCGCCGAGGCGGCGGTCAAGGCGAGGGGGGTGAGCTGGAGAATACCCATGATGTCGGCGAACGGCATGCGGCCGACGGCTGCCTGAAAGAACAAGGCGCTGCCCGCGTCGCCGGCGCTGCGCCAAGCCATCAAGGGTACGAATGCCTGGCGGATGGTGGCAATAGCTCCGCTGTGAACGGCGGCGATGGCGACCAGCAGGACGGAGCCGGTGCATCGCAGGAATACCGCTTGTCCGGTCGGAACCGAGCCGGCAATGAGCTTCATGGCTGCGTCGCCGAAGGTGAAAGCGATCGTAGCGAGAACCATGGCGCCGATCGCCTTGACCGAATGGGTCGACACCGCCGAAACGACGTTGCTCTTGTGCTCCTCCTGCAACCCTCTCATGCAGCGTCCATCACTTGCACTTCGTCCTCAAGTCGACGAAGGCTGAAGGCCTTTGGCACAGAAGAGCACAGTTCGGATCGTTTGTGCTTCCCGATGAGGAGACCGCTTCATTGACTGACGCGAGCGTTGGGCGCCCTGATGGGACGAAAACGATGCTGGGGGCGGTGCTGGCGCTCGCCTTCGTGATGAACATGCTCGGTCGCGGTGCGACGGAGGCATTCGCCGTGTTTCTCCTGCCGGTCGAGACGGCGCTCGGCGCGAGCCGATCCCAGGTCACGGGCGTCTACTCGCTCTTCATGCTCGTGATGGGGCTGGCGGGTCCGATTGCGGGCGGTGTGTTCGATCGTTTGGGCGCACGGGCGTCCTATTGCTTTGGCCTGCTTCTCCTAGGCGCAAGCCTCTATCTCGCGGGCTCGGCGACAGCGATCTGGCACTATGCGTTGACGGTGGGTCTGGCGTCCGGCCTCGGCATGTCGATGCTCGGCATGGTGACGGCCAACGCCTTGCTCAGCCGCTGGTATCAATCACGCCTCGGCACGGCGATCGGCGCCGTCTATGCGGCGACCGGCTTCGGTGTGCTGCTCATGGCGCCGATAGCGCAGGTGCTCATCTCGGAATTCGGCTGGCGCGACGCCTACCGGCTCATGGGGGCGGTCCTGGTCGGGCTCGCGCTTGTGACGGCGCTGCTGCCGTTGTCGCGGATGTCGAGGGGCTCGACAGACTGGCAGCGGAAACGGGCGGCCAGCGAGGCGGCGACGGGTGGCGGGTGGAACGTGCTCCGGGCACTCAAGACGAAACCGTTCTGGGCGCTGCTGGTCGTCTACTTCCTGACGTCACTCGCCTCGTTCGCGGTGTCGCCGCAGGCTGTCGCGGCGATGGTCGAGGCGGGCATCACGCCACTCGCCGCCGCGAGCGCCTTCGGACTGACGGGGATGCTGTCGCTCGTCGGGAATGCCAGCATCGCGCCGCTGGTCGACCGGTTCGGGCAGCGCCTCATGATCACACTGTCCTACCTCGGAACGGTGATCGGTATCCTGTGTCTCGCGGCGCTGCCGTCGCATCCGTCGCTGCTGCTGGTCTATGGCTGGGCGCTGCTGTTCGGGATCAACCAGGGCACACGCGGGCCGATCATCTCGACGCTGACGGCGACGATCTATGCGGGCGGTGGCGTCGGGCGCATCTACGGGACGATCGCGCTCGGAATGGGGTTCGGTGCCGCGTTCGGATCGTGGCTGTCGGGCTACCTGCACGACATCACCGGCGATTATCTCGCCTCGTTCGTGATGGCGGCCGGCGCCGCAGCGCTGGGCATGGCCACGTTCTGGACCGTGCCACTGCTGAGCGATGCGAGGAAGGAGAATGCGCTACGGGAGGGGCGTGCCAAGGGCGAAGCGAGCTAAGTTGCTTTGCCCTAGTGGATGTCGTCGATCAGGGCAGCACCTTGCCGGGGTTCATGCGGTTTTCGGGGTCGAGCGTGGCTTTGATCTGGCGCATGACGTCGAGGGCGACCGGGCTCTTGTGCGTGAGCATGGCGTGTCGCTTCGACTGGCCGATGCCGTGCTCGGCGGAGAAGCTGCCGCCGAGGGAGACGGCGATGGCGTTGACCAGGGGCTCGAAGCCATCCGTCGCCTCGGCCCAGGCGGGGCGGCCCTTGCTCCATCCCGACGGCGCATGCAGGCCGAAATGAATGTTGCCGTCGCCGGCATGGCCGATGGCGGCGATGCGCCCCTGGGGCCAGCGCGCGGAGACCTCGCGGATGGCCGTCTCGAGGAATTCCGGCACTGCGGAGACCGGCACGGCGGTATCGGTATTGACGGCAGGACCTTCGAGGCGCGAGCACTCGGGGTAGTCCTCGCGGATCTTCCAGATGCCGAGGCGCTGGGCCTCGCTCTCGGCCAGTGACGCATCGGTGACCTCACCGGCTTCCATGGCCTCGGCGAGAGTGCCCTCCATCATTTCGCGGAGTGGCACGCTCGGGTGCGCGGCGGCAATCTCGAGCATGACGAACCAGGGGCTCTCGAGCGGAAGCGGCATGCGCAGGCCAACTCCGTGGCGGGCGGCCGTCTCCATGCAGTAGCGGGCGCAGAGCTCGAAGGCGATCAGGTCAGCGCCGGATTCCATCATGCGGCCATAGAGGGAGAGCGCAGCGTCCGGGCTCGGGACCGCGACGAACGCGGTCTCCATGCGCTTGACCGCAGGCTGCAGGCGCAGCGCTGCGGCGGTGATGATGCCGAGGGTGCCTTCGCCGCCGATGAACAGGTGGCGGAGCGCGTAGCCGCTGTTGTCTTTCCGCACGCGGCGCAGATCGTCGAGGATGCGGCCGTCGGGAAGGACCACCTCGAGGCCGAGGACGAGTTCGCGGGCGTTGCCCCAGCGCAGCGTGCGGATGCCGCCGGCGTTGGTCGAGAGCATGCCGCCAATCTGAGCAGTGCCCTGGGCGCCCCACTGGATGGGGAAGAAGCGGCCGGCGTCGGCGGCGGCTTGCTGGACATTCTGGACGACACAGCCCGCCTCTGCGACGAGCGAGAAATCGCGGGCGTCGATCGAGCGGATCCGATTGAGGCGCTCCAGCGAGAGCACGATCGAGGCCGGGCCATTGGCGGCGGGAACGGTGCCCCCGCAGAGCCCGGTGCGTCCGCCAGCCGGCACGACGGAGAGGCCTTGCTGGCTTGCGCGGCGCATCACCTCGGCGACGTCGGAGGTCGAGGCCGGCTTCACCACGGCGATGGGCGTGCCTCTATAGGCGCCGCGCCAGTCGACGGCATAAGGGGCCACGTCGTCCGGGGCGGTGAGGCAGGCGGCAGGTCCGACGACGTCGGCCAGGGTATCGAGTGCGGTCATCGTGCGGTCTCTTGAAGAAAGCCGGAAGGTGAGCGGGGCGCAAGGTGGCACACGTCGGGACGTGGCGTCTCGATCGATGCACAAACCAGTTGACGCATGGCCGGCACAGGCATTGCCGGGGCGCCGCAACGCGGCCATGTTCGAAGCGCACCTACCGACCGAACCCGGAATGATTTCGGAGCTGACATGTCCTGGCGGCACATTGCAGCCTTTGCCTTTGCCCTGTCCGCCAGCGCATGCGCGGCGGCAGTTCCAGGCTATCAACCGCCAGATCCGAAGCTGGACAGGATCAAGGCTGCGGCTCCCAAGGGGGGCGGTTTCGATGCAACTGGCACTTACAACCTGACTGACCAGGAGCAGGAGCTCGACTGCAAGCGTCTCAATGGGTCGATCACGGTGAAGATCATCCAGATGCGGGATACCAACAATCGCGCCAAGCCGTCGGCGCTGGCGGCGGGTGCGCAAGCGGCCGCGCGACCCCTCGTGGGTGGAACGGTTTACGGCCAGGACGTGGCCGCCGATCTCCAGCGCGACAGGGCGCGTCTCGAGGCGCTGAACCGACAGCTGATGGCGAAGAAGTGCCCCGCGTTCGACCTCGATGCAGAGCTGAAGCCAGGCAACAGCAACCCGCCGCGGCCGCTCAAGGCGCCGAAGAAGGCCTAACTAGCCGCTGGGCCGGGAAAAAATGACGCGCTTCGGCCGAGAAGGCGATACGCGGCCAGACCGATCCATTCCTTCGTTGCCTCGTCGAAGCGCTTGAGGCCGGCAGGGATCGATCCGAAGGTGTGGAACAGGTCAGTGGGGTAGTTTGTGCGGTAATCGGTCGGGTATGGAACGACATCGAAGCCGGCATGCCGGAAGACGCCGACGGAGCGGGGCATGTGGGCGGCCGAGGTGACGAGCAGATAGCGCTCGCCGGGCTTCGGAGCCACGATCGCATGGGTCAGCGTCGCATTCTCGTAGGTGTTGCGCGCACGCCCCTCGACGACGATGCGTGATGGGGCGACACCGATAGCCAGGAAATGATCGCGCACGGCATTGGCGGTCCCAGGAACAGAGTCAAACAGCGTCTCTGCCGTTCCCGTCAGGATGAGGCGCGTGGCCGGCAAGCGCATCGCGAGCGCCGCGGCCGTCGTGATCCGATCTCCGGCCTCGTTGATCTGGAGTTCCCGGCGCAGCACCGACCCGCGTCCGTCCTCTCCGCCACCGAGGACGATGATGCCGGCAAAGTCACCATGTCCGACCGGGATCTCCGGCCGGGAAAAGCGTTGCTCCAGGGGCATTATGAGCCAGCTGGACACAGGCGTAACGCCGACGAGCAACAAGAGTGCCGCCGCGCCGTAGGCCATGCGCAGCCCCTGCTGCCGGACCAACGGGCGAAGCGCGCGAGCACGAGCAAGCCCCACGATCAGCAGCACCCAGATGAGGGTCGACGGCTGAACGAGGAAGGCAACGATCTTCGAGAGGACAAACATCAACGGTGTGCGCTCCAGCTCACTGGAGCGCCACACCCTCGACCGTGATGCGGTGCATCATGCGGCGTTCACCCTGGTAGTCGTTGACGGCGTAGTGCCATGTTGCGCGATTGTCCCAGAAGGCGATGGAGCCCTCGCGCCACTGGAAGCGCGTCTGGAAATCCGGGCGGCGGGCGTGCTGATAAAGCATCTCGAGCAAACCCTTGCTTTCGGCCTCGGTCCAACCGTCGATATGTGTGGTGAAGCCGGGGTTGACGAACAGGATCTTTCGGCCGGAGTCCGGGTGACGGATTACGACGGGATGGATGGCGTCCTGGGTGGCCGCTTCCGGATTGCCGATGCGCCCATTCATCTCGCGACCGTACTGGGGGCGGCCGAAGACATGGCGGCTGGAATGAACAGCGCGAAGGCCTTCGAGGGTCCTCTGCAGGCCGGGCGAAAGCGTCTCGAAGGCCTTGGCCATGCAGGCAAACAGGGTGTCGCCACCGCGCGGCGGCACCTCGCGGGCAAGCAGGATCGAGCCGAGTGCCGGAATCTGATCGTAACTGTGGTCGGTGTGCCAGTTGCCGCCGATGTTTTTCGCCTGATCGGGCTCCTTGCGGACCTCGGCAATCTCGGGGTGGGCGGCATCGGTCTTGAAGAACCGGTTGATGTTGATTGGGCCGAAGTTCCGGGCGAAGGCGATGTGCTCTGCGGGCTTCAAAGACTGGTCGCGGAAGAAGATGACGCCGTGGTCGGCGAGCGCGCCCTTCAATGTGCCGACGCTTGCCGTGTCGAGCGGCGTTGCGAGGTCTAACCCCAGGATTTCGGCGCCCAGGGCACCGGATGAGGGCCGAATCTCGATCTTGGAGTTGCGCATTGGCGTTCCTCGGTGCGGTCTCTTTCGGGGGCTACTCGGACGGAGCCGGTGAAACATGCTTGAACCGTCGTCGAGGCCCGCGCACATAGAAGCCGACCTGTCACATGATGCCAAGAGGTACGAACATGAGGCCAGCCGTGATTTCCATCAGTGCAAGCCCCGAGGCCGAAGGCAAGGTGTGGGCGGCGGCTGCGACCCCTGGAGCGGCGAAGGCCGACCTCGGTGCAATGCCGGAATGGAACCTCGGCGACCTCTATCCGGGAATCGAATCGCCAGAGGTGGCGCGGGATCTCGAGAAGGTGGCGACGGACGCCAGGGCGCTGAATGAGCGCTATCAGGGAAAGCTCGCGGGCATGGGGCGTGACGGACGAGCCCTCGCCGAAGCGATCGAGAGTTACGAGAGGCTCGCCGACGTGATGGGGCGGCTCGGCTCGTACTCGGGGCTTCTCTACTACGCGAACATGGCTGATCCGGCGCGCGCAAAGTTCTACGGCGATGTGCGCGAGAAGCTGACGAATGCGTCCAGCGATTTCCTGTTCTTCGAACTCGAGCTCAACAAGATCGATGAGGGTGATCTCGCCGAGGCTCTGAAGGTGCCGGCGCTGGCACGTCTCAAGCCGTGGCTCGACGACTTGAGGAAGGAGAAACCCTACCAGCTCGATGAGCAGGTCGAGAAGCTGTTCCTTGAGAAGAGCATGACGGCCGGCGGGGCGTTCGACCGACTGTTCAACGAGACGATGTCGGAGTTGACGTTCGAGGTCGAGGGTGAGCCAGAACCCTTGGGACTGGAGCCGACGCTCAATTTCATGATGCATCCCGATCGCGGGCGGCGGCAGGCGGGAGCTGAGGCGCTGGCCAAGGTTTTCGCCAAGAATCTCCGGCTCTTTACGCTCATCACGAACACCCTCGCCAAGGACAAGGAGATCTCGGACCGGTGGCGGGGCTTCAAGGACGTGTCGGATGCGCGGCACCTGTCGAACAAGGTGGAGCGGGAGGTGGTGGAGGCCTTGGTCTCTACCGTCCGGGCAGCCTATCCTCGCACGGCGCATCGGTACTACGCGATGAAGGCGAAGTGGCTCGGCCTCGAGAGACTGGCGCACTGGGACCGGAATGCGCCGCTGCCTGAGAAGCCTGAGCGCCTCGTGACCTGGCCAGAGGCCGAGCGGCTGGTGCTCGATGCCTACCGTGGGTTCGCTCCGGAAATGGCCGACATCGCAGGCAAGTTCTTCAAAAGCGGGTGGATCGATGCGCCGGTTCGGCCCGGCAAGGCGCCGGGAGCTTTTTCGCACCCCACCGTGCCGTCGGCGCACCCTTATGTGCTGATGAACTACCAGGGTAAGGCGCGAGATGTGATGACGCTCGCGCACGAACTCGGCCACGGGGTGCATCAGGTGCTAGCGGCGCCGCAAGGGCCGCTGCTGGCATCGACGCCGCTGACGCTCGCCGAGACGGCGTCAGTGTTCGGCGAGATGCTGACCTTCAGGGCCATGCTCGGCGCCACGACCGATCCGCGCGAGCGCAAGGCGATGCTGGCGCAGAAGGTCGAGGACATGATCAACACGGTCGTGCGCCAGATCGCGTTCTACACGTTCGAGCGCAAGGTGCACGAGGGGCGCCGGCAAGGCGAATTGACGAGCGACGACCTCAATCGTTTCTGGATGGAGATCCAGGGCGAAAGCCTCGGGCCTGCGGTCGAATGCCGGCCGGGCTACGAGACGTTCTGGACCTACATCCCTCACTTCATCCATTCGCCGTTCTACGTTTATGCCTACGCGTTCGGCGACTGCCTCGTGAACTCGCTTTACGGGCTCTATCAGGAGGCGCATCCGGGGTTCGTTGGTAAATACTTCGAAATGTTGAAGGCGGGAGGCTCGAAGCACCATTCGGAGCTGCTGGCGCCATTCGGGCTGGACGCCCGCGATCCGGCGTTCTGGGCGAAGGGCCTCAACGTCCTCGAAGGCTTCATCGACGAGCTGGAGGCGATGGATCGGGTGGCGTAGCAACGTCCCGGCGCCAGTGGAGATTGATCGGGCGTGACGGGGCGGGCCTCGTGTGTTATACAAAACGTACAACATGAAGGACCGCCCCATGAAGCTCGAAATCAAGAAGATCGGCAATTCCACCGGACTGATCCTGCCGAAAGAGCTGCTCGCCCGGCTCGGGCTGGAGCAGGGGGATGAGCTGTTCGCGACGATCGAGCCGGATCAGGGCTTGAAGCTGTCGCGCTACGAGGACAAGCACGCCGAGGTGATGCGCATCGCCCGCGAGGTCATGCGTGAGTATCGCGACGCCCTCAAGGAGCTCGCGAAATGACCGAGCCTCTGTGGCTGACGGTTGCCGAAGTTCGTGACTTTC
>LNFM01009613.1_pt1 | contig 13985 bp, 9 predicted proteins | sample 596031 | NCBI WGS metagenome assembly LNFM01 (sample SAMN04254537, study PRJNA301005) | activated carbon metagenome | isolation source: dual media filters at the Ann Arbor, Michigan drinking water treatment plant | place: USA: Ann Arbor
CGTCCGTCATGGGTGTGCGGAGGGTGATGTCGTCGTTGCCGGCGCCCCCGATGATCGTCTCGGTGTTCGCGACGTGGCCCGAGTTGCCGCCATCCGCCAGTCGAAGCGTGTCCTGGCCAGCCCCGAGGTCGGCGTCCAGGTTGGCGGCGTTGTTCTTCAGGGCGATCGCATCGTCCTCTGCGGTGCCCACGACGGAGCCGCCGTAGATGCCGGGGATGGTGACTGCGAACTGCGATTCACGCGCGAAGCTGTCGGCTCCGCTAAATGGCGGGCTTTCGGCAGCGAGTGCGTAATAAGCCTTCGCTGCGTCGGTGTCGCCGGTCAGGTGGAAGATGCCGGCGAGCGTCGCCATGGCGAGGCGGGCGTAATAACCAGGGCTGTTATCCCAGCCTTCGCCATTCCCGTTGCCAGAGGCAGAGTTGGCGGCTGCGACCTCTGCCCAGGTAGTGAGGCGTTCGCCGGTGACTGGGTCGGTGGCGACGAGCCGCAACGCCGCCCCATCATTTGCGGTGAAGCCGTTCTCGGCCTGCATGAAGCGGCCGACAAGGAAGTTCTTTGCCCAGTTCAAGTAGGTCAGCGCATCGGCGTTGCCGCGCGAGGCGGCCGAGATGACCGTGGAGGCGAAGAAGTCCTGCTGCCAGGGGGCAATGTTGACCGAAGTGGTGGTCGGCAGGTAGCCATGCAGTTCCCCCTGGCTCGCTGTCCATTCGGGGATCTTGGAAACAAGGAAGCTCCAGTTCGCATCGGAGGCCGTCTGTAGCCACGCCTTCTCCGGTGATTCGTCCGGCGTCGCCCAGAGCGCGTTCTCGATCTGCCGCAAGCCCCAGGCCATGGTGCGGACCTGCTGGTTGTCGACGATGACATTGCCGTCCGCGCCGCGCTGGGCCGTCCAGACGCTGACCAGGTTGAAGGAGGCCTGCGCCTGGAGGTTGTCGAGGATCCAGCGCTCGCCCGTCAGCACGTAGGGCACGAAGGAGAGTTCGGGCTGATGCGCACGGTCGGGTCCCCAGCCCGTCTCGCTATCGGCCAGCTGGGTCGGCCCGCGCGTGTTGGGGTCACTTGGCCTGCCGACACCGCCTCGCACATCCATCCAGAGCTTCGGATAGTCGCTCGGGTTCAGCCACGCATTATTGGCCTCGTCATAATAGTTCCAGGGCACCGAGCCCGCGGCCTCCGCCTGCCCCATCGCATAGGCGCCGGCGCGCGCATCCTGCGTTACAAGCCAGGTGCTGTTGGCCTGGGTGACGATGCCGATGTCGCCACGCGACCCCGCCTGCGGCATGTACTGCGTTACGCCATTGGCCGAGAGCGGGTCGCCCCAGCTGCTGCTCGCCATCTGTGTGGTCCAGGTCGCGAATTGCGTCTCTGGCACCTGCAGTGACAGGTCGAAGCTCGCGACCGCACCGATTTCGGATAGCCGCGCCACATCGTGCTGGATGTTCAGCCATCCAGCCCCGGCGTGCCCCAGCCCCTGCCCGCCATCGACGCCGTTCGAAGAGAATTCCTTGTGCCAGTTCTGGTACTGGCCCTGGCTGACCGTCTCATTCAGTACGAGTTGGCCATTCATCTGTGCGGTGACGGTGTAGTCCACCCGCCCGCCGACCATTTCCATGGCGCGGTCGTTGTTGAACAGCGCATCCACCGAGATGCCGCCGTCCTTGAAGGCCGTGACGTCGAACAGCAGTCGCTGCGAGCCCTCGAGCAGGACTTCGACCCGTGCCTGGGTCGCAAGCGGCCCCTCCTGCCAGAAGGAGGCGGTGCCGCTCGCCAAGGCCTTCTGCAGTTCGGCGATGACGTCGATGCGCAGGGTGGGCCGCCCCTCGACGGCCAGGTCCACGACGAAGGAATGCGAAGCCGCAACGCTACCGAGATCCACGGCCGCTCCCGCAGGGGAAGCATCGGCACGTGCGAGCACCACATCGAGCCGGGACCCGGCAGCAAGGTCGGGCCGTTCCACCGTCATCACGGCCATCTTCACCGACCCGTCGGGGTAGGTGGTTTTCACGTCGAACTGGACCGGTACGCGCTCCTCGCCAATCTGCGCGACTAACGATGCGCCCTGCGGAAGTTCACCTTGTAGGAAACTCTGGCCGAAAGTTGTGATACCCCCTTCGAGGGTTGCTACACCTGCATTCTGAAACACGAGACTTGCAATATCGCCCGTGCCAAGCGCAGCAAATACGGGTGTGCTTATCGTTCCGGACATTCACGTTCTCCTGCGACAAAGACGCGCTAGGTGTTTTCAGCCGGGACGTTTAACAAACTGTAGTCAAACAAACGAAGGTTCTGTCGTAATTTGTCTAGATTTATTGTTCTGGAAAATTATTATAGTATAAGTGAAGTAAGTCCTGCGATTCATGGCGCATCATCTTATTTTTGGTCGATTATTGTTGCGTAGCAAGCAAACATTGTCTCTTCGTCATACTGCCGCTCCGCCTTGGCGCGGCCTGCGGCGCCGAGCCGCGCCCGCAACTCGGCATCCCGCAGCAGCGGGCGGAGCGCCGTGGCAAGCGCGCCGGGCTCGAGGGCTGCCAGATGTGCCTCACCCTCGGCCGGGAGCATGACGCGGACATCACCCACCTCGGTCGAGGCCACGGCAAGGCCGCTCGCCATCGCTTCCAGGACGGAGAAGGGCATCTGCTCAGTGTCGGAGGAGAGCGCGAAGATGTTCATCGCGCGGTAGGCGGCCGCGGGATCCGGCACATGGCCGGCAAAGAGGACCGACCCGCCAAGGCCAAGTGCGGTCGCCAGCGCCTCCAGCGACGGCCGCTCCGGCCCGTCCCCGATGACGAGCAGCCGAAACGCCTCTCCCTCACCCCGCAGCAGCGCCGCCGCATGCAGCAGGCGCGCCAGGTTCTTTTCCGGCCGCAGCGCCGCAACGGTGCCAATCACCGGTCCCTCGCCAGGCACGGCCAGCTCTGCCCGCGGCCCATCGGGGCGGAAGCGGCTGATGTCGAGGCCGTTCGGGATGTGGTGCAGCCGGTTTTCCGGCAAACGCCAAGTCTCCCGCGCTGCCCGCAGCAGCACGGTGGAAGGCAACGCCACCTCGCTCCAGCGCAGCGCCAGGCGGCGAGCCAGCACGCGTCGCGGCTTCTGGCCTGCCGCCTCGTCCGGGCCAAACCCATCCTCGGTGTGCAGGTGGCGCAGCCGCGGCGGCATCAGGTTGGCAATCGCCCATTCGATGCTGCCCCAGTTGCTTGTCACCAGCACCGCGGGGTTCAACTGGCGCAGCAGGCGCCGCACCTGCCAGGCCGCGCGAACGGGATCGAGGCCCCGCGCCAGGGGGGCAGGCAGCAACGCGAAGGGTACTTCTGGCCGCAGCCGCTCCGCGCAGTCAGTCCGGCCATCGAGTGCGACGATCACGTGCCGCCAGCGCGGCCCAAAGCGGTTCGCCAGCGCGCAGAAGCGGACTTGCGCGCCGCCCACAGCGAAGCTGGGGAAGACGTGCAGCAGGAGGGGGGCCGCGCCCGGCGGCACCGTGACATCGAGCATTTCCGCCATGTTGGTCAGCCGGTAACCGGGCGTCCGACGGGTGCACCCGGCATGGCGCGGCGCACGCATTCCGCCTCAGCCAGCGCTGCGACCCGGCGGGCGTTGCCCTGCCAAGTGAGGTCGCGGCGCAGCACCTCTTCCCTCGCCGCGGCGCCGAGGCGGGCGCGCAGCCCGGCATCGGTCGCGAGGCGCAGCACCGCTTCCCACATCGCGCCGGGCTGGGCGGGGTCGAACAGCAGCGCGGTCCGCTCGTGGTCCAGCACCTCGCGCAGATTGGGCTGGTCCGGGGCCACGATGGCACGGCCCGCCGCCATGTATTCGAAGACCTTCAACGGCGAGGCATACGGAACCGAGGCCGGTTGCAACGCGATGTCGAAGCCTACGACTAGGCGCGGCACAGCCTCCCGTGCGGCAAGGCCAGTGAAGCGCACGCGTGCGGCGATGCCGAGTTCGGCCGCCAGCGTCTCAAGCCCTGGGCGTGCCGGCCCCTCCCCTACCACCAGCAGAGACAGTGACTGTGTTTCCTGCCGGGCGGCGATCGCGCGCACCACCCCGTCGAGCCCATGCCAGTCCCGCACGAAGCCGACGAAGCCGAGCGTCAGTGACGGCTTGGGCTCCGCCGGTTCCGGCGCGGGGGGCGGGAAGTCGGAGAGATGGATTCCGTTCGGGATTACCTCGATGCACTCCCGCCGCACCCCGGTCGCGGCGACATGGTCGGCAAGCACCTCGGTAACCGGCAGGACCCGGTCGGCACTACGCCAGACGAAGGATTCGCTCCAGCGGGCCAGCCGCCGGAGCCTGAGCTTGCCGAAGCGCGTCCGTTCCTCCGCCAGCGGGGCATTGACCTCCACCAGAAAGGGCAGGTTGCGCCGCCGGGCCAGCAACGCGCCGGCCAGGTGGAACAGGTTGTAGCGTTCGTAGACGATATCGGGCCGGAATTCGTCGGCGGCACGGGCCAGGCGAAGGTAGGCTGGCAGGCTGTAGGCGAGCTCCGCCAACTCGTCGATGACCGGCGGCAGCCAGCGTCGCAACGTGGACAGGAAGCGGCTCTCCCCGCCGAGCGCCGCACGGTCGAAGGCGGCGGGACCGACAATGCGCACCTCATGCCCCTTTGCGCGCAGGGCATCTACCAGGGCCTGCAGATGCACACCCTGCCCGTCATGGGACTGGATGCGATGGCTGTAGAGAATTCTCATGCGCTTCTTCCATGCCCCATGTGATTGGCTGAACGGCACCGATCAATGCGGGGCTGAATGCCAGAAAGCAGGCGCTACACAAGCGCAATGGCAAGGTACTCCGCAAGCTGACGGAATTCTTAACAGTTGCGCCGGCGGCGCGGTGTGGGCGATCTAGCGCATAATTACGAATCTACATCGAATTTCTCAATCGCGTCCTTCGTTCCAGCGATACGCGCCGGATTGCTCCGGGGACAACCAGGGATGGGCGAAGCAAGACTTTGCACCATGGATAATGTGACATTTCCGACAACATTTAGGGGATTTATTTTTTAAGACACGACAATTCGCCCGCACATCGCTGTCCATGGTTCGGTCTGGACAGACCATCCTCGTACACGAGGAGCGAGCAATCCGATGAAAACATTCCAAAGATGCTGACGGGCGCTGTCCTCGTGGCTGGTATCGCTGCCGTATCGATTACGCTGCTCCAGGTCAGCGTCTATTAAGCAGCTTTGCGATCTAAATTTCGCGATAAAATCTGCCTTCGATGTTCGATATGAGATGGGTATGCCCTCGGGCAAGACGAATTCCGGATTCTTGTCGTGGCCGTTCCAACTCGGCGAACTGCAAAGCGCAAACCGCATCCTCGGCGCCTTATTTTCTACAGGAAAATTACATCTTTTTGGCCTAAACCTGTAGCCGGGGCAGCAGGCCTGCCCGAATTCGGCCTGAATCAGCAATACCGAAGCGAGCCGGGCGGCGAGCGTCTATGAGGCCAAGGTCACGCTGGGCTGCAACTCGCCTATGAACATCATCCTGGATTTCCTGAAAATCGCAGGTGTGGCGAGCCGGCCGCGCTTGTGTTGTTCGGCATGGCGCTCGGTACGGTTCGCAGGCGCCGGCTGGCCAGCTAGAAGCAGTATCGGGCTGTATCGGCGGGCTGCTCGGTACGCTGGCTGGTCAGCCGGTACCACCTTACCCGGTGGCGCGACCGGCCAGGCTCCCCGGGAACCCGCCCGGACAGGATGGTCGAGCGGGCGGCACCGAATGGCTGCAATCGAAACCGGGCGCCATTGCGGTATGCTCGTGCTGACCTGTTGGCCTCGCAAGGACATCTCGTGCCCCTCGAAGCTATTCCCCCTCATGGCCAGACCTCGTCAGCCGGCATCCCTGGGCCACGGCTGCGCGTTCTGCACCTCTATCGCCGCTTCCACCCCGACTACACGGGAGACGGTATCTACTACACCCGATTGATCCCGCACCTCGCCATGCGCGGGATCGAGAATGAGGTGCTCGCGTACGAGACCTGCACGCCTGACGGGCGCGAGACGTCGATGGTCGATGGTATCACGGTGCACTACCTCGCCAACCGCGCCGGCGAGAGTACGATCTTGTCGCTGCTGCGCTGGCTGGTCGCCAATCTCGGTCGCTTCGACCTGGTCCATCTGCACTCCCACGTGGACAGGCTTTTCATCTCCTATGCTCTCGTGCGGCTGCTGCGGCGGCCGGTGCTGTATTCCTGCACGCTCGACGACAGCCCGACACAGCTCTTGCAAGCCTACAACACGCGCAATCGCGGCTTGGCCGCGCAACTGATGCGCGCAATCAGCGGCTTCGTCGTGATCAGCCCCTACCTTCTGCGCCGCTCGCTCGAGACTGTGTCAGCAGAGCGGCTCCACTTCATCCCGCAGGGCGTCGCACTCGACTTTGCGCCCATCACCCGCGCAGACCGTGCCGCGGCGCGTCGGGCGCTGGGACTTGGCGCGGACGACCTGCTCCTGCTCAATGTCGGCTCCGTCTCACGCCGCAAGAACGTCGCCTTCCTCGTCGAGGTGCTCGCGCGCCTTCCGGATCCTGCGGTGAAGCTCCTCATCGTTGGGCCGCTGCTCGAGGAAGACTACGTCGCCGAGATCCAGGCCCGGATGGCGGAGGCAGGGCTTGCGGAGCGAGTCATACTGGCCGGATTCCAGACTGACCCGACCGCCTGGTACACTGCGGCCGATGCGCTTGTCTTCGCCTCGACCTCCGAGGGCTTCCCGAACGTCTATCTCGAAGCGATGACGCGCAGCCTGCCAATCGTCACCCTTTTCCTGCCCGGGCTCACCGACTTCATCGTGGATCATGGGCGCACCGGCTTTCTCGCGCGCGATCTCGACGGGTTCGTCGAGGCCGTCGCCCAGCTGCGGGCCAACCCGGCCCTGCGCGACCAAATGGGTGCGGCCAACCGCGCCTTCGCTGGACGCAACCTGGAGATTGGGACGGTAGCGGCACGCTACGCAGCGCTCTACCGGGAGCGTTGTGAGCGGCTGCCTGCACCGGCATTGGCGTCCCGCCCGCCCGATCTCGACATCCGCTTCACCCGCGACCTTGCCGCTGGCCCCGCAAGCATAGGTCTGGAGGAATTCGACGTCCCGGCATCCTGGCAGCCGATGCTGCAGGTGGTGATCGACACCGAGGCCGATTTCGACTGGAACAAGGGCGTGCAGACTGACTTCGGCCAGACTTCCTCCATCGTCGGCTTGCAGGAAAGCTTTGGCATCTTTCAGCGGCACGGCGTTCTTCCCACCCTGGTCGTGGACCATCCGGTGGCAACCCAGCCGCTCAGTGCGCGCATCGTGCGCGAGTTTGCTGCGGAGGGCTGCGAAGTCGGCGTGCATCTGCATCCCTGGACGACGCCGCCGATCGTCGAGATCAAGGACAATTGGCATTCCTTCTCCGGCAATCTCGGCCGATGGCTCGAAGGCGCGAAGCTCGCCAACCTCACACGCCAGGTGGCGGACCTGACGGGCCGGCAGCCGCGCATCTTCAAGGCCGGCCGCTACGGTCTCAGCCCGAATACCGCGGACACGCTGGAGGAAATGGGCTTCGACATCGATCTCAGCATTTGCCCCTGGTACGACTATGCCGGGCTCGGCGGACCCGACTTCACCCGCTTTACATCACGCCCCGGGTGGTTCGGCCGCTCGCGCCGCCTTCTTTCCTTGCCGACCACGGCGGCGCCGATCGGGTGGCTGGCGCCCTGGGCAGATTCTGTCGCGCGGGCTGCGCAAAGCCCGCTCGGCAGAAGGCTCCGCCTGCGGCAGATCGCGGGCCGCCTCCATGCGTTCCAGCCGCTGCGCCTTTCGCCCGAAGGCTGCGGTCTGGCCGATATGCGGCGCGTTGCGCGCCAACTGCACCGTTCGGGGCTGCGCGTATTCACGCTCAGCCTGCATAGTCCAACGCTGCAGGTCGGCAACACGCCTTATGTACGCTCGAACGAAGAGCTGCTCGCGATCCGACGCAGCGTGGACGACTTCCTCGGTTTTTTCCGCGACGAGATGGGAGGCGCCTTCACGACACCGTCCGCACTGCATGCGCGGCTTTCGGCCCACTGGTCGGAAAGTGCTTCTTAGAGGCTGTCTCGAAGCACTGTCGACATGAGCCTATAGGCCGGGATGGCCGGGCTGCATCGTGATTCGACCGGGTTACGGCACCTTGGACGAACGACGCGATGTGTACCCCGGCTGCCTGGCCGCCACACGAGATCCCGGATCCGCCAATGGGTGACGTTACCCCCCTCCCCCGCCGGCACGGAACCTGCGATGCCGCCATCCTGCCGTGCCGTGGGCCGAGGGCCTTCTGGATGTTGCGTATCCGGCCGCGCGTATTTCCTCGTGCCGCCCTCGCCTTCACAGATACATATGATAATGTCCTTTATCATTCGTAGAAGCGCTTCACTCCGCTCCCGCATGGCGGTATGATATTATCGTACCGTTCCGCCCCGGAGCTTTCGCCATGGCCGCCGCCCAGAAGCGCACCATCAGCCTGCCCCCCGACCAGGCGCGCTACATGGACGACCTCGTAGCGGGCGGCGGCTATGCCTCGGCCAGCGAAGTCGTCCGCGCCGGCCTCCGGGCGCTCCGCGAACGCAACGCCGCCGTCGAGCGCTGGCTCCACGAGGAGATCGCCCCGGTCTACGACACGATGCTGGCCGATCCCGGGCGAGCCCTCGATGCCGACCAGGTCGGCGCCGCGCTGCGGGCGCACCACGCGGCCCGGCCGAAAAGCCGGTCGTGACGCATCGGGTCGTCTACGCGCCCGAAGCCCTCGATGACCTCCGCGGCCTCTACGACCGCATCGCCGACGCCTCCCAGCCCGATCGGGCGCTGGCCTATGTCGAGGGGCTGCAGCGGCACTGCCTCGCCCTGGCCGACTTCCCCGAGCGCGGCACGCGGCGCGACGCCATCCGCCCGGGGCTGCGCACCCTCGGCTATCGCCGGCGGGTGACGGTGGCTTTTCTGGTCACCAACACGACCGTGGTGATCCTGCGCGTGCTCTACGGCGGCCGCGATCTTGAAGGCCTGCTCCACGAGGAAAACGACCATGGGTGAGATCATGCTGCCCGCGGCCGCGACATCCGCCGTTCCCGCCCTGGTCGCCGCCGCCGGCGAACGGGCCGGCCTGCGCTTTCTCGAGTTCTTCGCGGCGGCCATCCGCAACCCGCATACGCGCCGCGCCTACAGCAAGGCGGCGGCCGACTTTTTAGCCTGGTGCGAGAGTGCCGGGGTGCTGTCGCTCACCGCGGTGCAGCCGCTGCACGTGGCGACCTGGATCGAGCAGCAGACGCGGGAGCATTCGGCACCGACCGCCAAGCAGCGCCTGGCGGCGCTGCGTCACCTGTTCGACTGGTTGGTGACGGGGCAGGTGATCTCGACGAACCCCGCCGGATCCGTGCGGGGGCCGCGGCACAGCGCGATCAAGGGCAAGACGCCGGTGCTGGACGCCATCGAGGCGCGGCAACTGCTCGACAGCATCGACACCAGCACGCCGGCCGGGCTGCGCGACCGGGCACTGATCGCGCTCATGGTCTACAGCTTTGCCCGCGTCGGCGCCGCGCTGGGCATGACCGTGGCGGACGTGTTCGTGCAGAATCGCCGGCTCTGGGTGCGGCTGCGCGAGAAGGGCGGCAAGCGGCACGAAATGCCCTGCCACCACACGCTGGAAGAATACTTGCACGCCTACATCGACGGCGCGGGTATCGGCAGCGACCCGAAGGGCCCGCTGTTCCGCACGATTGGCCGCGGCACGAAGGCGCTGACCCGCACGGCGCTGCAGCAGGCCAACGCCTACGCCATGGTGCGTCGGCGAGCCGAGGCGGCCGGCATCGGCACGCGGATCGGCAACCATACCTTTCGGGCCACGGGGATCACCGCCTACCTGAAGAATGGCGGCACGCTGGAGAACGCCGCTGCGATGGCCAACCACGCCAGTACGCGCACGACGCAGCTCTACGACCGGCGCCGCGACGAGATTAGTCTCGGTGAGGTAGAGCGGATCAGGGTTTAGGCTGCTTGTCGTAAGGCAAGGCTCAAGGGGGACAGCCTCCGGCAAACCCGGGACGGTTCATCACTGCGCCTGACCTCGGCTCGGGCCATTACCGCCGTGCCGAGCGACGCGAGCGCGCCACCTCCACCACGAGGACAAGCAGGCCGACCAGACCGAGCAACAGCGCGATGAGGGTCGCCGGCGCGCTTCGCATGAAGTCGAGCAGACCGAGGTCGCGCAGCACGAGTTTCACCAACGCCCGCAGTGGTTGCTGCTCGTGTTCCTCGCCGGTTGGGCGATCCGTCGCCTGGGGAAGCACGCTCGTCTGTGCGGAGGCCGCAACGACGCCGGGGAGAATGGTGCCGACCGAATAGAAAAGCTGGTCCACGTCGAGCGTTTCGCCCATCCTACGGCTTGGGCGCTCCGGCACAGCGAGAAGGGAGCACCTCTCGCCTGCCAGGCAGGCGAGCAGGTCGTCAGCGCCTGCCGCGCCGCGTTGGGCGCTGTTGCGAAATGGGGCGGCGACCAATGCCATTGCTGCGGCACCGCTGAGCAGCAACGGCGCCGCAGCGGCATTGTCAGCAGGTTGTGCCGATGGCGAGGTCCCGAGCAGGCCGCCCAGCGACAGCGTCCCATCCAGATTGACCACCGGGGCAGGGCTGATCGCCTCCAGCAAGGCTCTTGCGGCGTCCTCCAGCAGGGCGGCCTCGCTCCCAGCGGCGTCACCGGCAATCGCTGGCGCGGCGCTGAAAGGACCGATGGCGATGGCCAGCGCCGTGACTGCAATGATCAGACGCCTGAGCGAGGAGGAGGATCGCGCCGGCATGTGCTCGCCTCCGCATGGATCAGGCTGGCAGCCGGCCTGATCCAGATCTGCTGCGCCCGTGAGTGATGCCGTGCATTCTAGTCTTAATGAATGCAACCTTGCCAGTCCCGTATCAATACGTAGAGAAAGAATTATGGTGCGAGCATAATTTCAGGTTTTGGCCCGCTTTCTGCCCTTTGGCGTATACTAAATGGCGGCGACGTCGGTCGCGCTCGGGCCATGAAAGGAAACGTTGGCCACCAATCAGCGGGAATCACGGCCATAAGCGTCCGGTCGCGGTTGCGGCCTCGGCCAGCTTGAACAGCTTGCGCCGGCCATGCGCCCGGCAGGCTGCCCCGGTGACGCACGGCACTCGTCTCCTTAAACCTAGTCGTCGTCCCCCATGCGAAGCAGCGCCTCAATCGCTTCAATGCGCGCGCGCGTGGCCGCCATCACCTTCGCCATCTTCTCCTCCGACCGGCGCAAGCGGGTGAGTTCCGCCTTCATTCTGGTGGGATCCGGGCCGCGGGTGCCGCTCGGCGCAAGACCCTCGTTAAGTCGGCGGAACTCGATGAGGGCGTTCCGGCTCACGCTTGGGCGAAGCAACCCTCTCTTCTCGGCGAGAACCCGCTGCTCCCGATTCAGGAGCGCCATCTGATACGCCGTGCCATACGAGCCCGGCAGCAATTCCTTCAGAATACGCCCATCGTCGACCGCCCTCGCTATGACGCGAAACTGCGAGGCCACCGTTTCCGAGAATGGGAACAGCCGGCGGAAGCCCCGTTTGAGCCCTTCCCGTTCTGCCTCGTCCAGCACCGCATCCACCTCGTTCAGCGCCCTGCCGATTTCGAGGAACGCATCGCGTGTGGCGTTCCATTGTTCCCCAACACGGCCGCGGAGCTTTACCAGCAGCCGCACCTTGCGCTGGTCTTCCATCAGCCCGGTGCCGGCAAACACCTCGTTCAGCGTCCCGAGCAAGGTCTCATCCAGGTGGATCAGCGGCGCCATATCGATCTGACGCTTGTCCGGTAGGGTTTCTCTCCCCTGCGTCTGGTCGGTATCCACCAGTGCCAGCGCGCGGCGGCTCAGCCCCCTCGCCCGTCCTTGCCCACTCATACCGGCTCAGCCTCCGCGTCCACCGCAAGCCCAACGACACGGGCGACGTAGGCCCACAGGGAATCGAACGTCTCGTTGGTCCGCTTGCTGGAGAGGTCCAGGACCGCCAAGCCCTTGCCGGCACTGACGTGAATGTCCTCGAGCAACGGGATCTCCACCGGGCATAGCGGCCCGGCGCGAAGCAGCTTAGTCCTCACCGCCTCATACGACTTTACCCGACGGTTCGCCTTGTTCAGCACAAAGCTGGCAGACACGCCTGCGCGGATCATGGTCTGCATCCATGGGGTAACACTATCCACGTCATCCTGCGTGGCGCCTGTTGGCACCAGCACATGATTGGCTCCCTCACACATATCCAGCGCCGCGGAATACTGCTGCTCCACGCTCGGTGGGGTGTCGATCACGGTCAGGTCAAACAGCGGCGCATCCTTCATGGCCGTGCGCCACTCCCGCAAATCGAGGCCGATAACAGGCACCTCTGCCGTATCGGGGTAGGTCCTGCGAACTATCTCCCGGCGCTGATGCCACTTCACCAGCGTCTGCTGCGCGTCCAGATCAACGCCTCGAACGCTTAGGCCCGACATGGCCGCGGCAACGAGGATGTTGCGGCATAGGCTACTCTTGCCTACGCCGCCCTTCGGGCTCGCGATGAGCAATACCCGCCCTTCGGCTGTTTCTTTAGGCGCGCGCATCGAACCTCCCAGGCCTTAGCGTCTCCTCGGAGGGTGCCTCGCACACACGCGGGCCGCAAGTTTTACAAGGGAAAAGAGAGATGGCGGGGATACGGCTCCGCATCGGGCAGGCCGGTTTTACAAGGGAAAACCCGCCGCCCATCGAATGCCGCGGAACCGCCAGCCAGGCTCATTGGCATCGTGCCGCCGACCCGTTCCGCTCGAAAGGGCCGAAGCCAGGCTCAGGACTCATAACTAGAACAGAATGACGGCGGCGAAGGCGCGGGTGGAGAGGAAGATGTCGGCACATCGGTCATGGCACGTGGCGACGCGGCGCCAGCCCTTGAGGTGGCCGAACATGTTCTCGATGCGGTAGCGTTCTCGGTAGAGCGTCTTGTCGTGCTGAACAGCGATCGTGGCAGGCAGTTGACGCCGCGCCCCGCTGCTGTCTCTGTCCGCCATCATGACGGCGCGCTGCCTGCTGGTCTGCCACACCTTCCCGCCCGTGATCGGCGGCTCGGCCGGCGTTTACGCGGCCCTGGCGCGCGAATCCTCTGGCGCGGTCGCTGTCCTCACCTCACGCCTCGACCCCGCGACCGGGCAGGAGCGGACTGGCTGGCGCGAGGCTGACGCAGCCGCGTCCCATCCCGTCTGGCGCATCGGCCTGGTGCGTCCGCCGTTGCCGGGCGGTGCCATCCGCAACGTCGCGCTGCGCCATATAGCCTGGGCAGCGCGAGCCGGCCGCCTGGCCATTGCCGTCGCGGTCGCGGCGCGGCGGCACCGCGCGGATGCCGTCTGCGTCTGCGATGACGAGACCGTTGGGTGGCTGGTGCCCTTCGTCCGGCACGTGCTTCGCCGACGCGCGCTCATCTACTGCCATGGCGACGACCTCGTGCAGCCGGACCTGGCCGCAAGGCGGCGGCGGCGACGCTGGTTCGAGGCGGCGCACCTGGTTGTGGCGGCCGGTGCCTTCCCGGCGCGGCAATTGACGGAGTTCTACGGCGTGGCGCGGGACCGTGTGGCAGTGCTGCCCAACGGCGTCGACCTCAGCCGCTTCAGGCCGGGCCAGCCGGATCCTGCGCGCCGTGCAGCGCTCGGGCTGGAAGGGCGGCGCGCGATTCTGGTGCCTACGCGGCTCGTGCCGCGCAAGGGGGTGGACCGGTTGATCGAGGCGATGCCACGCATCCACGCGCACCATCCGGAGGCAATCCTGCTCGTCGCCGGTGACGGCCCACAGCGAGCTATGCTGGAGAAGCTGGCGGCCGTCGGAGGAGGGGACATGGTACGCTTTCTCGGCGCTGTCACGCCGGAGGATATGCCCGGTCTCTACGCGCTCGCCGAGGTCGCCGCCCTGCCCAACCGTGCCGAAGCCGGCGAGAGCGATGGCGTACCGCTGGTGCTGCTGGAAGCCGGCGCCAG
>LNFM01033384.1_pt1 | contig 13984 bp, 16 predicted proteins | sample 596031 | NCBI WGS metagenome assembly LNFM01 (sample SAMN04254537, study PRJNA301005) | activated carbon metagenome | isolation source: dual media filters at the Ann Arbor, Michigan drinking water treatment plant | place: USA: Ann Arbor
ACAGGGAGAAGTGGATGGCCGATTCATAGTCGTGCAGTATGGCGCATCAAACACCGACGGCTCAAGAGGCCGTTGATCAAATCAGATGCGGTGCAAATCACTCTGCCCGTCAGAGCGTCTGGTGCGTGCCGTCGCAAAACGGCGGCGTCTTGGTCTGTTTGCACTGACACAACGCAATGTCTTTCTTCTCCTTCACGATAAACTCAACCGGCTCGAATCCGGTTCCCTGATGCGATCCATCACAGAACGGTTGGTCTCGCGAGCGTCCGCAGGAACACCAGTAGTAAGTTCCCGGATCTAATGACATGACTGAGGGCTCTTTGGCGGCGATGCGTGGCTTTTCCATGGAGGTCCTCCTCTGCGGTGGTTAGGATCACGCTGAGCGACAGCAGTATACCGTTTCCCCACGAACTTCGCACATCCGCTTGCTAGATCTCGCCTCCTTTTCCCCGACCTAGCCGGCATCCGCAGAATCTCTCTCTTCACTCTGCAATCAACAGACAACTTCATCGTGGCCTATCGACTATCGCGTCGCCTTTTCTTCTGGTATGGGAGGAGATCTTGAACGGACAGCGAAGAACTGCCAAGCCGGACGTCGATTCATTTGATGAGACGGAGGCATTGGTTGCTCTGTTTATGGTATTTACATAGCTCGATCTGGCACATAAGCCCTGGCCGAGCCGGGCGTCTCGCACCGGGGCTGAAAGTGCAAACTCTCATAGGTAAGAAGACATGGCGCTGACGATCGAAGATATTCTTATCGCCGCTTCCGGGCTCTTACTGCTCAGCGTGATCGCGAGTAAGGCGTTCGGTCGCATGGGGATTCCGGCCCTCTTATTGTTCCTCGGTATCGGGATGCTGGCAGGGTCGGATGGTCTAGGCGGCATACATTTCGACAATCCCTGGTTGGCCCAGTCCCTCGGCGTCGTGGCGTTGACCTTCATCCTGTTTGCCGGCGGGATGGACACTGATTGGGAGAGCGTACGGAAGGCTTTGAAAATTGGGGTGGGCCTGTCGACCGTGGGAGTGGCCGTGACGGCCGGGTTAGTCGGCTGGTTCGCCGTGGCCGCATTGCAGATGTCATGGCACGAGGGGCTCCTCATCGGCGCGATCGTGTCCTCGACCGATGCCGCGGCGGTGTTTGCCGTGATGCGATCCCGCTACGTCAGCCTGCGCGGCATCTTGAAACCATTGCTGGAACTGGAGTCCGGCAGCAACGATCCGATGGCAGTCTTTCTCACCATCGGTATCATTTCCCTGATCACGGGAGCTTCCGGTTCACCGCTCGACCTGGTACCGATGTTCATACGGCAAATGGTGCTCGGCGGAGCGATCGGGTACGGGATCGGCAAGTTGATGGTGTTGCTGGTGAACCGGCTGCATCTGGAATATGAAGGGCTCTATCCCGTGTTGACCCTGTCCTTCGTGCTCCTCACATACAGCGGCAGCACATGGCTCGGCGGAAATGGATTTTTGGCCGTGTATTTGGCCGGGCTCATGATGGGAAACAGCGAATTTGTCCATAAACGAAGCCTGACCCGTTTTCACGACGGGCTCGCATGGCTGATGCAGATCACCATGTTCCTGGCTCTCGGATTGCAAGTCTTTCCCACACAGCTCGTGCCGATCGCCGGTACCGGTCTACTGTTGGCGTTGTTCCTGATGTTCATCGCCAGGCCCGTGGCTGTGTTTGCGACCTTGGCATTTACGCACCTCAACATGAGGGAGAAAACCATGGTCGCCTGGGTTGGATTGCGCGGAGCCGTGCCGATTATTCTGGCCACCTTTCCGCTCCTCGCCGGGGTTCCTCAGGCCACCACGACGTTTCATCTTGTGTTTTTTATCGTCCTGACATCGGTGTTGTTACAGGGCACGTCCATCCCGGTCGTAGCCCGATGGCTGAAGGTCGATGAGCCGTTGACGCCGCGCAAGGAGGCTTCACCGGTATGGGACGCGCCGACGAGCCTCAAGAGCGGGCTCCTGGAAGTGCGAATTCCGGATCAATCCATGGCGATTGGTCAGCGACTGCTGGATCTCGGCCTGCCGAAAGGGGCATTCATCCTGCTGATGGCTCGAAACGGCCAGTGTTTTGTTCCGGACGGAACGACCGTGCTGCAAGCCCATGACCTTCACGGATCAACCTTCCCTCCTACGATTGCGTTCGATCCTCGAAAGCCGGCGTCCTGCTTCGCCGGGCGAGGAATCTCCGGATGACCGGGACATCGAAGTCGTGTAATGACACTCCGCGACGAAAACTCTCTAGTGACAAGGCTGGAACTCATGTCAGCATCGGTTTCCCGACGACAACGCGCTTCAATTCATCAACGTCAGCCCTTTAAGAGCGTGCGAATCTCCGGAAATATCGTGTTTCGTTCTTTTGGTCGGGCTGCGTATGGGCCGAGAGTTTGTCGCTCTTCAATTTTGAGATAAGTTCCAGCCCACAGCTTCCCTTCGAGAGTACGGCGACAGACATCCCTCCTGGCAATTGACCTGAGCGAAACCGGTGAACTATAAAAAGCCTTCCGAGGTGGCTGTCCCGCAGAATGACGGCTCCATCCGCAGTAGTGCCGTCATCATGCGGATGTACGAATTATTTGTGGAGTGAGCGAAGAGCATGAGAACCGCAGCGCATCCAAAGCAAGCGATTCTAGTGGCGACAGACTTTTCGAAGCCGGGTAAACTGGTGGCTCCGTATGCCTTTAAACTTGCACTGGCATTGAATCTCCGCCTCACGATTCTACATGTCGTGAAAGCCCCTCCCGGCATTGAGCACTGGTCTCCCGGCGCGCGCCGTTCCCTTCAATCCTTGAAGACCAAGGCTCTTCTTGAGCTGGGCCGGATCGTGCATTTTGCGAACGAGAACGGCCTCATGGCCGATCACAAAATTCTGGTGGGCATTCCCCAGGATACCATCTTGGAGGTTGCACACAGTCCTGACGTTGCCCTTATCGCCATGGGAAATCACGGCAAGACCGGCTGGGATCGACTCCGGTTAGGCAGCGTTGCGGAGAGCACCGTGCGCCAGGCGCCTTGCCCTGTCCTTACGATCGGCGCGTCCGTTACCTCTCATACCTCCATCAATCCGCGCCGGCTGAACATATCTCGTCTTCTGGTGGCAACGGACTTTTCTGCTGCTTCGAAGGCTGCGCTTCGTGCCGCCGTCGTGCTGGCAAAACGACTGAACGCGCGGGTGGTGCTGGTCCATGCCGCCGAGCCCTCGGGCTCCCTGCAAACTGACCCGCTTCGAGTCGATGAACTCTCGCGGAGGCGCTATGCTGGACGGTTGCAGAAGATTATATCGGCGTCTCGAGCCGATGAGGTCATCACCGACAAGATCGTGATCACAGGAAATCCCGTTGAGGTCATTCTTGATCAAGCAAAGCACGAAAAGGCCGACCTCATCGTCGTTGGAACCCATGGTCGTCGCGGCATGAAGCGACTCATGCTGGGTAGTGTTGCCGAAGCCATGGTTCGAAGAGCCACCTGCCCGGTCTTTACTGTCACGACTGGAGCGAGAAAGCGCTCCCCTCCCCGCAGCAGTGCCGGTTAATACGGCTCTGTTTAGGGAAGTGTTGAATATAGCCGGCGCTACCACGTCAATCCGCCACGTAGCTCCCGCCGACATTGTCCTGGCATAGCGAGAAATTCTGAGTGGAATGCAATACTGCGGCAAAACCACATTGATTAATGAAGTAGCGGCAACATCCAGCTCATCTATGGTATTTTCGCTCTCCGGCCTCGTGATGTTGCTACTACTCGGCCATCGTGGACCAATTGCGAACAAAGTTCGCTTAAGAAGGTATTAGGTGCAGCCCGACCCTCAATTTTTTACAGACCTTGCCACGGTATTCCTTGCCGCCGTTGCCGGCGGCGTACTTGCCAGAATTGCCGGACAGCCGTTGATTCTCGGCTACGTCTTAGGCGGGATTGCCATCGGGCCGTTTACCCCGGGACCTACTATCTCGGAATCTCACACGTTCGATCTCTTTGCAGAGATCGGCGTCATTCTCCTGATGTTTTCGATCGGACTTGAGTTTTCCGTTAAGGATCTGATGCGCGTCAAATGGGTCGCCCTGGCGGGCGGTCCGCTCGGCATTCTCTTGTCCGTCGGATTGGCCACCGTGGTGGGGAGCTTGATCGGGTGGTCTACGATCCAAAGCATCGTGATCGGAGCGGTCATTTCTATGGCAAGTACCATGGTCCTCGCCCGCCTCCTCGTCGATCGGGGCGAACTTCGCTCGAAGCATGGGCGAGTGATGATCGGCATTACTCTGGTCGAAGATGTGGCCGTCGTAGGGATGACGGTGCTCATGCCGGCCCTCGGAGCGTTCGACTCGGGACGATTACTGCTGATTGGTGAAGCCCTGGTGAAGGCTCTGGTCATTCTTCTGCCGTTGGGATATTTGGGCGTGAAGGTCATCCCGCCGATCATGACCCACGTCGCAAGGACCCAGAACCAGGAGCTCTTCCTGCTCGTCACACTGGCAATCAGCCTTGGAACAGCTGCGGTGACACAGATGGTCGGACTTTCTCTAGCCTTAGGGGCCTTCCTGGCCGGCCTCATTATCAGTGCATCCGATTATGGGCACGAAACCTTGGCCCGGCTGCTCTCGTTGCGTGATGCCTTCGTCGCGCTCTTTTTTGTGACCATCGGCATCCTGATCGACCCGCGGGTCATCGTCGATAATCTGTCTCTGCTTGCCACAATGATCGGCTTGATCGTGGCCGGGAAGCTCCTGATTTGGACGACCGTCGTGCGGATATTCGGCTACCCCTGGATGACCGCATTCCTGGTTGGGATCGGCCTGACTCAAATCGGCGAATTCTCGTTTGTATTGGTGCAGGTGGCAAAAACGGCGGGCCATGTCGGCAGTGAAGTGTACAATGCAACGCTTGCCGCTTCTCTCATCACCATTCTCATGAACGCGGCTCTCGTCAGATATGTGCCCGGATGGCTTATCCAGAAGCGTCTCACCCATGATCAAAGCGACATCGTGTCCTGGCCGCCGGAGGGCGAACCGCTCCAACAGCATGTCGTACTGTGTGGATTTGGACGAGTGGGCAGCTCGATCGGGAGAGCGTTGGACACGTTCGGTCTTTCCTATGTGGTCATCGATCGAAATCCGGACATCATTCGCCGGTTACACGCCCGACACACGGCCTGCCTCTATGGCGACGCCTCCCACCGCGAATTGCTCGTGAAGGCCGGAGCGGCGGACGCGTCTCTGATCATCGTGGCATTGCCTGAAATTGAGCCCGCTGCCCTGACGGTGGGCCGCATCCGCGACCTCAATCCAAAAGTCCCGATTTTAGCCCGGGCGCATGGAGTCGCGGAAGCGGAACGACTCGGTGCCGTCGGAGCGACCGAGGTCATTCAGCCTGAAGTCGAGGCGTCGGCGACGGTTCGGTGTACCGAAGGATCGCGTTCTGGATTATGTGGAACAGTACCGGCAGTCCATGGAAACGAAGCGGACAAGTTGAATGCGCACCGGGCTCAAGCTGCAAGCAAGAGCTGATAGCCGCTTCTGACCTTTAATTTGAACGCGCGCCTACCTCATCGAGGTGGCGCAAGAGGTCGGCTGGATCTTGGTAGACACGGTAGGCGCCGGCCTGCTGAAGCTCCTCACGCCCGTACCCCCCAGACAACACGCCGACCGCCAAAGCCCAGGCCCGACGGGCAGCCAGCATGTCCCAAACGCTATCTCCTACGATCACGCATTGGTTCATCGATATCGTAAGCCGTTGGGCCGCGGCCACGAAAAGGTCCGGGTCCGGCTTCGCATACCGTACGTCATCGCGAGTGACCACGGGTACGTCCGGGGACAAGTTCAAGAGTTTGAGCGTGGGCTGGGCACTATGCAAACGCCCGCTGGTGGCAATGGCATACGGCACGCCGCGCGCCGAGAGTTCCGCCAACAGTTCCAGCGCGCCCGGCAGCACACGCAAAGAGCCGGCCTGCCGGCGATAGGCCTCGGCGTGAGCACGCTGAATACGCTCGACCTCCTCCGCAATTAGAACGCGTCCGATCTCCCGAAGAAACGCCGACAACATGAGGCCGCCGCTCATGCCGATCTGTCGGTGGATTCGCCACACCGACAGTTCGATTCCGGCGCCTTGCATGGCTTCTCGCCAAGCCAGGACATGCTGGTAGACGCTATCCACCAAGGTACCATCCAGATCGAAGAGAAATGCTAAGGAGTCACGGCTCTGTGATGTCGTCATAGCTCAGGTTCCATAGGGTTACAATTTCGCCTCCTTCCTGCGTAAATAGTGTGCGCTCATGTTCTTTCCTCTGGTGGAGGTTCCACTGAGTGATGACGCGCGTTTCGTGTTCAAAACCCAGTATGCTTATTGAGGCAGTACGAAGCACGAACAGTCTCCCCGTCTCGGCGTCAACCCAAGCCAACATGCATTGCGCTCACCGGTGCGCAGAAAAACCCGTCATGACTTCCAGAGATCGATCACCGTCCCGCTTTCGTTCAGCTCCACTGTGATCATCGTTCCTTCCTTGATAGGTCGGGATTTCACTTCGAGACGCTCAAGCGGAAACACCTTTTCACCTTCTGGAGTCCACAGCTTGATTTGTTTCTTAGCCCTGCCGACATAGATCAGCTTACCTGAAACCAACCGATGAGATTGCGTGTGGCCTTTCATGTGGTGATCGATGACCATGTTTTCTTTGTCCAGCCAGAGATCCATTTCGTCTCCCACCACGATACCGGAAGGGGCGGTTTTGACGCTTAAACGATAGGTGGCGAACGGTCCTTTGATAAAAATCATGCCGGATTCAATTTTCTCCACTGTACCGTGCGTCTTGATTCTATGGCCGGCTTTAGCCTTCGGTTGCTCATCGAAGCTCATTTCGACGGTAAGTCGATGAACATCGATGACCTTTCCTGTTTCGTTCAGCTCGATCGTCACAGGCGCCCCTTCTTCCATGGACGCCAACTTGGATCGGCCTGCCTGCACGTCAAAAGCTTTCTCGCCTTCAGGTGTCCAGAGTTTGATTTCTCGTCGATCGTCAGCCGTATAGACCAGCGCGCCTGAAATATATCGATGGAGATGAGCCGGTTCTCCTTTTCGATGAACGTCGATCACGGCATTGTTTTCATTCACCTGCATCTCCACTTCTTCACCGACTTTCAGTTTCTCGGAACCCGGCAATGAGAATGTCATCGATCCCCACGGTGTTTTCACTTTGACGAGGCCGGATTGCACCTTCGAGACGACGCCGCTGACCTTCATGTGCGTTCCTGTTCTTTGCGTGATCCCTTCATCGGCAAACCCGTAGGGAGCCACCATGAACAGGCTCAAAACCATCATTCCCAAACTCATCGACTTAATCATCATCATTTCCCTCCGCCCTCTGTTCGTTTGGTTTGATGCTTTGCTCGTCGCGAGATTGCATGGTCACACCACCCGTTCCGCATCTGAGACGAGCTCTGAGTCAGCCGAGCGATACAACTCGCCGGCCAACATCTTCGCCCTTTCAGTTTGTGTCCTCAGCGAGTCCCCGCTTGTCGAATCGTGCAAGCTCACAGCCGTCAGGTGTCTTTATTCAATGTGCCGGTCGGATGACCACAGCAGATGCGGCACTACAAGAACATTGTGAGCGCATGGAGCTCCAGATATTCGTAAGCTCTCGACTATAAGTGAAAATTAAAGGAACGCAACCTGGAGAAATCCCTTGGTCAGGAGGTAACGCCTCCACTTTGATGTGGGCGTTCGAACGAGTTGAAAAGAGTGTTGAGAAGGGTCAGGGTGGGCAAACGCCTGCTTCCAGTACAGACCGACACTGTATCACCGTCACATGTTTTTCTTGCTCTCTCGTGTCTCCACAGCGAGATTACAGACCCAGCGGCTTGATCGGCGATAGAACCGCCATCGGGTTATTCTTCCACACCGACTCGTCCGCATCGACATAGAGTTCCACTTCGTTCCCGTCGGGATCGCGGAGATACAGACTCTGGCTGACGGTATGATCGCTCATGCCGTCTATCGAAATCCCCGCCTGCTCAAGTTCACTCTTGGCGGCCCGCAGCTCATCAAGCGAATCACCGACCTTGATTCCGATGTGATAGAGCCCCCGTCGCCTCCCGGACGATGGTCCCGGCGCGTCGCCCACCTGGATCAACAGCAGTTCATGATGCGTGCGACCCGAGGTGAGCGCCGCTGCCATTCCATTGAAAATTCGTCCGACTTCCTTGAACCCCAACAAGTCGCGATAGAACCCGAGCGACCGTTCCAACTCCTTCACGTAGAAGACGACATGACCGAGATAGTGGGCTTTCATTGGAATCACCCCTTGTTGGGAACAGACTGCATGAGCAATGCTCTGGCCGCCGCGTGCGCCAACACGACATCGGGGCTTCGTTGAAGCGCGTCATGATACTGCCTGCTGAATCCCTCCCCCGCTTCCGTCGGCATCAAGAGCGTCCGCACAGCGACGAGCAGAGCCTGGATTTCCTCAAGGGCTGAGGGCTCATGCTCCTCGCTGAGTTCATCGAATCTGGCTATGACTTGGGAGAGCGGACGTAACCACACGAACCAGGCATCGTTCAGCACCAGCTGCAAAAATGCTCCGTTGGATGGGATTCGACCATGCACCCGCTCATAGGAGATCCGTTCATCGTCCAGCAAAGCTTTATGCAGACGAAGCAGCGCGTGAAAGACATTGTCCAGAGAGACGTCTCGAGCCCTTTGTTCCGGCATGATAATTCCTCGCAAGGACCATTTCCGTTATCCGGTTGGTTCACTGTCAAGTTGATGGGCCTTACGCCCACCCCGGGTGAGCGGATGCTCGGCAAGCTGACCACAGACCATCAGCTTTGCCATATCCGCAGCACGTGCAACAAGCGCCCGGGCTCCCTCGCGCAGCTCCCGGCTGTTTTTCACCTCAAGAACATTACGCTCCATATCCTCAGCGCTCCATCCCCTCGAATGGGCGATAAAGGGGAACTGCGGAAACTGACAACCGACTTCGGCAAAAACGTCATGAGCTGGCCTGCCACGCCCTGTACATTGTCCTGACCACCCATAATGATAAACGCCGCCACCTTGTTCTTCATCAAATGTTTATTGGCAATGGTCTCCTGATTCTGAATGCAGTTCATCCGTTCGACCATTTTGTAATACAGACTACTGGCGTTGCCCCAACGAATCGGTGTGGCAATCAGGATCACATCGGCCCAATGGACGATCGCTTCATACACGCGATCAAGCTGATCCGTAGGGTCCACCTGGGTAATCGAACAGGGCCAGGTGCAGGCTTGCGCCGACTTGGAGTAATACCCTTCGCAAGCACGAAAACTCAGGTCACGCAATTTGATGTACTGGGTCTCAAGATGCAGTTCGCTCTTTGCATGCTCCAATGCCGTTTCAAGGAGCGCATCCGATCCGCTGTAGCGGGGATGGCCGGCGGTCATTACGGTTGTAGAAATGCCCACAACCCGGATCGGTCCTGCCTGGCGGATGATCGGACGAGCTAAGGGATGCGGCTCGTGAGCCTGCTTCTTGCGTTTCGTCGCAGAGGAGAGATCGACATACAACCGGCCATTCTCAATCTTGGTCTCGTAGGCCGGAACCTGGTCTTGCTCATAGCCGGGTTCCCCATGGCCGGCAGTAGTGCCAAGGACAGACGATATAGTCGCCGTCAAGCGTGCCATGGCCCAATGGCCCTCCCACGTGATTACAGACCCCGGAAATCGCAGCAAACTCACCATCTTTATACGTGAGTGCGACTCGCGTCTTCCCGATCGAAACCTCTTGCAACGGCCTCTTTTTCAGATCTTCTGCGCTACCAATTTCTATCCATTGCTGATCCGGCATCAACGGCTCCTCTTGCGATCTCACAGAATGCTTGGATGCAGGGCCCCCTCGAACATTGAGCTATGGGATCCAGACATCATTGACGAAAATTCACGGCCCTGATTCAGCCGTCCCCTCTCGCGCAGGTTTGACAAATGTGATTCCTGCCTTCTGGACTTCCTGATACGGCAACAGCCAGACCAGCGATTCATCGCTGAGATCGCCGACCTGGAAACGATTCCCCCATGGATCGCGGAAATCGCATCGCAAGTCGGACGCCGGTTTCAGCTTGTACTTGTTGAGCAGTTTCTTCCGCACTTCCTTGACCTGTTTCGCGTCCCGGACCATCAAGCCAAAATGTTTCACACGATCCGGCTGTAGCTTGCGCACCTCAAAAATGGCCATGAATTGATGCTCGCCCAGCTTGCACCAGGCTGCACCTTCACCACCTCGCAACATCTTCAGGCCGAAGACATCGGAATAAAACTTTACGGCCTTCTTAGCGTCGGTGACTTCGATAACCACATGGTTACACCCATAGACCTGAACGGCCATTACACACCCCCTTCCCCAACCACGGAGCTGGCTTTGATCTGCCTGAAGGCCGCTACGAACTGCTCAGGGGGTTGCGCTCCGGACAATGCAGGGGTTCCGTTGAGCAGGAAATAGGGAACCGCGCGAATACCCAAACGATGGCCAGTTGCTTCTTCTGCCTTCACCTCTTCGACCCCCTCATTGCTGACCAGGAATGTCTTGATCGCTGTTTGATCAAACCCCGCAGAGACGGCAGCTTGGGACAAGATCTCAACATTCCCAATGTCTCCGCCCTCCAGGAAATACCGACGAAAGAGCGTTTCGACCATCGCATCCTGTTTGCCATGATGCCCCGCCAACCAGATGAGGCGATGCGCGGCGAATGTGTTCGGCGTCCGCGCAATGCGCGCAAAAGCGAACTGGATGCCCTCTTCGGCGCCGGCTCTCGCAACTTGTCCATAGATGGCTTGAGCAGCCTCAGCGTCACCGAACTTGGCTTCAAGGTACGTCTTACGATCTATCCCCTCTTTCGGCATCGTGGGATTCAGCTGAAACGGCCGCCAACGCACTCGCGTCTGAACCGCTCCATGCAGCTGCGCCAGCGCCCGCTCAAGCCGCCGTTTCCCGACGTAGCACCAGGGACAGATCACGTCCGAGTAAATGTCGATGTGGACCGCCTCGCTCTGTTCGCTCATCCTGTCCCAGCCTTACTAACTTCTCTTTCCCTACGAGATACGCTTCACAAGCGACGCAGGTTAGGACAAATGCCCCATCTTGCCTGCTCGATAATCTTCCACGGCTTGTGCAAGTTCCGCTTGCGTATTCATGACGAACGGCCTCTCCGCCGAGAACGAGCATTGTCGTGTCCTCTTCAGCATGAAGCGCCACTCGCTCACCCTTGCGCCCCAGGAGAGCGATCTCGGCCTCTCCCACCGCCTGTGCCCCGTTGATGACGGCCCGCCCCTGCAATACAAATATGGACATGGTGAATCCATCGGGCATGGACAATTCCGTCTGATGTCCCGCGTTCAATCGCAGATCGTATAGATGGACCGGACTGAAGGTCCTGGCCGGACCTTTCCGCCCGTGACATTCCCCGGCAATGACCCGTACCCGGCCGGCTCCCCCGGCAAGCTCAACGACCGGGATCTCATCGCGGACGAGCGTCTGGTACCGGGGAGGCGACATCTTGACCGACCTTGGCAAATTCACCCATAGCTGGATCCCTTCCAGCGTGCCTCCGTGCTTTGCAAATTCGCTCTCGTGCAACTCTTCATGCACGATTCCGGATGCGGCCGTCATCCACTGCACATCACCCGGACCAATGACGCCTCCGCTTCCCGTAGAGTCACGATGCGCCACACTGCCTTGATACATGATTGTGACAGTTTCAAACCCCCGATGCGGATGCTCACCCACACCGAGACGCCGATCCGTCGGCGGGAAAAACTCCGGCCCCATATAATCCAGGAGCAAGAATGGTGACAATTGCTCGCCGATGCCAGAGCCCGGAATCATGTTACGCACAGGAAACCCGTCCCCGACCATATGCTGAGACCCTGCCTGGTAAAGTCCGATCAGTTCCTTTGTCGCTGCTGCTTCGGTCATATTGTGCTTGCTCATCGGCGTCTCCTTCCCTTCGTTCAGCGATGGACCCGAGCGTTCCGCTCAGAACCGCTTTTCTTCGAGGTCGTACACATCGAACCACACATAGACCGGACGATGCATCGGCACGAACTGGGGAATATACTCTTCCAGGTACTGCTGAGCCTGAAGACTCATATCGCTCAACCGCGTATCACGCATTACATTATTCCATTTCATCACTTCACCCGCGTCTTTGATCTTGGACGCGCCCGCAATCCATGTCGCGAGCTCTTCGTCGGTCGCCCCCGTCGAAACGACGTCCTTGAACTGTTCGGGCGTGATGCCGGCGAAGGAAAACCACTGGTTCGCAAGCGAACAAGGCCAGTAGCTGTATTCGCCGTTCATGCCCAGCAAAAATGCCCGACACTTATCCGCGCAACGGGCCGCAATGACATAGCCACCCAGCTTCGCGCGAGGACTCCGCGGGTAGTCTTTTCGTAAATCTTTGGCCAGCGTTCTGACCTTGTCGAGGTCTTCCTTCATGATGATCTCCTTTCGTCTCGCGCACGCTCGCGCGACGTTGATTCGGCCGTCAGAAATCCTTTCAAAGCCTCGGCCAGCGTCACCCGGCCTCGAACGACCGATGCAGGCTGCTCGTATTGAATCGTGCCGGCCGAGAAGGCAGCATACATCTCTTCGAACAGCCGAGCGGCTTCATCCGAAAAGCCGAAGGCTTTGAATGTCGGAACCACGGCACTCAGAGGCGCATGTTGGGCCGTGACCCTTTTCCCCAAAATGTGACCGAGCGCTGACGCGACCTCCTCAGGACTGTACTCTACCGGACCTGCCATTTCCACGACCTGCTTGCCCCGTCCACCGACAATCAGGTGCTCCGCCCCGATCCTCCCGATATCCTTGGTCGAAATCATGGGAATCTGAGCGTGAGGCGCGATGAATGTCGGAACAACTCCCTGCGCCTGTGCCGCACCGATGACAGACGCCCAGTTGTCCATGAAATAGCAAGGCCGAAGGATAGTCAGGCGTTTGGCAAGGCAACCAAGTGCCTGTTCTCCATAACTCGCCGCCCGAATGGGACCGGTCCCACCATGCAGATGCCCTCCAACCGAGGACAGAAACACAACATGTTCAACGCCACTCTTCTGGACGGCTTCTGCCGCGCGATCCATCCTCTGCCGTTGATCCGCCAACCAAGCCTGAGCCCCGTAATTCGGCGGGACTAAAAGATAGACGCCTGCCGATCCTTCGAACGCTTTCGCTAAGGCGGTGACATCGTCCAGTGACGCCACGGCAATGTCAGCCCCTTTGGCCTTCCATGGCGCTCCCTTGTCAGCCGACCGCACCACGACTCGCACAGCCTGTTCTTTATTCAAGAGGGTTTCCGCAACCGATGATCCCGTATTGCCCGTGGCTCCAACAACAACAAACATTGCCGCTCTCCTTCCGATGGAGGTTTCTTCCCTTGCGCCCGCACTGGTGCATCGCACGCCAAACTGTTGTCACCCTCATCCTGACCGAGTGTAGGTGAGCAATCGAGCTGTATGATAATACTAGATAGAACTAAGTCAAGTGAGGAAATCGCACCGGCCCATGGAATCCGGATGTCGCTCCGGATCTGCGGTCCGATATCGCGTCGATAGTGTGATGGTAGGGTTATCTGCCTTGGACCAAACCAGCTGGCGGCATCTCAACTCTCCGCCGACTCATTCCCACCCGCTAACTTCGTAGCCTCTCTCCTTCAAACATTTTGCGACAGCGTCAGCATATGGCGGGTCCGGGACCAGCGGCTTGAATGTTCCTCCGAGCAGACCAATGATCAGGCCAATGCTGGCGCCGGCGGCTGCTCCAATCGTCACGCCGGGCAGACCTCCGACCATACCGGCCGAGGCCCCCACAGCCCCGCCGAGCGTGACACCGAGCACAGCACCCGTTGCGGCATTTCCACTTTGACGCACTCCGGAGCGCAACCCGGCGCCCTCCACCTTCATGCGGCAAATATCGATCTCCAGTTGAGCCTTCTCTTTCCCATAAAATTGCA